>OGEC01000002.1_pt1 | contig 357883 bp, 327 predicted proteins | sample 1570551 | NCBI WGS metagenome assembly OGEC01 (sample SAMEA2582127, study PRJEB24529) | metagenome | biome: Human gut stool | place: China | collected 2011 | reverse complement strand
AGCAACAGCAACAGCAACAGCAACAGCAACAGCAACAGCAACAGCAACAGCAACAGCAACAGCAATAAGGTATAGGAGGCATGAGTATGTTAAAGAATATTCTGGTAGGTCAGTCAGGCGGACCAACAGCGGTTATTAATTCATCATTATATGGAGTGATTGAGGAAGGACTTAGAAATAAGGAAAAGATTGGCACTGTGTACGGCATGGTGCATGGAATTGAGGGATTTCTGGCAGGCAATTTTATTAATCTTTCTGAAGTGGCAGATAATGAGCCGATTGATAGATTAAAGATAACACCGGCTTCTTTTCTTGGAAGCTGCAGGTATATGCTTCCAGAAGATTTAGGGGATAAGGTGTATGATAAATTGTTTGATGCATTTGCACAGATGAACATTGGATATGTGTTCTATATTGGTGGCAATGATTCAATGGATACAGTGTCAAAATTATCAAGAGTGGCATTATTGAAGAAATCGGACATTAGATTTATAGGTGTACCTAAGACAATTGATAATGATCTTGTAATGACAGATCATACGCCAGGGTACGGCTCAACTGCAAAATATGTTGCTTCAACATTAAGAGAAATTATACTTGACGCAACATGTTATGCACATCCGTCTGTGACAATTGTTGAACTTATGGGAAGGCATGCAGGCTGGGTTACAGCGGCCTCAGTACTTGCTAGAACAGAGTATAGCAGAAATCCTTATCTTATATATATGCCAGAGCATGCATTTGATATGGAAGAATTCAAGAAGTCACTTAAGATGGCACTTGAACAGGAAACTGCAGTTGTTGTGTGCGTATCAGAAGGAATTGCGGACAAAGACGGCAGATTCATATGTGAATATGCAGATGCGGCATCGGTTGATGGCTTCGGACATAAGATGCTTACAGGCTGTGGAAAGTATCTTGAGAACTATGTTAAAGCAGAATTTGGAATTAAATGCAGAAGTATCGAACTTAATCTTCCACAGAGATGCTCATCACTTCTTGCTTCAGCAACAGATATTGATGAAGCTGAAAAAGCAGGAAAGGCAGCGGTTGTAGCAGCTCTTGACGGTGAAACTGGAAAAATGATTACATTTGAAAGAGATGATACTAACGGATATGAGATTAATTACGGACTTGCAGATGTGAACGATATATGCAATAAGGAAAAGAAGTTCCCAGCAGAGTGGATAACCGCAGAGGGAACAGATATTTCTGATGAGTATATTAAGTATGTAAGGCCACTTATTCAGGGAACTAATATTGCTGAATACTCAGATGGTGTTCCGGTTCATCTGAAGCCTGCTTATTACAGATAAGATTAAATATTAAATAAAAATAAAAATGACAGCATGCTATTGACAGCGTGCTGTCATTTTTGTAATATAGCAAAGCGACTTAAGATTTTTATTAAAAGAATGACAGGTTCGTATGTCGTTTTGTTACGAAGGGAGCAGATATGCAGCGAGAGTCACTCCATTGTGGAGAACTTATAAAGCGTCTTAATGATATTCTTGGAAGATGTGCCAATGAGGAGTTAAGAGCAGATGACATGACATCTTCACAGGTTAAGATGCTTATGATAATTAATGAAACTAAAGATGAATGTATTACGCTTAAGGAGCTAGAGAAGCACTTTGGCGTAGCCCAGGCGACAATAGCGGGAACAGCAGCAAGGCTTGAAAAGAAGGGGATGATAGAAAGCTTCTATGACCCTTCAGATAAGAGAGTCAAGCATGTGAGAATAACAGACAAGGGCAGAGCCATGTGCGTTCATGCAGGCAAGGCAATGCATGACAAAGAAAAATGGTTTCTTTCAGCGCTTTCTGCTGATGAAAAAGAAGAATTACACCGTCTGTTACAAAAAGTATACGATGATGTGAATAACTGTGAAAGGAAGTGTAAGAAATGTTAAAAACTTTATCGTCATATATTGGTGAGTATAAAAGAGTCTCGATAAAGACACCAATATATATAATTGTTGAAGTTCTTATGGAAATACTTATTCCGTTTGTTACGGCAAGTATTATCGATAAGGGTATTCAGGCGGGAGACATGAGCAAGGTGTTAATGTATGGCGGACTTATGCTTGTGCTTGCATTTATAAGTCTGTTTGCTGGAATTCAGGCAGGAAAATATGCGGCTTTGGCCTCTACCGGTCTTGCATGTAACTTAAGAGAGGGAATCTATTCGAATATCCAGAACTTCGCATTCTCTAATATAGACAAATACAGCACAGCTGGTCTTATTACACGTATGACTACTGATGTTACAAATGTGCAGAATGCATATCAGATGATTTTAAGAATTGCAGTAAGAGCACCCCTTATGATGATATGCAGTATGGTTATGTGTTTTATTATCAATCCTACATTAAGTCTTATATTCTTAGGTGCGCTTATTTTTCTTGGGTTTGTACTTTTCTTTATTATATATAAGGTGACTCCAATATTCACAGAAGGTTTTGCCAAATATGATGATTTAAATGCAAGTGTCCAGGAGAATGTCACAGGAATAAGAGTTGTCAAAGCATTTGTAAGAGAAGACCATGAGAATAAGAAATTCAGTAAGGCTGCCGAGAATCTTTATAAGACATTTGTAAAGGCGGAATCATGGCTTGCATTCAACAATCCTATTATGATGTTTGTTATATATGGAAGTATTATTGCGCTTTCGTGGTTTGCGGCACATTTTATTACAGATGGAACTATGACAACGGGTAATCTGACATCAATGTTCAGCTATGTAATGAGCATGATGATGGCACTTATGATGCTTTCTATGATATTTGTTATGGTATCAATGAGTGCAGCGAGTGCAAGACGAATTGCTGAGGTTCTTAATGAGAAGGCTGATATTACTAATCCAGAGAATCCGGTGATGGAAGTACCTGATGGAAGAATTGATTTCAACCATGTGAACTTCACATACAAGAAGGACAGCGACAAGGATGCCCTTGAAGATATAGATATCCATATAAATGCGGGTGAGACAATCGGTATTATCGGCGGAACTGGTTGTGGTAAATCAAGCTTCGTTAATCTGATAAGCCGTCTGTATGATGTTAAGGACGGTTCCGTATGTGTAGGCGGAATTGATGTAAGAGACTATGACCTTGAAACCCTTCGTAATGAGGTTTCAGTTGTTCTTCAGAAAAATGTGCTTTTCTCAGGAACTATTCTTGATAATTTGAGATGGGGCGATGAAAATGCGTCTGAGGAGGATTGCATTGAGGCATGCCGTCAGGCCTGTGCAGATGAATTCATTGAGAGAATGCCTGACAAATACAATACATGGATTGAGCAGGGGGGAAGCAATGTTTCCGGTGGACAGAGACAGAGACTCTGTATTGCAAGAGCACTGCTTAAGCATCCTAAGGTTCTTATTCTTGATGATTCAACAAGTGCTGTTGATACAGCCACAGACGCTAAGATTAAGAAAGCATTTGCAACAAAGATACCAGGAACTACCAAGATTATCGTATCACAGAGAATTTCAAGTATTCAGGACGCAGACAGAATATTGGTGCTTGAGAATGGCTGTGTGAGTGGTTTTGATACTCATGAAAATCTTGTTGAGAACAATAAGGTTTACCGCGAAATCTACGAGGTCCAGACACAGGGCGGCGGTGATTTTGACGAGGCAGGAGAATAGGAGGCAGCATATGGATAAGAATATTGATATGAAGAATAAAAAGAATAAAGAAAATCCACTTCCTCTTATGAAGAGGCTGCTTGGATATATTTTAAAGAATTACAAGTTTTCGTGTATAGCAGTGCTTGTGTGTATTCTTGTTTCAGCGCTTACAACACTGATAGCAACGCTGTTTATCCAGAAGCTTATTGACAGTTATATTATTCCGCTGACACAGTCAGCAGTACATGATTATGCACCGCTTGCAGGCGCACTTATCAAGCTCGCTGCAGTTCTTATGGTCGGTGTATTATGTTCATATTGCTACAACAGAATTATGGTAAATGTTGGTCAGGGGACTTTAAAGAAGTTGAGATTAGAGCTGTTTACTAATATGGAGTCACTTCCTATTAAGTATTTTGATACTCATGCACACGGCGATATCATGTCAGTATATACTAACGATATTGACACATTAAGACAGCTTATAAGTCAGAGTATACCTCAGGTTATCAATTCATGCATTACACTTGTATCTACATTTGTAAGTATGATTGTGCTTGATATTCCGCTTACAATCGTATCGGTTGTGATGGTTGTTATTATGCTTTATGTAACTTCTAAGCTGAGTGCACTTTCCGGAAAATATTTCGTTGAGCAGCAGAAGGATATCGGTAAGGTTAATGCTTATATCGAGGAAATGATGGAAGGACAGAAGGTTGTCAAGGTGTTCTGCCACGAGGATAAAAGTATTGAGCAGTTTAAGGAGATTAACAACAGGCTTCGTGAGAGTGCAAACAATGCGAACAAGGTTGCTAATATCACAATGCCTGTTAATGGTAATATAGGTAATATCAGCTATGTATTATGTGCAATAGTTGGTGGTATTCTTGCTCTGAGTGATTTTTCAGGACTTACTATTGGTACACTTGTTGCTTTCTTAAGTTTAAATAAGAGCTTCACACAGCCTGTAACCCAGATAAGCCAGCAGGTGAGCAGTATCGTCATGGCGATGGCTGGTGCCGGAAGAGTATTTGAGTTATGTGATGAGAAGCCGGAGGTTGACGAAGGTTTCGTTGAGCTTGTAAATGTAAGATACAACAAGAACAATGAGCTTATCGAGACAGAGGAAAATACTGAGATGTGGGCTTGGAAGAAGCCTGCAAAGGATGGTAACAGTGCAGAGTACACAAGACTTGCTGGTGATGTAACATTTGACGGAGTTGACTTTGGCTATAATCCGGACAAAATGGTACTTCACGATATTAAAATGTATGCTACACCGGGACAGAAGATTGCATTTGTTGGAAGTACCGGAGCAGGAAAAACTACAATTACTAATCTTATCAACAGGTTCTATGATATTCAGGATGGTAAGATCAGATATGATGGAATTAACATCAACAATATTAAGAAAAATGATTTAAGACGAAGCCTTGGTATCGTTCTTCAGGATACTAACCTATTTACGGGTACAATCATGGATAATATCAGATACGGAAGACTTGAGGCGAGTGATGAGGAATGCATCGCAGCAGCAAGACTTGCCAATGCTGACGGATTCATCAAGAGACTTCCTGATGGCTATAACACTGTGCTTCATGGCGGAGGTGCTAATTTAAGCCAGGGACAGAGACAGCTTCTTGCAATTGCAAGAGCAGCGGTAGCAGACCCACCTGTACTTATTCTTGATGAAGCTACTTCATCTATTGATACAAGAACAGAGCGACTTGTCCAGAAGGGTATGGATGCGCTTATGTCAGGAAGAACATCATTTGTTATTGCACACAGACTTTCTACAGTCCGCAATGCAGACTGTATTATGGTTATGGAACAGGGAAGAATTATCGAGCGTGGAACACACGACCAGCTCATGGAAGAGAAGGGCAGATATTATCAGTTGTATACTGGTAAGAGCATATCAGCGTAGAGACAGAAACAAAAAAGCAGGTTAGGAAATTCCCTACCTGCTTTTTGTTATGTAATAATATTATTATGAATTAATATTAAGATGTCTTGGAAGACCGTCTACCATGATTGGTGAAAGCTCAGCCTGGATAAGTGGTCTGATGTAGTGGATGAGGTCGTCTGTTACGAAGTCATCATCTGTAATCCACTCAAGAGGAACTTTCTTCTCGATGTTAGCAATCTGGTGAACATCATTAGTCTCTGTGATGCACATATATGGGTCATCAGAAACTCTCTTAAGAACGACAACCTTACCTGTCTCGCCTTCAAATGCAGCCTTAACAGCAGCACCACCAACGTTGTATGCTTCTGTGATATCTGTACGGCTTGTCATATGGGCTGCACAACGCTGAAGTGTTGAAAGCTCGATAGCACGAGTCTTGATGCCAAGTTCAGCACCAATCTTGTTAGCAAGGAATTTAGCTGAACCAGCAAGCTGCTTGTGACCAAATGCATCTACGAACTCTACATGCTCTGAAAGCTCGAATACATATCTTCCGTCAGCAACCTTAATACCTTCTGAAACAGCGATAACCATTGAACGGCCCTTAGCTGCAATTTCTTTAACTCTTGCCATGAAATGGTCGATATCAAATACTTTCTCTGGAAGGTAGATAAGGTCTACACCTTCGCAGTCATCACTCTTTGCAAGAGCAGCAGCGGCTGTAAGCCATCCGGCATTACGTCCCATAATCTCTACAATAGTAACTGTAGGATAATCATATACAAGACCATCTCTGATGATTTCCTTCATAGTAGCTGCGATAAACTTGGCAGCAGAACCAAATCCTGGTGTGTGGTCTGTAACAGCTAAGTCATTATCAATAGTCTTAGGTACACCCATGAATTTAATATCGCTTCCGGTAACGATTGCGTAATCAGATAACTTCTTGATAGTATCCATTGAGTCGTTACCACCAATATAGAAGAAATATTTGATATCAAGATCATCGAGAATCTTGAAAATTTTATCAAATGTTTCTCTGTCTTCGCTTATCTCAGGGAGCTTGTACCTGCATGAACCAAGATAAGATGAAGGTGTTCTCTTTAATAAATCGATATCCATTGTAGAGTTAATCTTCTCTGAAAGGTCAACATACTGACCATCAAGAAGTCCCTTAATACCGTGGAGCATACCATAAACTTTCTTAGCTCCTCTGTCTATGGCTGTCTTATATACCCCAGCAAGACTTGAGTTGATAACAGAAGTAGGTCCTCCTGACTGTCCAACTATAACATTACCATCCATATTATATTCTCCTCCGAATCATATTTCTGCATAAAAATGCAAGTGATTATGTGCATAGTTTAGCACAATTTCTATAATCATACAACTTAAATGTTGAATATATTAATAATTATATTTATGCAAATGTACAGGCTTTTATGATATAATTTTCAAGGTGATTTTAATGCCGCATGTACGAGATTATGTTTATGGGCAGGAATGGAGATTAATATGTCAGTTAAGATTAATTCTTACAAAGGAAGAAGCATTAGACCAGTATACAAGGAGAGAATCAAGAAGGATGAATATTCTAATGCAATTGACAGAATATGTAATAGATATAAGTTAGGACACATTAAGCAGAATGAGTCTGGCAGGGAATATAAGAACAGGATGAATAAGCTGTTTTCAGATGATGTGATACAGAGTATGAAGAAATATTCGCATCATGGACGTACAAGCCTCTTCGGACACAGCGTACATGTTTCTTATTATAATTATCTTGTGTGCAAGAAATTACATCTTGATGAGAAGGCAGGAGCTAAGGCAGGACTTTTACATGACCTGTTTCTGTACGACTGGCACAAGTATTCACCTGAGAAGGGTGAGAGACTTCATGGTTTTGAGCATCCTACAAAGGCACTTAAGAATGCAGGGAAATATTTCAACATAACAGAAAAAGAGGGAGACATGATTGCGAAGCATATGTTTCCATTGACAGTTACACCACCTAAATATAAAGAAACATTTGTTATTGTACTTGTAGATAAATTCTGCAGCTTTAATGAGGTGCTGGATGATTTCATACACAGGAAGTTCTGTGGAGCAAAGGATACAAGAATTAAATGGTTTGGTGCAGGTAAGGGAGAGAAGCGATGAAATATTTAAGTGAAGAGCAGAATAAATGTTTTGTGGGAACCGGAGAACTTAATAAAGCTGGTGATAGTCTGGCCGTTTTCCTTGACAAATACGACCCTGATAAATATCAGAACCCATGCAACACGGTGGATACGCTTGTATTTACAAAGAAAGATTCACAGGTTAAGAGGATTCTTCTTATAAAAAGAGGAAATCATCCATGTATTGGATTGTGGGCGTGTCCGGGAGGCTTTGTTGAGTTTAAAGAGAATCTATATGATGCGGCTTTAAGAGAACTTCAGGAGGAAACTGGTCTGCATGATATTGAAGCAGAACAGCTTAAATCATATGGCGATTATGACCGTGACCCAAGAACAAGGATTATTACAACAGCATTTGTTGCATTGATAGATGAAGGCAGCCAGAAGGCACAGGCAGGTGATGATGCAAGAGAAGCCGGATGGTTTGATATATCAGATGAACTCATTAATACGACAGAGGATAAGTCGCTTGTCAAAGAAGAATGGCTGTGCAGGCTGTCAAATGCTGATAAGAATATTAATATCTGTGCAAGGGTAGAAGTTACCTATAGAAAAGGTATTCTTAAGAACCGCACATATAAGGTTGTTGACGGCGATGGGCTGGCAGCAGACCATGCGGCTATTATACTGGAAGGATACCATCATGTTAAGGAGGCACTTAACGCATGAGCGAGAAGATAAAGAAGAACGAGAAAGCTAAGAAGCAGACATGGAGGGCTGGCAATATGCTCTATCCTGTGCCTGCTGTTATGGTAAGCTGTGCAAGAAAAGGAGAGAAGCCTAATATTATTACGGTTGCATGGGCAGGAACTGTATGCTCTGATCCGGCGATGGTTTCAATATCTGTAAGAAAAGAACGCTACAGCCATGACATTATTAAGGAAACGGGAGAATTCGTTATTAATCTTACAACAAGAAAGCTTGCAAGAGCCACAGATTATTGTGGAGTAAAATCTGGCAGGGACGTTGACAAATTTGCAGATATGCATCTTACAGCAGTACCCTCAGTTAAGATTGAAGCTCCGGCAATTGCAGAAAGTCCTGTCAATATCGAATGTAAGGTAAAGCAGGTGTTAGAGCTTGGAAGCCACGATATGTTTATAGCAGAGGTTATGGCTGTAAATGTAGCTGAAAGCCTGTTAGACGAGAAGGGAACACTGCATTTGTCAGACGCAGACCTTATCGCATATTCGCATGGAAGATATTATGGACTTGGTGATTTCATAGGTAAGTTCGGATATTCTGTGCAGAAGCCGTCTAAGACAAAATCTTCCAGAAAGAAAAAATAGGGTTTACAAACCAAATATCATATGTTAGTATAAATGTTACGAAATTGTTACAAAGATATTACAAGAAGATGACTATATATTAATATAATATTTGGAGGACATTATGGAACGCTTGTCAAGATATGGCAGACGAATGAGAATAACACTCATTAAGACAATGACGGTTGCTTGTTTTGTATGTATTGTTGCTATTCCATTTTTATCAAAGAAATTATTAAAAACGGAAGCTAATTATTACAGTATTACAATTAACGGAATAAAGGTCGGAGCAGCTAACACAGAACAGGAAGTTATTGTTGCACTGGCATCAGCAAGGCAGGAACTTAGTGCACAGTATGAAGAAATTGTGTATATGGATCCTGATATAGAGATTGCCAAAGAGAATAAAACAGTTGCACAGAGAATGAGTGTGGACGAGCTGTCTGGTGCAATATACAGTTACATGTTTGATAATGTTATGGATGTTGATTTCCATATGAATTATACAGTAAGACTTGGTGATTTCGTTGTAACATTGGAATCGAAGGATGCAGTTGTTTCTTTATTTGAGAAGCTTATTGCCAAATATGATCCCAATAATGCTTTTACAGTATCACTTGATACGGTTGATGCAGCGACAGGTACTTATGGAATAAGTGTGAATGAAAAGGCTACGGAAACTACAGCAGCAGAGATTGTATCCTCTGCAATTAGTGGTACAGCAATTTCACAGGACGGAGAGACAGTAGCTAATGGAGATGGTCTTATTGGAATTGGATTCGATGTTGATGTAGTTGTTGTGGAAGTTCCTACGGATAATGCAACTGTAACATCAGTAAATGACGCTTATGAGAGCATTACTAAAGAACACGAAGAAAAGACAGTATATACAGTTGAGGCTGGTGATACATTATCGGTAATTGCACAGAATAATGGACTTACAATGTCACAGCTTCTTGAGCTTAATTCTAATCTTACAGAGGACAGTGTAATTGCACCGGGGGATTCAATTGTTGTTACAGTTCCTAAATCAGAGATATCTGTTCTTACAACTTATCAGATGACTTATGAAGAAGATTATGAAGCAGAGCCTGATTATGAGGATGACAACACTAATTACAGAGGAACTAATACAGTTATTTCTGAAGGAACCGTTGGTCACAGATCTGTTATAGCAGAAGTTACCTACACTAATGGTAACGAAACAGGCAGAACATATGTTAAGGAGACTATTATTAAAGAATCCGTTCCGAAGACTATTGCAGTCGGAACGCTAACACCTCCAACATATTTAAGACCAATATCAGGAGGAACATTATCATCCGAATTTGGTTACAGATGGGGAAGTTTCCACAAGGGTGTTGACTGGTATGTTGCGCAGGGTACAACAGTTACAGCCGCCGCTGCAGGAACGGTTACCAGAGCCGGATGGTATGGCGATTACGGATATTGTGTTGATATTACACATAGTAATGGCACTATGACAAGATATGGTCACTTAAGTTCAGTGAAAGTAAGCGTTGGTCAGAGTGTTTCTCAGGGACAGGCTATTGCAGCATCAGGTAATACAGGCTATAGTACAGGCCCACATCTTCATTTTGAAATATGGGTTGGAGGAACTGTAGTGAATCCGCTCAATTACGTTAATAAGAATTAATAAGTATTGAATAGGCTGCCCTGTTAAGGACAGCCTTTATTATGTAAATAAATGTATTTTAAATGCATATAATAAAATAAGGGTGAAATTGCCATATTTTTATAAATGTATTTTCAGGGAAAATCTTTACAAATCGAAGTTCTGTGATATACTTTATAAGATGTGACTATTATGTTTAGAGGTGCTATATGGAACAATATGTTGTCAAGGGTGGAGTGCCACTCAGAGGAAAAGTTTCCATTGGTGGTGCAAAGAATGCGGCTTTAGGTATTCTTGCGGCAGCAATTATGACAGATGATACTGTAACAATTGAAAATGTACCTAATGTTAGAGACACAAGAGTTTTACTTCAGGCTATAGAAGGAATTGGTGCTAAGGTTAAGTATGTTTATAACAATTCCGTTCAGATAAATGGTGGTTCAATCTGTGATACCAATGTAGAATATGATTATATAAGAAAAATAAGAGCATCTTACTATCTGTTAGGTGCTTTACTTGGTAAGTACAATGAGGCTCATGTTGCACTCCCAGGAGGATGCAATATCGGAAGCCGTCCAATTGACCAGCATATCAAGGGCTTTAAGGCACTTGGTGCGGATGTTGATATAGATTGTGGAGTTGTACATGCAAAGGCAGAGAAGCTTACAGGAGCTCATGTTTATTTTGATGTTGTAACAGTTGGTGCAACAATTAATCTTATGATGGCTTCATGTATGGCAGAGGGAGACACTATTCTGGAAAATGCGGCTAAGGAACCGCATATAGTTGATGTAGCGAATTTTCTTAATTCTATGGGTGCTAACATTAAAGGTGCAGGAACTGATGTAATCCGTATCAAAGGTGTTAAGAGACTTCACGGATGTACTTATTCTATTATTCCGGATCAGATTGAGGCCGGAACATTTATGATGGCAGCAGCAGCTACACATGGTGATGTTGTTATTCAGGATATTATTCCTAAGCATATGGAATCAATATCTGCAAAGTTAATTGAGATGGGATGCAGGATTGAGGAAGGTGATGACAGCTTAAGAGTTATAGCAGAGGGCTGTACACTTAGGAGTACTAATGTTAAGACTTTGCCATATCCTGGATTTCCAACGGATATGCAGCCACAGATTTCAGTTGTACTTGCACTTGCTGAAGGTTCAAGTATGGTAACTGAGAGCATATTTGAGAACAGATTCAAATATGTAGATGAGCTTGGAAGAATGGGTGCCAAGATTAAGGTTGAGGGTAACACAGCCTATATTGAAGGTGTTAAAAGTTTTTGTGGTGTGCAGCTTAATGCTCCGGATTTAAGAGCTGGTGCGGCACTTGTTATTGCTGCGCTCGCAGCAGATGGTATATCAGAGATTGATGATATTGAGTATATCCAGAGAGGTTATGAGGATTTTGAAGGAAAGATTACTAACCTTGGTGGAATTATTAAACGAGTTGATTCTGAGAGAGAACTTCAGAAGTTCAGGCTCAAGATAGGTTAATTGCAGGCTGTAGCGGATATTCCGTTACAGCTGTTTTAATTTATATTTAATAAAATTAATACATTTGTAATGTTACAAATATCCCTGTATATGGTAGTATTGAGAGGAAAAGGGGTTAATTATGAAGCTAAAGAATAAGTTGTATATTTCTTTCTGTATTATGGTTATACTTCCTGTGCTGCTGAGTGGTCTTGCTCTGGGAGGTCTGTATTGTGTACAGAAGGAAAGCATTGAGAGAACATATAATGTAGATGATGGGGCAATTCTCGTTGGCGTATATTCACCTATAATACTTTTTGGAAAGATTACTGACAGCATATATAAGGATATGAAGACGGAGGTTGATACTTCGCCGGAGCAGTTTACTAATAAGGAATATCTTGATGAATTATCAGGAGAGCTGTCATCTAAGATGTCCTGTCTTGTTGTAAGAAGGAATGGAATTATTATATATAATTCAACAGAAGCACCAGACAGCGAAATTGTAAAGATTCTTCCTGATTATTCTGCTGATGAAGAGAATGTTTCTGATGTTGGAACTTACAAGGGTGGAGAGTACCAGAGTCTTATAAAACAGCTTAATTTTAAGGATTCAGAGGATAACTTTTACAGCGTGTCAATTGTTACTTCATTGAAGCAGATTCTTCCACAGGTTAAGACATTTATAATGCAGGTTATATTTGTTATAATTATGGTGTTAATTATTACAAGTCTTGGACTTACTCTGTGGATATACAGTTCTATTGTTAAGCCACTTAATAAGCTGAAGCTTGCAACTGATAATATTAAAGAAGGCAATATGGATTTCGAGATGCCAAAGGTATCTAATAATGAAATCGGAGATGTATGCCGGGATTTTGAGGAGATGAGAGTCGTACTTAAGCAGAGTGCGGAGGATAAGATTAAGTCTGATGCCGAGGAAAAGGAGCTTATCAGAAATATTTCACATGACTTAAAGACACCGCTTACGGCTATTAAAGGATATGTGGAAGGCTTGCGTGACGGAATTGCCAACACGCCTGAAAAGCAGGCTAAGTATATCCAGACTATTGCTAACAAGGTTAATGATATGGACAAGCTGATTGATGAGCTTACTATATATTCAAGGCTTGATACTAACAGGGTTCCATATACATTTGTCAGATGTAATGTAAGTGACTATTTTGGAGACTGTTGTGAAGAGATAGGCACTGAGCTTGAGGCAAGCCAGATTGAACTGGAATATAATGACCATCTTACTGAGCCGGCATATATGAATGTTGATCCGGAGCAGCTAAAGAGGGTTGTTAATAATATTATAAGTAACTCGGTTAAGTATATGGCTGAGGGACGACAGGGAAAGATTAAGATTGACCTGTACGATGAAGGCGACTACATTCATGCAATATTCTCAGATAACGGTATTGGTATTGCAGCTAAAGATGTTGAGAGAATATTTGAGCGTTTCTATAGAACTGATGAATCAAGAAACAGCAAGCATGGTGGAAGTGGTATAGGCCTTGCAATTGTTAAGAAGATTGTTGAGGACCACAAAGGAAAAATATGGGCAGAGAGTGTAGAGGGCGAAGGCACGACCATGCATCTTAATCTGCTTAAAGCAAAGGATGAAGAGAATCCTGAGAATGCATAATGAAACTACACGAAAGGGGACTGGCTATGAGCAAGATATTAATTGTAGAAGATGAAGAGAGTATTGCAGATATTGAGAAGGATTACCTTGAACTTAACGGATACGAGGTTGAGGTATGTAATGATGGAACAAGTGGACTTGCGGCTGCACTGCATGAGGATATTGATATGTGTATCCTTGATATTATGCTTCCCGGAACTGATGGTTTCGAGATATGCAAGCAGGTAAGAGAAGTTAAGGATATTCCTATTATCATGGTATCTGCCAAGAAGGAAGATATTGATAAGATAAGAGGACTTGGAGTTGGTGCGGATGATTACATGACCAAGCCATTCAGCCCTAGTGAGCTTGTTGCAAGAGTAAAGGCACATCTTGCAAGATATGACAGACTTGTAAGTAATTCTAAGAACAATAACAATATTATTGAAATCAGAGGAATCAAGATTGATAAGACAGCAAGAAGAGTATTTGTTAATGGTGAGGAGAAGCCTTTTACAACGAAGGAATTCGACCTTCTTACGTTCCTTGCAGAGAATCCTAACCATGTCTTCACTAAGGAAGAACTTTTCAAGGAAATCTGGGATATGGATTCAATCGGTGACATCGCAACTGTAACTGTCCACATCAAGAAAATCAGAGAGAAGATTGAGCTTGATACAAGCAAGCCTCAGTATATTGAGACTATATGGGGTGTGGGATATCGTTTTAAAATGTAAAAGATTAAACTTATAGACTATGTCATATTACATGCTGATTTTGAAAACATACTAATTGACCAATGATATGTAGATTAGTGGGTGTTTATTGCATGTAAACAAATTGAAATTATGACAAAGACCTACGAAAAGATGTTGATACATTCTTTTCGTAGGTCTTTTTTCTTGTTTCAAGTAGCTATTTCAGTGGTTTATGCGCTAATTAACCTACGAAATTATAATAAGAAAAGTGTTTCATGGGTTTTTAGCAAGGAGTGAGTGTTAGAATGACACGCAGGAAACCTACTAGGTATGCAAAGAAAACTTGTTGTGTAGGTTATTGGACGCAGGCTGTAAATGGTTGGACTTTATCAGCAAAATATTGGACGGTACGTCCATGAATTACATATAAAAGTCCGAAAGTGAAAAATGCAACGTGTCATCAAAGCAAAAACTCAGGTGCAACACTGTAAGTTTTGTTATCAACAGTAAGTGAAACAGCACACAGCGCAATCTGGTTTCTTTTAAGTGCCACTGCTTTAACGGCGTTATCCATGTCGCAATCAGCAGTGGCATATTTATAATCTCCAACAAGTGGGTTCCTGCGGCTTGCAAACTGAACTCTTATCTGGTGATGTCTGCCGGTAATCAGATGTATTCTTACATGTGTAATGTCTTTAACTTCATCATAAGATATCACTTCATATTCAAGCTTTGAAAGCTTTGCTTCTTTATCATCATTAGCGGCGTCGTCTGCCGGAACTATGGCTGATGTGTTCGTTCTTCCATCTTTCTTTAAATAATCAACAAAAGTTCCTTTTGGTTCGGATAGTTTTCCACATATTAAAGCTTCATATTGTTTATTAAATCCGCCTTCCTTCTGCATTAGTGTGGAATACTTTGCTGCTGCAGACTTATTCTTTGCAATAAGCACAAGTCCCGAAACCGGCCGGTCAAGGCGGTTGATTATTGCTGCATATGCAGGCTTTCCCTGTGAAGCGTTGTAAGTCATAACTTCGCTTACAAGGTCTAAATCAAATCCTTTCGCACCCTGGGATAGCTGTCCGGCTGGTTTATTCACTATAATAATGTCTTTAGTTTCGTGTATTATATTAAGCATGGTTGTATCCTTTTTATGTTTTTATTAAGAATACATGCGTTTTGATAATTAATCAATAGCATTGGGCGAATAAATGTCCCAGCCACGCACACACTAATTAAACGATAATTATTAGCAGGTGTGAGGTGGCATATGGGTGAAAATGTGTGGGATTTCAGGAAGCGGCTGACATTGCTTGTTGGCAGTGTCGTTATTATTGCGGTGGTTTTCTTTATATTTAAAGTACTTTTCTATTATGTGTGGCCTTTCTTGCTTGCATTTTGTTTTGCGGTGCTGCTTCAGAAGCCGATAGTAGGGCTGGCGAAACTTTTAAGGGAGAAAAAGACTCTTGCTGCGAGTATAGTTGTAACAATGGTGACGCTTATAATTCTTTCAGTGCTGTTGTATGTCGGTTATATGGCGTTTCGCGAACTTAAAGATTTCATAGCCAATTTTGATGAGAACATTAACAGCCTTGATGGGCAGTTTAAGCTTGTATGCTGCCGTATTGATGGCTGGATTAAGTTGAAAGAAGGCTGCAGTTACGCATTTTTTGAAAAATGTAAAGGGATAATTATAGATGGTGATGGGCAGCAGATGTTCTTTACAATTATGAGAAAACATTCTGTCCCGGTTATAACATGGTGCGTTATGGCGGTTGCCGGACTTGTGGTGTGCTTTATTGGAACGATATATGCGGCGGCTGGAATTGAGAAGTACAGAAGCTGGCGGGAGAACACTATATTTAAGGACGAAGTCGGGGCGGTGCATGTGGGACTTCGGACTTTGATAAATGTATATTTCAGGGTGCAGCTTATTATAATGTCGATAAATATTGTGGTGTGTTCAACAGCATTTTTAATGATAGGCAATCCATATGCGATTCTTCTTGGTGTGCTGACTGGGATTATTGACGCACTTCCGATATTTGGTACGGGAACGGTACTGATACCATGGGCTGTGGGAAGCCTGCTTTTCGGACATGTGAAAAATGCGGTGATTCTTGTGGTGTTGTATATTGTCACATATTTTGTGAGGGAGATTATGGAGTCAAAATGTATGGGTGACAGAATGGGAATTGCGCCATTTACAATGCTTGCGGTCATATATATCGGGATACTTGTGTATGGTGTTGTCGGATTTATTCTTGGACCAATATCATATTGTATAATAAAAGCACTTGTTCTTTACTTGAAAAGCATTTTAGAACATGATAAACTCTAGTGGTGCCGTCAATGGCAGGCGGACAATGCGAAGCAGCATTCGCATCAGGCTCCGTATGAAACGGGTCTGTAATGTCATAGAAAGAGGTTTATTATGGCAGAAGATAAGAAATTAGTAGAAGCGATTACATCCATGAAAGAGGATTTCGCTCAGTGGTACACAGATGTGTGTAAGAAGGCAGAGCTTATGTCTTACTCAAGCGTCAAGGGATGCATGATTTTTAAGCCGGCCGGATATGCAATCTGGGAGAATATTAAGAATGAGATGGACAGAAGATTCAAGGAAACAGGTGTTGAGAATGTTTATCTTCCAATGTTCATTCCAGAGAGCCTTCTTGAGGTTGAGAAGGATCATGTAGAAGGATTTGCACCAGAAGTTGCATGGGTAACTTATGGCGGACTTAATCCACTTCAGGAAAGAATGTGTGTAAGACCTACATCAGAGACACTTTTCTGTGATTTCTATAAAGATGAGATACAGTCATACAGAGATTTACCAAAGGTATATAACCAGTGGTGTTCAGTTGTAAGATGGGAGAAGGAGACAAGACCTTTCCTTCGTTCAAGAGAGTTCTTATGGCAGGAAGGCCATACAGCACATGCTACAGCAGAAGAGGCTGAGGCACGTACACAGCAGATGCTTAACCTTTACGCTGACTTCTGTGAGGAAGTTCTTGCAATTCCTGTAATTAAGGGACGTAAGACTGATAAGGAGAAGTTTGCAGGAGCAGAGGCTACTTATACTATCGAGGCGCTTATGCATGATGGCAAGGCACTCCAGTCAGGTACAAGCCATAACTTTGGTGATGGATTTGCCAGAGCATTTGGCATCCAGTACACAGACAAGGATAATAAGTTAAAATATGTTCACCAGACTTCATGGGGAACAACAACAAGACTTATTGGTGCTGTTATTATGACTCACGGTGATGATTCAGGACTTGTGCTTCCACCTAAGGTTGCACCTGTTCAGGTTGATGTTATTCCTATTATGCAGAAGAAGGCAGGCGTTCTTGACAAGGCTTATGAAGTTGGACAGGCTCTTAAGGCAGCAGGACTTCGTGTTAAGGTTGATGATTCAGATAAGAATCCTGGCTGGAAGTTCTCTGAGCAGGAGATGCGTGGTATCCCTGTAAGAGTTGAGATGGGACCAAGAGATATCGAGGCTAATCAGGCTGTTATTGTTCGTCGTGATACAAGAGAGAAGATTACTGTATATATCGATGAGCTTGCAGACAGAATTCCAGAAATTCTTGATACTATCCAGAAGGATATGCTTGAGAGAGCAAGAGCTCACAGAGAAGCTCATACATATACAGCTCTTAATTATGATGAATTCAAGGATACAGCAGCTAATAAGGCTGGATTCATCAAGGCTATGTGGTGTGGAGACCAGGCTTGTGAGGACAAGATTAAGGAAGATACTACATGTACATCAAGATGTATGCCATTTGCACAGGAGAAGTTAAGTGATGTGTGTGTATGCTGTGGTAAGCCGGCTAAGGCTATGGTTTACTGGGGTAAGGCATATTAATTTAAGAAGTGTTAATTATAATAACCCTCATCGGATTTGCCAGAAGGCAGCCGGTGAGGGTTATTGTTTGATTGTATTATTTAATATGTTCAATCATGGCAATCAGTGTAGCTTTATCATTGAGCTTAGGGTTTTCTATAACGATATCAAGCAGGGATTTCAGAGTTTCACCGATTTCGTGTCCCTGAAGACCATATTCAATGAGGTCATTGCCTGATATGTCGAGGTCTTTTATTGTAAAGCAGTCACCGCGTGCAAGAATATCTGTTGCAAGACGCTTTAATGTCAGAAGATGCTTTACCTTTGCCGGATTGCTTATTCCTATGATGTCTTCAGATGCCTGAAGTACAGCCATCATAAGCTCATGCCACAAAGGCAGGAAATCTCTGCCGTACTTATTAAGGGCAGTACGAACGGCCGGCTCAGTTTCTTCTATATCTATCTTTGATAATTCAACAAGCTTAGATACTGTGTCAACTGTCTTGTTATCAAGTTTAAGAGCACGGAGAGTCTTAGCTGCTTCATCAGGTGTAGAAGTTATGAAAAGTGCAGCATAGCGAAGATATATATTATCTGGTACATGTCGGAGTATGGCAAGAATTTTCTTGTTGTAACGGCTCTTTAATGCATTATCAACTACTGGAAGAATCGGCTCAAAAAGTCCTGCTTCTGAATATTCTGCAACATAGTCAGGATGTGCAGACATAAGCGTTTTGCCAAGCTCTACATGCACACGCTCCATGCTTATTTTACTGATTGATGGGGCAAGCTTTTTAATTGCACTCCATGTTGCTTCATCAATGGTAAAGCCGAGCTGTGCAGAAAATCTTATGGCACGCATCATCCGCAGTGCGTCCTCTGTAAATCTTAATTCTGGTTCACCAACACATCGTATTATTTTTGCATCCAAATCATCAAGACCGTTAAATTCATCAACAAATCCATCACTGTCGTTGTATGCCATGGCATTTATCGTAAAATCACGGCGGCACAGGTCATCAACAAGCCTGTCTGAAAATTCTACAGACTTCGGATGTCTGCCATCCTCGTATTCTCCGTCAATTCTGTATGTTGTAACCTCATATCCGGTTTTATCTATCATTATAGTGACGGTTCCGTGGGCGATTCCGGTATCAATAGTTCTTTTAAAGAAAGATTTTATCTGTGCTGGAACAGCAGAAGTGGTTATATCCCAGTCATCTGGGTTTCGTCCAAGGATACTGTCTCTTATGCATCCGCCAACGGCATATGCTTTGAAGCCGTGTTCTTCAATTGTATGTATAATGTTCCTGACAGCTTCCGGCATGTCAATATGAAAGTTTTCAGGCATGATTTCCCCCTATAATAATATTTATTATAAATGTGAAAAAAGCTCACATCTATCTATTATAAGAAAAAATTACATTTTCATCAAGATTATGATTTTCTTAATTCGTCGTATCAGTAAATCCAAGGAATATAGCAGCCATAAATGTCATAAGATAAGGCAGACGCAGGCGTATGAGCAAAGGGCGTCTGTATTAAGTGCGGAAATGGGGGATTATATGAACGATAAATCATTGGAATGTATTAGATTTTATGATATTCAGGTTAATAAAATGGTAAAAGGTCGTGGAGGAGTAATTCTTTTTACAGACAGAGGATGCAGACTTTTTCTCGAGTGTTCAAGAAATGATGGGTTTTATCTGAGAGATGAGGCAGTGACAAAAGCAGTTAGTGATGCAGGCTTTGAAAATGTGGATACATATGTGAGAAATCAGGATGGAGAGCTTTTTACTGTTGGAGATGATGGGCACAGATATGTAATGAAGAACTGGTTTGGAGGCAGGGAATGTGATGTCAAGTCTGTGAATGACGTGATGGAGGCGGTAAGGACTCTGGCAAGACTTCATATTTGTCTAAATGTTGTTTCATCTAATGGTGTAAGATATTTAAGGAATAATGTAAATACAAATATTACAAAGCAATGGGAATGTATGGCGCTTGCAGAGACCGCAGATGAGCAGCCCGAGTCAGAATTAAAGGCCAGTGAAAGCATCGTACATAATGCTGTACATTTTGACAGGGGAGCAGGGTTACGCACCAATATGGAAAGACATACAAAAGAAATTAAAAAGGCAGCTAATTATATGCGTGGCAAGAAAAAGAAAAATGAATTTGAACAGATTGCGCTTGGTGCGGTTGATACATTTTTCAGGGAAGCGGATGAAGCGAGCAGGAATATTAATTCAAAACGTTTTGATGAGCGCTTTGACAGGATGGAACAGACTAATGAGCTTGTGCATGGAAGCTATAATTATCATAATGTGTTTCTTGATGTTGGTAATGGCGGCAATGCAGTGACTAATTTTGAAAAATGTCATAATGACTGTCAGGTTGCAGATCTTTACCAGTTTTTAAGAAAGGTTATGGAAAAGCATGACTGGAATATTAATGTGGCATACAGACTGGTTGATGAATATGACAGATTAAAGCCGCTTGAAGATGATGATATTGACATGCTTGTGACATTATTGAGCTTTCCAGAAAAATTCTGGAAGATTATAAATCAGTACTATAACGCAGGAAAGGCGTGGGTTCCTGCTAAGAATATAGATAAATTAAAGATTGTTATTGAACAGAATATGCGCAGAAGAGAATTAATTGATAAAATGTGTGGTATGTGATAAAATCTGATGATACGAGGGAAAAAGTATTTGCGAGGAATGCTTATGAAAAGAATAATTGCAGTGTGTATGCTTATGGTGTTAATTGTAAGTCAGACAGCATGCACATTTTCCAGAAATAATGACAGGGCGGTGATACCAGGAAGCAGTATTACCCCCGCACCAGGTGCCGCAAAGGAGATTAAGGGTGATGGAGAGAATCCTACACTTACAGGAGTTCTTACATTGAGAGATGCTGACACGGGCAGAATGCGGTTTATAGATATAAAGACAGGAACAGAATATGAAGTCCCTTATACAGGCAGTACAGATATTCAGGATGCTTACGGAAAGATAAAAGCAGCTTCTACCATGGATATGGGTGGAATATATGATGTATATGTGGATAAGAAGGGCAAGGCGGTGAAGATACACGGAAACAGTGATGCCTGGGTAAGATATGATGTTTCAGGAATAACCGTAGATGAGAATTCAAGGAAGTTAAGCATTGGGGCTTCCAATATGATATATGAAAGTTACACAGTTGTGCTTTCAGGAGAAGAACGTATAAGTATTGCACAGCTCGTTGACCAGGATAAGCTGGTTATCAGGGGCGTTGGAGAGAAAGTATATTCGGTGAATGTAACTGCCGGACACGGATATCTTAAACTTACAGGCGTAGATGCACTTGTTGGTGGTTATGTAAGCATAGGTAATAAACAATTACTGGGTATTACAAAGGATATGCTGGTGACTGCACCTGTTGGAACATATACGGTTAATGTACGTAATGGCAACCTGTCAGCAAGTAAGACAGTGACTATAGCTAAAGATGAGACTACATCAGTTGATTTTTCTGAAGTACAAAGCGATCCGGTTAAGATGGGGGCTGTTAATTTTTCAGTTACTCCGAAGGGTGCGGTTATGAGCATTGATGGTGTTGAGGTTGATTATTCTACTCCAGTGTCACTTTCTTATGGAACTCACAGGGTTAAGCTGGTAGCCAACCACTATCAGGAATATTCTGAGATTATAAATGTTAATTCAGCCTATGTTACGAAGATTATCGATATGACTTCATCAGGTACATCAGCAAGTACAGCGGCAGATAATACAAGTGGATATAAGGTATCAGTAACAGCACCTAAGGGAGCGGTTCTTTATGTTAATAGTGAATATATAGGAACTGTTCCATGTTCATTTGACAAATCATCTGGAAAGAAGACGATTACACTTTCGCAGAATGGATATAATACAGTTAGTTATACAATATCAATTGCTAATACAGCAGGAGACCTGACATATGCATTTCCAGAAATGATAAGTGGAGGTACCCAGGAGACTACAACACAGGTACAGGTTCCAACAGTCACTCCTGCAACAACAAAGTCATCTACAAAGCAGAGTACGAAAAGGAGATAAGAGTTATGAATATTTTATTTTCACCACCAGATATAACCGAGGAAGAGATTCAGGCAGTTTCTGAGGCTTTAAGGTCAGGATGGATTACAACAGGTCCAAGAACTAAAGAGTTTGAAAGAAATATTGCTCAGTTTACAGGCTGTAACAGGGCGGCATGTCTCAATTCAGCTACAGCATGTTTAGAGACAGCACTCCGTCTGTTAGGAATCGGTGAGGGCGATGAGGTTATTGTTCCTGCATACACTTATACAGCATCTGCAAGTGTCGTTGCGCATGTTAATGCAAAGCTTGTTCTTATTGATGTTGAAAAGGACACATATCACCTTGATTATGACGCGCTTGAAGCTGCAATTAATGAGAGTACCAAGGCTGTAATACCTGTAGATATAGGTGGTGTTATGGTTGACTATGACAGGATAAGAAAGATTGTCGAGAGTAAAAAGAATATATTTAAGGCTTCAACACCCCTTCAGGAGGCACTTGGCAGAGTTGCAATTGTTGCTGATTCTGCACATGGTTTCGGAGCAAGTGAGGGTGGTGTTATGAGTGGAATGAAGGCTGACTTTACAAGCTTTTCATTTCATGCGGTCAAGAACCTTACAACAGCTGAAGGCGGAGCTCTTACATGGAGAAGTATTCCGGGAGTTGATGATGAGGATATCTATAAGCAGATAATGCTTTACTCACTTCACGGACAGTCTAAGGATGCACTTGCAAAGACTAAGCTTGGCGCATGGGAATATGATATCAAAGGAACTTATTACAAATGTAATATGACTGATATCATGGCTTCTATTGGGCTTGTACAGCTTAAGAGATATCCTGGACTTCTTAAGAGAAGAAGAGATATAATTGAGAGATATACACAAGGGATTGCAGCCGATGATGTGGATATTATGAAGCATTTTACAGATGAATATACTTCAAGTGGTCATCTGTATCTTGTAAGGCTTCTTGGAAAGGATGTTAAGGAGCGTAATGAACTGATTACAAGACTTGCGGAGGCAGGTGTTGCAACTAATGTACATTATAAGCCGCTTCCAATGCATACGGCATATAAGAACATGGGATTTGATATTAAGGATTTTCCACATTCATATAATATGTATCGTAATGAGATTACACTGCCGCTTCATACATGTCTTACTGATGAACAGGTAGAATATGTAATAGAGCAGTTTAACAGAATGAAATAATCGGACATTAGTTATACAACAACAAAAAGGGGATTGATTACGATGGAGTTAAGACCATGGCAGCTTCTTCCTGATGAAATGAGAACTAAGGAAGTAAGAAAATACTATAATATACTTATGAAACACAGAATGTGGTTAGAGATGAAAAGAGTGCTTGATGTTATTGTTGCTGGTATTATGCTGGCAGTTTTAATTATTCCAATGGGAATAATTGCACTTGCAATCAGGCTTGATTCACCGGGACCTGTTTTTTTCAGGCAGGCGAGAGTAACACAGTATGGAAGAATTTTTCGTATATACAAGTTCAGGACTATGGTTGACAATGCAAGTAAGCTAGGGGCAGCAGTGACTGTAGATAATGATTCAAGAATTACTAAGGTTGGTGCATTTTTACGAAAGTACAGAATGGACGAGTTTCCTCAGCTTTTTAATATACTTGCAGGGGATATGACTCTTGTCGGAACGAGACCGGAAGTTCCTAAGTATGTTAAGAAGTACACTAAGGAGATGTATGCGACACTTCTTTTGCCGGCAGGACTTACATCAAGGACAAGTATTGCTTATAAGGATGAGGACAAGCTTCTTGGTGAGGCTGTTGATGAAAAAAGTACAGATAATATATATCTGAATGAAGTATTACCGGCAAAAATGCGTTATAACCTTGAAAGTATGAAACATTTTGGCGTGAAGGCTGATGCGGCTGTATTGTGGGATACATTTACATCAGTAGTTGGAAGTGAAAGAATGACTGTTAAGAAGTAGGTAGAGTATGTTTATTACAATTGCCGTTATTGCATATAATGAGGAGAATACGATAAAGAATATTCTTGATGACATAAGCAGGCAGGATTATGATCATAATCTTATGGAAGTTGTGCTTGTTGATTCTGCATCAACTGATGGAACGAAGGCGGTTATGCAGAAGTTTGCTGATGAGAATAAGATGGGAGCAAGACAGATAGTTGTGCTTGATAATCCTAAGAAGACGCTTCCGTGTGGATGGAACGTGCTGCTCGATAATTATACAGGGGAAGCTGTTATAAGAGTTGATGCGCATGCACATATCCCGGTGGATTTTGTCAGCAAGAATGTTAAAGTTTTAGAAGAAGGCGAGATGGTTGTTGGTGGTGTCCGACCTAATATAGTTGATGAAGAGACACCATGGAAGGATACACTTCTTCTTGCCGAGAGTTCTATGTTTGGTTCAAGCATAGCACCTTACCGTAATGGCGGGAATGGAACGGAAGAAAAGATATATATGAAATCGCTGTTCCATGCTGCATATAGAAGGGAAGTTTTTGAAAAAATCGGACATTATAATGAGTCTCTTGCAAGAACTGAGGATAATGAAATTCATTACCGTATGAGAAAAGCAGGGTTTAAATTAAGATTCTGTCCGAATATAATATCATACCAGCATACAAGAAGTTCACTTCCTAAGATGCTTAAGCAGAAATATGGCAATGGATACTGGATTGGAAAGACAAGCAAGGTATGTCCAGGATGCCTTTCTGTATATCATTTTGTTCCGTGGGCTTTTGTCATGGCTATTATTGTTACAACAGTTGCAAGTGTGTCATGTAAGCTGCTTGCTGTGAAGTCGTTTTTTTCTCGTATTGTATACGGAATTACAGGACTTATGTGGGGAGCATACTGGCTGTTGGCGGTGGTTATGTCGGTAGTTGCAGTAATAGGAGCTAAGAAGGAACGCAATAAAACATGTTTTGCACTGCCATTTTTATTTTTCCTGTTGCATATTTCTTATGGAATTGGTACAGTATGTGGGTTAGCTGCTAAAAAGCCTGCTAAAGAAACGAGGAACAGATGATGGGTGAGACTAAAAAGGACAGAATACAGCTTCTGGTAAGAAGATTTTTCTTGTTTTTAACAGATACATTTTTACTGAATGCATGCGTATATCTGTCGCTTATTATGAGATTTGATGTAGGTATTGTATCTATAGAACCTCAGTATATTAGTAATTATGTAGAGAACGTGCTTCCGTACACGATAATGTCTCTGCTTATATTCTGGCTGTTCAGACTTTATCACAGTCTGTGGCAGTATGCGAGTATAGCTGAGGTGTACAGAATTGCTGAAGCGTGTATTATTGTAGAAGTAGTGCATTTCTTAAGTAATAAGATTATGGGTAATATGCTTCCTAGAAGCTGTTATTTTAATGCGGCAATATACCTTATTATTGCAATATGTGCAAGTCGTTTTATGTACAGAATGATAAGAACTGTTCTTAACAAATACAGAAATATTAAGACTTCCAACAATGTAATGATTATTGGTGCCGGAGAGGCAACTAATGTCATTATGAGAGAAATACAGAATTCGAGCTATCTTGCTAATTCTAATATTGCATGTATTATTGATGACGACCGCCGCAAGGTTGGTAAATACATACGAGGCGTCAAGGTTATAGGAACAAGGGACAAGATTAAGGAAGCAGCAAAGCTTTATGATATTGATGAGATTATATTTGCAATTCCATCAGCATCTAATGAAGTTAAAAGGGATATATTAAACATTTGTAAAGAGACTGATTGTACTCTTAAGATTCTGCCAGGTGTATATCAGATGGTAGATGGAGAGATTAATGTTAATTCTATCCGTAATGTTGATGTGCTTGACCTTCTTGGAAGAGACCCGATTGAAGTAGATATTGAATCTATCATGGGTTATGTTAAGGATAAGGTCATTATGGTAACAGGTGGTGGCGGTTCTATTGGATCAGAGCTGTGCCGCCAGCTTGTAAGTCACAAGCCTAAGCAGCTCATTATATTTGATATATATGAGAATAATGCCTATGATATTCAGCAGGAATTAAAGATTAATTATCCTGATGCCAATGTTGTTACTCTTATTGGTTCGATAAGAAATGTTTCAAGACTTGAAAGCGTATTTGCACAGTATAAGCCAGATATTGTATATCATGCAGCAGCACATAAGCATGTACCACTTATGGAAGTCAGTCCTGATGAGGCTGTTAAGAATAATGTTGTCGGTACATGGAATGTTGCAAGGATGGCTGATAAGTATGGGGTTAAGAAGTTTGTTATGATAAGTACAGATAAGGCTGTTAATCCAACTAATGTAATGGGAGCAACAAAGCGTATCTGTGAGATGATTGTTCAGACGTATAACGAGATATCCAAGACAGATTTCGTTGCTGTAAGATTCGGTAATGTACTTGGAAGTAACGGCTCAGTCATTCCTCTTTTTAAGAGACAGATTGAGGCTGGTGGACCGGTTACGGTTACAGATCCTAATATTATAAGATATTTCATGACTATACCAGAGGCGGTTTCACTTGTTCTTCAGGCAGGTGCATATGCCAAAGGTGGAGAGATATTCATTCTTGATATGGGTGAGCCTGTTAAGATTGATGATCTCGCAAAGAACCTTATCAGACTGTCAGGTTATACACTTGGCGTCAACATGGAAATTAAATACACAGGACTCCGTCCTGGCGAAAAGCTCTACGAAGAGCTTCTTATGAAAGAAGAAGGTCTTCAGGAGACAGATAACAAGCTTATCCACATTGGAAAACCAATTGAGTTTGATAAAGAGAATTTCTTTGATAACCTTGAGAAGCTTAAGGAAGAAGCTTATTCAGAAACTGGTAATATCCGTGAACTTATAAAGGAAGTTGTTCCTACGTATCATCCTGGGGAACATTGAAGTTGCGGAAGTTACTGGGTGGGTTTAGCGAATACATGTACTGCAGCTGATTTTGGCAAAAAGCCTACTAACTAAGATGATTGTGTAGATTGAGTGGGTCTTTTTGAGGAAATAATTGAATAAGATATGGAACGAAGGTTAATGCAAGATGTGCAAATGCTTGTTATAGATAATTGAATAGCAATCAGATATAGGCGATATCTTTCATAAAAGTATCTTATAAGAGAAATTCTTTAATATTGATATCAACTATGTTGGAATTAACAGGAACAGAGGAAGATTCAAAGGTAGCAATGAAATTCCTCCCCAATACATAGCCAGATTTGGCATAATCATTAATCTTCTTTAATGCTTTAGTCATGTATTCAGAATCTCCCATTATGCCAAAATGTTCCCAGATGAATTCTTGTCTGGTATTAACATTAAGGCAGATGAAATCAGGATGAACAGTTATGCCGGTAGAAAGTACAAGAGGATATTCATACTTGTATGGAATATTGTGCTGTTTCAGTTTGTTGGCGATTATCAATTCAGACTTGGAACGAACCTGTTCTCCATTATCAGAATAGTATTCAGGAGTGTCTTCAGAAATATCCAAAGAATTATACTGGATGTCATTCCATTGAAGTATAACGTCTTTGGTGGCAATATATGCTGGGATGATGAGTTCCTGTCTTGCCGTGTTAAGTGAATCGTAAGCCTGTTCAATCTGCTCAGGAGAATAATTCTTAAGGAAATCCGTTAAGGCCTGCAGCTCGCATTCCACCTCTTTTTTGACTCTTAAATCATACTCCTTCTGGGCAAGATTCTTTATAAGGGTCAGTTCTTTTTTCTTTTTAATATAAGAGCCTTTCCTGTCATTAGAATCTAATCTGTGATAATACTGAGGTCTGTTGCCTCTGTTAGCAATGCGAAGGGTACCGGCTGGTGCCTCATCTAATCTCGTATTAATAGTGTCAAGAAGTGAAGAAAGTTCTGACTGCCTGTTAATTATTGTTGAAATCACAGTATCGGGTGTCAAAGGACAATGTGGTAATAATCTATTGTTATTGATGTTATTCATATATCAGCCTCCTTATAAAAATATATTAATAATATATAATACAAAAGAAAGAAAATCAATACTAAAAACAACATTTATATAAAATACTATTAATTTGAGAAAATCTGCGAAAAGACCTACACAAAACCAAAATTATTCCGAAGTAGTAGGTCAATTTTAAAAGGAAATGTATTGCTGCTTAAGAAAAAACATACTAAATGGTGAAAAGATAGTGATTGAGTGGGCTTTTTAGTGGGTATCAGAGGTGATAATAAAGAATAATGAAGGGAAATGACCTACACAAATGATAGAAAAGTGTAGAGTGGTAGGTAAAATCTTGTTAATTAAGTTTAACAATGACAAAAAAGACATACTAAACAAGAAAAACACAGGAGATTAGTAGGGTTTTCCTAATCTCCTGTGTTATTTAGTCAAACTTAAATGTGTTCTCAAGTGTATCCCAAAGCTGGTCCTTATCACTTAAGTTAAGCTTTGTTCCATCGCTTAAAGCGTAGCCTTCAGCTGAAGCTGAGCCATTGTAAGTTCCAGTAAGTTCTGGCCATTCAATGCCGATTGCAGGATCGTTCCATGCAAGACCACCTTCATCATTAGGATGATAGAAGTCATCGCACTTGTAGCAGAATTCTGCTGTATCAGTAAGAACGAGGAATCCATGTGCAAATCCTTTAGGGATAAGGAACTGCTTCTTATTCTCTTCTGTTAGAAGGATTCCGTACCACTTTCCATAAGTTTCAGAGTCTGTACGAAGGTCAACAGCTACATCAAAAACGGCTCCCTTGATAGCTCTTACAAGCTTTGTCTGTGGGAAATGCTTCTGGAAGTGAAGACCACGAAGAACACCCTTAGTACTCATAGACTGGTTGTCCTGAACAAAGTTAATATTGATACCAGCTTCTTCCATATCACGCTGGCTGTATGTTTCCATAAAATATCCACGGTTATCTCCGTGAACAGCAGGAGTGATGACACAAAGTCCTTCGATACCTGCGACATTCTTTTCAATTGTAATCTGTCCCATGATAAAATCTCCTTTGAAATATTAAATCTCACCAATTTCCTTTAAGAATCTGTGAAGAGCATCCTGCCATGTTGGAAGTGGAGTGAATCCGTTAGCAGTAAGTTTACTCTTATCTAAACGGCTGTTGAAAGGTCTTGCGGCCTTAGAAATGCCATATTCAGCAGTGGTTACAGGTGTAACTTTAGTAGAGAGTCCAGCCTGTGCATAGATTTCCTTAGTAAAGTCATACCATGAAATATAACCACCTTCATTAGTTGCATGGTAATAACCGTATTTGTCAGTTTCAACCATATCAACAAGAAGTCTTGCAAGATCTAATGTGTAAGTTGGTGTACCAATCTGGTCGTTGACAACACGAACCTCGTCATGAGTCTTTCCAACATTAAGCATAGTCTTAATAAAGTTCTTTCCATTAACACCAAATACCCATGCAATACGCACGATAAAGTATTTATCAAGAGTGTTAGAAACAGCAAGTTCTCCGGCAAGCTTAGTCTCTCCATATACATTAAGAGGCTTGTAGTCCTTGCAGTCTGGTTCCCAAGGTGTTTCCCCCTGACCATCAAATACATAATCAGTACTGATGTATACCATCTTGCAGTCAAGCTGTTTGCAGACATTGGCAATATTCTGAGTACCATCTGCATTGATAGCCTTAACCTTGGCTTTCTTATCATCATCTTCAGCAGCGTCAACGGCTGTCCATGCTGCGCAGTGAATTACAACATCAGGTGAAACCTTAGTGATAACTTCAGAAACCTGGGCAGCATCAGTTATATCCATAGGTACATATTCGGCTGTTGTGACAGCGCTTCCATCAGCAACTCCTGAATATTCAGGTGCGATGTCGCTGCCAACGCCTGTATGACCTCTGCCTATCAGTTCATTCATAACGTCGTGGCCAAGCTGACCGCCAACGCCGGTAACTAATATCTTCATGTCAAATCTCCTTACAGAATAAATGTGTTAATTAGCGGTTGCTATACATTTTCTCATAGTAGTTCTGATATTCGCCAGAAATGATTGTCTCCCACCATTCCTTATTATCAAGATACCACTGAATTGTCTTCTTGATACCATCTTCAAACTTAGTTTCTGGAAGCCATCCTAATTCATTGTGAATCTTAGTTGGGTCGATAGCGTAACGCATATCATGTCCCTTTCTGTCACCTACATGAACGATAAGTGATTCAGGTTTGCCAAGCTCCTTGCAGATAAGCTTAACGATATCAATATTTCTCTTCTCGTTGTGTCCACCAACGTTGTATACTTCACCAACACGTCCCTTGTGGATGATAAGGTCGATAGCCTTGCAGTGATCCTCAACATAGAGCCAGTCACGAACGTTAAGACCTTCGCCATAAACTGGAAGTGGCTTATCGTTAAGAGCATTAGCAATCATAAGAGGGATAAGCTTCTCTGGGAAGTGGTATGGTCCATAGTTATTAGAGCATCTTGAAATAGTAACAGGAAGTCCATAAGTTCTGTGGTAAGCAAGAACAAGTAAGTCTGCGCCAGCCTTTGATGAGCTGTATGGGCTTGATGTATGGATTGGAGTCTCTTCTGTGAAGAAAAGGTCAGGTCTGTCAAGTGGAAGATCGCCGTATACTTCATCAGTAGATACCTGATGGTATCTCTGAATACCGTACTTTCTGCAGGCATCCATAAGAACCTGTGTACCAAGAATATTAGTTGTAAGGAAAACTTCCGGGTTCTCGATAGAACGGTCAACGTGTGATTCAGCAGCGAAGTTTACAACCATATCTGGATGCTCTTCTTCGAAAAGCTTGTAAACAGCTTCGCGGTCTGTGATGCTTTCCTTAACGAATCTGAAGTTAGGGTTAGACATAACAGGCTCAAGAGTTGAAAGATTACCTGCATATGTGAGGCAGTCAAGACAGATGATTCTGTAGTCTGGGTATTTGTTTAACATGTGAAATATAAAGTTACTTCCGATAAATCCGGCTCCACCGGTAACAATAATTGTCATAATTAATCTCCTTAATATTTAAAATGTGTTCTTATATGAAAAATGTTTTAACTAAATGTACTTAATTATTCATGAAGCTTGTCGACATATTTGCCGTCTAAGACATCCTTTAAGTACTGACCATACTGGTTCTTCTTTAATACTTCATATACCTTGAGGACGTCATCTTTGTTAATCCAGCCGTTTAAGTAAGCGATTTCTTCAAGACATGCAATCTTTCTGTGCTGATGAGTCTCAACAGTCTTAACAAAGTTAGTAGCTTCTACAAGACTTTCATGTGTTCCTGTATCAAGCCATGTAAATCCCTGACCGAGAAGCTCTACATTTAAAGTACCCTTCTCTAAGTAGATACGGTTAAGATCAGTAATCTCAAGCTCGCCTCTTGCAGATGGCTTTAAGTTCTTAGCGTATTCAACAACCTTGTTGTCGTAGAAGTAAAGACCTGTTACACAGTAGTTGCTCTTAGGCTGTGCCGGCTTTTCTTCGATAGAGACAGCCTTTCCTTCATTATTAAATTCAACAATACCAAATCTTTCAGGATCATCAACATAGTAGCCAAATACTGTTGCACCCTTTCCTGATTCAGCATTCTCAACAGCTGCCTTAAGTCTTTTCTTAAGACCGTGACCTGCAAATATATTATCACCAAGAACCATGGCAACAGTGTCATCACCGATGAATTCCTCACCGATAATAAATGCCTGTGCAAGTCCGTCCGGGCTTGGCTGTACAGCGTAAGTAAGGTTGACACCGAACTGGCTTCCGTCCTTTAAAAGCTCTTTGAATCTAGGAGTATCCTGTGGTGTAGAGATGATAAGAATATCTCTGATACCAGCACTCATAAGAACTGAGAGTGGATAATAAATCATTGGCTTATCATAGATTGGAAGAAGCTGTTTACTAGTTACCATTGTGAGTGGGTAAAGGCGTGTGCCAGAACCACCAGCTAAAATAATACCCTTCATAATTGAAGTTCCTCCTTGTTTGTTAAAATGTTATGTTAATTTTCAAGTAGACATTTTTTAAGTCAAGTATATAATAAAAGATGACGTAACGTCACCTTCAAGTGTTTTTTGAAAAATTTTTACAAGGAGTAATATATGCATAAAGACGGGTATTATTCTTCAGGCGAATTTGCGAAGAAATCAAATGTTTCAGTAAGGACTATAAGATATTATGACCAGCAGAACATATTAAAGCCTTCACTTCTTACTGATGAGGGAGTGAGATTTTATACGGATTCAGATTTTACAAGGTTACAGCAGATATTATTGCTTAAATATCTTGGATTTACACTGGACGATATAAGAAATATGACAATTGGTGATTCAGATTATCATGTGCTAAAGAATTCACTTGAACTTCAAAAGCGAATGATACAAGACAAGATTGCACAGATGCAGCTTGTATGTAAAGCTATTGAAGAAACAGAAGACTCTATTAAAGAGGGAAAAGGAATTGACTGGAGTAATATGCTGGAGATTATCCATCTTACTAATATGGAAGACAGCATGAAGAATCAGTACATTAATGCTGGAAATATATCTGCAAGAATTAATCTTCATAACAGGTTTTCAGTTAATAAACAGGGATGGTTTCCGTGGGTATATGAGCAGTGTGGTATTGTTAAGGGGATGAGAATTCTTGAGATTGGGTGTGGTGATGGAACATTGTGGGTTGACAATATAGGTCAGCTTGCCATGACAGGAAAGAGAAATGAATTCTCAGGGAAGAAAAAAAACATATATATAGAGCTTACGGATATATCAGAAGGCATGATAAGTGATGCAAGAAGAAATATAAAAAAAGCAACAGAGAGCTGGAAGGAAAGAGATATTGATGTGTCATTCAGGTTCAGAGTGGCTTCATGCGAAAAGACAGGGGCAAAAGATGAATCGTATGATCTGGTGATTGCTAATCATGTGCTGTTTTATTGTAAAAATGTCAATAAGGCACTTGATGAAATTGTGAGGGTGTTAAAGCCTGGAGGAGTGCTTGTGTGCAGTACATATGGCAGCAGGCATATGCAGGAGATAAGCCGCCTTGTGTCGGGATACGATAAGAGAATTGCACTTGAAGCAGATAAGCTTTTTGAAAAATTCGGACTTGATAATGGAGATAAGATATTAAAAAAACATTTTTCAGATGTTGAGAGAAGAGATTATAAAGATGCGCTTGTTGTTGATGAAGCAGAACCGCTGGTAGATTATATACTATCATGTCATGGCAATCAGAAAGAGTACCTTGTGGATAAGTATACAGATTTTAAAAAATATGTAGAGAAAAAGCTTGTGAAACCTATGACAATAACCAAAGAGGCTGGTGTATTTGTGTGTAGAAAATAATGTATAGCAATTATATCTATAATATGGTAAAATCAAAAGAAACATGTTTTGTTACAGGGGTAGTTTGAACATGCATATTATGGAAATACTCTGATAGAATGAAAGATTATTTATTGGGGGCAGAGAATACAGTTATGAAGAAATTAAAGATTGCTGTTGACGCAAGAACTTTAGGCAGCAGACCAAGTGGTGTGGGCATGTATCTTAATGACTTCTTAGAACAGCTCATAACATATGATGAATTTGAATGGGTTCTCTTTACAGATGTTAAAGAGAGTGAATATATTAAGAGATTTGAAGCCAGAGGAATTAAGGTTATTGAATGGGGAAAGCCTGTATATAGAAGTGCAGGCGTGTATGCATATTTTGCATTTATTAAGAAAGAATTAAAGCAGGTGAGGCCGGATATATTCTGGGAGGTTAATTCGATTATTCCTATTAATCTCGGTGGAAGCTTTAAGACACTTATCACAATACACGATATGTTTCCTATTCAGTATGTAAGATACTTTGGAAAAATATACAGCTATTATTTTAAGTTTAATCTTGGTGTGACTTTAAGACATACAGATATGATTCTGTATAATTCGGAGCAGACTAAGGACGACACAGAGATGTATTTTCCAAAGGCTAAGAAGATTCCAAGCTGCAATGCCTACATTATATCTAATCCGCTTACAAGATATGTACCGCCTAAGGATGAGAATTATTTCTTGTATGTAGGTAATATGGAGAAGCGTAAGGGCGTTGATATCCTTATTAAAGCGTACAGAAGATACAGGGAAGAAGGCGGAACAAGACCTCTTATTCTTGCCGGTAAGATGCAGGAGGATGATATTGAGCAGCTTCTTGAGAATGCACTTACAGAGGTTGAAGGTCTTACTTATCTTGGTTATGTATCACACACTACAAGATATGACCTGTATAACAACTGCTCATGCTTTGTGTTTCCTTCTATGGCAGAAGGCTTCGGAATGCCTATATTAGAGGTAATGAAGCATAATAAGCCAATACTTGCAAGTAATCTTAAAATATTTGACGAGGTAGTAGGTGACTGTGTGGAAAGATTCAGTCTTGCCGGTGATGATGATGATAAGGTTATAAGTCTTGCGAATGGAATGAAGAATATAGATAAGAAGATTAATTCTGGACTTGTTGATGAGAATGCATACAGACATGCGTTGGACAAGTATACACCGGGAAGGCTTGGTGGTATGGTGAGAGACTTTATTAACAGCCAGATGAATAACAGATAGAATGTTGAGGTTTATATGGGTTTATCAAAATTTTTTCTTAATACGGGAGAAGCATTGAGACCAGTGCTGACAAAGATTATTCCTATGAAACTTTTAAGTAAGATGAAAGCAGGAATAATTAATAATGCCACAGACAAGCTGTCGGCAGATTCTATTGAGAAATATGAGACAGGAAGATACAAATGTGGTGCCAATATAATAGGTAATATTAAGGGCGATAACGGACTTGGACAGAGCGCAAGAATCATGTGCAGGCTGCTTGATGAGAATGAAGAACCTCATGTTATAAGAGATTTCTTTGTTCCACCAGGAGGTTCAAGAAGCAATGATACTTACGATGACAGACTTACGGAAGAGCTTCCGTATGATGTTAATATTATTCATGTTAATGCAAGTGAATTCATGGTAGCATATTTAAGCCTTGGAAAAGAAGTATGGGATTACAGATATAACATAGGATACTGGGCATGGGAGCTGGAGACATTTCCAGAAGAGTGGCTTCCGGCATTCAAGCTTGTTGATGAAGTCTGGACCCCATCTGATTTCGTTACGAATACTTTGAAGAAATACACGGACAAGCCTGTAATAACAGTTCCGCACTGTGTTGCACCGCAGACGGATACTGTGAAGTTTGACAGAAAGCATTTTAATCTTCCGGAAGACAAGTTCCTGTTCCTTGTAATGTATAACAGTGGAAGCGTTATGGAAAGAAAGAATCCGCTTGCTGCAATTAAAGCATTTAAAGAAGCGTTCTGCAAAGATGAACAGACAAGGAAAAAATATAAAGATGTCGGACTTGTTATCAAGATAAGCGAGGCAGAATTATCTGCAGAAGATGAAAAAATCATTGGTTCTGTAATAGAGGACCGCGACAACATTTATTATATGTGCGGTCATATGGGAAGATGTGAGGTTAATACACTTCTTGCCGATGTGGATGTGTATGTTTCACTTCACCGTTCGGAGGGCTTCGGACTTGTTATGGCTGAGTCAATGTATGTTGGTACACCGGTTATTGCAACTGACTGGTCAGGCAATACAGAGTTTATGAACAGTGACACAGCATGCATGGTCGGTTACGACATGATAGAGCTTGATAAGGACTATGAGCCGTTCAAGAAGGGCAATGTATGGGCTGATGCACATGTTGATGAGGCAGCAGACTATATGAGAAGGCTTTATGAGGATAAGGATTTCTACGAAAGAATTGCTGGGAATGGTCAGAAATATGCTAAGGAACATCTGGCGTATAAGCGTTCTGCGGATATTGTCAGTGAGAGGTTAAGAAAGATACATGGAAAAAACTGATTTACAAGATCATTAATTAGTAATATTATCAACAGTTGATATTCATTATAAGAAACAATATAGAAGGTAGTTATGAAAAAGTTTAAACCAATACTAAGATGTGTGATATTCCTGACGGGACTTATTGTTATAATGGGAGTCATTGATTTTGCCTGTGTACAGACAGGCTATGTTAATTATATTTTAAGAAATGTATGTGTGAAAAATAATAAAACTGATTACGATACTGTCATAATTGGAGCTTCACATGCAAGGGCATCATCAGATCCGGATATTATTGATAAATATTCCGGAACATATTCAATAAACATGGCTATTCCAGGAGAAACGGTAAAAGATTCATATTATATACTTGAAGAGACATGCAGAACTAATAATATTAAGACAGTAATTCTGGATATAGATTATCAGTATTATTTCAATCCGCCTAAAGAAGGGTTTTATACTGAACAGTTTATTCAATGTCAGATGGATTGGAGTTCATATGTAAAATGGCAATATATATATGATAACATGAAGCGTATGGAGATAAGGAATGTTTTCACAAGAAGACAGGCATGTACGTTTACTCCGTCTAATATGAAAGAAAATATCGAACAGAAGTTATCTAAGGAATACAAAGAAGCAGATATAAGTTCACTCAATGTAGACGGTGGAACATATGCCGGCAGAGGATATTTCTATATTAACCCTGTCAGTGGGGAACTTGCCGGACAGAAGCTTATAGAAAGCTGGAGTAAAAGAAGCAAGGAGCAGGTTACAGGTTATCCTCTGAAATATCTTAACAAGATAATAAAATATTGCAGAGACAATGATATTGACCTGATTGCGGTAACATCTCCAATAACTCCGAGCAGTGTGGGAACTCTTCACATGGAAAATGTCCATGATACAATTAACAAACTGCTTGCTGACAATGGGGTGTTTTATTATGATTTTAATATGGCGAGACAGGACATATTGCCAAGAGAGGATTCGGATTTTGTTGATAAAGAAGGACATATGAATGGAGAATTTGCAAAAGAATATTCAGAATTTCTTGGCAAAGTTATTAAAGAACATAAACAGGGAACTAAAGATATTAATAAATATTTCTACAGTTCATTTCAGCAAATGTACAATACTGAAGCGGAATTATATGGGGTAGTGGAGAAATAAAATGTCATTTACAACAGCGTTATTTTGGTTTTTTATATTAATTGGAGTAGTTATATATTATGTACTTCCATCTAAAGTAAGATGGATCTGGTTACTGGTGTTAAGTTATCTGTATTATTTTTCATTCAATGCGAAGAATAGTCTGTTCATGGTTGCAGCATCGCTGGTTATATATCTTGCGGCACTAGCAATGGAACATATACAGGATAAGTCAGATGCATATCTGAAAGAACACAAGGCAGAGATTGGCAGGGAACAGAAGAAGAAATTTAAGAATTCTGTTAAGCATAAGAAGAGAATAATTCTTGTTATTGCAATGCTTATTAATTTTGGTGTTCTTGCAGTATTAAAATATGGTGGATTTATCACAGGTAATATCACAGCAGTATTTAACAAGATAGGTATTGATAAGACTGTGTATGCATTAAGCAATTATGTAATGCCGCTTGGCTTATCATTCTTTACATTTCAGTCAATATCTTATGTTATTGATATATATCAGGGAAAATACAGAGCAGAAAAGAATCCATTCAGGATATGTCTTTTCGTATCATTCTTCCCACAGATTATGCAGGGACCTATTGGAAGATTTGATAAGCTGAAGAAAACACTTTTTGCAGGCAATGCATTTAATCTTCAGAATGTACAGTTTGGAATTCAAAGAATATTCTGGGGTTTGTTTAAGAAGATGGTTCTTGCAGACAGGGCTGGAGTATTTGTGGCAATGATATTTAACAAGCCTGATGAATACGGGGGAGCAATGGCAATAATAGCGGTGCTTATGTATTCAATCCAGTTATATGCTGATTTCTCAGGCGGTATTGATATAGTAATAGGTGTTGCACAGCTTTTTGGTGTAACTATGGATGAGAACTTCAGACAGCCATATTTTAGTAAATCAATCGGAGAGTTCTGGAGAAGGTGGCATATTACACTAGGTACATGGATGAAGGATTATGTCTTCTATCCATTCTGCTTATCAAAGGCTATGAACAAGTTCGGAAAGTGGGGCAAGAAGCATCTTGGAGATCATCTTGGAAAGACTCTCCCAATATGTCTTTCTAATCTTCTGATATTCTTCATAGTAGGTATATGGCATGGTGCAGAATGGCGTTATATCATGTACGGTATGTATAATGGCGTGATAATAGCATTCAGTAACCTCGCAGAACCTCTTTATAAAAAATGTTTACATGCATGTCATATTGATCCACATAAGAAGTGGTGGCAGTGTGTACAGGTATTAAGAACATTTATACTTGTCAATATTGGATGGGTATTTGATTGCAGCGCAGCAGGTATGGGGTCTGCAATCAGAATGATAAAGCGGATGTTTACAGAATTAAGGTTTGACCAGCTTAATGCACAGATGTTTAAGTGTATTGGTTTAACATCGGTTGATTACATAATTCTTTTAGCAGGATGCATTGTTGTATTAATAATAAGCATTCTAAAGGAAAGAGGAGTACAGATAAGAGCTGCCGTAGCAGCAAAACCAATAGCCGTAAGATGGCTTATATATTACGGTATTATAGTAGCAATATTTGTTCTGGGATACGCAAGTGACGCTGGAAGCGGATTCTTATATGCGAATTTCTAACAGCCATAATTAAATGGAGGATTTATGAAACATTTAAAGGAAATGTATGAATACAGAGAGATGATATTTTCTCTGGTGAAGAAAGATTTACGAGGAAGATACAAGGGCTCAATGCTTGGATTTATGTGGACATTTATTAACCCACTGTTACAGCTTTTAGTGTTTACACTGGTTTTCTCAATAATTATGAGAGCTAATTATGAGCAGTATTATCTGTTCCTTTTCGTAGCACTTGTACCATGGATGTTCTTCGGTTCAAGTGTTCAGGATGGTTCAACATGTATAATGCGTGAATCTAACATGGTTAAGAAAATATATTTCCCAAGAGAAGTTATTCCAATATCTACAGTAACAAGTGCATTCATTAACATGATTCTTACATTTGTTGTTGTGTTTATTGTACTTATTTTCTCAGGAAGAGGAATTAATCCGGTTGCATTATTATATCTTCCTGTCGTAATGATTGTTGAATATATATTATGTCTTGGAATTGGACTTATAGTTTCTGCACTTACTGTATATCTTAGAGATTTACAGTACATTCTTGGAATTGTAGTTATGGCATTACAGTACATGACACCAGTTATGTACGGCGTTGATATGGTGGAGAATGCTAATGTTCCACAGATATTAAAGACAATATTCAATTTGAATCCAATGACACCAATCATCAATATATACAGACAAATTCTTTATTATAAGCAGATTCCGGATTTGTCTACATTATTGGTTGCAATTATAACAGGCGTTGTTTTTGTTATTCTGGGAGCAATTATATTCAGAAGACTTCAGCGCGGATTCGCAGAAGAGTTTTAATGTTTAAGAAAGTGAGATAAGTATGCTTAACAATGAGAATTCAATTGAAGTAAGGAATGTATCCAAGAGCTTTAAAGTGTATTTTGATAAGGGCAATGAACTTAAAGAGAAAATGCTGTTCTGGAAGAGAAACAGATATGAAAACAGAGTTGTTCTTAATGATATAAGCTTTTCAGTAAAGAAGGGTGAGGCAGTAGGCCTTATTGGAAGAAATGGCTGTGGTAAGAGTACAACTCTTAAGCTTTTAACCAAGATTATATATCCTGACAGTGGTTCTATTGAGATGTGTGGAAGAGTATCGAGCCTTCTTGAGCTTGGTGCCGGATTTCATCCAGATATGAGTGGAAGAGAGAATATATATACTAATGCGGCGATATTTGGTCTTACTAAGAAAGAGATAGATGAAAGACTTGAGGATATTATCGAGTTTTCAGAATTACAGCAGTTTATTGATAATCCTGTAAGAACATATTCATCAGGTATGTATATGAGACTTGCGTTCTCAGTAGCCATTAATGTTAATGCAGATATTCTTCTTATTGATGAGATTCTTGCCGTTGGTGATGCGAATTTCCAGGCAAAATGTTTCAATAAGTTAAGAGAGATTAAGGCTAATGGAACAACTATTATTATAGTATCACATGCTCTTGGACAGATTGAAGAAATCTGCGACAAGTCAATCTGGATTAAAGATGGTCAGATTGAGCAGGAAGGTGATCCAAGAGAGGTTGATATTGCTTATCTTGATTATATGAATCAGGAAAGATTAAGCAAGGACGAGCAGGAGAGAGCCAGAATCTTAAGAATTGAAGCAGAGCAGAGAAGACTTAAGAAGGCCGAGGAAGATAATAAAGAAGGCGGTAACGATAAACGTTACGGAAGTTTCGAGGCAAGAATTAATGACGTTATCTTGTCTTGTGATGACGGCAAGAGGACAGAAACTCTTGAAACAGGAAGAAAAGCCGTGATAGAGATAGATTATTCTGTTGAGACTCCGGTAAAAGATGTTCATGCAAGATATATGATTTATAGAATTGATGGTCAGTTATGCAGCGGAAGCAGTACTAAGATAGACAGACTTGATGCATTTGACCTTGACAAAGATGGAAAGATTGTTATTGAGTTTGACAGTATGACACTTACAAGAAGCCAGTACTGGGTAGATATTGTGCTTGAAAAAGCAGATGGAACACCAATTGATTACTATAAAGAAGCAGTAAGATTTAATGTTGTATCAGGAATTGAAGATATGGGTGTTGCAAGAATTGAACATACATGGAAGAACTGTTAATTGAAAGGTAGTGGCTATGAAAAAGAGTGATAATGTAATTAATATACAGCTTTCAGATAATCAGGGAAAACTTCATATCAGAATTGCAGGCTGGTATATTCCTAAGGATTTTAATGATTATTCATTTGAATTACTTATTAATGGCAAGAAGACAGAGTGTAGTATCGAGCATATAACAAGAGAAGACAAGCTGGATGAATTGCTAGAGAGAGGTCTTAACAGAGATTGTGAAATAGGATTTATAGTTAAGGCTGATACAGATAAAACTGATATTAATGAAATAAAATTTGTTGTTGTTGATTCGGGAGAAACAAAAGAACTTGCAACACTTGACAATAAAGATATAGGATATACTATTGAAGATCAGCTTTTACAGTACAATATAGATTGCATATGGGCTGAGAATACGCCAGATGGAGATAGTGTGTATAGAATAACTGGTTGGGTATTGTCAAAAGGAGATATAAGCATAGAGGTTGTAAATCGCGATAATAAAAAAGTTGATTATACCTATGTCAAATGTGACAGACATGATCTTATTGATAACGGATATACAGAAGATAAAGAAAAAGCATATGGATTTACAATATCTGTAGAAGAAAAAGATGGTTATATATTAAAATTCATGTCAGATTCTGCTCAGAAGGATATCGATATAGACAAAGAACTTAAATGGCAAAGAAGAGTTCATAACATAGATAAGACAAAGAGACTCATAAGAGCAATAACACCTCATAATGTAGCAAGTCTCTGTAAATATATTGGCAAATATGGATTTTCTGATTTAAGGGAATATGTATATAGTGGATTATATGGAGGCAATAATCAGGAGCTTATATATAAGAGATGGTTTACAGATCATAAGGTAACTAAGGAAGAGCTGGAAAGAGAGAAGAATGAAAACTTTGAATACCAGCCACTTATTAGCATTATAGTTCCAACTTATAATACACCGATTATATTCTTAAAGGAAATGATTGATTCTGTTATAGCGCAGAGTTATGGAAAATGGCAGTTATGTATCGCAGATGGAAGTCAGGGAAATAAGGAACTTGAGGCAACATTAGATGCTTACAGTAAAGCAGATTCAAGGATAATTTACAAAGTTCTTGATAGAAATCTAGGTATAGCAGGAAATACTAATGCTGCACTTGATATGGCTGAAGGTGAAATAGTCGGATTATTAGATCATGATGATACACTTGAACCAAATGCATTATATGAAGTGGTGAAGGCATTACAGGATAAAGATGTTGATGTTGTGTATACTGATGAAGATAAAATATTAGGACCAGACTGGAAAAATGTTAATCCTAATTTTAAGCCTGATTTCAATATAGACTTACTTCGTTCATACAATTACATTACTCATTTTTATTGCGTTAAAACTGAACTTATTAAGGAAGTTGGTGGTTTTAGCGATAAGTATGACGGGGCACAGGATTATGATATTATTCTTAGAACAACGGAAAAAGCTCATAAAATAGCACATGTTTCAAAGATATTATATCATTGGAGAATGCATAGTAATTCAACAGCAGCTAATCCAGAAAGCAAGAAGTATTGCCATGAAGCTGGAAGAAGAGCGGTCGAAGATCATCTTAACAGGATGGGAATAGAAGCACAGGTTCAGCTTAGTAAACTTTTTGGAGGATACAGAATCAGATATGCAACACCAGGAAATCCAATGATTTCAATTGTTATTCCAAACAAAGATCATTATAAAGATCTTGATTTATGTGTTACCTCAGTATTAAAGAAGAGTACTTACAGAAATTTTGAAATTATTATAGTAGAGAATAACAGCACAGAAAAAGAAACATTTGATTATTATAATAAAATACAGAAAGAATATGATAATGTAAGAGTTCTTACATGGGAGAGAGAATTTAATTATTCTGCAATTAATAATTTCGGAGTAAAAGAGGCAAAAGGTGATTATATTCTGCTCCTTAATAACGACACTAAGATATTGGACAAAGATTCTCTTGGAGATATGCTTGGATACTGTATGAGACCTGAGGTTGGAATTGTTGGCTCTAAATTAATATATGGAGATGGAACAATACAGCATGCTGGTGTTATTCTGGGATTAGGTGGAATTGCAGGACATGCGTTTATAGGTCTCGATGCTAAAGAATATGGTTATATGTCAAGAGCATATTTGTCATGTGATTATACTGCAGTTACAGCAGCGTGTCTTATGGTGCCTAAAGCAGTGTTTGATGAAGTTGGTGGATTATGTGAAGAATATGCAGTTGCATTTAATGATGTTGACTTGTGCATGAAAGTCAGAAGCAAGGGATACCTTGTGGTATATGATGCATTTTCACAGTGGTATCATTATGAATCCAAGTCAAGAGGATATGAAGATACGCCAGAAAAGCAGTTAAGATTCAAGGGAGAGATAGAAACTTTCCAAAGCAAATGGCAGAAAGAATTGGATGAGGGAGATCCATATTACAACAGGAATTTCCCAATGACAACAGAGGCGTATGTATTGGCTTCAGAGTAAATATCAGAGGTAAAAATGTTTTTAACGAGAGCAGCGCAGATTATTGGAAAAGAAGGCTTTAAGACATTCGGGTATGCATTACAACAGAAGATGCATCAGAATATGACAGATGCTAAAGCTTATGGCATTTATCAGAAAAAAATCGCACCAAAACAGCGTATTACTGATAATAAGGCTGACTGCACAGCAATATGCAGACATAGTGGAAGCTATGAAAGCATGCTGGCAGCAGTGTCTGGAATGGATGCTGAATATATAGCCGTGTGTGATGAAAGCTGTGAATTCGATAAAGATTATACAGCAATTGTTTCACATTATATAAGGATTCAGAAAAGGGCAGGACGCAGTCTTATATATATATATACTGATTCGGAAAAGTATAATCAGGAAGCTGGATGCGGACTTCCTGACTGCAAGCCTGATTATTCATGGGATACGCTGTTATCTTACAATTATATTGGCGATGCATTTGTTGCAAAGAAGAATGCTCTTATAGATGCTATTAATGAATGTAAGAATCATGGCGCGGTTGATAATATTAATTATTATGAACTGTCTTTAATAATTCTTTCAAAGTGTAAGACGTCAGATGTTGGGCATATCCATCAAGTGCTTGTTAAGGACATAAGAACTGACAGTAAATCAGACAGGACTTCTGATGACGGAATGGCAACTTTTAAGAAAATGATTCTGGAAAGTTCAGAAATTAATGTGAACATCGTAGCAGATAAGCATGATTCAGCAGTTGAGCATGTGCATTACATTACGAATGAATATGATCTGGTGAGTATAATTATTCCATCAAAGGATAATCCAGACATATTAAAATGCTGTTTACAGAGTATCCGCAAGTTCACAAAATATATTAATTACGAAATTGTTGTTGTTGATAACGGAAGTAATGACAGCAACAGAAAAGAGTATGAGAAGCTTGTAGGTACATTTGAAGGACAGGCATCATATGTGTATGAAAAGGCAGATTTTAATTTCTCACATATGTGTAATGTTGGAGCAGCTAAAGCAAAAGGTAATCTGTTGCTGTTCCTTAATGATGATATTGAAATAATCGGACAGGATTATGAAGACACAGACTGGCTTTCAGTACTTGTCGGACAGGCAAAGCAGGAAAGTACCGGCGCGGTTGGTGCAAAGCTTCTGTATCCGGACTCATCATATATCCAGCATGTGGGTGTAATTAATTATGAATCAAGCTGTTTTGCACATCTGTATGCGAAGGCAGTTGATGATGAGAATATCAAGGCTCACAGGAATTACGCTGATTATGACTGCCTGTGTGTTACAGGAGCATGCTTTATGATTGAGAAGGCTAAATTCGATAAAGCTGGTGGATTTGATGAAGCATTTGAAGTAACACATAATGATGTTGATATATGCCTGACTCTCTATGAACAGGGATATTATAATGTCTTAAGAAATGACGTGGTTCTTTTTCACCATGAATCATTCTCAAGAGGTGATGATGAGGTTGATGAAGAAAAGAACAGACGTAATATGCATGCAAGGGATATGACATATGAAAAACATCCAAAGCTTGAGAAATATGACCCTTTCTATAGTCCGCTTCTTACGCAGACGGAGAATAACTACAGATTCGGAGATGAGATATATTCTGTAATATACAGAAAACCTCAGAAAGCTGACAGATTAAGGCCGGCTGCAGGATATATGGAAGTATCACCTACAGTTAAGGTGACAGAAACAGGGTATCATGATGATATGCAGCTTAGGGGATTTGCATATAACGGAAATAAAGTGTATTATAATCCCGTAATTTTTCTGTGGAATGAACAGAATTGTTATAGGATTAAGGCACAGTCAGTATGTGACAGAGTATTTCATTTAAGAAAAGGTGTGGATAAGAACATTAACTATGCATCGTTTTTTTGTGGAATAGATACAACAGAGATGGAAAGCGGCACATATAGATGTGCTATCAGAGCTGATGGTAAATATTATGATGCACAGACAGATGTCGTAATTGATGGTTAAAACAATATGGCAGAACAAGGATGCAAATTCCTCTCCTCACCCAGAGGGGTTAGGATTTTGCTTCGCAAAACAAGGAGGAATTTATGAAGACTACAGCACTTATTATGGCAGGTGGTAAGGGAGAGCGATTCTGGCCAAAGAGCCGTGTTAATATGCCAAAACAGTTCCTTTCTCTTACAGATGACGGAAAGACTATGATACAGCTCACGGTAGAGCGAATCAGCCCAGTGGTTGATATTAAGGATGTTTATATTGCTACTAACAAGAACTACAGAGAACTTGTAAAGCAGCAGCTTCCGGGTATTCCAGAGGAAAATATCTTATGTGAGCCTGTTGGAAGAAATACAGCACCATGTGTAGGCCTTGGAGCAGTTCATGTTGCAAGCAAATATGATGATGCAGTTATGATTGTACTTCCATCAGACCACCTTATTAAGAATAATGAAGTGTTTGCAGATACATTTAAAGAAGCTGTTCAGATTGCAGAAGAGGGGGCTAACCTTGTAACGGTAGGTATTACTCCGAATTATCCAGAGACAGGCTATGGTTATATTAAGTATAATCAGGATGACAAGAAGAATAATGCTTATTCAGTTGAAAAGTTCGTTGAGAAGCCAGACCTTGAGACAGCTAAATCATACCTTGCTGACGGAACATATCTGTGGAACAGTGGAATGTTCGTATGGAAGGTATCTACAATATTAGACTGCTTTAAGAAGTTCATGCCGGATACATATGAAGGCTTATTAAAGATTAAGGCAGCAGTTGGAACAGCAGATGAAAATGCAGTGCTTGAGGCAGAATTCCCTAATCTTGAGTCACAGTCAGTTGACTACGGTATTATGGAGAAGGCAGATTCTATCTACACACTTCCAGGCAACTTCGGTTGGGATGATGTAGGTTCATGGCTTGCAGTAGGAAGAATCAAGAAGAATGATGATAACAGCAATGTAATTAACGGCAATGTAGTTGCAGTTAATACTAGGGGCTGTGTAATAGAAGGTGGCGAAAAACTTATTGCCACAGTTGGTTTAAGAGATATCGTAGTTGTTGATACTAAAGATGCAACTCTTATTACAACTAAAGAGAATGCAGGCGAAATCAAGCAGGTACTTGCAAAGCTTCGTGAAGAAGGAAAGAATGAGTATCTGTAGAAGATAGTATGAAGATACATATGCTTAAAACAAGGCGTTTGGAGGAACTATAATGACAAAGGAACATGTCAATACTAATCATACATTTGCGATATGCGCTTATAAGGAGAGTCCATATCTCGAAGAGTGTATTACATCACTTATGGAACAGACTGTAAAGTCAGAGATATTTATTGCTACATCTACACCTAATAAGTATATTGACAACATAGCAGCAAAATATAATTTAAAGGTGTATGTCAATGAGGGAGAAAGCGGAATTACACAGGATTGGAATTTTGCTTATTCTAAAGTACAGACAGATTATGTCACTATAGCTCATCAGGATGATAAATATGCGCCTGAATATGTAGAGAATCTGTTAGCGTATACAGCTAAAGCTAAAAAGCCGCTGCTTTTCTTTACCGATTATGCAGAGATAAGAAATGGCAAGATTGTAACAACCAACAAGATTCTTAAAGTAAAGAGAATAATGCTTTTCATAATGCGTCCAAAGGCAATGTGGGGAAGCAGATTTATAAGAAGAAGAGTGTTATCGCTTGGCTCACCAATATGTTGTCCATCAGCAACATATTACAGACCTAATCTTATGAAGCAGGTATTCCTTAATGGATTCAGAGCTGATGAAGACTGGGAAGCATGGGAGAGATTATCAAAGCTTAAGGGAGACTTTATATTCTGTAATAAGATACTCACATATCACAGAATACATGAGGACTCAGAGACAACTAAGATTCTTAATGATAATAAGAGATCTGAAGAAGATTACATTATGTACCAGAAGTTCTGGCCCAAATGTATTGCTAAAATGCTTACTAAGGCATACAGCAAGAGTGAAGAATCTAATGATATGAAGCAGGGATAGGAGTTAACGATGAAAGAATACGATGAGGCAACCCTTAAAAAGGTACAGCAGACAGAGATGGAAATTCTTAGAGATTTCATCAAAGTGTGTGACGAGAATAATCTTACATGGTTTGGTGATGCCGGATCAGGAATCGGGGCAATAAGACATAAGGGATTCATTCCATGGGATGATGATATTGATGTAATGCTTCCTAGAAAAGATTTCGACAAGATGATTGAAGTTATTAAAAGAGATTACAGCGATAAGTATTCAATTGCTAATGTTGAAACAATGAAGAATTATCCATTGATGACAACAAGAATTATGATGAAAGGAACAACATTTATAGAGGAACCTCTTAAGAATATCAAATGTGATCTTGGAATATTCCTTGATGTGTATCCGCTTGATAATATATCAGATGATGAGGAAGAACTTAAAAAGCAGGCTAAAGCTGCCTGGTTCTGGAGCAAGCTTCTTATTCTCAGACATGTTGCGTTCCCGGTACTTCCTTATAAGGGAGTTAAGGCTAAGATAACACATATTGCAACAGCAATTATTCATGCCGGACTTGTTGTGTTCAGAATTTCACATAACTGGATTGCTGGCAAATGCTTAAAGATTGCATCAAGATATAATGATGTGGATACTAAGAGAATGGCATTCTTATTTGATACAGATCCATATTATCATATAATGTTAAAGGATGAGATATATCCATTACAGATGTATGATTTTGAAGATATTAAGATGCCTCTTCCAGCCAACGAAGATGAGAAGTTAAGAAATATGTATGGAGATTATATGCAGCTTCCTCCAGTTGAAAAGAGAAAGAATCATTACCCATATAAATTGGAATTTAAAGACTAAGAGGTATATATGAATATTATTTCAAGAATAATGGGGGTGGATAAGACACCAGAAGATAAGTACAAATATATCTGGTTTACAATGGGAACAGCATGTTTCGCACTTGCCACGCTTGTTATGACAATTGTTATAAGCCGTTTCTTAGGTGAGGCTAAAGCGGGAATGTTCTCGATTGGTCTTTCAATTGCACAGTGGCTTGTTACAATAGCCTATTTCGAAATAAGAACATATCAGGTTACTGATGTTAAGAATGAGTATCCTTTTGGATATTATTTCACTTTAAGACTTATGATGTGTCTTATAACATTTCTGGCAAGCATAGTATACGTTGTATTTAACGGCTACAGTCCGGAGAAAGTTACTGTTATATTGCTTGTATGTATCTATAAGATACTTGATTCGGTAGCTGATACATTTGAAGGTGAATTCCAGAAAGAGGAAAGAATAGATATGTCCGGTAAATCAGAGTTTTACAGGATATTCTTCAGTATACTGGTTCTTGTTGTAACAGTAATTATAACAAGAAATCTGATATTCTCTCTGATATGTATGAATGTAGTTGCATTGCTTATAATTCTGTGTCTTGATGCATCTGTTGCAGCAGGCAGGGTTAAGATATGTATTGTCAGGGATTACAGAAGAGTTTTCGTACTTTTTAAAGTGTGTCTGCCTCTTGCTATAAGCACATTTTTAAGTAACTATATTATCAATTCATCGAAATTATCTGTTGACAGAATGTTAGGTGATGCAGCACAGCTGTATTATACGGCGGTATTCATGCCTAATATGGTAATTAATCTGTTTAGTGGTATAATATTTAAGCCGATGCAGACATCAATGGCTGTTAATTATTATGAGAAGAAGTATAAGAATTTCTGGCACATAATATTCAGGATGTTTGCTATAATAGCAGGATTTACACTTATATGTGAGGTCGGGGCATATATACTGGGAATACCGGTTCTGTCATGGCTTTATGGTGTTAATCTTAAGGATTACAAGATGACACTGCTTCTGCTTCTGTTATGTGGAGGCGTTAATGCGGTCAATATAATATTCTATTATGTACTTGCCATAATGCGTAAGCAGAAATACATGACTATTCTGTATCTTATTGTATGCGGAGTTGCGCTGATTATTATGGATCCGATTACAGGCAGACTTGGTCTTAACGGAGCTGCACTCGGCTATCTGATACTTGTTGTGTTATTAGGCGTATTATTGATGGGATATATCTTATACCAGATTAGAAAGGATAGAAAAAGACAATGAGCCAGAATGAACAGTATGATCCAAAGGTCCTGAGAAAGTTACAGCTTGCAGAATTAGAGGTGTTTAAAGATTTTATTAAAATATGTGATGAGAACGGACTTTCATATTTCCTGTTTGCAGGATGTGCAATCGGAGTTGAGAGACATAAAGGATTTATTCCATGGGATGATGATATAGATATCGGAATGCTCAGAGATGATTATGAGAAGGTTCTGAAGATATATAGAGAGAAATACACAGATAAGTATGTAGTACTTGATATAGATTCACAGGAAACATTTCCTTTCTATAATGCAGAGATAGCAAGAATTGGAACTAAGAATATACCATATGTATTCAAGGATGCTAAGGTTCCTATGGGAATTGATATTGCGCTTTATCCTTATGATAATGTTCCTGATGATGCCAAGAAGAGAAGAAGACAGAGATCATCAGTATTCTTCTGGAGCAAGTTAAGAATATTAAGAGAATTCAAGAAACCTGTGCTTTTCATGCATGGATGGAAGAGAAAAGTTGTAAGTGCAATGTGTATAGTAATGAACAGATTACTTACATGGACACATTTCTCAAGAAAATTCATCAACAGACGTTATATGAAGAGCGCACTTAAGTATAACAATGAGAAGACAAGATGGGTTGCATGTTTCTTTGGTGAGATGGATCCTTTAAAGCAGGCTATAAAGTTAGATGACCTGTTCCCATTGGTTGAAAAGCCATTTGAAGATATAATGGTTAAAGTCCCTAAGAATAATGATGTATTTCTTAAGAGAATGTTTGGCGATTATATGAAGATGCCACCAGTAGAGAGCAGAAAGAATCATGTACCTGAGGTTCTGGAGTTCGGACCATTTGATGAGGAGCTGAAAGATATTGATATTTAAAGCATGGACAATTATGGAGAAAATATGAAAAAACTTATAATAATTCCAGCATATAACGAGAGCGAAAGTATAGAGAAGACAGTCAGAGATATTATAGAGAATGCACCATCATTTGATTATGTAGTTATCAACGACTGCTCAACTGATAATACACGACAGATATGTGAAGATAATGGATTTAATATTGTTAATCTGCCAGTTAATCTGGGAATAGGCGGAGCTGTTCAGACAGGATATCTGTATGCAGAAAGATATGGATATGATATTGCTGTACAGGTAGATGGTGATGGACAGCATGATGCGAAATTCCTTGGAGAGATGGCTGATTATCTTGAAAAGAATGACCTTGATATGGTTATAGGTTCAAGATTTATTGAGAAACAGGGTTTCCAGTCTTCTAAGGCAAGAAGAATTGGAATTAATTATTTTACAGGATTGATAAGGTTATGTACAGGTCAGAAAATAACAGATCCTACATCAGGATTAAGACTTATAGGAAGACGTACAATAGAACAGTTTGCCAAGAAGTATCCTAAGGATTATCCGGAGCCGGAAACAGTTGTGGCAATATTAAAGAAAGGTTTCAAGGTGGCTGAGATTCCCGTTGTCATGAGAGAAAGACAGGGTGGAAGTTCGTCAATAACTCTTAAGAAATCTGTTTATTATATGGTTAAGGTTACACTGGCAATATTGTTTGAGAATTTCAGAGGAGATAAGCATAGATGAGTATAAGAATTAAATGTGTTATAATTGCTGTTCTTATATTAGGGCTGTTAAAGATTTTAGGTCTTATCAAGAAGAACAAATTGGAATTAAAATATGCGCTTTCATGGCTTTTTCTGGAACTTGGAATATTGATAATTACATTAATACCTAATCTGCTTAATGTTATATCAAAGGTACTAGGAATATATAATGAGATTAATATGCTGTTCTTTTTGGGATTTGTCTTTATTATACTTGTTATATTCTCACTTACGATGTCGCTTTCAAGAAACTCAGAAAGAGTTAGAAAGATGGCACAGGAGATTGCTTTGAATAGTTACGCTAATAATAAGAAAAATGGTTCAGACATGGATTAATGTCTGAACCATTTTTTTAATATGTTTCTGGTTAAATTTTCGACTCTGCGTTCTATAAAGATATGCATGAGAAGGGCGAGTGCAATATCTATGACTACGGCAGTAATAATGTTGATAAAAGGATTGATTGGTCCGCCTCCCATCACATATACAATACTCTGTTGTATAGGGAATCCTATGAGGTACATGCAGTAAGAACAGTCACCTAATATTTCCGCTTTTTGGAAATGCTGATGCTTACTGATGAACATTACATAGAACATAAAGTAAGGAACACATATCCATACGGCAAGTGCTGAAAGACTCTTAACCGGAAATACAAGAACAAATAAAATAATCGAAGCTATGAATAAAACCTGAGGTTTCTTAATATTAAGAAGGTGTTCTCTGTTAATCCAGTACTGGATACCAAGCCAGAATGAAATAGCCGGACATAAAGCATCATAAAGAGATGATATGTGGCTCTGTAACAGGAAAGCACCTAATATAACAATAACTGATAAAACAAGCATTATACGGTTTACAATATTATCTTTGTTCTTAAAGATTTTATAAAAAATGTAGCAGAACAGATAACATAAGAATTCAACAGGAAGTGTCCATAAAGCGCCATTCACAGTAGGCATATATACGTTATTGGTAAATACACCAGGCAGGTTATGCTGTAAAATCAGTATTCCGTTCAAAAGATATTTCCATGTAAGTATATTGGAAAAATAATCTTTAAGAGGCAGTGTTGTGAATACAGGTCCTATAATGAATATAGATATAAGTACAACAAGTATAAGCATCGGAAGCAGTTTAAACAGTCTCTTTAATAAGAAAACCAGAAAGCTTTCATTGCGCTCACATGATTTCGCAATATAGAAACCTGAACCAAAGAAGAAAACTGCAACAGCAAGGAATCCCCATGTGTTGATATTAATAAGATTAAGGTGATGGCTATCTATATAATGCTGTGATGAAGCACCGAGTGATAATGCAAATGAGTGGGATATAATAACCATTAAAGCTGCAATAAATCTAATAAAATTGTAATTATAATTCTTAGTATTGAAATTCAAGACAATCCTCCATTAATATATGTATTTACTGAATTATACATGAATTGAAAAGTTAAGACAAGGTAAAGGACTTGTATGTATTTATAATTGCGTGATATAATAAAACGATTAAAATTGTTAGGAGATTAAAACACATGAAGAATAAATCAAAATACATTAAGATATTGCTTCTTGTTGTTGTGGCAGTATTGTTCGTATTAAGAGGAGTACACATATATAATGTTACTAATGATAAAGTGGCAGATATGTATGATTCAGGATTTGCAGCAAGACAGGAGACTGCAGGTTTAGAGAAAGGAATGGAGATAACCCAGGATATATATATTGATGGGGATTTCAATGGAATAGCGCTTTATTTCAGCACTAATGCCATAAGGAATTTCTCTAAGATAACTGTAGAACTTGTAGATAAGACAACAGGTGAAGTTGTATTCCACCAGAAGGTGAGCGGAGTCAATATCAATGATAACCAGTTCTCTAATTTTGCTGAGGAAAATGTTATATCAGGTGGAAAAACTTATACACTTAAAGTATCGACAGATACATCAGCGAATGGAAAGAAGTTTACATTGTGGACAGATAATCAGAATATAACAGATACATCAGTGCAGTACAGCATTAACGGAGAGAAACAGAATGGTGTACTTTGTTATGCAGTTTTAAGGAATTACCACCATACTGATAATTATGGTGTGTTTGCAGTAAGAATGGTATTTATGACGCTGATTCTTATGCTTGTATGCGGATTAATTATTGTCGGACCAAAGAAAATGTGTGAATTCATATTTGATAAAAGATTCTATATTGCTGTCGGAATATTTCTGATTCTTGTTATTATGAGAGTGAATTTTTCATCTATAGGAATGTTTGATAATTATGTACAGCCTGGACAGGGAAGTGAGTTTGTAACGCCTGTTTATGGAGAGACACATTCTATAAGAAGTGATGAGTGGGCTGTTTCAACACCAAGATATCTTACAGCCAAGTATACTGATTATGGTAAATATAATTATATAATTATGGGGAAGCAGACAGAAAATATAGCACAGACTGGATTGTATAAGTCATATTCAGCACTGGCTAAACCGCAAACATGGGGCTATTACTTTTTTGGAGACAGCATAGGTATGTCGGTAGAATGGTGTTTCCCATTTATATTACTTATTGTTATGTCAATACAGTTCTTTTACATTATAGCAGGAAAGAATAAAGTACTGGCAGTAACCGGAGGCGTTATGGTAGCCTTCTCTGGATACGAAATGTGGTGGATGAATGTTGAGTATCTGTCCTGCGGACTGACAGCACTTGTATGTATATATTACTTTATAAATGCAGAGAAGACATGGCAGAGGATGGTGCTCAGCCCGTGTATTGCCATACTTGGCGCTGAATATATAACAATACTATATCCAGCATTCCAGGTGCCTTCAGGATATGTTTATTTTGGAATTGTAGTATGGATGGTTGTAAGTTCATGGGATAATTTCAAGAAAATCAAGCTTAAGGAATGGCTTGTATTCGCAGCATCAATGTTGTTTATGGCATCAATTGTTATTGTGTACCTCAAGGACAGAAGCACATATGTAACAGAGATAATGAATACAATCTATCCGGGTTCAAGAGTTTCAACTGGTGGATATTCTTTATATAAGATGTTTGAATATGTTGCTACAATATTCTATCCATTCAAGGCAACTCTTAATAATAGTGAGTTCTCAATGATGGTAACATTGTTCCCATTGCCAATGGTAATGGCAGTGTACTGCATTATTAAGCAGAAGGGTAAGGATATTCTTCTTGATATCATGCTTGGATTGTCATGTGTATATACAATATATTGTACAGTTGGCTTCCCATTGATTGTTGCCAGGCTCACATTATTCAGTTATGTACCGGAAGAAAGAGCAGCAGACCTGTTAGGACTTTTACAGGTTATATTACTTATAAGATGTATATATGTATGCAGGGAAAACAGATATAAAGTCAATCCTGTTATTGTTGTGGTTCCAATGCTTATAAGCTGTTATTACAGCTGGAAAGAAGCAAGAACTGTATATGATATAACTGAGTCTGGTGGAATGTTACAGTATGCAATAATAGCACTGGCAATTGTGTTTACAGTAATAACTATTGTTGTATTCTGTGTAAAAGAGCATGACAGGCTTAAGAATATGGCACTGTTATCGCTTGCGGGTATTGTGTTCTTATCAGGAATATGGTCACTTACAGTTAATGTAGGAACAGACGCTATATATTCTAAACCACTTGCCAAGAAAGTATGCGAGATTACAAGTGAAGATAAATATGGTAAATGGGTAATGCTTGATTCATGGGTAGAATCAATGTATCTTGCTGCCTGTGGTGCTCCGACAATTAATACATGTAATAATGTTCCTAACTGGGATTTATGGAATATTCTTGATCCACAGAAAGAGAATGAATACTGTTATAACAGATTTGCACATATGTTACTTACACTTACAGAAGAGGATACTAATGAGGAACTTGTTCAGCAGGATCTTTTACAGTTGAATCTGAACTATAAAGATGCCGAGAAGATTGGTGTTAAATATATTGCATCAAGAACTTATAATGATGATTTTGATAAGGTCCTTGAGAAATATTACAATTATTCAATATTATATGATGAATTCGGATGGAGAATATATCAGCTTAATTCATTGAAAGCAGCAGCTAACTAATAGGGAGATTACTATGAAGAAGATAAAAGATAAATTAATAACGATTTATCCTCAATTGATATTTCTTATTGTAACATTCTGTATATTTATGCCATCATCTTTATTTCTTGGCAATATTGATCAATTTGCAGTGGGATTCGCGGCACTTATACCGCTTCTTATGGCAGCGTCGTTAATTACGGCAGCAGTTGTTATACTGATAGGTCTGATTGTGCCAAAGAAGATATGTAACATATACGCAGCGGTCATATTTGGCGGTGCACTTGCTGCTTATGTGCAGGGAAATTTCCTTAACCCTGATTTCGGAGTCCTTAATGGAAGGCAGATTCAGTGGAGCCAGTTTAAGGTTAATGGAATTATAAGTACAGTTGTATGGATAGTACTTATTGTTGTTCCGCCAGTTATTGTATGCTTTAAGAAAGATATAATGACAAATATAATAAAGTGGGGCAGCCTGTTTCTTTCAAGCATACAGGTTGTGACACTTGTGGTTCTTATTGTATCTTCAAAAAGAAGTGTTGATTATTCATATGTAGTTACTAAGAATGGTGAGTTTGCGTTATCTTCGCAGGGCAATGTAGTGGTATTCATTGTGGATACACTGGATAATGAGGACGCACAGAATTATGTTATCGACAGATACTGTGAAGAATTAAAAGATTTTACTTATTTTGATAATATGATAGGCGGAGGTGCACCAACAGCTCTAGGAGTTCCACTTATGCTTACAGGTTATCAGTATGATACAACACATTCTCTGGCTGATTACAGAAAGAAAGCATATGAAGAAGGTACTCTTATTCAGGATATGTCAGATAACGGATATGATGTTAAGTTGTATACTTCAAGTGAGTATCTTAATGGAGTTAATCAGGAGGCAGTAGCCAATACTGCAGGTGGACAGAAATACAGAATATCAGACAAAGTTCAATTCTTTAAGAATATATATAAAATGTCGGCATTTTATGCATTTCCACAGATTATAAAACAGTATTTCTGGTTTTATGGTGATGATTTTGCAGCATGTCAGGCTCCAGAGAATAACAATATTATTCAATATGAATTGGATGATTCACAGTTGTATGCTGATTTTAAGAATAATGGCGGTATAACAGTTGATGCTGGAAATAAAACATTTACACTGTATCATATGGTAGGGGCACATGCACCTTATGAGATGAATGAACAGTGTGTAGATGTGGGGGAAACAGAGACTTCTCTTGATAAGCAGATACAGGGTGTGTTCAGATATATTAATGGATATATGCAGCAGATGAAGGATAAAGGTGTGTATGATAACAGCACGGTTATAATTACAGCCGACCACGGCGGATATGGATTGTATGAACGCCCTGCTGTATTTGTGAAAATGGCTGATACTCATAATGATGTAATGCAGGTTAATTCAGATTCTGTAACATTTAAGAATCTGTATGCTACTTATGGCGAGGCAGCACTTGGACAGAAGAGTAATTATGGAAATACGCTTTTTGATATGGCTGGTGTTTCTCAGTCAAGATATCATGTAGCACCATGGGATGTGTCAAAAGGTATGTACCCGGCAGATGAATATCTTAAAAACAGAGATTATTCGGTGTTCAGAATAGAAGGGGACGCTGTAAATCCACAGATATCTGTAATTAAAGATGAGCAGCAGATGAAGAATATTAATAATTAATGATGAAGCAGCAGCTAAGCCTGGAAGGTTTATAGCGGCTGCTTTTTATACTGGTAATTTAGTTTATTATCTGCTATAATCCATTCTGTTCACGCAGATGGACAAAAATATGACCGAACGAATAAACTGTGAGAGGGGATATTTATGAATGAAAATAATCAGCTGGTTCGTGCTTTAGGGCTTAAAGAATCAATTAGTATGACAATTGGAACCGTTGTAGGTGTAGGACTTTTTACCTGTGGTTCAGCACAGATAGGAAGTGTAGGCTCATGGATAATAGGGTTTACATTTGTTGCACTTCTTATATCTATATGGCCATGTCTTATATATGGAGAGATGTCTGCAGCACTTCCTTGTGCGGGTGGAACATATAATTATGCCAAGAGAGGACTTAACAGAGTATGGGCTAATATGGCAGGATGGCATTATATAGTATCTGTTGTAGCTATTGGTGCAGGTGAGACGCTTGCATTTGCCAATTATTTTAAGATTCTTATGGAACAGCTTGGAATAAGCATCGTTAAGCTTGATTCAAGAATTATAGCTATTATCCTTGTTGCAGTTTTCCTTATTCTTAATTTCAGAGGTATTGAGCAGTCAGGTAAGGCACAGACAGCATTTATGTTTTTCTTCTGGGGCTGTTCAGTGTGCTGGTTCCTTTATATGATACCTAAGATTCATGTTGAATATTTTGGTGGAATAGCAATGAACTCATTGCCTCCATTTAATGAGATGATGTATATATTTGGTCTTGTATGGTGGTGCTATACAGGATTTGAGACATGTGTATCTATGGGAGCAGAGACTAAGTATCCACAGTATACACTTCCAAGAGCATTAAAGATTTCGGTATTTATGGTATTTGCACTTAACGCATTATTCCAGTGGTTTCTTGTAGGTCTTGTACCTAAGGAGTTTTATGGAATTCTTGCAGCGGCAGATGCTCCATATGCAGAAGGACTTAAGGCAGTCGGACTTGTTGGATTTCCTATTATACTTTTATGTATTGGTATTGCATTTGGTGGAGATTTATCTACTATTAATCCGGGAATTGCTGCACCTGCAAGATACATTTATACAATGGCAGAAGATGGCGCATTACCAAAATTCCTTGGAAAGATTCATCCGAAGTTCAAGACACCATATGTTGCTGTTATTGTGGTTGGTGTTATCAATTTTATACTTATTGCAACAGGTTCAATTAATTACATAGCATCAGTATCGCTTATATCACTTGCTATATGTTATATGATAGGCTGTCTTTCATATATGGGGCTTAAGAAGAAGTATCCTGATATGAAGAGACCTTATAAGGCTCCTCTTGGAGTTGTTGGATGTATATTTACAATTGTTGTGTATTGCTTCATGTTAATATTTGCGGATAAGGCAGCACTTATTACATCAGGAATCATAACAGTATTATGTGTAATATTCTATTTTGCATATTCTCACAGAAAAGAATGTGCTATGCCAACAATTGAGGAAGAGATTGGCGTTATAGAAGAGCCGGATGAGCAGACTAAGGTTAAGATGGACAGACAGTACACCATATGGAAGGTATGCACAATTATTGTTACATGCATTGCACTTGGAATCTATATAATTCCAATGGTGCTGTAAGGAGGAAATATGAATCGTTATCAGTTTGAAGTACTTACATATATTGAAAAGAATGGTAAGAAAGAGTATCCGATGAGAACTCTTTCAGATACATTAAAGATTTCAGGAACAGCTATATCTAAAGCTCTGGATGAGTTAGAAAATGAAGCTCTTATTAAAAGATGTGAAGATCAGATGGAGATTACTGAAAGAGGTCTGGAGGCACTTGAGCCTTACCGGGTAAAGAGAGCGGTTATTATGGCAGCAGGATTTGGTTCAAGAATGGTTCCTGTTACATTAGACAGACCAAAGCCAATGGTTGCTGTTAATGGAGTAAGAATTATAGATACATTACTTGATGCACTTGTTTCTGTAGGAATTAAGGATATAACTCTTGTAAGGGGCTATAAGAAAGAAAAATTTGATGAGATTCTGGAGAAGTATCCATTTATCAATCTTATTGATAACGATATATATGATAAAACCAATAATATATCATCAGCAATGGCAGCATTAGAACATATTGACCAGTGCTATTTATGTGAAGCGGACCTGTATATATCTAATCCGGCTATTATCACAAAGTATCAGTACTGCAGCAATATCCTTGGCTCTTATTCGTTGGAGACTGATGACTGGAGTTTTAAGCTTGATAATGGACATATAACAGATTATCAGAAGGGTAATACATATTGCTTTAATTATTATGGAATATCTTACTGGACAAAGGAAGACAGTGCAAGATTAAGAGAAGACTTTGCACAGGTATATAATGAAGAGCCGGAGGGCAATGATTATTTCTGGGAGTTTATTCCACTTGTGCTTCGCAAGGAAAGATATGCGGTAGAGGTAAGACCTTGTGAGAAATCAGATATTATGGAGATAGATAATTTTTATGAGCTGGTACAGTTAGATTCTTCTTATAAGGATTATCCGGGACAGGAACAGTAAATGCAGATATAAAGGGAAGGTGAATGTCTATGATATGTTATAAGGGAAAGGTTCTTACAGTTGACAGTAATGATACAGTAGCCGGTTATCTCGTTGAGGATAAAGGAAGAATTGTGTATGTTGGTAATGAACTGCCAGAACAGTATAAGAATGTGCAGACAGTTGAACTTGGAAAGAAGGTGCTGGTTCCGGCATTCGTAGATACACATCAGCATATGGCATCATTTTCTACATTTCACGCAGGACTTAATGTTATGGATGCAGAGTCCAATGAAGAGATTGCACAGATGGTTAAAGAATTCGTGCAGTCAAGCGGTAATAAAAAGACACTTATAGCATTCGGTGCATCACCATATTCAGTTAAAGAAGGAAGACTTATAAGCAGGGAAGAATTAGATAAGGTATGCCCTGATAAGGAAATCATGGTTGTCAAATATGATGGACATGCGTGCATAATTAACAGCAAGCTTCTTGATAAGCTGAAGGGGAAAGTAAGTAAGTTAAGAGGTTATCACGAAGATACCGGTGAGATGAATCAGGAGGCATTCTTTGCATGCTCTGATTACATTACTAATTCACTTTCTATTGTTGAACTGTTTAAGAATATGCAGATTGCCATTGATTTTCAGGCGTCTCATGGAATTGGCTGTATTCACACTGTAAGTGGTGTGGGTTTTACAGGCAATCTTGATATTACATTTGAAAAAATATTTGCAAAATCCTTAACTAATGGATTTCAGGTAAGGGTATTCCCACAGTCAATGAATGTTGATGTCGCATTAAAGAGAAAACTGCCAAGAATAGGCGGGTGTTTTGAATGTGCGCTTGACGGATGCTTCGGTTCACACGATGCAGCTATGAATGAACCATATATTGATTCTTTAGGCGGTGACGGAGTACTTTATTATGATGATGAAAAGGTTATTGATTTCTGCAAGAAGGCTAACAGAGCCGGACTGCAGATAGAGATGCATGCGATTGGGGATAAAGCATTTGACCAGGCATGCAGGGCACTTAAGGCGGCACTTGACGATTATCCAAGAAAAGACCACAGACATGGAATTATACATGACTGTCTTCCAACTGAAGAGGGAATTAAGATATGCAGGGACTATAATATACAGATGCCTGTACAGAGTGCTTTCATTAACTGGAAACAGGAACCTGATGAGTATCTTAAAAGTATTATGGGTAAAGAAAGAGCAGAAAGACTTAATCCGCTCAGAACATTTAATGAGAATGGAATAGTTGTTTCGTGCGGTTCTGATGCTCCATGTACATCACCGGATCCTATCGTATGGATTGACAAAGCTGTTAATAATATGAATCAGTCTCAGGCAGTATCGGTTCAGGAAGCACTAAGGATGTGTACGTATAATGGATATTATGTAACATTTGACGAGAAAGAAAGAGGAAGCCTTGAGGCAGGAAAGATTGCCGATATGGTGGTTCTTTCAGATGATTTGTATTCAGTTGACAAGAAGGATATAAAGAACATTAAGGTAGAGGGACTTATACTTTCGGGAAAAAAGTATGAATCATGTAGAGAAAATGTAATCAAAGCAGTGATTCGAGGAATGTTCTCAGGAAACATGGCATAAGGAGATATGTATAATGAGAAAAGAAGAGTTTTATGTATTGAACAGTTTGTATAATGGAAGCATTGGAAGAGCCGGCTGTACTTATGATGTTGAGGAGACAAAAGCTCTTAATGACACAGATATTTATAATAAACTTGTAAAAACAGGGTATATTGAAAAAGAGTCTGGCAGTATTACAAAGACTGGATTAGAGGCACTTGAGCCATACAGGGTTAATAATGCAGTTATTCTTGCAGCAGGTGCATCTACACGTTTTATTCCTTTATCACTTGAACAGCCCAAAGGTCTTTTTGAAGTTAAGGGTGAACGTCTTATTGAGAGACAGATAAAGCAGCTTCAGGATGCTGGTATTAAGAATATTACAGTTGTGCTTGGTTATAAGAAGGAGATGTTTTACTATCTTGAAGACAAGTATGGTGTAAAGTTTATTATTAATGATTCATTTAATATAAAGAATAATATTGAAAGTCTTTATCTTGCAAGAAAAGAACTTAAGAATACTTATATATGTGTAAGTGACAGTTATTATATAGAGAATCCGTTTAATCAGTTTGAATATCATACATTTTATTCAGGTTATTATGGAAAGGAAACAACAGATGAAGTATATGCAAGAGCTGACGGATTTGGAAAGATAACAAGAATTGCCAGGGATAATAAGATTGATGGCTATGTTCTTATGGGACATTCATTCTGGAGAAAAGAATTCTCAGAAGCATTTATTAATCAGGTTGAGGCTGTCCGGGAATCTGGTATATATAATAACTGCTATTGGGAAATACTTGTAAAAGATAAACTTAATGATTTGCCTGATATTTTCTTTAAAGAGTATCTTCCAGGTAATATATTTGAATTTGATTATTTTGATGAACTTAGAAAGTTTGATTCACAGTATCTTGGACATACACATAGTGAGATAATAAGAAATATTAAGCTTGTATTCAGATGTGATGAGGAAGATATAGTTGATTTCAGAAATGTAAGTGAAGGAATGACCAACACATCATTTATATTCAAGATTGACGGAGTCGATTATATATATAGACATCCGGGTGATGGAACAGAAAGCATAATCAATAGAAGAAATGAAAAAAAATCACTTATTAAAGCTAAAGAAGCTGGTGTAGATCCTACATACATATATGCAGATGTTAATGAGGGCTGGAAGATATCGGTATTCATTCCGGAATTCAGAGAACCTGATTATAATTCTTTTGAGGATTCAAAGAAGATATTGGCAGTTTTAAGAAAGCTGCATAAGGCAGATATAACGGCTGATTATGGAATGAAGCCATGGGAAGATGCACTTGATATGGAGAAGCTTCTTGAGAAGAAAGATCCCGTGTGCTTTGTTCAGTATGAAGGTCTTAAGAACAGCATAGGACAGTTGTATAAGATGACTCTTGGAGATGGAGTTAAAAAATGTTTCTGTCATGGCGATACATATAAGCCGAACTGGATGATAAGACCGGATGGAAGTGTAATACTTATAGACTGGGAGTATTCTGGATATTCTGACCCTGGAATTGATGTTGGATATTATGTGGTTGATGCCATGTATGATTTTGATAAGGCTGAGGAATTCATAAAGGAATACCTTCAGGAAGATTATAATGAGACAACAAGATTTCATTATATGGCATATGTTGCTATTATTGCATACTATTGGTTTGTATGGGCTATGTACAGGGAATCATGTGGTGCAGATATGGGAGAGGCATTGGAGAACTGGCGGGACATGGCAGTTAAATATGCTGAGTACCTTTTGAAATAAATAAATAATATTAAAAGGACACTGTATTATGTAAAAACACCTTTCAATAATTGATAATAAGTGATATGATTAATTATTATATTGGATGACTCTGACACAATCAATAAAATCTTCAAAAGAGGAGTTATTTATGGAAATATTATCGACAGCCTTAGGTTATGTAATGAATTTTTGTTACAAATTACTGCATGATTATGGATTGGCAATTATATTATTCACTCTGATAAGTAAGATTGTTCTCTTACCTGTATCAATCTGGGTACAGAAGAATTCAATTAAAATGGTTAAGATGCAGCCTGATATTAACAGGATTCTTATTAAGCATTATGGGGATAAGGATGAGATAGCAGAGGAACAGTCTAAGCTTTATAAAAAAGAAAAATATAATCCACTGGCATCACTTATACCTCTTATTATACAGATAATACTTCTGCTTGGAGTTGTTGCAGTTATCAAAGACGGAATTAATGAAGGTGTTGCGAACATGAAGTTCTGTGGCTATGACCTTACATGGATTACTACAAAACAGTGGGGATTATCAATAATAACACCAATTATAGCAGGTGTCTCAGCATGGCTTTTATGTGTTGCACAGAATGCAAGTAATGTATTACAGGCAGAACAGAGTAAGCTTAATAAGTATGGTATGATGATATTTTCAGTAGGTTTGTCGTTATATTTAGGATGTTTTGTATATGCAGGAGTAGCTCTTTACTGGACTGCAAGCAATATATTTGCAATTCTTCAGTTATATCTTCTTAACTGGGCTATTAATCCTAAGAATTACGTTGATTATGAGGCTCTTGAGGAAACAAAGAAAGAACTTGCAGAGATTGAAGCCCTTGGTACGAAAAAGGGTAAAAGAAACAAAGAAGATATTAAGAGAGAAAAGGCCGATTATAAAAAGTTTTTCTCTGTTGTTAATAAACATCTTGTATTCTATTCAGAGGGCTCAGGCTTCTATAAGTATTTTAAAGGGATAATTGAATACATACTTAATAATACGAATATTACAATTCATTATGTAACAAGTGATCCAGATGATCAGATATTCAGAATTGCAGAAAAAGAAAGTAAGATTAAACCTTATTATATAGGGGAAAAGAAACTTATAACACTTATGATGAAGATGGATGCAGATGTTGTTGTTATGACTATGCCTGATATTGAGAATTATCACATTAAGAGAAGTTATATCAGAAAAGATATTAATTATGTTTATGTTCCTCATGGCATGGACAGCCTTAATATGACAATGCGAACCGGTTCGATGGATCATTATGACTCTGTATTATGTACAGGAAAGATTCAGAAAGAAGAAATAGAAAAAACTGAAGAAGTGTATAATCTTCCTAAGAAGGAGCTTGTTGAGTGGGGATATTCATTGCTTGATGAGATGCGTGAGGATTATGCAAAGATGCCAAAGAAGGAAAATGATATTAAGTCAATACTTATTGCTCCATCATGGCAGAAAGATAATATTGTAGACAGCTGTCTTGAGGACATACTTGATAATCTTAAGGGACATGGTTATAAGATTACAGTTCGACCACACCCACAGCATGTAAGACATATGCCTGAGAAGATGGAAGGACTTAAAGAAAGATATAAGAATGATACAGATATAGAGATTCAGACTGATTTTTCATCAAACAGTACTGTTTTTGAGGCAGATCTTATGATTACAGACTGGTCAGGTATAGCATATGAATATGCTTATACTACATGTAAACCGGTTCTTTTCATTGATACACCAATGAAGATAATGAATCCTGAATACAAAAAGATTGGAATTGAGCCACTTAATATATGGATGAGATATGAAATCGGGCGTGTACTTAAGCTTGATGAAATTGATAAGACAGCTGATACAGCAGCAAAGATGCTGGCAGCTTCTGATACATATAAGGACAGCATAGACCGATTTGTTAAAGAATATGTGTATAATCTTGGCAGTAGTGCTTCGGTTGGAGCTAAATATATTATTCAGGAAATTCAAAAAGCAATTAAAAGACATAAGGAACAAGAGTAACGTCAGATTATAGGAGGGGATTATGCAGGCAATTATTTTAGCAGCAGGAATGGGAAAGCGTTTAAAGGAACTTACCCAGAATAATACCAAATGTATGGTAAAGGTTAATGGAGTATCGCTTATAGACAGGCTTTTGCATCAGCTTGAGAAACAACATCTCTCAAGAATAGTGATTGTTGTGGGCTATGAAGGACAGAAGCTGATTGATTATATAGCGACATTGGGAATTAAGACACCAATTTCATATGTTGACAATGCGGTATATGATAAGACAAACAATATTTATTCACTTGCACTGGCAAAGAATTATCTTATGGAAGAAGATACTCTGCTTTTTGAATCAGATGTAATTATTGATGATTCTGCAATTGATGAACTTGTAAAAGATCCGAGAGATACACTTGCTATGGTAGATAAATATGAGAGCTGGATGGATGGTACATGTGTAAAGCTTGACGAATATGATAATATTGTTGCATTTGTTCCAGGAAAGAGTTTTGATTTTAAGGAAAAAGAGGAATACTATAAAACTGTAAATATCTACAAATTCAGCAAACATTTTTCACAGGATATATATGTTCCTTTCCTTGAGGCATATTGTAGTGCGTTGGGAGAAAATGAATATTATGAACAGGTTCTTAGAGTTATAACAATGCTGGATACACCTGGAATTAAAGGTATGAGATTATCAGGTCAGAAATGGTATGAAATAGATGATGAACAGGATCTTGATATAGCAACAACACTTTTTGCTCCAGATGATGAGACAAGAATTAACCTTATGCATAAAAGATATGGAGGATTCTGGAGATATCCGGGATTGTTGGATTTCTGTTATCTTGTTAATCCTTATTATCCGCCTAAAAAGCTTAAGGATGAACTGCGTGCAAGCTTTGATACACTTTTGACAGAATATCCTTCAGGTATGGGAGTTAATTCTTTACTTGCAGCTAAGAATTTTGGTGTCCACAAAGACAACATAATAGTTGGAAATGGAGCAGCAGAACTTATTAAGTCACTTATGGAGAGTTTTTCTGGAAAGACAGGCGTTATCAGACCTACATTTGAAGAATATCCTAACAGATATGCTGTTGAAGACGAAGTGGTATTTACACCGTCAAATGATAATTATACATATTCAGCTGAAGAACTGATAGAGTTCTATACATGCAACAAAGTAGATAATATTATTATTATTAATCCTGATAATCCATCTGGTAATTACCTGAAAAAGGAAGAGATTATAAGGTTAATAAAATGGACAGACAGTCAGGGAATAAAGCTGGTGGTTGATGAGTCGTTTGCTGATTTCTCAGATGAACCGGATAATTCTCTTATAGAACAGAAATTTATCGAAACATATAGCAGATTATATGTTATGAAAAGTATATCTAAATCATACGGTGTACCGGGGCTGAGGCTTGGAATCCTTGTTTCTTCAGATACAGAAACGATTGCAGCAATGAAAAAAGATGTTGCAATATGGAATATTAATTCATTTGGTGAGTATTATCTTCAGATTGCAGAAAAGTATAAGAAAGATTATGCGGCTGCAATGGACAAATTCCGCGTAGAAAGAAAAAGGTTCTATAATGAACTGGAGCAGATATCTGGTATAAGAGTTATCCCATCACAGGCTAATTATTTTATGATTGAGATAACTAATGGAATGACAGCAAAAGAACTTATGATAAAACTGTTTAAGAATCATTATCTGCTTATAAAGGATCTTACATCAAAAGTACATGATGGAAAACAGTATATAAGAATTGCAATCAGAAATGATGCAGATAACAACAAGATGCTTGAAGCATTAAAAAAGGAATTTAATTAAAACGGAGATAAAAAGTATGTTGACATTATTAAATTTAAATGTAGCAGGTTACATTGACCCATCTGTTATGACTTATGCCATTCAGGCTATTGCCGGAGTGATAATTGCTGTTGGTGCATTTCTTGGTATTTATTTAAGAAAGGCAAAGAAAAAGCTTAATAACAAGCTTGGCATTGATGAAAACAGAAACAAGGAAGTTGAGACAGATGATATCGTTATTAACGAATCAAAATAATAAATGAATTTTCAGGACGCCGTTTCAACACGGCGTCTTTTTCTTGATTTGTTATTGATAAAAGTATAAAATAGTATGGCATTATATCAATAAAAACAGTGAGGTAATTATGAGTAACAATACAGATAATAATATGCAGGAAACTAAGCCGGATATATTCGATAAGATTATGCATCTGCCGGGTCTTAGGGTGTTTGAACCATTGTATAAGAAGTATAAGGAAGTACTTCTGTATCTTTTCTTCGGAGTGCTTACAACAGTAGTAAGTATTGGTTCATATGCATTCTTTAATGTTGCACTTGGAATTAATGAGCTTATTGCAAATGTTATATCATGGGTACTTGCAGTACTTTTTGCATTCTTTACTAACAGGATATGGGTGTTTGCAGCACCAACTAAGACTGTGGAAGAATTTATGAAACAGTTAGTTTCATTTGCAGGTGGAAGAGTATTAACTCTTGTAATTGAGGAGATAATTCTTCTTGTATTCATTACAATGCTGCATTTCAACAGTATGTTAATAAAGTTTATTGCGCAGGTAGTTGTAATTATACTTAATTATGTTATAAGCAAGCTGCTTGTATTCAGAAAAGATAAGAGTAAGAAATAAAAGGAGAAGGTAATGGAAAAGAATGTATTAGAGTTTCTTGAAAACTCACAGAGAATGTATGGGGAAAAGACAGCGTGTGCGGACATGAATAATGAACTTACATACACACAGCTTATGAATCAGGCAAAGTTCATAGGAAGCTGTCTCTCACTTAAGATTAAGCCAACACAGGGAGTTCCTGTGTATATGGATAAGACATGTAATACATTATCTTTATTTATGGGAATTGTGTATGCAGGCGGGTATTACTGCATGCTTGATACAACTCACCCAGTGGAGAGAATTAATCTTATATTAGATACGATTCAGGCAGATGTTCTGGTTGTAGATAATAAGTCTGCCAGGAAAGCAGAAAAACTAGGATTTCAGGGTGAGATTATTAATCTTGATGAATTACTTGAAGAATATGATGGACAGGTGTTGGATTCAGAGGCTCAGGAAAGACTGGGAAAGATAAGAGAACAGGCACTTGATACAGATCCATTGTATTCAATATTTACATCAGGCTCGACAGGTGTTCCTAAAGGAGTTATAGTTAATCACCGTTCAACAATAGATTTTATTGACTGTTTTACAGAAACATTTGGAATTACTAATGAGGATGTTATAGGTAATCAGGCACCTTTTGACTTTGATGTATCAGTTAAGGATATATATTCAAGTTTAAAGACAGGCGCAACCTTACAGCTTATTCCTAAGATGTGCTTCTCATTTCCAACCAAGCTGCTTGATTTCCTTGATGACAGAAAGGTTACAACTATTATATGGGCTGTATCAGCGTTATGTATTGTAACAACTCTTAATGGATTCGAGTATAAGAGACCATCTTCACTTAACAAGATTATGTTCAGCGGAGAGGTTATGCCTATAAAGCATCTTAATGCATGGAGAGTGCAGTATCCGGATGCAATGTTTGTTAATCTTTACGGACCAACAGAGATAACATGTAATTGTACATATTATATTATTGACAGAGAGTTTGGTCTTGACGAGAAGCTTCCGATGGGAAAGCCATTTGCCAATGAAAGAGTATTCCTGTTAGATGATGAGGATAAGCTTGTTGATGCAGGCAGACCAGGCGAGTTAGGAGAAATATGTGTATCTGGAACAGCTGTAACTATGGGGTATCTGCGTAATCCTGAAAAGACAGCAGCAGCATTTGTACAGAATCCTCTTAATGACAGATATCTGGAAACTATATACCGCACAGGTGATCTTGGTTACTATAGTGAAGATGGTGAACTTTTCTTCTCATCAAGAAAGGACTTCCAGATTAAGCATATGGGACACAGAATCGAGCTTGGCGAAATTGAGACATACATGAATGCTATAGAGGGACTCCTTAGAAGCTGCTGTATATTTGATACAGATGAGAATAAGATTCTCGGATTCTTTGAGATAGAAGGAGCAAGTGAGCTTGATAGAAAGGGCGTAACACATGCTCTCAAAGATAAAGTGCCACAGTGGATGATTCCAAATGTGCTCGTTAAGGTTGAAACAATGCCGATTACTAAGAATGGTAAAATTGACAGAAAAGAACTTATGAAGATATATAAAGAACAGGAGGCATAGGATGCTAGGAGTTAATGAATTAAAAGAGATTGCCATAAAATGTGGTACACCGTCATATATCTTTGATACAGATGTATTATGTGAAAGAATCGATAAGATGCAGGAAATTCTTGGCTGTGGAGTTACAGTATGTTATGCAATGAAGGCGAATCCTTTTCTTATTGGTACGCTGGATAAGAAGCTTGATAAATTCGAGGTATGTTCTCCGGGTGAATTTGCAATATGTGAAAAAGAAGGTATAGACAGGTCTAAGATTGTTCTCTCGGGTGTTAATAAGGAAAAGAAAGATATCCTCTACACAATGAAGACAGGTGCTGTTGGAATCTACACTGTGGAATCACTTAACCAGCTTGAACTTATCAATTCATGTGCAGTTGAGTGTGGCATTAAAGTTAAGGTGCTTATAAGAGTTACAAGTGGCAACCAGTTTGGCATTAATGAGCGTCAGGTATATGAGATTGCTGACAGAAAGGATGAACTTAAGGGAATTATCATAGAGGGAATCCAGTGCTATTCAGGAACCCAGAAGAAGAAATTAAGCCAGATAGAGTCAGAGGTAGTATGGTTACAGGCAATAGCACATACATGTGAGGCAGAGCATGGTGTTAAGCTTAATGAGATTGAATATGGACCAGGTCTTTCAGTCGATTACTTCGTTACAGACAAATGTGATGCAATGAATACTAATTTTGACGAGTTAGAAGAATTTGCAGGCATGATTAAAGAAATGTCCGAAAAATTCAATGTCACTCTTGAGATGGGGCGATATATTGCAGCTACCTGTGGAGTTCTTATAAGCAGAATTGCTGATATGAAGATGAATGACACAACAAGATATGCAATTATTGACAGCGGAATTAATCATATTAATTATTATGGACAGGCTATGGCTATGAAGAAACCAAGATGTGAATTCATTCCAATGGAGTACACAGAAGGGTTTGCTGATGGTGCAGATCATGAGGTCGAAGTGTATTCACAGGGAGTACAGCCATATAATATATGCGGTTCATTATGTACAGTTGGCGATGTAATTGTTAAGAATCTTGAATTAAAGGATGCTAAGATTGGCGATATGTTAGCATTTTATAATATTGGAGCTTATTCGGTTACGGAGGGAATATATCTGTTTCTGAGCCGTCGCATGCCAGCAATTGTGATGTATTCAAAGAAGAATGGCTACAGGATTATTAGAAATCCAGTGGACACTTTTTTAATAAACAGTGTTAGTACACAATAATTTTACAATTTTGTTACAAAATATGATTGACTATATGTGAATGAGAAGATAGAATGTTTTCTGTTCACAGATGTGTGATTAATAATTTTTTTGCGAGGTTTATTATGGATCAGTTATTAGACATTTTGAATGAAATTAACAGTGATGTGGATTATGAAATTTGTGATACTCTTATCGATGATGGTATATTCAGCTCATTTGATATTGTATCACTTGTTGGTGAGTTAAACGATGCATTTGACATTGATATCACACCAGTTGATATAGTACCTGAGAACTTTAATTCAGCAGAAGCTATGTGGGAGATGATTCAGCGTCTGCAGGATTAATCCGGAAAGCGGGGTAAAATAATATGTCACTAGTTTCTACCGGATTTCTGGTATTTTTATTAGTGGGAGTAATTGTATATTATCTTATACCTAAGAAGGCACAGTGGGCATGGCTTTTGATATTAAGCTATGCCTACTATTTATGTTCGGGATATAAGACTGTTGTGTTCATATTACTTACAACAATCGTTACTTTCACATCAGGAATCCTTTTAGAGAGAACAGAGGATAATCTTGACAAGAGCCTTAAAGCAGATGGGCTGGCAAGAGAAGATAAAAAGGCTTTAAAAGAAAAGGCAAAGATATATAAGAAAAGAGTTGTAGTACTTGCTCTTCTTCTGGTATTTGGTGTGCTTGCAGTTGTTAAGTACCATAATTTTGCGATTGAGAACGTCAATGGCATAATTAAGGCTTTTGGTGGCAATGGCAGGATATCAACATTTACACTGCTTCTGCCACTTGGAATATCCTTCTATTCATTTCAGTCAATATCATATGTTATTGATGTGTACAGAGGTAAAGTAAAGGCATGTAATAACATTTTTAAATACGCCTTGTTTGTTTCGTATTTTCCGCAGATAACCCAGGGACCTATCGGAAGATACGACAGGCTTGCACCACAGTTTTTGGCAGAGCATAAGTATGATCTTGCAGTTATCCAGCATGGATTGCAGCGGATGGCCTGGGGACTTTTCAAAAAGTTTATTATAGCTGACCGTGCAGGAGTCGTGTCTGATCTGGTGTTTAATAATCCCGGTCAGTATCATGGAATATATGTAATAATAGGTGTTCTTGCGTATTGTGCACAGCTATACGGAGATTTTGCCGGTGGAATAGATATGGTTATGGGTGCTTCCGAGATGTTTGGAATCCATCTGGATGATAATTTCAGGCAGCCATTCTTCTCTCATTCTATTGGAGAGTTCTGGCGCAGATGGCACATAACACTTGGTACATGGATGAAGGATTATGTGTTCTATCCATTCAGCTTAAGTAAAGCCATGAATAAGCTGGGTAAGTTCTTTAAGAAACACAGCAAAACAAGATTTGGTAAATATATGGCGAAGGCATTGCCTATATGTCTGGCAGATTTACTCATATTCTTTATAGTAGGTGTATGGCATGGAGCAGCATGGAAGTATATCGTATATGGTATGTACAATGGTATAATCATGAGCTTTAGCAGTATTATGGCACCTGTTTATGAAAAAATGTTTAAAATAACTCATATTAATAAGAATGCACGCTGGTACAGAGGATGGCAGATAATAAGAACATTTATACTTGTTAATATAAGCTGGTATTTTGATAATGCAGCTACTCTTACAGATGCATTCAGACTTATGGGAAATACATTTAAACATGCATCATTCAGCATGGACGCCGTTGTAAAAATGTCTGGAAGCCAGCTGGATTTAATAATATTGCTTGCAGGTTGCTTAGTATGGCTTATTATAAGCATACTTAAAGAGAAAGGCATTGTAATCAGGGAAGCTCTTGACAGAAAGCCTCTGATTATCAGATGGGCTGTATACATAGCTCTTGTTATGTCGGTTGCAATGCTTGGCTATATTTCTAATACATCGGGTGGATTTATGTACGCCCAGTTCTAATCAGAGGTGCAGGATACCATGAAGAAGAAAGCATTTAAAGAGATATTAAAATATGTGAGGGTGATAGTATTCTTTGCGGTTATAACTATACTTGTTGAAGCAGTTAATTATGTAATGGTTCAGCCGGGGTATGCAAGATATATAATCCATACGGTTGACAATCCAGATGATGGCTCTGATTATGATTGTATTGTAGTGGGAGCTTCACATGGAAGGGCTTCAATTGACCCGCATTATTTTCTGGAAATGGAATATGCAGTTAATCCAATTAATATGTGTATTCAGGGCGCCACGGTTATTGATAATTATTATATGATCAGAGAAGCGTGCAATAATAATGACGTAAAGAAGATAATTCTTGAACTTGATTATCAGTACTGGAATAAGAATCTGAAACGTGATTCGGATTTTGGAGATCTTCTTGTATATGGACAGCTTCCGTTTACAAGTCTTAAAATGGAGTATATAGTAAGCCAGCTTATGGATAAAGACTTCAGGACAATATATTTCAGAAGATATGCATTTGCCAAGAATTGGAAAACGGCTAAGAAATATATGGCTATAAAGAAGACTGATGAATATAAGAATTTCCAGATTGAGGGTGTTGCCGGAATCGAAACAGAAGGACCATATCAGGGATTGGGATTTTTCTATCGAACCAAGGTAACTGATAAGAAGGGAAAGCTTAATCCATCACCATGGACATATGATGACCTTAATCCTAAGGTGCAGAAATATTTCCAGAAGATAGTTAAGTATTGTAAGGACAATGGAATTGAGCTTATATGTGTTACTACACCAATTCCACCATCGTCGGTTGTTTCGGGTGCTGCCAATGAGGCTGATACATATTTTAAGCAGATATGTGATGAGAATAATGTAAGGTATATAGATGGCAATCTTATTAAGAATGAGATTCTTAATGTAAGTGATGATGATTTTTCTGACTGGGAAGGTCATATGAACGGAGAGCTTGCTGAGCAGTTCTCAGAGGTACTCACAGAGATACTTAAAAAGAATGATTGTTCAGAATATTTTTACAGCAGTTATGATGAGTGCATAGAGGCAATTAAAGCGAGGGGCAATGAGTAATAAAATATTAAAATATGTCAGGGCTGTGGTGTTTATTGCCATAGTGGCCGGGCTTGTCAAATGTATGGATTATGCGATGATGCCATCAGGCTATATAAGATACATTATACATGAGGCCGACAATGCAGATACTGATGAAGGATATGACAATATAATAATTGGAGCTTCACATGCAAGATCTGCTATAAATCCAGTAAAGCTCGATGAAGCCGGGGCGTCTGACAATGCATTTAATCTTGCAATACCAGGCGAGACGGTAACAGATTCATATTATCTTTTAATGGAGAGTGACCGGCATAATAATGTAAAAAGAGTTATATATGACCTTGATTATCAGTACTGGTGCAATTATGCAGAGAGGGAGTTTGAAGACTGTTTCATATATACATGGCTTCCTTTCAGTAATGTAAAGCTTAAGTATATAGCTGATAATCTGCTCACAAAGGATTTTCGTACTGTATATTCAAAGAGATGGGCTTATGAGATATCACCGTCTGCTATTATGAATAATCTTAAGGTTAAGAGCAGTGCGGCATACCGCAACTACAGTATGGATGCAGTTGAGATACATGATGCCGGAGGACCTTATGCTGCCAAAGGATTTTTCTATAGAGATATGAAGATGGACAGCCTCGTGCCATCTGATATTGTTGCATGGGATGAGAGTGGAATCAGTGATAAGGTTCTGGATTCATTTGAAAAGACTGTTCAATATTGTAAGAAGAATAATATTGAACTGGTATGCGTTACATCACCTATTACGCCGACAACATCAGTTAACGGTTATTCGGAACAGGCAGGAGCATATTTTACGAGGCTTTGTGAAGAATATGGTGTTGAATATTATGATTTCAATCTGTTAACAATGGATACACTTCCAAGAACAGATGATGACTTCTTTGATGAAGAAGGTCATATGCTTGGAGAACTTGCCGACAGATATTCAGATATACTGGCATCAGTTCTTCTTGACAAATGTGACAAAAGTACCGCTTTTTATGGTACTTATGCACAGTTAGAGCAGGCAGTTTATGAAAATTATGTGACAAAATAGTGAAACTGACAAAATATGCTTGCTATAAACATAACAATGTGCTAAACTTCATTCACTGCATATGTTGAATCTGCAGGTAGTAAAGAGTCGTGATGTACTACATATCTGTTATTGCATTTGGGACACTTAGGCTGCGCCAGAGGAAGTCATATGTATTAATAATACGCCTGCTATGCAGGCACTTTACGCCGGTGTGGCGGAACTGGCAGACGCACAGGACTTAAAATCCTGCGGGACTTATACTCCCATACGGGTTCGATTCCCGTTGCCGGCATATTAATAAAGAGCTGTACATAACTATGGTTATGTATGGCTCTTTTTTCTTGCTATATAGAAGTACAAGTCGTACAATTAAGGAAGATTATTATGATGGGGGACAATCAATGATTAATAATAGAAAACGTATTATTATAATTTCTGTTCTTAGTGCAGCAGCAGTTGTGGCGGCTGTCATGTGTGTTGTTATGATACGCAGAATAAGAGGAGGTAATCCTACGGGCGAGGCTTTATCACAGAATGTTAATCCGATAGAGTCTTCTTCACAGACAGAAGAACCAACTGTGTATGTAGATAATACGATCGACATAATTGACGTTAATTCGAAGACAAGACCATTTGCAGTATCTGTTAACAATACACCGGTAGCTGTACAGGTGCAGACCGGACTTAATAAGGCGTATATTGTGTATGAGCTTCCAACAGAAAGCTATACCTGCAGACTACTTGCCTTGTTCAAGGTAGAGGATTCAGATGTTACAGATGAAGCACCACAGGAGATTGTAGGTTCAGGCAATGTAAGCCAGACAGATACGGTTATTGGAACAATAAGAAGTGCGAGACATAATTTCCTGGATTTCTGTTTTGAGTCAGATGCGATATTTGTACATTTTGGCGGAAGCACTTACGCTGAGAGTGATGAGGCAAAGACTGGTATTAACTGGATTAACGGCTTCTATAACAGTGCATATTATTGGAGACGTAATCCGGAAGGGCTTGCAACAGAGCATACAGCATATACATCGCTTTACAGGTTAAAGAGTGCAGTACAGGAAAAAGGTTTCAATGCTGAGGCTGAGAATGCATCGGACACAGTACTGCTTAATTATGATGTATCAGATGTTGACCTTTCAAAAAGAGAAGATTCAGTCAGTGCATCATCTGTGTATGTGCCTTACAGCAGTTATCAGTACACAACATTTACATATGATGCTGCGTCAGGTAATTATTTAAGGTTTGCGAGTGGCGAGCCAAGTCTTGACCACGAAACAGGTGAACAGTTTAATACTAAGAATATTATCGTGCAGAAGATTACACACAGCATGATGGATGATAATTACTGCTGGAATCTTCATACAGTCGGCAGGGGGGAAGGTTATTACATAACTAATGGTTATGCTGTTCCAATCCAGTGGAGTAAGTCAGACCGTTATTCCAAGACAGTGTATACATATGCAGATGGAACAGAGATTAATGTAAGTGATGGAAGAACATACATAGAAGTGTCTGATGTAACTATGACTGTTGAAGTGGAATAGTACAACAGATGGAAGCATATACTTCTATTATTCAACAATAATGGAGGTGTGCATTGTGAACAAGACAATCAAAAAACTTAATATAACCATAATAATAGGGATTCTGGCAGTATGGGTGTCAGGGTCCTTATTTCATTTTGTGTATGACTGGACAGGAAGGAATACATTTGTCGGGCTGTTTTTTCCAACTAATGAATCAACATGGGAACATATGAAGCTGGCGTTTCTGCCGATGAATCTGTATGGAATATATACATGGTATGCATTAAAGGACAGATACGAAGCGAGTGCCTTCGCAATTCTTCTGGGGGCAAATGTGGCAACATGGGCAATTCCGTTTCTGTACTACACATATATGGGAGTTCTTGGATTTTCAAAAATGTGGATTGATATTGCAACATTTTTTGTGGCAGTGCTAATTGGTTTCGCTGTGGAGTATCATGTGTTAAGACGTGCCGGGCATGAGAGCTTTGTACTTGGAACATGGATTATGGCAATTGTTGATTTTATGATGGCAGCAGCATTTGTTTCATGCTCGTATGGTGCGCCTGCGCTTGGTATATTTGCAAAACCTTAAAAATAACAGTTGACAATAACTAAATATAATAGTATGCTGTAACTGTACTAATCAATATAGTACAGTTATTACGCAAGCTTGTAACCAGTTTAAATAAAACACAGAAAGGAATGGAACATGTTCACTATAGATGTCATGTCGCGAGTGCCAGTCTATGAACAGCTCATTAAGCAGGTGGAAGACCAGGTGCTTAAAGGGATTATGAAGGAAGGCGATAAGATGCCATCGGTACGGTCTTTGTCGATGGAGCTGTCTACTAATCCGAATACAATCCAGAAAGCATACATGGAGCTGGACAGAAGAGGAATTCTGGTGAGCGTACCGGGAAAGGGCTCTTTTATATCGGCAGAAGCGTTAAAGATTGTCGGGAATCAGTCTAAGGAAAAGCTTTCAGATCTTAAGGAGATTGTAAGAAAGCTTGCATACGCAGGGGTGAGTAAGAGTGAGATAACAGATATGATTGAGGAGGTTTATAAGAGAATATGATAGAGGTAAAAGGTGTTACTAAATCATTTGATGACTTTACAGCACTTGACAATGTTACCTGTAATATAGCGGAGGGCTGTATATATGGTATGGTTGGTTCTAACGGTGCAGGAAAGTCTACGCTGCTAAGAGTCCTGTCAGGGATATATAAGGCAGATAAGGGAGAAGCAATAATCGATGGAATTAATGTGTATGAGAATACATACATGAAGAATAAGCTGGTGTTCGTTGCAGATGAATTATTCTTTCTTGCAGGCGCGAACATGAAGAGCATGGCTAAGTTCTATAGTTCAATATATGATAATTTTGATATGGACAGATTCGCAGAACTTACAAAAACATTTGGACTTGATCCATCTAAGAGTATATCAAACTTTTCAAAAGGAATGAAGAGACAGGCAGCTATAATACTTGCGCTTTCAACCAGAGCCAAGTATATGTTCTTTGATGAAACATTTGACGGACTTGATCCTGTTATGCGTAATCTTGTCAAGAAGTTAATATGTGGTGATGTTGCAGATAATAACGCTACTGTTATAGTTACATCACATTCATTAAGAGAGTTAGAAGACTTATGTGATCATTTGTCACTTCTTCACAAAGGCGGGCTGGTGCTTGACAGCGATGTATTTGAACTAAAGACGAGTCAGTTCAAGGTACAGGTTGCTTTTAAGGATGATTTTGATGAGAGTAAGTTTGAGGGCATTAGGATTACTAGATACCGTCAGGAGGGTTCAGTTGCCAACATGATAGTAAGTGGTGACAGGGAACAGACCATTGACATTATAAATGCCATGAATCCGGTAGTATTTGATGTCCTCCCGCTTACACTTGAAGAGGTATTTACTTATGAGATGGAAGCACTCGGTTATACATTTGATGTGAAGGGGGATAAGACGCATGAATAATAAGAAAGTATTCAGCTTTCATATGTTTTTACAGACATTGAAGCAGACAAGGCTTGCAGGCTTTATAATGATGGCGGTAATTACACTTATATCAGTTGTACCGATTATTTCATCATTAAGCTATATTAAAGAATATAAACAGGTTAATAATGTAGATGGAATTTCGGGGAATTATTTTCTGGTATTAGTATTCATAATTGTTGTACCTGTTATATCATTGATAGTATGGAGTTTTCTTAATAAGAGAAGCGGCAGTGATTTTTATCATTCAATTCCATATACAAGATTGTGCATATATCTTAGCAAGACGGCAGCAATACTTACATGGATTGCCGGAATACTTGTTGTGTCATATGTATCACAGGCAGTCTTATTAATGGCTAACAGGCAGTATTTTAATGTGGATTATGCAACAATGTTCCGGATGTATCTTTCGATATTTATATGCAGCCTTTTATGCATGGCAATTATAAATGTATCAATATCCATTACAGGAAACATATTAAGCAATATATGTGTTACAGGACTTATAATGTTTCTTCCGAGATTTATTATGTTAATGGTTACAGAACTGACTGTGTTTCATGGAGAAACTTACATGATAAGTAACAGTGGTGTGGGGTTACTTGATTCTTCCAACAATATGATTGTTGGCTGGGTATTTTCTGTATTTGATATATACAATGGTCCATCAGGAATAGCAGATATGGTTCTCAGCCTTACAAGTAACTTATATACACTCGTGCTTGCACTTATATATATAGCGCTTGGCGCACTTCTCTTTGTAAAGAGAAAAAGTGAAACAGCGGGAAAAGCAGCTAATGGTAAGGTTCTGCCAATGATTATCAGAACACTTATCGGCTTTTCAATTGCGTTTATAGGTGTAATGATAGCATATACAAGTATAGACAATGATGAGACAATAGCAGTTATTGTGCTGTTTATTGTAAGTGCATTGGTTGTGTTTGTTTATGAATGTATAGTAAGTAAGAAGATGAATGTTATAAAGCAGTGTATTCCATCAATTCTTCTTGGATATGTTCTTGCAGTGGTAATTGGAACAGGAGCTAATTCATTTGGCAAATATGAGGCATCGTACGAACCGGATGCTTCAAAACTTGCATATGTATCAATTCAGTCAATGGATATGTACTATGCTTCAGATAACGGATATTTTAGTTCTATATCATCGAAGGTTCAGTTTACAGATGAAGAGATTCTCAAATATGTATCGGAGAAATTTGGGGCATATAAAGATAAATGTATATCAAATGGTGTTCATAATTATATTTATAACGGCAGAGGTTCAGTGACTAATTATAAGGTTGGTTTCAGACAGAACGGTGTTACACATTACAGAAGGATTCAGCTTACAGACAGTGATGCCAATAAACTTGCAAGTCTGTTAAAGAAGGATGAGAATTTTGTTAAGGCTTATATGGAACTTCCGGATAGTGACAAGATTTCTGTTAATTATATAAAAGGTAATATGGAGGATTCTGACTGTAAGGATATATATGAAACAATTACAAGTGAAATTAAACAGATTGGTTTTGAGAAATGGTATCAGATAGTTACTTCAGATGCTGATACATTCTTGATGTCAGTACGGTTTTCAAAAAATGGCGTTACTTATGATATGGTTCTTCCAATCAGTAAGAATATGCCACAATCTTATAATAAGTATATTAGTATACGGAATGAATATGCCATTAGGAATAATGAAAAAGAGCTTGGGACAATGAGCGACATTTTAAAGCAGTATTTAAATAACAGTTCCAGAACATGGGATAAATATACCAGTGAATATGAGAGTCTTTCAGCAGTTCTTGTATATAATGATACCAGAACATATATTGACCTGGATTCGTATGTAAGAAAAGATGAAGAAAGAGCACAAAAAGTATTAAATGGGCTTATAGAGTCCCTTGACAAGAAGAATTTTAATAAAAATATAAATGCAGATAATCCTTGTATTGTATTGAATTATGAAAAGTATAATCCTGACAACGGTAAATCTGTTCTGGCAGATGCTATTATACAGTTAGATGGTTATACAAGGACAGAAGATTATATATCTGATATTGATTATTAATTACTTTTTGTGTTGAAATAATGTAATATAATAAGTATAATTAATGGGATGGTGCGTCGGCATCATCCCATTATTTAAGATAGAAAAGGAACAGGATTATGTATGATTATTTAATAGTAGGAGCCGGACTTTTCGGTTCAGTGTTTGCACATGAGGCAGCAAGAGCAGGAAAGAAGGTTCTTGTAATAGATAAGAGAAATAATATTGCCGGTAATGTATATACAGAGAAGATGGAAGGTATTAATGTGCATGTATATGGTGCGCACATTTTTCATACCAATAATAAGAAGGTGTGGGAGTATCTTTCACAGTTTACTACATTTAACAGATTCACTAATTCACCTGTTGCTAATTATAAGGGGGAACTGTATTCACTGCCATTTAATATGTATACCTTCAATAAGATGTGGGGCGTTGTGACACCACAGGAGGCTGCAGAAAGAATTGAGCAGCAGAGAAAGGAAGCAGGAATCACAGAGCCTAAGAACCTTGAGGAGCAGGCTATAAGTCTTGTCGGAACTGATATATACGAGAAGCTTATTAAGGGATATACACAGAAGCAGTGGGGCAGACCATGTAATGAGCTTCCATCATTTATTATCAAGAGACTTCCTGTAAGACTTACATTTGATAATAATTATTTTAACGCGCTTTATCAGGGAATCCCTGAGGGCGGATATACTAAGATGGTCGCCAATATGCTTAATGACAGCGAGCTTTCCGGAAGCATTGAGGTAAGACTTGGCGTTGATTATCTTGCATCTGCTGATGCTAAGGAAGAATTAGACAGTCAGGCTGAAAAGGTTGTATATACAGGTGCGATAGACGCATACTTTGATTATAAGCTTGGTAATCTTGAATACCGTTCAGTAAGGTTTGAAACAGAGACTCTGGATACTCCTAATTTTCAGGGTAATGCAGCAGTTAATTATACTGATGCCGAAACTCCATGGACAAGAATTATTGAACACAAATGGTTTGAGTTCGGTAAGGATGAGAATGGCGACGACATTCCTAAGACTGTTATCAGCCGTGAATACAGCTCTGAGTGGAAGCCGGGTGATGAGCCATACTATCCTGTAAATGATGAGAAGAACGGCGCTTTATATGCACAGTATAAGGAGCTTGCTGACGCTGAAAGGAAAGTTATATTCGGCGGACGTCTTGGTGAGTATAAATATTATGACATGGATGCTGTTGTGGCAGCAGCACTTGACTGTGCCGCAAATAATATATAATTGCAGGTGGTGGGGGTGACCCATAATAAAGTCACCCCTGAAAATTGTCACTTGCCTTGCGGTCACATAACTGACTGTATATATCAGGACCAAGTCCTGTCTGTAATTCTGCATATGCTTTTCTTAACTGTTCGTCAGTCATATGCTCACGTCTTCTTTCGATTGCATTAATGCTGTCAAGAATCACTTTGTCCTGATTATCATGAGTTTCCCAATTATACATAGTTTTCCCTCTTACGATAGATTTATTGTTGTTGTCTGTTGGAAGATTTTCTGAGTTATTCATAAATTCACCTCATTATAATATATAAGATAGTTTTTATATAAGATATTATCTGCATTAATTCCCTGTCTATACTTGAAAAACACGGCATAGCATTGTAATATTAAAGGGTGTGTAAACATCAGAGGGAGAGTATAAATGTTAAATCTAAATGGTATGCTGTCTATTGTTATGCCGGCTTACAATGAGGAAAAACTTATATATCACAGTATCATGGAAACCTTGAGAATTGTTGAAAAGTTTGTTCCTGAATTGGAGATTATTGCGGTTAATGATGGCAGTAAGGATAATACCAAAGCTGAGATAGAAAGAGCTATCAAGCAGGATAGCCGTGTGCGTATGGTAAGTTCTGAAAAGAACAGAGGCAAGGGTAATGCAATAATTGCCGGAGTGTCGCAGGTTGAAGGAAAGTATGTCGCATTTGTTGATGCAGACCTTGAACTTAATCCATCACAGTTAGAAGGTTATCTTAAGAAAATGCTTGATGATAATAAAGATGTTGTTATAGGCTGTAAGTTCCTTAAGGATTCCAAGCTTGATTATCCGTTTAAGAGGAAAGTGATAAGCATGGGTTATTATATAATGCTTCTAGTCTTGTTCCATCTTAATGTTAAGGATACGCAGACCGGGCTCAAGGTATTCAGGGTTGAGGCAATCAAGCCAGTTGCACATCTTATAAGAACATCAGGTTTTGCATATGATATAGAACTTTTAGTGGCAATTCACAGAAGAGGATTTTCGATAGCACAGATGCCTGTGGAGGTTGTATATGTCAGGGATTCCGGTGTAAAGCGTATAGGAATGAAAGATATATGGCAGGCATTCTGCGATACATGGGCAATATTCGGGAGAGTTTACTTCAAACATTATTATGACTAATCAGGAGATGCATGTAGGATGAAAGAATTATTAAATACCATAGCAGGAAAATTATCAGGAATATGTAAGTCTGTATTTGTGGCACATGCAAAGGCATGTATTATTGCAGGCTCAGTCGTGGTTGCAGGAAGTGCAGCAACTGTAACAACAGTAGAGTATGTTCATCATCATAGCAGCAAAATGCAGGTACAGGCACAGGAGACAGAAGTAGAGACTGAGACAGACAGTAATCTTGATAAGCTGAGTGAGATTCTTACCGAAACACAAACAGAATCAGAGACAGAGATAGAGACTGCAACACAGGAAGAGATAGCAGAACTTGTTAAAGAGGCTGTTGCAGATGAGAATACAAGCAGTAAAGAATTATATGAGATAATTGATAAGGCAGCAGAGAACAGCAGTGCACCGATTCCGGTTAAAGATGTTGAGGACCTTGAGATAGTAGAAGATAATTCGTCAGAACCATCAAGAGAGGAGACTGAGGTTGAGGAGCCTGAACCAGATCAGCCAAGCTCGAATGATGTATATGAAATCAGCCAGTTGACATATGGTGTAGATGTTTCAAGATGGCAGGGAGATATAGACTGGTCAGCAGTTGCTGCTGATGGCATCACATTTGCAATGATAAAATGCGGTGGCGGAGATGATGGTTTATATGAAGACAGGAAATTTCAGCAGAATATACAAGGAGCACTTGCTAACGGTATACAGGTAGGTGTGTATTTCTATTCAGGTGCTTCTAATGCAAGAGAAGCATACGATGAAGCAAGTTACTGTATAAGTCTTATAAGGGATTACCAGATAACATATCCGGTTGCATTTGACTGGGAACTGGATGGTGATTATGATTCAGTAACAGAAGCCTGTGAGACGTTTTGTAATGTTATATCCAGCTATGGATATCAGCCTATGGTTTATTCTAACAGAAACAGATGGTATAACAATTTTGATGGGGAAAAGATTGCAAGTAAGTATAAAGTTTGGATGGCGGCATATTTTGGTAAGTTTTATTATGATTCAGTAAGATGGACTTATGGAGATGAACTTCCAAATTTCAGATATCATTATGATATGTGGCAGTATAGTTCAAGATGTTATGTTGATGGTATCAGTGGACAGGTAGATGTAGATATAGCATTTTTCGGCTATGCTAACTACCATGTTGATACTAAGGACGCTGTGCTTACGGTTACTAACAAGGAGATTAAGCGCACATACGGCGATGGAATCGGAAGACTGACAGAGGAACTTAATCTGCTTGACGGAGTTAAGGGAATTAATACTATCGGATATGATATGGATATCGAGTATTCAATATATGATGAATCAGGCAATGAATATAGCGAGGAGGAAGCAATATCAACGGCCGGGGAATACACAGTAGAGTACCGTTTTAAAGACCCTAAGTCTGGCTGGATAAAGAACACAGCAAAGCTTGAGATTGAGGTTATAACAGAGGAATTTACAGGAAATGATATTGTTGTAAAGAATAACACTATGTCAAAGGATTATAATTTCAGGACAGGAGTCAGTTGTAAGAATAATCTTGGACAGGAAGCTGAATTAACCGGAGTTGTAATAAAGAAAGTTGATATAGAAACAGAGGAAGAAGATGTACTGACAGAGCAGCAGGCAATAGAAGAAAAGTACGACTTTGATAAGTACACCTATGTAGCAGAGTATGCTTTTAATGTGCCAGGAGAAGGAGAAGTTATTAAGAAAGCAGCTATTGTCAGAGGTGCAGAGGAATAACAGGAAGCAGATATGTGTGATTCAGATAAAGAAGTAGAAGACATAAAAACAGAAGAAAATGTGGAGAATGACGAAGCATCTACAGAGACAGAAGACTGTGAGAAGAAGGACTTGCCAGAAGAACCGCAATATGAGATTCTTGATGTTGAGGAACTTCAGAGAAATTTCAGGGAAAAGGTTATCGATTTCTTCAAGGTTAAGAGTCATATTGTTGTGACATCAGTATCTGCAGCAGTTATTATAGCAGGAGTGATAACAGGGATTGTAGTCGGTATAAGCGTAAATAAAGCATCTAAACATCAGCCGGCGATTGTAGAAGCAGCAGAGACCCAGACTGAAATGCAGACTCATACACAGCCTGAAAGTACTGAGCCGGAAGAAGAGGAATCTACAGAAGAAACATTTGAAGTGATTGATGATATCATGGAAAAGGTTGTTACTGACAGTGCTGTGACTCAGAAGGAAGATCCTTTGAAAAACAGAAATAATGCAACAGCTGGTGAAGTTATAAAGCCGGTGTTATATGTTGATAATGCAGTTTCAGGAAGTGTAAGTGTTTCATCAGTAAAGAAGTCAGGAACAGATGCTATATACAGCTTAAAAGGCAGAAAAATACAGGATTTCACGGCATCCCAGCTTGATAAATGCAGCAAGGGCAGTATTCTTGTTGAAGAAAACGGAACACAGAAGCAATATACAGGATATGTATATGAAACTGGAACTGTAAGTGTTACAGGTGGCTCTGAAAATGTTGTAACCAAATTCCTTATAAAAGATGACAATACAGAAACTTCTACAAAGCAGGAAGAAAGTACTTCTGCAAAGGCACCTGATAATTCACAAAAAGAAAGCGTCTCTAATATAGAAGAAAGTTCAAAATCTGAGACAGAAACTTCAACTGAAATAAAAACAGTTTCGTATATAGTTATGGAGGTTGAGGCACAGATTGAATATATATATGCTGATGGATGGCAGAATATAAAAGGAAAAAATTATTATTTTGAAAATTCCAACGCTGTAACAGGCTGGAAGAATATAGATGGAGTGCAATATTATTTCAATGCTGACGGTTCACAGGGGTCATCGCTTGTTATTGATGTTTCTACTTATAATGGAGATATTGACTGGAACAGTGTAAAAGCTTCTGGTATTAATTATGCTATGATAAGAGTTGGATATAGAGGATATGAAACGGCAAGACTTGTACTTGATAAAAGATTTCATAGCAATATGAGCCAGGCAACAGCGGCAGGAATTAAAGTTGGAGCTTATATTGTAACCCAGGCAGTGGATACTACCGAAGCGGTTGAAGAAGCAAGCTTTATTGTATCAGCCTGCAGTGAATATAATATTTCACTTCCTTTGGCAATTGATGTTGAGAGTGCAGGTAATGGAAGCGGACGAGGAGATAAGATATCATCATCACAAAGAACAGCCGTTATAAATGCATTTGCACAGACAGTAAGAAGTTGCGGTTATTCAGCAATACTGTATGCTAACAAGGACTGGATGAATAACCGTATATATGCAGGGAATGTAGGTTGTAGTGTATGGCTTGCACAGTATAACAGCAAATGTACATATACAGGACCATTTACAATGTGGCAGTTTACTGAGAAAGCACGTGTGAATGGTATATCAGGTAATGTTGACATGAGTGCATGGAAGCATTAAATGATGTGACTATATAAAACAACTGAAAAATCGTGACATTTCTTTAACAGAGTGGTATAATCAATCGGAATGTATATTCACGAGGAGATAAAATATGAGTAAGAATCAAGAACAGATGAAGGAACTGATTAATGATGTAAGGACTGGAAAGACTGATAAAGAGGTCTTATGCAAGGAGATACAGAAAGATGTAAACTGTCTTATATATCCGGTTTTTGGAGAGGATTACAAGAAACTTTCTCCAAGAGCGATTATTGATATATGTACTAATCTTGATAGTATTGATGTTAATAAGAATATTATGCGTCAGATTGCAACAAGAGTTTCAGTGTTTATGTTTAATCTTATAGATAATTCTACTATTAAGATAGATGATGATTACGAGTATGAGTATGTCAGAATTAAGGAAGATAAGGAATTATTTGACATAATAAAAGATAATTCCAGAATATTTAAAGATTTTAAGGCGTATGACAATGCACCTGATAATATTAAGTCATTATCAAGAGTCCAGACTATTATGATGGAACTTTACGGATATGAGATGCATTCAGTTGACGAGATAGAAACTTTGCTCGATATAGACAGTGCATTTATTCTTAAGCTTATTGCAATGATGAAGGATAATATACTCGGTATATCATCAGTTGTAGAGAATATGTCAGATTATGCTTCGTTTGATGAAAAAGAGACAGATGATTCTGATATTAAGATATATGGTGCAGAGCAGAAAGCAGCGGAAACAGAAGCTGCCGACGAGTACGAGGCTTATGAGCCTGAAAATGCAGATTTACCTGATAATGAATCAGACGAAGGGATAGAAAATGATGAATCGGACGATGAGGATTCTGATGAAGGTGTGTTATTTGAATATGACATGAATGGATATGAGGACAATGATTTTGATGATGTCCCTGTAAGGGGTGTTTCACTTATGGACAAGCTTACAGCATTTGTTGGAAGAGTGTTTCCGGGTGTACCAAGAGCAAGAAGACGTAATGTTGTATATGCGTCAATGGTGGTAATTCTTGTAGTGATTATCCTTATAGTGTCAATAGCAGCAATGGCTGGTGGTAACAGAAGAAAAGCCAATAATAAGAATAACAGCAATGAATGGAAACCGATGGAATATACAACCAAAGCACCTAAGGAGACTGCGACAAGTAAGGATAGTTCAACTGCAGCACACTCATCTCGAACTTCAGCAGCAGAAAGCACTAGCAGCAGGGAAGAGACAACAGCAGCTAATGAGAGAACAATTGCCGAGGATAAGAATAATAAACCAGCAGGAAGAAACGACAGCGATAATACCTCATCAGGTGGAGACGAAAGCACAGATAAGCCATCAGGTGGAGATGAAAGCACAGATAAGCCATCAGGTGGAGACGAAAGCGGAGATAAGCCAGCAGGCGGAGATGACAGTAGCAATACACCAGCGGGTGGAGATACTTCAGCAGATAACTAATAAACATATTATCTATAACAGATATTTTAAGGAAGGATTGCTATGAAATGTGTAATATTAGCTGGGGGTAGTGGTGATAGTTTATGGCCATTATCCAGAAGGCAGTTTCCAAAGCAGTTTATGAAAATAAAAGAAGGCCGTTCCATATTACAGGAAACTGTAGTAAGGAATATGCCATTCTGTGAGGAATTTATAATAGTTACCAATGAGAGCTATAAGAATATTGTTAATGGACAGATGAAAGCGTTCCAGAGTCTTAAGTACAGAGTTATCCTCGAGGGTACACCGAAGGGAACAGGAGCAGCTGTATTGTTAGGGACTATGTTTGCCAACCCGTCAGAATTAGTTCTGGTTGTTAATTCGGACAACCTGATTGAGGGTGATGGTTATAAAGATTCAATAATTGAGGCTAAAGAATATGCAAAAGAAGGATATCTTGCGGTATTAGGAATTAAGCCAGAATCACAGTCATCCACTTATGGGTACATTCTCCGGGATAAAGAGAATGTTAAGAAGTTTATTGCAAGAATAGATTTCGATGAAGATGAGACAGAAGGTCTGCTTGGATATGACTATGGTGAGGGGTATCTGTGGAACAGTGGAATACTTGTATTCAGGGCAGGGGATATGATTAATGCTGCAAGACGCCTTGCATCAGAACTGTACACTACCTGTAAGACAGCTAAGAGAAAGGTGCCGGCAATAAGAAGGTCTGTGAGATTTTCAGAGACTGTTATGCAGGCTATGCCACATGGCAGTATTGAAACACTTCTCCTTGAAAAATGTGATTCAATAAAAGTAGTTGAAGCACATTTCGAGTGGATGGATGTCGGCAACGCCAGCGATTTAGCTGAATTTGGAAACAATATTAAGTCAGAATGTGTTATCAAGAATGACTGCGATAATGTTAATATTATAAATAATGCACCGAAGAGACTTGTTGTCGCCAATGATTTAAGAGATCTTGTAGTTGTTAATACAGATGATGCAACATATATATCATCAAAGAAATCTGCTGATAATATCAAGCAGATTATGAAAGATAATATGGATACTTATGAAGCATTTTTCGATTATAACAGGACTACTTATAAGGAATGGGGAATACAGGAGATACTTAATTATTCACAGGGATATAAAGTCAGAAAGCTTACTGTTTTTCCAGGAATGTCAATGTCTCTTCACCGGCATGAAAAGAGAACTGAGCATTGGTCAATAGTTGAAGGTATTGCTACAATTACACTTGGTAATGAAACTGCTGATTATAACAAATATGAAAGTGTGTTCATTCCAGTGGGAACGAAACACAGGATTGCTAATAAGACAGACAAGAATGTGGTAGTAATAGAGGTTGGTATTGGAGATAATATATCAGATACAGATCTTGTTAAGATATATAATAAGGATAACCCACAGGCATCTGCTAATTATGTAAGACTGGATAAGAGTCCTATTGCGAAGCTTGAACCTGCATTTAAGGATAATCTGTGGGGTGGAACCAAGATTCGTGATGTATATGGCAAGAAATGTGATTATGATGTCATCGGTGAGAGCTGGGAACTTTCAGCTCATCCTGACGGTCAGAGCCGTATAGCTGAGGGAAGATATAAAGGAATGCTCTTTAATGAGTACCTTAATATTATAGGAAAAGAAGCATTAGGCTGGAAATGTCAGGCACAGGACAGATTCCCTATCCTTATAAAATTCATAGATGCAAAGCAGGCACTTTCTATACAGATTCATCCTGATGATGAATATGCTCTTGAGAATGAGAATGAATATGGAAAGAATGAGATGTGGTATGTAGTGGACAGTGAACCGGGATCATATCTGTACTGTGGGCTTTCAAGAGACGCATCTAAGGAAGAAATTCTTGAGAGAATTAATAATAATACAATCACAGACATACTTAATAAGATAGAGGTTAAAGCAGGCGATGTTGTTATGGTTAAGGCAGGAACAATCCATGCAATAGGCGCAGGTGTATTCATATGTGAGATACAGCAGAATTCTAACTGTACCTACCGTATGTATGATTATGACAGAAGGGACAAGTTCGGTAATCCAAGAGAACTTCATGTTAAGAAAGCACTTGATGTTGTTGATAACCATAAATATATCAAGGACAATAAGACAGAGGTTGTTATTGCAAGAAATGAACATTTCACAGAAGAAAGACTTGTCCAGTGCAAATACTTTGAAGTATATAAGTATGATGTCAATGATGAAGCAAAGATTACTGTTGATGAGGCATCCTTTGTTTCTGTACTTTTCATTAATGGCTCAGGAACTATTGAAACTGATGATTATGAAAAGACTATGGAGTTTAAAGCAGGTGACAGTTTCTTTGTAAGCGCAGGTCTTCGTTCAATAATAATTAAGGGACAGGCAACCATGGTTGTTACCAGAATATAAAAAAATGTTTTACTTTGTTGTATATTGATGTATAATGACGAGAGAATTCTTTTTAAAGGAGAGTATGATAATGTTATCAGTAGTAATACCAACATTTAATGAAAGCAAGAACATCAGAAATCTTGTAGCACAGATTGATGTTGCTTTGAAGGGTGTTGATTATGAAATTGTCTTTGTTGATGACAGTAAGGACAATACACCTGATGTGATTATGGAAGTTGCTAAGGAATATCCACAGGTGAGAATGGAACATAGAAAGAATGGTACAGGATTAGCAACTGCTGTTCTTGATGGTTTTAAGCTTGCAAAGGGCGAATATATGGCATGTATGGATGCTGATTTACAGCACCCACCAATCGTTCTTAAATATATGTATAAGGCTATGGTAAGTGGTGCAGACTTCTGTATACCTAGCCGGCTTATTCCAGGTGGAGATGATGGCGGACTTAACTGGTACAGAAAGTTCGTATCTGGAACAGCAAGAAAGATAGGACAGGTTATGTTGCCTTGTCTTAGAAAGATATCAGATCCTACAAGCGGACTCTTTATGTTCAGAAGAGAAGTTATTGAGAATGCTGACCTTCAGCCAATCGGATGGAAGATTATGGTTGAGGTTCTTGCGATGGGTACATACAGCAAGGTTGTAGAGATTCCATACAAATTCCAGCAGAGAACTGAAGGTGAATCAAAGCTTTCAGGAAAGGTTACGTTAGAGTACTTAAAGCAGCTCAAGAACCTTAGAAAGAGATATAATAAGAGCAACAGGTACGAGGTTGAAATATGGTCAACTGAGCGTATGATGAAAGGCGACAAATAATATCGTAACATAAGACATATAATAAGCCACAGAACGACATGTTATATGAAGTTTTGTGGCTATATTAGTATAGAACATAAAGGAGATAACAATGGCAATATTAGTAACAGGTGGCGCAGGCTTTATTGGAAGCCACACAGTAGTAGAACTTCAGAATGCAGGTTATGATGTTGTAGTTGTTGATAATCTTGTTAATTCAAGCAGAAAGTCTTTAGAAAGAGTCGAGAAGATTACTGGAAAGGAAGTTACATTTTATGAGGCAGATATCAATGACGCTGCAGCATTAAATGAGATATTTGAGAAGGAAAGTATAGACAGTGTTATACATTTTGCTGGACTTAAGGCTGTAGGTGAGTCAGTAGCAAAGCCGCTTGAGTATTATATGAATAATATATCCGGTTCACTTACACTTTTTGATGTTATGAGAAATCATGGTGTCAAGAATATTATATTTTCATCTTCAGCTACAGTTTATGGAGACCCTGCATTTGTTCCTATTACAGAGGAATGCCCTAAGGGCGAGATTACTAATCCTTATGGCAAGACTAAGGGGATGCTTGAGGAGATTCTTACAGATATCCAGAAGGCTGACCCGGAATGGAATGTAATTCTTTTAAGATACTTTAATCCAATTGGAGCACATGAGAGCGGAACAATAGGAGAGAATCCTAACGGAGTTCCTAATAATCTTATGCCATACATAACACAGGTTGCTGTTGGAAAGTTAAAGGAATTAGGTGTGTTTGGTAATGATTATGATACTCATGATGGAACAGGTGTAAGAGATTATATCCATGTGGTTGACCTTGCACTTGGACATGTTAAGGCTATAGAAAAGCTTAATGATAATCCGGGAATTGCAATATATAATCTTGGAACAGGTAATGGATATTCAGTACTTGATATAGTAAAGAATTTTGAGGCTGCTACAGGAATACATATACCATATGTAATTAAGGAAAGAAGACCTGGTGATATTGCGACATGCTACTGTGACGCAGGTAAGGCAGAGAGAGAACTTCATTGGAAAGCAGAACGTGATTTAAAGACTATGTGTGCTGATTCATGGAGATGGCAGAAGAATAATCCTAACGGATATGATGATTAAGGAGTAGATTATGGGTAAGTATTTTGGAACTGACGGATTCAGAGGAGAAGCAAATGTAACTCTTACAGTTGACCATGCATTTAAGGTGGGAAGATTCTTAGGCTGGTATTATGGAAAAAACCATGAGAATGGTAAAGCAAAGATTGTTATTGGCAAGGATACAAGAAGAAGCAGTTATATGTTTGAGTATTCTTTAGTTGCCGGACTTACAGCTTCAGGAGCAGACGCGTATCTTCTTCATGTTACAACTACACCAAGTGTTTCTTATGTTGCAAGAACAGAAGATTTTGATTGCGGAATTATGATTTCTGCAAGTCATAATCCTTTCTATGACAATGGAATTAAGCTTATTAATGCCGCAGGTGAGAAGATGAAAGAGGATGTTATCGCTGAAATCGAGAAGTACCTTGATGGTGAGCTTGGAGAAATTCCATACGCAACACGAGAAAACATTGGATGTACAGTTGATTACACAGCAGGTCGTAACAGATATATGGGATATCTTATGAGTCTTGCAATTTATTCATTCAAAGGAATAAGAGTAGGTCTTGATGCTTCTAATGGTAGTGCATGGACACTTGCAAAGGCTGTATTTGACGCACTTGGAGCTAAGACATATGTTATAAATGCTGCTCCGGACGGAACTAATATTAATGCAAACTGCGGTTCTACACATATTGAAGGACTTCAGGATTTAGTAAGAAGAGAGCATCTTGATGTAGGATTTGCGTTTGACGGTGATGCTGACAGATGTCTGTGTGTAGATGAGAAGGGCGAGGTCATAACAGGTGACCATATTCTCTATATCTATGGATGTTATATGAAGGACAGAGATAAGCTTGTCGGAAACAAGGTTGTAACAACAGTAATGTCTAACTTCGGACTTTACAAAGCATTTGATGCAGTAGGAATTGAGTATGAAAAGACTAAGGTTGGCGATAAGTATGTATATGAGTGTATGTCAGAGAACGGCTACCGTATAGGTGGAGAGCAGTCAGGACACATTATATTCTCTAAATATGCAACAACAGGTGATGGAATTATCACAGCCCTTAAGATGATGGAGGTTATGCTTGCAAAGAAGAAGACATTGTCAGAGCTTGCAGCACCACTTGTTATATATCCACAGGTTCTTAAGAACATCAGAGTTACAGATAAGACACAGGCACAGGATGATGCAGATGTTAAGGCTGCAGTTGAGGCAGTTGCCAATGCACTTGGCGCAGATGGAAGAATCCTCGTACGCGAAAGCGGAACAGAGCCTGTTGTCCGTGTAATGGTTGAGGCTGGAAGCACAGAAGAGTGTGAGAAGTATGTAGATCAGGTAATAGAAGTTATAAAGAGTAAGGGATACGCAGTGTAAGGTTTAAAAAATCTTACTATCTATTATTTACACTCATTCGGCATATGTACAACCAGCTCCCAGTGTCTGTCTGTGGCTTACGCTTGAATTATGACGAGCTGTGTAGGAGTTAATGCCGCTATATACATAAGTTCAGTGTGTGAAAGCTCGTTCAAACGAAGTGCGTTTGCTTTCGCACACTGTAATAAACTTTGTAGATAGCGGCATTTACTCATACTAAGCGCAGGAATACTGAAAGTGTAAGCCACAGACGGACACTGGGAGCGTGCGTGTTCATATGGTGAGTGAACATAAACAATAACTTTATATGAATATTTTTTGTACCTCCACATAAGATTAAATAGGTCTTATTGTGGGGGTGTTTTTTATGTGTGGAAAATTATGGGGAAAAATCATGACGTTTGTGTTGGCATTGTTGATAATTATGCCTGCGTGTGCCATGACAGGGTGTTCTGGCAGCAAAGAGCCAGATAATAAGACCAGTGTTGATTATACAGTGGTTGAAAATGCAGACCTGCCAGAAGAGCTTAAAAAGCTTATTGAAAGCAAAAAAGATAAAGTGATGAGGCTTACATATACGACTAAGGATTATACATATGTTGTGGCCGGTTATGGAACAAGGGAAACAAGTGGATATTCAATTAAGGTAAATGATGTATACACAGGAGATAATGCACTGTACATTGATCTTAATCTTATAGGTCCGGCAGCGGGGGAAGCTGTTAATGAAGTGGAGACATATCCGGTAATAGTGCTTAAGATGGAGAGGCGTGAAGAAAGCGTTGTTTTTAAAATGTAGAATGTATAGGAGGTCAGTCTGTGAGACTCAGAACAGAAAATATTCATGAATACCGTTTGAAATGTAATACAGTGGCACAGATTACGCTTGATGATGATTTTAATGTGCCGGACACAAAAGATGATATTGAACTTATAGTGAAAGAATGGGGAAATGTCCAGACCGACAGTGTAAAGGTAAATAAGGATAAAGCTACAGTTGATGGGGAATTAAAATTTTCACTTCTTTATATAGGGGCATCATCTGACTCAGAAAGAATGCAGCCGGTAAAAATGGCAGGGAAAATGAGTTTTTCTGAAAATGTCAATCTTTCGGGTGACTGTACAGGTGATTATGTTACATGTCAGGCATCAATAGAAGATCTTAGTATTAAAGCAATTAATTCAAGAAAAATAAGTGTCAAGGCTATAGTTACCCTTAAACTCATATGCGAGAGTTTGCAGGATATACAGATGATAACGGGAGTAGAGGAGACGGAGAATACGGACATTCAGCAGTTGAAGGAAGAATTGGAATTTGTGCAGCTTGCAGTTAATCAGCGCGATAATTTCAGAATAAGAGAAAATGTATCACTTCCGGCTGGAAAACCAGAGATACAGGAAATAATCTGGGATGATGTAGATGTAAGGAATCTGAATACAAGGCTTGCAGATGATGGACTTAAGCTTGCGGGTGATTTAGATATATTTGTAATGTATATAGGAAATGGAGAAACAGGAAATGTGCAATGGTACGAGACAACAGCATCATTTGAAGGAAGTCTGGATATAAGTGGCTGCAATGCAGATATGATTCCATATGTTAATTTTCAGATAATTGGAAAGACAGTTGAGGAACGGCCTGACTTAGATGGTGAAAACCGTGATATTGCAGTTGAAGTGGTTCTTGATATGGATGTAAAAGCATATGAGGAGCGAAAGAAGGATGTTATAGCAGATATATACTCACCTTCATATGATATGGAAATAGAGAATGCAGATACACAGCTGCGTTGCCTTGTTGTACGAAATAATGTATCAAGCCGTGTTTCAGGCAATCTCCAGCTCGAGAATTATGCTGACCTTATGCAGATATGCAACTGTACAGCTACGGTGCAGCTTGACGATGTGACATATAAAGAAGGAGAGCTGGTTGCGGAAGGTGTTGTAAGTGCAAATGTATTTTACATAACTTCAAGTGACAGTCAGCCGCTTGGCAGTGTGCATACAATTATTCCATTTGCAGGTACAGTTAAGATTGACGGTGTCAGTCCGGATTCACTTGAATACAACATAAAGCCGTCAGTACAGCAGCTTTCAGCCACAATAAACAGTGCTGGTGTAATAGAGGTTAAATCATCAGTTTCACTGGATGTAATTGTTTTTAGAAACTTTGAGTATAGCAGCATAAAAAGTGCTTATATGTCAGAAGAAAAATGTGATCTGTCAAAGATGCCATCAATGACTGGATATATTGCTGATGGCACTAAAACATTATGGGATGTATCTAAAATGTATCATACAACAGCAGACTCAATAAAGGCAAGTAATCCGAAATGTGCTGATGGGCTGTCAGAATCTGTGATTATACCACGGGGTACAAAGCTTCTTCTTGTGAAGGCTTAGATATAAAAAGAGGTACAGTCTGTAAAGTCTGTACCTCTGAAAATGTTTGATTATGAATTCTTACCGGCAAAGTAATCGTCGAATTTCTTAAGAACAGCATCTCTTGTGTTCTGGGAAATATCAGGGAGTTCCTTGCCCCATGTTTTAGTGGCTTCTTTAAAACCTTTTTCAAATGCTTCTTTCATCTTAGTCATCTTTTCTTCATCATCACCTGCGAGTGCCTGTGCAAATGAGAAAATTCTTTCAGATGTCTGTTTAACACCCCAGTAACCGTTTTCAGAAATATCTTCCTTAGCCTGTGCAATAGTGTCAGCGTCTGCTGTGAAGTTACCGCCAGCAAGTGCCTTCCACATATCATTGGCAGTTCCAATAGTTATTCCCTGTTTAGAGAACATCTTAGTAACGAGACTTTGCATCTGGGACATGCGTGTATCCAGGTCAGCCTTTAACTGTGCAACAATAGAAGCGTTAGAAGCTTTTTTGTTAACAGCCGTTACTAAACCTTCAGACTGTGAAGTATGTTCATAAGTTGCCGCTACATCTGAATAAGCTGTAGTCTTAGAAATCTCTTTAGTTGAAACCTTCTTATCAGAACCAGAAGCAGTATTTGTTTCGTAAGCCTGATAATTTGAATTAACTCCGTTTAATGACATTATATCCCTCCTTGGACTTTTATTGTAATGTTTCTATAGTGTATATCGGTAAATGTATTTCTTTAATTAACCTTCTTTTTTTCGATTTTTATAGTGGATTTCTTCCATATTCCTGTCCAGTAGAGACCATAAAGTATGGCGGCAGAAGTTCCATTACTGATAACAACGGCGTACCATATAGATGCTACCCCCATATTAAGCACATTTGCACATACCCAGAGGGTCAGCAGACGGAATATCCAGATTCTTGAAGCGTCGACAATCATGGTTATCATGGTGTGTCCGCTTCCCTGAAAAAGTCCCTGAGTGACATTGTAAAATGCGTTGCTCCAGCACCAGAATGCCATAAGTGAGAGGAAATCTGTTGCCAGCGGAATAACTCTTTCATCAGTTGAGAAAAATGTTACCATAGCCTGTGAAATAAATCTTCTTGACAGAATCAAGCCGAAGAATAACAGGAACATTGCTCCCATACGGAGTGCGTAATGGTAAGCCTTGTCTGCTCTGTCTTTCTGACCGGCACCTACATTTTGCCCAACGATAGTAGATATGGCGGAGCCGATACCATTTGCAGGCATTGTAATAATGCTGTTTATCTTGTTTCCGATACCATATGCACTTGTTGCAATAAATCCGTAAGCATTAACATTTTTAGTCATAAGAAGGAAACCAAGCTGCATAGTGCTTCCGCCGATTGCTGTTGGAAGTCCGATTTTTACAATCGAACCCATCTTGCTTTTATCAAACTGAAATCCTCTGAAATCTATTCTGATAAGCTGTTCAGGTCTTGTAAGTACAATAAGTGCAATCACTGCACATGGGATTTTGGCAATGAGAGTTGCAAGAGCAGCACCACCAATACCCCATTTGAAAACCATAAGGAATAATGGGTCTAATATAAGATTAATAACAACGCCAAACATATTAAGAAGCATTGGTTTTACTGTGTCGCCCTGAGACTGTCTGACTGATGTGAAGAGGTTAATGGTAAACAGAAAAGGCAGGTCAAGTACTACAATTCTTATGTATGTAAGTCCGTATTTATATATACTTCCTTCAGCACCGAGCCATTTCACAAGTCCCGGAGAGACAATCCAGCATATAAGTGCGCATAATACTGAAAATGCAAGTGAAGTAAGGCAGATGTGGTTAGCCATTGAATTAGCCTGTTCATCCTCTCTTGCACCGAGGTACTGTGATATAAGGATTGAACCTGCGGTTGTTATGCCGTTACCGAAATTAATCAGGATATTCTGGAAAGGTGAAACAAGCGTGATAGCCGACTGGTTCTCAGTACCTATCTTTCCAAGCCAGAAAGTATCTGTAAGATTGTACATTGACTGGATAAAACTATTAATCATAACAGGAATCGCAAGCATGAGAATTGCACGAAAGAGATTACCATTAAGAATCATATTTCTTTTATCTTCACTTATTGGTTTTGCCATGATAAGCCCCCTTATATTAATTAATGTGTTGAAAATGTTTCTTTAAATACAGAAAAATAATCAAAATACTGATTTTTTGTTGACATTTCAAAATCCTTTATACATAATATAAGCATAAAAAACAGTGATTTCTACAATTAAACGAAAAAATATTCTTTATAATACAGAAAAATTACTATAATAGACGAAAGTGTGTTTGAGATAAGGAGTTGTTATATGTTTCAGGATATGTCGAAGGATTTTGATATTAAGAGGATAAAAAGAAGTAATATCAGTTGTAGTACAGGGGTAGGGGCACATGTGCATCCGTTTAATGAGATATTCTATCTTTCAAGCGGAGAGTGTACAAGCTTTATTGACCACAACATTTATAAGTTCGGAAAGGGTGATCTTGTTATTGTTCCAAGCGGCTGTCTTCACAGGACAACTTATAATGGAAAAGGAATGCACGAAAGAATTGTTATAAGCTTTAGAAATGAAGCAACTGAATGGATTCAGAACCAGACTGGTAAAGAGCTTATGGAAAACTGCATGAAGCCGGGAGTTGTTAATATTCCTGAAAAGAGAAGAGATTATGTTGTTGCCCTGCTTGATAAACTGCTATTTGAAAATGATTCTCCAGATGAACTGTCGCCGGCATTTATAAAGGTTGGGCTAATAGAACTTCTGCTGTTTATTATCCGCTGTAAGAATTATGAGGAAAATGTTATTAAAGAAATTGATGTGGATAACAGGATTATTCAGGAGGTTGCCACATATATATATGAACATTATGCAGATAATCTGTCTTTAGAGTATGTTGCAGATAAATTTAATCTTAGCAGGTCATATCTTTCAAAGAAATTTAAGACAGCAACCGGATTTGGATTTAAGGAGTACATTATTAATGTAAGAATTCAGAACGCCTGCAATCTGCTGCTTGAAACAAATAAATCAATTACTGATATTGCATTTGAATGTGGCTTTAATGACAGTAATTATTTTGGTGATGCTTTCAGGAAAGCAAAGGGGATATCTCCACATAAGTACCGTAAGAATGAAACTTTTTAAAAGTGCATTTTAAATATTGTACTTGATTTCATACAATATCTTTAATATAATAGTTTTGAAAATGGATTTTGTATACAAGGTTAGGTAATATATGGAAAGTATCAGATTAAAGGCAAGAGCCAAGATTAATCTTGGACTTGATGTTATTGGAAGACGCGAGAACGGATATCATGATGTAAGAATGGTAATGCAGACGGTTGGTTTGTATGACCGTATTATAATGACAAGGATTCCGGAGGAAGAGATAAGAATTAAGACTAATATAGGATTTCTCCCTGTGAATGAGAATAATCTTGTTTATAAGGCAATTATGCTTATGAAGAATAAGTATAAGCTGGATGGTGGAATTGAGGTTGATCTTAATAAATTCATTCCGGTTGCGGCAGGAATGGCTGGAGGTTCAAGTGATGCCGCATGTGCATTATTTGGAATGAACAGGCTTTTCGAACTTAATGTTCCAATGAGAGAGCTTATGAAGCTTGGTGTTGAGATTGGGGCAGATGTTCCATACTGTCTTATGAGAGGAACAGCATTAGCTGAAGGAATTGGAGAGAAGCTTACAAGGCTTCCGGATATGCCATTTTGTCATATTCTTATAGCAAAGCCTCCTGTAAATGTATCAACTAAGCTTGTGTATGAGAAACTGGACAACACAGATGTTAAGCTGCATCCAGATATAGATGGAATAATAGAGGCTATCAAGTTAAAGGATGTTGCACTTGTTGCTTCAAGAATGGGAAATGTTTTAGAGTCAGTTACAGTGCCGTTGTATCCTGTTATTGACAGCATTAAGAAGGATATGATAGAACATGGTGCAATGAATGCCATGATGAGTGGCAGCGGACCGACAGTTTTTGGAATATTTCCAGATGAACAATCAATGATAGCCTGTCAGCAGTTCTTAAGACAGAAGGGCGAGGCAAGGCAGGTGTATACAACGGAAACATTTACACCATAATATATATGGAAATAATACACATTCAGAGTAATAGAGAAAGGCAAGGTTTTATATGAAAGGTGAACTTAAGATGGATGTTAATGACTATCTCCCATTAAGAGATGTGGTTTTTAATACTTTAAGACAGGCAATTCTTCGTGGTGAGATGGAACCGGGGGAAAGACTTATGGAAATTCAACTCGCCGATAAGCTTGGAGTGAGCAGAACTCCTATAAGAGAGGCAATCAGAAAGCTTGAGCTGGAGGGACTTGTTATAATGATTCCAAGAAAGGGAGCAGAGGTTGCCCATATAACAGAGAAGGACATGAGAGATGTTCTTGAGGTAAGAGCAGCACTTGAGGAGCTTGCAGCAACACTTGCATGCCGCAATGTTACTCAGGAGCATATTGAAGAGCTTAAGATGGCAAATAAGAGATTCGAGGCAGCAATTATATCTAAGGATGTGGTTGCAATTGTAGATGCTGATGTGAATTTCCATGATATTATATATGCAATGACAGATAATCAGAGACTTATTCAGATTATTAATAATCTAAGAGAGCAGATGTACAGATACAGGCTGGAATATGTTAAGGATGCAAGAGCACATTCTATTCTTATCAGCGAACATAAAGACATCATTGATAAGCTTTCTAAGAAAGATGAAGAGAATACTAAGATTGTCATAAGACAGCATATTACTAATCAGGAGAAGGGTATTATCAGACTTCTTAACAAATAATCTTTAGATTACACGGAGGCTGGCTGAATATGCCAGCCTTTGTTAGTTTGTAAATTCCTGTTTATTATAGAAATATATGGATATAATCCCAGATATGAAGATATATCAGGGGGTAAATATCATATGAACATTAAAAAGAAACTTGGAATTCTGCTTATTGTTATAATAGCTGTCAGTGGACTGGTTGGTTATTACAGAGTGTCTTATGCAGGAAATTTAGAGGCAGTTACAGAAGGCATATCTGAGAGTATTATAAGATTCCATGTGAGGGCCAACAGTGATTCTCAGGAAGACCAGGAGGTTAAGCTTAAGGTTAAGGAAGCAGTAGTTGATTACATAAGACCGGTTCTTTCTGAGTCAGATTCTCTTTCAGAGTCAAGATCTATATTAGAGGCAGAAAGTGATAATGTCAGAAATGTTGCTATTAAAACCTTACGGGATAATGGATTTATGGAAGATGTAAGCGTGTATTTTGAGAAAAGTTATTTTCCGGTTAAATCTTATGGTGATGTTACATTTCCAGCAGGATACTATGAGGCTTTCAGGGTTGATATAGGTGATGCAGAGGGAAAGAACTGGTGGTGTGTGCTGTATCCGCCATTATGTTTTGTAGATGCGGTGTATGGCGTAGTTCCAGAGGATTCTAAGGAAAAGCTTGCAGGAGTTCTTACAGACGAAGAATATAAGACAGTAACAGACAGGGGCTGTAAAGTCAGATTTAAATATTTAACATTTATAAATGAACTGCTTGGATTATAAGCAGTCAGTGGAGGAAGGACGATTGAATAATAAGGATAAGGTCTTTATTAAGATTAAAGGATTATATACGGGAACAATGGACGAGGAGGCTTCGTTTGATGGTGAAGAGGCTGAAGTAATTGAGTCACAGGACGATGAGGTTGAAGTTATAAATGTTGGCACATACTCGGTTGTCAATGGCAAGGAATATATACGTTATGAGGAAGTATATGACGATTCGCAGGAACGGTCAAGCAGCATAATTAAGATTGATGGTGACAGCGTAGAGGTGACAAAGAAAGGCGTTGTATCTACGAAGATGAGGTTTACCATGGGCAGTAAGAATATGACTTATTACCAGACACCTTATGGAAATATGAGCCTGGGTATTATAACAAAAAGTCTTGAAATTGAACGAACTGAGGATACAATAAGTATATATCTTGTGTATGGAATGGAAGTAAACTGTGAACATCTTTCAGATTGTGATATGCAGATAACGATAACAACCAGAGAACTTAGAATTGATGAATAGTACATTTTTCTTTGAAAAAGGAGTAGTTATGAAGAAACAGTTTGATGAGAGAAATCTTACAATGGTAATGGATTTTTATGAACTTACAATGGCTAATGGTTATTTTAAGGATGAGGACAAGGAAAGAAAGGTTGCATTTGATGTGTTCTACAGAAAGAATCCTGATAATGCCGGATATGCTATATTTGCAGGTCTTGAACAGATTATTGAATATATTGAGAATCTGCATTTTGATGAAGATGATATTGAATACTTAAGAGGTCAGGGGCTTTTTGGGGAAGAATTCCTTGCATACCTTGCTGAATTTAAGTTCAGGGGAGATATTTATTCATTTCCGGAAGGAACTATTATGTATCCTAATGAACCTGTAATCACTGTTGTTGCACCATTACTTGATGCACAGCTTGTTGAAACTGCAATTCTTCTTCAGGTTAACCACCAGTCACTTATTGCAACCAAGACAAGAAGAATTGTGCGTTCAGCTAAGGGACGTGCTGTATCAGATTTTGGTGCAAGACGTGCACATAACATGGATGCAGCAGTATATGGTGCAAGAGCAGCTTACATCGGAGGTGCGGTTGGAACAGCTACTGTTCTTGCCGGTCAGATGTTTAATATTCCAATCAGTGGAACAATGGCACACAGCTGGGTAATGTTCTATCGTGATGAATTTGAAGCATTTAAGCATTATGCAGAGAATTACCCGGATGCAACTGTGCTTCTTGTAGATACTTATGATGTTGTTAAATCAGGTATTCCTAATGCCATCAGATGTGCAAAGGAAGTGCTTGAGCCAATGGGCAAGCGTCTTAAGGGCATCCGTCTTGACAGTGGTGACCTTGCATACCTGTCTAAGAGGGTAAGGAAAATGCTTGATGATGCTGGTCTTACTGACTGTAAGATAGTTGTTTCCAACAGTCTTGATGAATGGACTATTATGTCAATCTTAGAGCAGGGCGGCTGCATTGACAGCTTTGGTGTAGGTGAGAGACTTATAACAGCAAAGTCCGATCCAGTATTTGGAGCTGTATACAAGATTGCAGCAGTAGAGGAGAATGGAGTATTCCAGCCAAGAATTAAGATTTCTGAAAATGTTGAGAAGATAACGAACCCGGGACTTAAGAAGGTTTACAGAATATATGACGAGAATAAAAAGGCAATAGCAGACCTTATAGCAGGTGCTGATGAGGTTGTTGACCTTTCAAAGCCTTACCGCTATGTAGACCCTGTAAAGCCTTGGAAGAACAGATACTTTGAAAACTGCACAGCAGTAGAGTTACAGCAGCTTGTTGTAAAGAACGGCAAGCGTGTAATGGACAGAGTATCTATTGATGAAATTAAGAAGTATGTTCAGGATCAGCTCACTGATAATATATGGGAAGAAGAGCAGAGATTTGAGAATCCTCATAACCATTATCTTGACATGAGCCCGGCATATTATGATATGAAGATGTCACTTCTTCATAAGTTGACTGACTAGAGGAAAGTGGCAGACGGACGGGGGCAGGGTGTGTATATGCTGCATCGTAAGACACGCTCCCGCTCGTGGAAAGGCGTAGCGGTACTAGGCGCACTGCCTCACTTCGTGAGGTGCGTTTGCCAAGTGCCGACGTCTTTCCAACGGTCTTACGCTACAGCATATGCACACCCTGCCCCCTTACGCTGTCACTTCCCCTGTCCGCCTTGGGCGGAGGCGGGGCTGGCGAGAGAGATTTCCGCAGAGAGCGATGGTGCCAAAGGCACCAAGCAAGAGTTTGTGGGGAGGTGGTCGGAGTGTGTGGGTATATGTCATTTTCAGACCGTTGGAAGTGCGTCGGCACTTAGTGAACGTACCTCACGAAGTGAGGCAGTGAACTTAGTGTCCGCTACGCACTTTCACGAGCGGGAGCGTGTCTGGAAATGATATATACCCATATACTCCGACCCAAGTCCAACACAAAACACTTGCAATTACTGATTGTTTTGATATAATTGAATAGTATATGAAAAGTTAACGAAGGAGTAGTAAATATGCCAGTTTGGAGTATTGTTTTATTGATAGTTATTGCTGTACTTATAGCAGCACTTGTTGCACTTACTATTGTGGGTAAAAAGCTTCAGAAGAAGCAGGAAGCTAATAACGCACAGTTAGAGGCTGCAAAGCAGGTTATGTCGATGCTTGTCATTGATAAGAAGATGATGAAGATGAAAGATGCCGGACTTCCTAAGATGGTCTTAGACCAGACACCTAAGGCATTCAGAGGTCGTAAGATGCCAATCGTTAAGGCAAAGATTGGACCAAGAGTTATGTCACTTATGTGTGATCCTAAGGTATTTGACCAGATTCCAATTAAGGCAGAAGTCAAGGCAGAAGTAAGTGGTATCTATATTGTAGGTATCAAGTCTGTAAGAGGTGGAAAGATTGTAGTTCCTGAAAAGAAAAAGAAGGGACTTTTTAAGAAGAATAAGTAAGGATGAGAGGCTGCATCAGCGGATATGCTGGTGTAGTCTTTTTTTTCTGACGTGAGGGAGGGCTGTGGCTGGGGTATATGTCGTTTTCAGACACGCTCCCGCTCGTTAAAATGCGTAGCGGATACTAAGCGCACTTCCTCACTGCGTGAGGTGCGTTTACTAAGTACCGACGCATTTTAAACGGTCTGGAAACGACATATACCCCAGCCACAGCCCACTACTTCCGGTAGAAAATCAATTACCAGCGTTGCCGCACTGCTGCGCGTGGCGCAGGATGTGCGGATTGAATACTACGGTGGTAAAAAACATATATGAGGTTCCGCCACCTGCCCCTGCAAAGTTTTGGCAGGAAACAAGCGTCTGTAGATTAAGCGAAGTGTAAGGTCATAACAAGAATAAGGTGTGATTTTCAGACCGTTGGAAACGCGTCGGCACTTGGCAAGTGCACCTCACGAAGTGAGACAGCGAGCCTAGTACCGCTACGCGTTTCCACGAGCGGGAGCGTGTCTGAAAACCACACCTTATTCTTGTTGTGACCGTCCGTTCACATTATACAAGCGCCTTGTTTTCCTCATACATCTTCTCAATAAGATCCTGCACATCCTTGGCAAGAGTTTTTTTCTGCTCGCGGTCCATGCTGGCGACATCGATTGGCTTGCCAAATTCAAGGACAGTGTGAGTCTTTTTAAAGAATGGAAGGTGGTCTTCTAATGCAGCAGCTGTGTTGTTCTGTACCATAGGAATAATCCTGCAGCCTGATTTTTCAGCAAGCTTAAAGCTTCCTACATGGAAAGGAAGAACACCATCAATGCTTTTATTTCTTGTTCCTTCAGGGAATATAACAATTGAAGTTCCAGCTTTAAGGTAATCAATACCGGTAAGGATAGTCTTTAAACCTTCTTTCATATTCTTTCTGTCAAGGAAAAGGCAGTAAAGATATTTCATCCATATATTAAGAAGAGGGACTTTTTCAATCTCTTTCTTGGCAACAAAGCCAGTTCTGGGTTTCATGTATGTGTAAGAAATAATTGTGTCGAAGAAACCATGGTGATTGCCTACAAAAAGTACAGCTTCTCCGTCTTTAGGGAGGTTTTCAAGTCCTTTTACAGTTGTTGTAACACCAGACAGAAAAAGAACAACCTTAAAAACACCCTGCACAAAGCGGAGACTTCCGCGATCCTTAGCATCCTGATTGAACTTGCCAATAAGCCAGAATACAGGAAGCATTATAAGGCTGGCAAAGAATATTATTATTGCAAATATAACTATTAATATAAGTCTTATCATTGTATGTTCTCCATTTCATTTTTGATATTAAGTTAAGCCTTGTACCGCGAGGTAAATCAGCTCTTTACATAGGCCTTTGCTCCACTGGAATAGTGAATTTCACCTTCATTAGTCACAAATACAGCTTCAATTCCATCAAGGCTTTCGATAAGCTTCATACCGTCTTCAAGCCCAAGACAGAAGCAGGTTGTACTTAAGCAGTCTCCGGTGAGCGAATCTTTTGACAGAATAGTAACATCAGACAGGTCATTGTCATAAGAATAGCCTGTAGCCGGGTTAAGTATATGATGATAAAATGTTCCATCATCAGCATAGAAATACCGCTCATAGTTGCCAGATGATACAACAGAGGAATCATCAACGGAAAGAGCAACAAGCACTTCATTATTGGCTGCAAATGGCTTCCTTACGCCAATTCCGAAGTTATCTGTGTTAGTTTTCTTACCGATACATAAAACATTGCCACCGAGATTGATTATAGCACGTTTTACACCATTTTCTTCAAGAAAATCTTTGATTTTGTCGGCAATATAGCCTTTAGCAACAGCTCCGAGGTCAAGGATGACATCATCAGGCTTGCTAATTGAATAAGTACCATCACCGTTATCGGACACATTGACTCTGGTGTAATCAACATGTGTCAAAGCTTCGGAAATACGGCCGCTGTCAGGAACTTTCGGTGATTCCGCGGTGAAGTCCCACAGTCTGGAAACGCTTCCTATTGTTATGTCAAATGCTCCATTACTCAAAGCAGCATATTCAAGTCCGGCACTTACTAATTCATACATTTCCTTAGATATGCTTGTTGTCTGGTTAGAATTAACCTTTGATAACTCGCTATCTTCCTTAGTCCTTGAAAAAATGTTTTCGTAGTAGTCACACAGATTAAGAGCTTCCGTAAGAGTATTCTTAGAAACACTTGTGTATGAGTCAATCTGCACAAATGTGTTTAACTTAAAGCCGTTCACAGACTCCGGAGTAGTCAGTGTAACTGTAGGTTTTTCGCAGGCGGTAAGCACAAAGCCCAGAGCCAGAATAACAGTAAACACATATGAAAAGCATTTTATTTTATTAAATTTCTTCATAGAATAATTACCGGAATAAACCGGCATCCTCCAAAAATTTTTAACACATTGAGATTATAACAGTTTAACGCTGTATAAAAAAGTGAAATTAGTGTGAAATTACTTTTATTTTTTTGATAAATGTGCTATAAATATAAGGCTTGCTGTTAGGCAGAAATGTTTATGTATGTAGAAATGAGGAAGTATATGAAAAAGAAGTTATTTAGTGTGTTACTTGTAGGTGCACTTGCAGCATCATTAGTAGCATGTGGTAAAACAGAAAAGAAAGAAGCTAAAGCTTCTACAGCTAACACAGAGATAAATGCAGAAGAGTATGCAGGAACAATTACATCTAATGCAGGAGTATATAAGACATTTGTTAATCTTTCAGACTGGAAGGGAATGTCTGTTGATCTTAAGGAGTCAGATTATGTTGTTCTTGATTCAGATGTTGAGGATAATATCAAGAGCATGCTTGAATCAAAGGCTACAACTAATGTTATAACAGAGGGAACAACTAAGGCAGGAGATGTTATTAAGCTTGATTACAGTGGTAAGCTTGATGGAACAGCATTTTCAGGAGGAACTGCTACAGATGTTACTTACACAATAGGTTCAGGGAAATTTATTGAAGATCTTGATAAGGGACTTGTAGGACTTACAGTAGGTCAGGAGACAGATATCACATGTGTATTCCCAGAGAGTTATTATAATTCAGATCTTGCAGGAAAGACAACAATATTCACAGTAACTGTTAATGAAATTGATGAGTCAGTTGTTCCAGAACTTACAGATGAGTGGGTTGCAGCTAATGCTGCTTCATTAGGAATTGAGGATAGTTCAGTTACAACAGTTGAGCAGTTAAGAACATATGTAAGGTCTTACCTTGAGACAAAGGCTTCATCAAGCCGTTCAAGTGCTATATTTGATGCTGCTTATAAACAGATGTCTGATGGACTTGACGTTTCAGATTATCCAAGCGAAGAACTTACTGATTTATTAAATACTCTTAACAGTAACGTAGATGCAGAATATCAGTCATATAGCTCATCATACTCTTCTAAGGAGGAGTATCTTAAGAGTGCATATAAATTTGATTCACTTGATGCATTTAACGAGTATGCAGATAATTATGCAAAGCAGTATCTTTTACAGAAGATGATTGTAACTATGATAGCTGCTGATAACAATATCACTGTTACTGCAGATGATATTAATTCAACAGGTGAGGAGCTTGCTTCATATTATGGTTATGATGACTATAATGATATTCTTGATACTTATGGCAAGACTATGAATTCAGAGATTGGATATCAGGTTCTTTATCAGAAGGTAGTTGATTTTGTGTGTGAGAATGTTACGGTTAACGATACAACAGATACAGCAGAGTAATTCGTGATTAAGTTAATATTTAATGTTTGACAGGACTAAGGTTGCACAGCTATTAATGGTTGTGCAGCCTTATTTATTCTTATTATTTCCGCATTAAAACGGGATTTACATATATGAGCAGGCAGGTTCTGCACTATTAATAATATGAGAAATGTGGTAAAACCACTTAAGGGGAAAACAATGAATCAATTCGTACCAAAGCTTTTTGATGTTATGAAAGGCTATTCTAAGAAGCAGTTTGTTAATGATGTTATTGCAGGTATTATCGTTGCAATCATAGCGTTACCATTATCTATCGCACTTGCGCTTGCATCAGGAGTAGGTCCTGAGCAGGGTATCTACACAGCTATATTTGCTGGTTTTGTTATTTCATTCCTTGGCGGAAGCAGGGTTCAGATTGCCGGACCAACAGCCGCATTTGCAACTATTGTTGCAGGAATTGTGGCACAGAACGGAATGGATGGCCTTATTGTTGCAACAATTATGGCTGGTATCATTCTTATTATCATGGGATTTCTTAAATTTGGTAATCTTATCAGATTTATTCCTTATACAATTACAACTGGATTTACATTTGGTATAGCAGTTACTATTCTTGTAGGACAGATTAAGGATTTCTTAGGTCTTGATACTTCTGCATATACTGGACTAACTATTGAGACACTTGATAAGTTAAATGCAGTGTTTAAATGTATTAACACATTTAACTGGCAGGCTCTTGTTGTAGGTGGTGTTTCACTTGCAATTCTTATAATATGGCCTAGATTCAAGAGGTTAGAGAAGATTCCAGCATCTTTAATTGCTGTTATAGTTTCTGTAATTATGGTTAAACTTGGAATGCAGGCTAAGACTATTGGAGATTTATATACAATTTCAAGCAAGCTGCCGGGTATCAGCATACCACATGTTAATATAACAATGGTTAAGAATCTTTTGCCGGATGCATTTACAATTGCGGTACTTGCAGGTATTGAGTCACTTTTATCATGCGTTGTTTCTGATGGTATGATTGGAAGCAGACATAAGCCTAATATGGAACTCGTTGCGCAGGGTGCAGGTAATCTTGTGTCAGCTCTATTTGGTGGGATTCCGGCAACAGGTGCTATTGCGAGAACAGCAGCTAATGTTAAGAATGGTGGACGTACACCAATTGCTGGTATGGTGCATTCTGTAACACTTCTTCTTATCCTTGTTGTGCTTATGCCATATGCAGCATGGATTCCAATGCCGGCAATTGCAGCGATTCTTTTCATGGTAGCTTATAACATGAGTGGCTGGAGAGAAATGATTTCTCTGTGCAAGACTTCACCTAAGAGCGATATTCTAGTTCTTCTTACAACAGCAGTACTTACTATTGTATTTGACCTTGTTGTTGCTATTGAAGTTGGTGTTGTGCTTACAGCACTTCTTTTCCTTAAGAGAATGGCTGATGTTACTGAGGTTAAGAGCTGGAAATATATTGGTGATAATATAGATGAGAATAATGATCCTGACAGTATTAATCTTAAGCAGGTTCCTAGGGATACACTTGTATATGAGATTAATGGACCAATGTTCTTTGCAGCTGCGGACAAATTCCTTGATATCCAGACAGTATCAGGTTCTAAGGCAGTTATTGTAAGAATGAGAGGTGTTCCTGCAATGGATGTTACTGCTCTCAGATCTTTAAGAAATATTCATGCGGTATGTAAAAGACATGGTGCTGTTATGATTCTTTCACATGTTAATGAACAGCCTATGTCAGTTATGGAGCATGCAGGCTTTGCGGATGAGATTGGAAGAGATAATTTCTGTGCAAATATTGATGCAGCTCTTGAGCATGCTAAAAATATTGTAGAAGGGTAATGTTAAATGAAGGAAGATACACTTTCCTATATAAGAAATAATAAAGAGATTACATTTGAACAGAAGATAAGACTTGTAATTATGCTGAGTCTGCCTACGATTCTGGCACAGGTGTCATCAATTATAATGCAATATATTGATGCGTCTATGGTTGGAAGACTGGGAGCAGGCTGTTCGGCTTCAATAGGTCTTGTATCGACAACGACATGGCTGCTTGGAAGCCTTGCTTCTGCACCGTCACTTGGATTTTCAATTCAGGTGGCACAGCTTGTCGGGGCAAAGAAGTTTAACAGGGCAAGAAGAGTGTTCTTACAGTCATTTGGAATTGTTCTTCTTATATCAATTATTATTGGTGCTGCCGGAGCCATGATAAGCTGGGGGCTTCCAGCATGGCTTGGTGGAGAAGAGTCGATACACAAGGACGCGACAATGTATTTTCTTATAACATCATTGTCTATGCCGGCATTAGGATTTAACCGCCTTGGTACGAGAATGTTACAGAGCTGCGGCAATACGAAAACACCGGGAATTCTTAATTCCATGAACTGTTTACTTGATGTTATATTCAATTTTATATTCATATTCAGTTGGCATGGTTTTGGTTTTGGTCTTGGAGTTATGGGTGCAGCACTCGGAACAACGGCGGCAGAGATTGTCACTACAATTATTATGTTTTATGTATTGATGTTCAGAACACCGATGCTTTCTAAGGGTTACGGAACAGATTCTGATGAGAAGGCAGGTCTTGCGACAATAAAGAAGTCATTTGTTTTATCGCTTCCTGTAACATTTGAAAATATAGTTATGTTCGGAGCTATGATTACGATAACAAGAATTGTTGCACCGTTAGGAGTTGTGGCTGTGGCTGCCAATGCATTTGCAATAACTGCTGAAAGCCTGTGTTATATGCCGGCTTACGGAATTGAGGAGGCTGCAACAGCACTTGTTGGACAGAGTATCGGTGCAGGCAGAGGAAAGCTTGCATTGTCTTTTGGAAGAATTTCAGTTGCTTTCGGAATGGGAATAATGGCGTTCACCGGACTTCTGATGTTTATATTTGCACCGTTTATGATTGGAATCCTTACACCTGACCCGGTAGTAAGAGAGCTTGGAGTAAGGATACTAAGAATTGAAGCATTAGCAGAACCACTGTATGGAGCATCAATCGTTGTAACCGGAGTGCTTCGTGGAGCAGGAGATACGCTTGTTTCAAGTCTTATGAATTTCTTCAGTCTTTGGGCTATTCGTGTTGTTCTTTCATTCCTTCTTGTTGGAAGTTACGGACTTGTTGGTGTGTGGATAGCGATGGCGGCAGAGCTTTGCTTCAGGGGTGCCATATTCCTTGTACGCATGGAGCGGAAGAAGTGGCTGAAGAAGCTGTGATAAGAGAGTTGTGAGTTTACTATTGAAATATAAAATTATGAAAAAATTATAAAACTGTTGCTAAATAAATATTTTTGCATATAATATAAATTCTTTCTATTATGTATTTGATTTCCTCTTTCAGAATTGGGTATAGCATTTTTGCTTTAGTATAAGCCCATTCGAAAAAAATGTTATAATACGGCTCTAAGATATTGCAGATAATAGTTAATATAATATTCAATGCAAATTCAGGAAGAGGCAGGACGCTTATAATTTGTTTTAAAACAAATTTGATAAGTCGCCAAATAAGTGATTTTATTATTTTTTTCATAGTAATATATCCACTCCTTTAAGAATAATCTATATATTCGAATAGTGGATAAGGACTTATGAAAAACTACATAATTATTTCATAACAAAAAAATTTTATATAATTTTAATAAATTTATAAAATAAAAAGCCTGCTCAAAAAAGCAGGCTTTAAAAATTTATCAAAGTGTTTAATTATACATAAAAAGCTTAGAATTTTAATTAACCAAGATACTTAGCAAGTACATCAACCTTGTCAAGCTTCTCCCAAGGGAGGTTAAGGTCTGTACGGCCAAAGTGACCATAAGCAGCTGTCTGCTTGTAGATAGGTCTTCTTAAGTCGAGCATCTTAATGATTCCGTTAGGTCTTAAATCGAAGTTCTCACGGATGATTTCAACTATTTTTTCTTCATCAAGCTTTCCTGTGCCAAATGTATCAACCATGATAGATGTTGGTCTGGCAACACCGATTGCATATGAAAGCTGAATCTCACATCTGTCAGCAAGTCCGGCAGCGACAATATTTTTAGCAACATATCTTGCAGCGTATGCAGCAGAACGGTCAACCTTAGTGCAGTCCTTACCAGAGAAAGCACCACCACCATGTCTGGCAGCTCCACCGTAAGTATCAACTATAATCTTACGACCTGTAAGACCTGAATCTCCATTAGGTCCACCAATTACAAAACGGCCTGTTGGATTGATGTATATCTTAGTGTCAGCGTCAATCATAGCAGGATCAACGATTGCATCAATAACATATTTCTTAATATCCTCATGAATCTGTTCCTGAGATACTTCAGGAGCATGCTGTGATGAAACAACGATAGCATCAAGTCTTATAGGCTTTTTGTTTTCATCATATTCAACTGTTACCTGAGTCTTTCCGTCTGGTCTTAAGTAAGAAAGAGTTCCATCTTTACGAACCTTTGTAAGCTGCTTAGAAAGCTTCTGTGCAAGTGCAGAAGAGTAAGGCATGAACTCAGGAGTTTCGTTAGTTGCGTAACCAAACATCATACCCTGGTCACCAGCACCACCTTCTGAATCATCAATCTCGCCATCCTTTGCTTCAAGAGCCTTATCAACACCCATAGCAATATCAGCTGACTGCTTGTCTAATGCAACCATAACAGCACAGGTGTTACCATCAAATCCCTTATCAGAGCTGTCATAACCAATATCTGTAACTGTCTTTCTTACGATAGAAGGAATATCTATGTTAGCCTTAGTTGTAACCTCACCCATTACCATAATAAAACCTGTGTTAGTAAGAGTTTCGCAGGCTACTCTTGAGTATGGATCCTGCTCATAGAGAGCGTCTAATACGGCATCTGAAATCTGGTCACAGATTTTGTCAGGATGTCCTTCTGTTACTGATTCTGAAGTAAATAATCTTTTTTCCATGTTATCTCCTTTTGATTTTATCGTGAATATGTCTATCCCATACCTTCTCGTGTCTATTCTTATCGTTACTCGTGCTTGTAGCAAAATGCCAGAACTGCAATGTTACCGCTGCTCGCAAAAAAAGGTCCCCGATAAGGGACCCGATAGACTGTATCGAAATCCTCTTATTGTTCGACTAATATCGCTCAGGTTGGCACCTTCCTCAAAAGGGGTTGCCGGGCTTCATAGATCCTATGTATCTCCACCGCTCTTAATAAGGGATATAAAATATTCAATTAATATTACCGCATAAGATACTACACAATATTTAAACATTCGTCAAGAGTAAATTGACATTTTCTATATAGAAATTTATAATTAAAATACATTTTTACAGACAAATGTATCGTGAAAACTGGGGGAATGAGTAATGACAGATAAGACGATATTCATATTTGACGCACAGGAAGGCGATAAACTCGCAGATGATGTACATACGCCAGATGGTAATATATTAGCAAAGAAAGATACCATACTTAATTATGATATAATAGCAAATATTTCAGGGCATCATATACTGGAAGTAAAGGTATACGACACCAATAATGAACTGCAGGATCTGGAAAAGGTTCTGGGAAAAACTGCTAATAAAGAGAACGTTAAGTATTTTGATAAGATAAGAGCGAGCATAAGGTTTAAGCATTTTAAAAAGACCTATGATGAGAATATTCTGGATATCAAAGGAGACCTTAACGATGTTGTTACGAATAACAGTCCTATTGATATAGATAAGCTGATAGAAGGAACTAATGAGATTCTTTCTGCGAACAGAAATAGTTTACAGCTTTTTGATATGTTGCACAGTATGAGGCAGTTTGATGACCTTACATATGTTCATAGTGTAAATGTTGCTTTGATAGCTTCAATTCTTGGGCAATGGCTTAAGTTTAGTGAGAAAGATATAAGAATACTGACAATAAGCGGACTTCTTCATGACATAGGTAAGATTATGATTCCTAACGAAATTCTTACAAAACCTGGTAAGCTGACAGTTGCTGAATACAATATAATGAAGCAGCATGTTAATTTTGGATATGAGAAAGTTAAGAATCAGAACATTGATATACGAATTAAAGAGGCATGCCTGCTCCATCATGAAAAATGTGATGGAACAGGGTATCCATTTGGCTTAAAGTCGGATCATATTCCAGCAGTAGCCAAGATTATAGCAATTGCTGATGTGTATGATGCAATGACTTCAGCAAGAGTATATAGAGGAGCATTATGTCCTTTTGAAGTAATAGATACAATGTATAAAGATGCATTTACAAAGTTTGAACCTGAATATATTCTTCCTTTCTTAAAGAATGTGGCATCATCGTATATTAATAACGATGTGAGACTTTCAGATGGAAGAATTGGAAAGGTTGTTCTTATTAATGAGAATGCACTCAGTCTGCCAATTGTCCAGTGTGAAGATGAGTTTATAGACCTATCCAAGACACGAGGACTCACAGTTTCTGCAATTTTATAAAAAACTATCTGGCACATGCGTGGAGGTATTTTTCTTTAGTAGCCATACCTCCGCGGATGTGTCTTTCTTGTTTATTGACATCAAGAACCTTTCTGGCTTCTCTGGCTAGTTCAGGATTGATTTCCATAAGTCGTGCAGTTACATCTTTATGTGCAGTGCTTTTGCTTACATTAAATACTTTGGCTGTCTGTCTTACAGTGGCTTTATGCTCAATTATGTAATATGCCAGCTGGGTGGCACGTTCTTCTATATAGTCTCGCATGTCGGGACTCCGGAAGTTTCATTTATACAATCTATGCCACGGATTGGGGTTTTATGTTAGAATGTGTTATGACTATGATAAGGAATCATTTACATTATATTTTTAATTTCTCCGCAAACATAAGAAGTACGCTGATTGAAAGCAGTGCACTTGAAATCCATATTGTGTGGATTCCGAACAGCATTGAAAGGTTTCCACCGATACCTGCGCCGATTGCAAAGAATAATATTATGCCAAAATAATATCCGGCTTTCTTAAGAGATGTTTTATTGCCAGTACGCACAAATACTGAAAGTGCGTCTGTACCGCTTCTTAAGTTACCGATGCACATGGTGCTTGCATAGGAATAGCCATTGACTTTTCTAAATGCCTGTACCTGCATAGCACATGAGAACGATACGATTATTGTTGCAAACATGTCCATTGAGTGGGGCATGAAGCCAACTGCAATTAAGATAACAATTTCAATAAGTAATATTGCCTGCCGCCAGTGAAGTCTGGTGGCATTTTTATATTTGCCCTGAATCCGCTCTGTTACGAATACGCCAAGACCAAATGCTAAGAATGGCAGAAGATATTTTAATCCCTGATACCATTCACCCATCATAAAATGTGTACTCATAAGAACCACATTACCGGTCTGTGCGTTTGAGAATACTTCATTTCTTGTAAAATATGTATATGCATCCTGAAGTCCACCGGACATGGCAAGGAATACGCAGTTTATGAAGGCTTCGGACATCTGTATATCCGGAAGCTTCTTAGCGAGGGCGTTGTGAAGCTTTGATGCCATAAATAACCTCCTTGTGTTTTATAACTTTGGTTGTTATAGCACAAGGAGGTTTTGTTGTAAAGGGTATATAAATATTAGATATGCTGTGAATTACCATATGCCGTAGGATTATCTGGCAGCAGCTATGTCCTCATGGCGGCTACACCTAGCGGGAGTAAATGCAGCTATATACAGAGCTTATTATGCTGCGCGAAAACAAACGCGCTTCGCTTGAACGAGTTTTCTTGCAGCAATCTTTAGTATATAGCTGCATAACTCCCACACGGTTCACCTTAAATCGTACATAGCTGCTGCCAGATAATCCTACGGCGTATGATAACGCAACATATTAATATATGATTGTACTATTTTCCAAGTGCTGTCTTCTGAGGCACTTCTGTTTCTTTTTCGTAGCATGCAAATGCGCTGTCGACAAGTTCTTTATCTGGCTTCGGTGTGAACAGGCTGACTACAGGGACGATAATCATTCCGGCAAACATTGCAAATGCACCGCAGTTGATAGGTGACTGGAGCCATGTTGGGAAGCCTGCTCTGAAGAAGATGTTAGCAAGCATAAGTACTGAGCTGAATAAAAAGCATGCCCAGCATGATGCTTTGGAAACCTTCTTAGAGTAAAGCGAGAACATAAATGGTGCAAGGAATGAACCTGCAAGTGCACCCCAGGATATTCCCATAAGCTGTGCAATAAATGTTACTGAACTCTTGTACTGGATAAGTGCAAGTATTGCAGATATCGCAATGAATACAACAACAAGAATTCTTATGTATAATACCTGTTTCTTTTCACTCATGTTCTTGATAAAGTTATCTTTTAAGAAGTCAATAGTAAGTGTTGAGCTTGAAGCTATTACAAGTGATGAAAGTGTAGACATTGAAGCTGACAACACGAGAATTACAACTAATGCAATAAGCGCAGGACTTAAATTAGAAAGCATTGTTGGAATTATTGAGTCGAAGCCGTTAGCCTTGACATCTATCTGGTCAGAGAATAATCTTCCGAAACCTCCGAGAAAATAGCATCCGCCTGAAACTATAAGCGCAAATATTGTTGAGATTACAGTACCCTTCTGTATAGAAGCTTCATTATCAATGGCATAGAATTTCTGAACCATCTGAGGAAGTCCCCATGTTCCAAGTGATGTAAGGATTACAACGCATAAAAGGTTGAATGGGTCAGGTCCGAAAAATGAAGCAAATATACCGGGAGTATCGCTTACTGCCGGGTCAGACACATTTGCAAGACCCTGCAGTGCAGACATGAAGCCGCCCTTAGAGTGGATTACGGCAGCAATAACTGCAACAATACCGAATAACATGATAATTCCCTGAATGAAATCATTGATTGCAGTAGCCATGTAACCGCCGGCAATTACATAGATTGCGGTAAGTGTTGCCATGATTATGATACAGACGCTGTAATCAATGTTGAAAGCCATACCGAAAAGTCTTGAAAGTCCATTGTAAAGTGAAGCTGTGTATGGAATCAGGAAAATGAATATGATAACGGAAGCACCGATTTTTAATGGATTGCTGCCGAATCTCTTTCCGAAATACTGTGGCATGGTTGCTGAATCAAGGTGCTGGCTCATAATTCTTGTTCTTCTGCCAAGTACGACCCATGCAAGGAGTGAACCAATAATCGCGTTGCCGATACCAGCCCAGGTTGCGGCAATGCCGTATTTCCAGCCAAACTGGCCTGCATATCCAACGAATACAACAGCCGAGAAATAAGATGTTCCGTATGCAAATGCGGTGAGCCACGGACCAACGCTTCTTCCACCGAGAACGAAACCATTAACATCAGTTGCATGCTTGCGGCAGTATAAGCCAATGCCTATCAGCACCGCAAAGTAGATAATAAGAATAACCAGTTTTAACATAAAAACCCCCATATTAAATGTATTAATCCCTACTTCATAAGTTTAAAGCGTAACGCTTTAAATCAATAAAGTAAACATAAATGGATTGTAGCATATTGGGGAGGGATTGGCAAGGATAAAATGAGTTAATATATATGAGTATATATGAATAATATGGATATACCTACTATTATGCCTATAATATGTCATTGAGTAGGTTTGCTTGAGAGAATTATAACCTGATGCGGAGGGAGCAAACCTACGAAACAGCTGTGAATAGCTTTTTGAGTAGGTCTTTTTCCTGGATTTTTCTGAATTAGAGGCTCTTAAAGATGAAATCTTCCGTGAAAATGCCTACTAAATTATGATTATGTATATAGTTAGTGGGTTTTGAAAGACAATTTAATAAAATAAGATGTTTAATTGACATACTAAAGTAATGGTGGATAATGATTTGGTAGGTTTATTAGGAATTTATGCTATGCGGGATATAGGGAGATATATGAAAACAGCCACCAGAAAAATGATATGCCCCCTGTCAAGTAGACAGGGGGCATATCAAAATCCAGTGACTGTTTTAAGAAAATAAGGAGAGTAAATGTGAAGTATCTTATCGTCTGCCGCCGCCGAAGCCGCCGTTCTGACCATTCATATCAGGCGTATTACCACCATTCTGACCGCCGAAGCCGCCCATTTTACCGCCGCCGAAGCTGCCAGTGCCAGAAGCTCCCATTGTTCCAGATTCCTGAGTCCAGTCTGCAATAGAGTCTGAACCCCGGTAGAGTGTGTAGCTTGTGCCGGTTACAAGAGTGTCAGAGCATATCCAGCCGTTGCCAAATGTTCCGTCAACAGTGAAGCTTATTACTTCTTTGCCAGAAGAATTTTTAAGTGAATAGCTTCCAGAACTGAAGGATACGGAACTTAATACATAAGCATTAGCAGAGTTTATAGGTGTTTTGCATACACCACCGAGGGCAACGCATGTTCCACCAGTTATCGTTACGGTACCATCTACATCAATTGATCCTGATACATTTCCAGATGAACTGCCGCCCTTGACTAATACAAATCCACCAGTCTGTACATAGTTTCCGTTAGAGTCAATACCATCAGTATCACCAGACGCAGTTGTGACATCTATATATCCACCAGTTATATTGACAATTGGAGAAGTCTTTCCATCACCTGTGCAGGCATTGATGCCATCATCAGTAGCATATACATATATTTTGCCACCATTTAAGTTTATAGTTATGGCTTCAAGTCCTTCGTATGAAGTTACTACATTAATATAACCATCATTGACATCAAGCTGCTTGTCAGCGTGCATGCCGTCATCACCTGAAGAAATTGTAATTGTACCACCGTTTATAACAATAGTTCCTTTGCCGTCCTCACCGGTTTCAAGTACACCTGAGTTAGAGTTGGCATGGATACCGTCATCTGTCGAACTTATGTTAATTGTAAAGCCTGAAATATTTATTTCGCTTTCTGCTTTAATACCCTTAGTTGAGTAGGACTGTCCAGAAGAATTACCGGATTCATTAAAGTCACCAGGCATTCCTGGACGGTCGCCGCCGGCCTTATTTCTATCAGAGCTGCCGTTCATATTGGGAGCGTTGCCGTTACTCATATCAGGAGCGTTGCCGCCACCCATGTTGCCGCCACCAAAGCCGCCAGGTGCGTTGGCAATAGTGTCAGAAGTTGCCACATAAGAAACAGTATTGGCAGAAGCAGACTTGTTAGCAGAGCTGTCCCGGTCAGAAGACGTGCCTGAAGAACTGCCTGACGAAGTAACTTCTTCACTATATTCAGAGTAAGTATCTGTATAAATGTTTAAGTTACCATCACCTGATATATCTGCCCCGTAAGATGCGTCTATATCGTCACAGGCTGCATAAATATCAATGTTACCACCAGTAATTGTAACGATTCCATTCTGGTTGCCCTTGTTAGAAATACTGCTGTTAGAAGTCTTGATGCCATCGCCTTTAGCGGAGATTGCAATTATATTTCCAGATTCAATATCAACGGCATCGTTGCCTTTGACTGCGTTGTTCACAGCAGTAACTTTAACAATCACATTTTTAATAGAAAGGTCATCCTTGCTTTGGATACCATTATTGTAATTACCTGTTACAACTAAGGCTCCTTTGCCGACGAGTTTTAAATCGCATGTTGCATAGATTGCTGCGTTGCCAGCGTCATCAGAAGAATCTTCTGTAGCTTCGGCACGATTGTCAATTACTTCGTTAAATGAGTTCTCTTCTGATTTAATCTTGACTTCGGAAGCATTTTTAACGTATATAGGTGAACCACTTGAGCATGTGATAGATGTTCCGTTCAATACGATAGTAACCTCGTTCTCATCACCTGCGTCAACGATAAGCTGCCCTTCTGATAAAAGACCTGCAACTGTATATTCACCAGCCTTTGTGATTGTGTATACAGAACCTGACTGTGTAATTCCGTCTGATGTATCAGATGTTATGGTGAAATCACCAGTAATGGCTACTCTGTAATTCTCAGCATCATCTGCGTGTGTTACATCTGTGTCTTCTTTAGTAATGTCTGAAGTGATGGTAGTCTCACCGCCTGATGCAGTAGTAGTTGAAGTTGAATTTCTGGCACAGCCAGCAGTCATAAGACACATAGTAAGAATAACTGCGGCTACGCAATTCCTTTTGATTTTATTTAATTTAATCATAGTCATCTCTCCATTTCTTTAGTGTATGTTAATTGATTGTCTATAGTTTATTGGAGAAATTTGACTAAAATATGGTATGAGTGCGAATATTCTGTGTACTGATTAATCATGTGGAATATCGTTAAATCTGCCGTCAAGCTCTTCGGTTTTTACCACATTTATAAATGCGTGCTTGTCAATTGAGCGTATCAATGTGATAAGCTCACGTTTCGCTTCGGAGTTGATTACGGAGTATATGAGCGTGCGCTCTTTTTCCTCGTAGCAGCCGATTCCCTTGAAAAGCGTGGCATCGTGGTTGGTTGTATTCTTTATGGCGTGATAGATTTCTTCGGATTTGTCAGAAATGATGAATAATGTCATCTTCTGGTAGCGTTTGTACATGAACTGGATTACCTGTGTGCTACAGAACTGGTATATTATTGAGTAGAGCGCGATTGACCAGCCAAACAGTCCGCCTGCAATGAGCAGAATCACAACATTACCAAGAAGAATATAGTTCCATGCGTCTATTCCTTTAACATGAGAAAAATAAATGCTTATGAAATCGGTTCCGCCTGTGGTAGTGCCGACATTGAGGCACAGGCTTATTGCAAATCCGTTGATAATTCCGCCAAATACGCTTATAAGCAGGATATCTTCTGTAAAAATGTATGGAGGAAGGATATCAACAAGTACACTGGAAAGTATAATTACCACGATTGAGTAGATGGTAAACTTCTTGCCGATGTAGCGGTATGCAATGTAGGCGGGGAAAATGTTAAGTGCCACATTGAATATTGTAAATGGGATGCTGATATAAAAAAAACGTAGTCCGATTGCCTGAAATAACAGGGAGACTCCTGAAAAGCCTCCTGGCAGCAGGTCTGCGACTTTGGCAAAGCATCTTAAATTCCATGCGTACAGCACGGAAGCAATTATAACTATAATGAATCTGAATACCTGATAAAACTTAGGATATTTAACTTCTAAAGATTTGAACATATATTAGCCTCCATATTTTGTGTTAAATATAATAAGCAAATAATAATTATTTGTGTGAGTTGTCGTAGGCAGCCTGAATATCAGCGGGGAGCTTGTCTGGAAGCATTGAATGTATTCCGTCCTCATTGCCGTCTTTGATTGCCTGCTCGTAATAGAAACATTTGAAAGTAAGCATATCAAGAGTTTCCTGCATCTTCTCCATCTCTTTCTCAACAGCCGCCTTCTGTCTCTCAAAAAGCTGTTTTCTGAGTTCGTAAGTCCTGCTGCCTTCCCGACACCATTCCATAAACTGCTTGATGTCGCGGATCTCAAGACCTGATTTTTTGAGACATTCAATAAGCTTAAGAGCAGCAATTTCATTGTCAGAGAATTGTCTTATTCCAGAAGAACGCTGCATAAAAGGGAATAATCCCTCTTTATCATAATATCTTAATGTTGAAACGGGAAGATTAAACATTTCTGAAACCTGTCCTATTGTGTACATAACACACCTGCTTTCTGTAAGCCATGCTTACCTGATATTAGTTTTTTACAAATGTGATAATAAAATTCACAAAATGTTCACCATTATTAGGTTGACCTAAAGTTAGGTTTAACTCTTATGCTTAAATAGTAGCACAGAGAATGTATTAATTCAATTTAAACTTGATTTAAAGTTAGTCATGTATTATTCAGCTTAAATATGAATATGGTGAAATGATGTTGGACAGAAAGCAGGTATTTTATGGAGGATAAATGTATGGAATGGAGACAGGAAAAAGACATACCGGTGTTTATGTATATTTTTCTTAATAAAATAGAGGATGCCGAGGAAGCAAGATGGACAGAGAAAGAGAAAAATGAGGGGTATAAGACATATAAAAAGTTGTTAGAACTTACAGAGGATGATTCATCCGATGTAATTAAAAAATGTCTCAGGATAATTAAAGAAACAAGGCATATTGTAGAGTATGAGCTTTGGAACAAGATTGTATATTTTATGACTGATTATATTAATGGTGAGACTGTGTGGGGATGAGTGAAAAGTTGTCTGATAATTTTATAATATTTGAAAAGAAAAAGAATATACTTGTAATGTCTGATGGCATGTGATAGAATGTCATTGGATATAAGTAGTGCATTCAAGCAATCTACGAAAACCCCACGAGTTCGGGCTCGTGGGGTTTTCTATTCCGTTCTGGCAGGGTGGCTTAGTCCCCAGGCTGGCTACCGTCTGTTATCTCTGTCCAGCCATTTGCAGATATAGTACGAAGCTATATTTGCCAAGATAGAGATAATTAAGGACACAAGTGCATCCAAGCAATCCACCTCCTTTCTCTACCAGGTATGGGAGGGGTAGCACTAGGAATTATATCATATCAATATATAATAAACAAGTATATAAAAAATACGAATAATAACTATTGCTATGATTTATGATTTTATAACTAACATGTATTTTACAGGAATGACACATGGGGGTATGATACATTTATCAAGGGCAAAGGAGCCGGAAGTCTTTAGGGGATTCTGGCTCTTTTTTTGCATTAGCAAGTATTTGAAGGAGGAAATATATATGGAATACGAGATTTCTAATCGTTTATCAGGTGTTCATGGTTCGATGATACGAGAACTTTTTAAGTTAGGAGCAAGCAAGGATATTATATCTTTTGGTGGTGGCAATCCGTCAGCAGAGACATTCCCATGCAGGGAGATAGAAGAGATAGCAGCAAAGGGACTTAGCGAGAATCCTGTTTCTTTATTACAGTATGGACTGAGTGAAGGTTATACACCTCTGCGTGATACTATGAAGAAATATCTTGAGAAGAAGGAAGGCTTTGATTTTGAGAATAATGAGCTTTTCATAGTGTCAGGCGGACAGCAGTGTGCGGACCTTACAACTAAGGCACTTGTTAATGAAGGAGACGTTGTGCTTACTGAAGAGCCTGCATTTGTAGGCTGCCTTAATACATTCCGTTCTTACGGTGCAAAGCTTGTAGGAATCCCAATGGAGCAGGACGGAATGAATATAAATGCGCTTGAGGAGGCTTTAAAGGCTAATCCTGATGCAAAGCTTTTATACACAATTCCATCTTTCCAGAATCCTACAGGAATTACAACTTCTCTTGAAAAGAGAAAAAAAGTATATGAGCTTTGCTGCAAATATGATATCGCAATATTAGAGGACAATCCTTACGGTGAATTAAGATTTGCAGGTGAAAATGTGCCAACTATCAAGTCGATGGATACAGAGGGCAGGGTTATATATGCAGGAAGCTTCTCAAAGGTAATGGCACCTGCATTCCGTCTAGGTTTTCTTGTATTTAACAAGTCGCTCACAGGACCGCTTACAGTTGCAAAGCAATGCACAGATGTACATTCAACTGTCCTTTTCCAGTACATTTGTAATGAATATATTAATAACTATGATTTCGACAAACATCTTGAGGATTCAAGAAAGGTGTATGAGCACAAATGTAATCTCATGATGGAGTGCATGAAGAAGGAATTCCATCCTTCAGTAACCTTCGGTCACCCTGAGGGCGGACTTTTCGTAATGGCATTCCTGCCAGAGGGAATGGATTCTGCACCATTTGTAAGGGAGGCTATTAACAGAGGTGTTCTCTCAGTTCCGGGAGCAGCGTTCTTAGCAGATGAGAGCCAGAAGTCTAATGGATTCAGACTTAATTATTCGACACCTTCTGATGAGCAGATTGTTAAGGGAATCGAAATTCTTGGAAAACTTACATATGAGTGGATTAAGTAGGAGGAGTGAAAAGTTATGAAGATAGCAGCATTCAGCGTTCGTCAAGATGAAAAACAGTATTTTGATACATTTGCAAATGTATACAAGGTGGAATTACAGATTAATAGGAGCGGATTTACAGCAGATGATATAGAAAGTGTCAAAGGCTGTGAGGCTATGTCGGTGTGCGATGGCATGTGTGACTTGTCAGCACCTGTTCTTGAAAAGCTTGCAGCAGAAGGTGTAAAGTACATCGGTTTCAGGACAATCGGATATAACAGTGTTGACCTTGAGGCAGCAAAGCGCCTTGGAATCCGTGTTGCACACAGCGGATATTCGCCATATTCAGTTGCCAATTATACAGTAATGCTTATGCTTATGTGTATCCGCAAGGCTTTGTATGTAATGATGCGTTCACACACAGCAGATTATTCACTTGGTCCTATATGTGGACGTGAAATGCAGAATATGACAGTAGGTATTATCGGAACAGGAAGAATTGGAAAGGCAGTGATTAAGAATCTTTCAGGATTTGGATGTAAGATTATTGCGTATGACCCATATCCTGCAAAAGGCCTTGAAAATGTTGAGTATGTAACTCTTGATGAATTGTATGCCAGAGCAGATATTATCTCGCTTCATACTTTCTTAAGCGATGAGACATATCATATGATTAATAAAGATTCAATTGCAAAGATGAAGGATGGCGTTATCCTTATAAATGCGGCAAGGGGCGCGCTTGTTGATACAAAGGATCTGATTGAGGCTGTTGAGAGTGGCAAGATTGGTTCAGTTGGAACTGACTGCTGTGAGGGTGAGGATGAATTTATCCGTACAGACCGTAAGTATGATGACCTTGTTGTTAATCACGATTACATCATACTTAAGTCTTTCCAGAATACTATTGTCACACCTCATGTTGCATTTTTCACAGATCAGGCTGTGTCTGATATGGTTGAGTCTTCAGTTAAGAGTGTTGTGCAGTTTGCAGCCGGTGAAGACACACCATTAGAGGTGCATTAATTATTCAAATTTTTGAAATATTCTTCAAGCTGGTGCTCGAAGATTCGCTGATTTTCTGAGCAGAATGAGCCAAGCGGCTGATAATAAATGCTTCTGAAATGTGGACAGTCATCTATATGCAGCAGGCTTATGTTTTCAGGAAGGCTGCTGCTTGTCCATGTTACAGAGGCAACAAATGATACTCCAAGACCGAGACTTATGAGTTTGCCCTGTAATATGTAATCATTGCATGAGTAGGCTATCTGAGGAGTTTTCTTACATTTACTGAATATTGAATTGAACACTCCGGCGTAGGATGGGGAATCTGCAAGGTCAATGAATTTCTCGTCCATCATCTGTTCTACTGATATGTGTCCTGTATGGGCAAGTGGATGTGATGATGAAACGGCAAGGCAGATTTCTTCTGTCATAAGAAGATGTGCATTGTCTGGAATATCATAAGCTGATGAGACAGAGTCAATCAGCAGGTCACACCCTTTTGGTTCAGAAGATATTGAAAAGCTGACATGAGGGTGCTCATGGATAAAATCTTTAAGTACATTGCTGACAAGAACTGCACTTGAGCGGAGACAGAGCCTTATTTCGCCTGCATCGCCAAGACTTTCACTGACAGCACGCGCAGCATCTTCTGAAAGAGCCAGTATTCTGTCTGCATATTCAAGCAGAATTTCTCCCTGACGGGTACATTCGAGCCCTTTTTTATTACGGATAAAAAGCTGTGCGCCAAATTCTTCTTCAAGCTTGTGGATTGTCTTGCTTAATGCCGGCTGTGCTATGCACAGTTCACCGGCAGCACGGGTCATATTCTTGTGTCTGGCGGCAGCCTGAAACTGCCTGAGCTGATATAATTCCATGTTCGCACCTCTCTTGTATGTAGTATTTTATAAAAATTACAATTAACATAATATAGAAATCAGGATATTTACGATTATGATAACACAAATATTATTAACGCAGACATTTATAATGTTTATTCTTATGATTCTGGGACTGATTCTGTCTAAAACAGGTCTGCTTACAGAACATGGCAGTAAGGATATGGCCAATATTCTGCTGTATGCGGTTATTCCGTGTGTAATTATAAGAAGCTATATAACAGATTTCACGATGGAGAAGCTGTATGGACTTCTTATGTCGGCGGTACTGGCTGTAGCTGCATTTGCAGTGGCGATAGCTGTATCATATATAATATATGGAATGCGAAAGCCGATAGACAACTTTGGAACGGCTTTCTGTAACGCAGGATTTATCGGAATTCCACTTGTAACTGCGGTATTTGGAAATGAAGCGGCATTCTATGTTGCATCATTTGCAAGTATTCTTAATCTGTTGCAGTGGACATATGGAATTGTGATAATAACCCGCCGCAAGGATATGATAAATATAAAAAAGGTATTCGTCAATCCTGTGACAATATCACTTGTTATAGGACTGTTTCTTTTTATTACGGGAATTAAACTGCCAGAGGTAATAAACAGCACGATGGCTGGAGTTGCGGCACTTAATACACCTGCAGCCATGATTGTACTGGGATATTATCTGTCATGTGTCAGGATCCGTGACTTACTGCTTAATCCGTCCCTATATCTGGCATCGTTTGTCAGGCTTATAATAATTCCGATGCTTACACTGCTTGTGCTTTATATTATACCGGCGGGACACGGTCAGATTGGAATGATTACACTAATTGCTACGGCAACACCGGTTGGAACGAGTACGGCAATATTTGCACAGAAATTCGGGCAGGATTATGAGCGGGCAGTATGTATGGTCTGCCTGTCAACGCTGTTTTCAATTATTACAATGCCGGTTGTGATGTATCTGGCACAGATGTGGATTATGTAGTTTAACTATTATTTCTGGTTATGGTTTTATAACTAAAATGTATTTTACAGGAATAACACAATGGTATATTATACAGACATTAAAGGCAAAGGAGCCATGACCCGGAAGGGGTATTGGTTTCTTTGCCTTTTTTGCGTATGAGCGTTCATGAAGAAACTTTGGTACAAGCAAGTGATGTGCTATTGGCAATATGAGGAAGAAAGGAACTAAAGCTATGGGAAATAACGGAATTGAATTGGAAAGAGATGGCTTTAAGAGCCGTACAGGTTTTATTCTTGCCTGTATCGGTTCGGCAGTAGGAATGGGAAATATATGGCGTTTTCCATATATGGTATCTGCATGGGGTGGTATGACATTTTTAATACCTTATGTATTATTTGTAATATTGATAGGTTCAACAGGTGTTATCGAGGAGATGGCACTTGGCCGTGCGACTAAGGGCGGACCTATTAAAGCATTTGGCGACTGTATGCAGATGCATACCGGAAAGAGAAAAGCAGGTGAGGCAATTGGTTTTATTCCTGTGCTTGGCTCACTGGCTCTGGCAATGGGCTATACTGTAGTTGTTGGCTGGATATTCAAATATACTTATCTTGCATTTTCTGGAAAGCTTTCAGCAATGGGCAATGATATGTCAGCTATTGGTGGTATGTTTGGAAGTACAGCAAGCGCATTTGGCAATAATATGTGGCTTATAATCGCAATGGTTGTAACTGCTGTTATTATGGCACTTGGTATTGCAGGTGGAATTGAGAAAGCAAACAAGGTCATGATGCCTTTGCTTTTTATCATGTTTGTAGGTCTTGGAATATACATTTTCACACTTCCAGGTTCAAGTGCAGGTTATAAATATATTTTTACTCTTAATCCTAAGGGACTTCTTGATATAAAGCTCTGGATATATGCATTTGGTCAGGCATTCTTCTCACTGTCTATCGCAGGTAACGGAACTGTTATCTATGGTTCATATCTTAGTGATAAGGAAAATGTTGTGTCTTCTGCAAGAAATGTTGCAGTTTTTGATACTATTGCTGCTTTATTAGCTGCATTTGTTATTATTCCAGGTATGGCAGCAGGCGGTGCCGAGTTATCTTCAGGTGGTCCCGGACTTATGTTTATCTATCTTGTAAATGTATTTAATGGTATGCCGGGTGGCAAGATTGTAGGAATTGTATTCTATGTATGTGTTCTGTTTGCCGGCATGAGCTCACTTGTTAATCTGTATGAAGCTCCGGTTGCAACTATTCAGGAGAAGCTTAAGCTTAACCGTGTTGCATCTGTTGGAATTATCGCAGTGGCTGGCTGTGTTGTGTCACTTGTAATACAGGGTATTGTATCAGGTTGGATGGATGCAGTATCTATCTATATCTGCCCACTTGGCGCAATGCTCGCAGCAATTATGTTCTTCTGGGTTGCAGGAAAGAAGTTTGCTGTTGATGCTGTTAATGCAGGTGCAGATAAGCCTATTGGAAAGTGGTTTGTACCACTTGGCAAATATGTCCTTGTCCCACTTTCACTTGTTGCACTTATCGCAGGTGCTTTACTTGGTGGAATTGGCTGATGACTGGCATGGAAAGCTTTGGAAGATGAATACGAAGCTGGAAAGTTAAAAGTAATTGGAGGGGCTGTCGCCTCAACGATTTTCAATCGTTAAAGCGACAGCCCCTTTTCACAACAAAAAAAGGTCAATTCACAACATTCCAGATAGATATTGCATGAACTTATCCGATATAATAGCTATAAATATATGTAAGCAAGGAAGTGACAATATGCGAATTGCTATCTGTGATGATGAAGTATCTATGGTTCAGATACTGGAGAAAAAAATAAAAAAGTTATTGCCGGATGCGGTTATAGATAAATATTTATCGGGTGATGAACTGATCGCAAGTGGCAGTAAGCCGGATATTCTTTTTCTGGATATTCAGATGCCGGGAATGGATGGGATGGAAACGGCAAAGGTGCTTCGTCAGGACAATGAGAATATGATACTCATTTTTGTGACAGCAGCAGAGGAATATGTTTTTCAGGCATTTGATGTCGGAGCATTTCATTATCTGGTTAAGCCATTTTCCGATGAGAAATTTAAAGAGGTTGTGACAAAGGCAGTTCATAACATAAAAAGGAGTTCCAGACTTGAAAAAGACGAAAAATATATCATGGTACAGACCGCCGGAAGTCATATAAAAATTTTTCTGCGTGATATTGTGTATGCCGAGGTGTATAACCGGAAAGTTATTATCCATACACGAAGTACGGATATTGAATACTATGGTAAATTACAGGAATTAAGTGATATGGCAGGAACAGATTTTTTCCGAACACACAGAGCCTATCTTGTACATTTTAAATATGTAGAAAAATATGATGCAACTTGTGTAACTATGAAAAATGGAACTGCATTGATTGCAAAAAAGAATTATCCGGAGTTTGTGAAGCAATATCTGAAGTATAACCAGAGGAAAGGAAATGAAGTCAGATGAGTTTAGTGGAAAAATGTTGGATGATCACATCGAAGTTTTCTGTTATTGCAATTTTGATTATTACAGGAATCTGTTTTGGTGTTTTTGTATATCCATATATGAAAAAGAAAAGGGAAGCTTCTCTGGTCAGTATTGTTTATATTGGAATTATGTCTGTGCTGTATCTGATACCGCAGCAGATTGGCAATTTTTCTGCATATATGCTGGGAGTTGTGGCTGCATTTCTTGTGATGTATGTACAGGACAGAAGAAACATTTATCAGAAAATATTTCTTGCAGTGACATTTTTTTCTATCCGTTGGCTTGCGGTTGCAATGGCAGGCAGAATGGATGATTTTATCACAAAAGCTCTGGTTTTTGGGAATACGATTGCAGGAAGACAATGGCTGCAATATGGACTTTATGCTGGAACGAGAATTCTGGATATTGTGCTTTGTATCGTTTTCCTTGCAGTTGCAATCGGTCTGATCAATAAAGCATATGTATACAAAAATGATGAAATGAACGTTAAAGAGCTGGTAATGCTCATCATACCTTCTCTTGTGGGAGTTACAGGATATGGCATTCTGCAATATTATCTGAATATTTATGAAAAAGATACAGGAAAGAGCCTGACAGATACCTATGGATTTTATGGAGCTTTAAGCTTCGTGCATTATTTTATCTCTATCATAGCAATTCTTGTTATGACTACGATGTTTCAAAACTGGAAGGTGGCACAGGAAGAACAGACAGGGCAGGAGCTGGTATTAAATCAGGTCAGTGACATGAAAAAGCATATCGGGGAAGTGGAAAAGCTGTATCAGGATATCCGCAGCCTGCGTCATGACATGGGGAATCATATACAGATGCTGGAACATCTTGTGGCAGAGAATCATATGGATGATGCAGCAGAATATATGGAGCATTTGAAAAAGGAGTGGAATGAAATATCTCCTGAGATAAAAACGGGGAGTCCTGTCATTGATGTGATTCTGATGGAAAAGTTAAGAGAAGCAAAGGAAAAGCAGATTCGTTTTATATCAGATTTTCATTATCCGGGGGATACGAAATTAAATGCATTTGATTTAAGCGTGATCTTAAACAATGCACTGGATAATTGCATGGAAAATGTAAGTGGAGAAAATCCTTATATCAGTATCTCTTCTTTTCGGAAAAACAGTATTTTTATGATAACCATAAAGAACAGATATGAGGGAGAGTTAAATTATAAGGACAGTGATCTGCCGGAAACAACGAAATTCGGGAAGGAGCATGGAATTGGACTGCATAATATCCGGAGGGTTGCAAGGATGTATATGGGAGATATATCTTTAGAGCAGGAGAATCAGGAAGTGGTTCTAAGTATTATGTTACAGGTAGAATAAGGACAAAAAGCACTAAGTAATCTGTGAAACATCAGAATATTTAGTGTTTTTTATTTGCTTCACAACAAAAAAAGGGCGGTTCACAACATCGCTGTTTATTGTAAAGAAAGATATGCCGAAAAATCAGTAAAGAGAAATCATGTTGTACAGATTTTTAAGGAAACGGATTTCAGAATTTAAGCTCAAGGAGGACAATACGATGAGAATCAATGGATTTAGTGGGACAAATACGCAGACAGGAACAATGGGAATGACACAGGGGAATGATTCTGTAAGTAAAAATATTCAGAATCAGATTGCAAATGCACAGCAGAAGCTACAGGATTTATCATCGAATGAAGAAATGTCATTAGAGGATAAGATGAAAAAGCGTCAGGAGATACAGCAGGAGATTAACAATCTCAATCAGCAGTTAAGACAGCACCAGATCGAGCAGAGAAGTAAGCAGCAGAGTAAAAATTCGTCATCTATGGATGATATGGTGGCTGGAACAAGTAACACTTCAAAAAAGAAAGACACCGGATTGTCACAGGCAAGTATGCAGGCGATGATCTCCGCAGATTCTTCCATGAAACAGGCAAAGGTGCAGGGAAGTATGGCAACACAGATACAGGGACGTGCCAGTGTGCTTGAATCTGAAATCAAACAGGATGCCGGAAAAGGAAATACTGAGAAGAAGGAAGAAGAACTGGCAGAGCTGCAGGCAAAGGCACAGTCTGCGACAGCAGCACAGATGTCTACACTTGCAGATGCAAATAAATCAGTAGAAGAAGCTGCAAAAGCGGAGAACAGCAATACAGAAGACACTGCAACAAAGAACAATACTGATAAATCCGAGAAAACACAGGAATCTGCGGGGACTGCGGCAGAGGAGACAGACAGCGTAAAGAATACGGATATCAAAGGGGAAACACAGGTGACAGTAGAAACACCGACTCTGGAAAATGCACAGAATGCAACACAGCAGGCAGTGTATACACCGATTGATATTCGTTTATAGTTGGTAAAGGAGAATGGTATTATGTCAGAGATTAAGAGTTTTAGTGATTACACAAGTAAATATAACAGCAATGTAGATTATTCCGCATTATTTGGAGGAACTTCCGACAGTTCATCCGTAGGAAACACCAATATGCTTTCTGATTATGCTGCGATTAAAAACGGAAGCTATGGAAAACTTATGAAAGCATATTATGCAAAGCAGGATGCAGAAAAATTATCGGGGAAAGGCGATACTTCACAGAAGCTTACACTGATGAAAACAAGTGCGGATTCCCTGAAAAAATCAGCAGATGCACTAAACGATGCGTCACTCTGGGAAAAAAAGAAAATAAAAAAGAAGGATGAAAAGACCGGGGAAGAAACAGAGGTAGAGGATTATGACTGGGATGCAATTACCAAAAAAGTGAAATCTTTTATTGATGATTATAATGATGTTGTTAAGGAGGCAGGAGAATCCAATACAAAAGATGTCCTTAGAAATGCTTCATGGATGACAGGCATGACAGACAAAACCAGTCATTTACTTTCTAAAATAGGTATTACCATAGGAAAGGGGAATAAGCTGGAGCTGGATGAAGATGAATTGAAGAAAGCAGATATCAGTTCATTGAAAACGGTTTTTACAGGTTACAATTCCTTTGCAGGCAAAACAGCCCAGAAAGCAGCTGGTATATCAAATGCTGCAAACCGGGCAAGTGCGACTTATACAAACAATGGTACATATTCGAAAAAAGATTCTTCTCTAACGTCAAGTAAGATTGATAAGGAAGTATAGTATGTTAAGCCTAAATGACAAGAAGAAAAATCTTTTGTATTAATTTGTCGGGAAGGAGGAACCAGATGAGTTTTACAGTCAATTTATCCGGTGGAGGTTTATTGATAAATAGATTTAATAGTTCTAATATGTTGAAAAGTACACAGGAAAAATTGCAGCGACAGCAGGAACGGGATAATAAGGTGGCTTTTTTTGAAGCACAAAAAGAAAATCTGAAAAACCGAAAGGCTGACACTTTGGAAGAAATCTCTGAAAAGCTGGAAATGTTTCATAATTATGAGAATGAAATTGCGGCAGCAAATCAGGAGTATAATAATTCGCAGATGTTTCATGTCATGGACGAGGCAGAAGAACATGGCGAAAAGATTGCGGAAGCTGCTGAGAGGAATAAGCCTAAAACAGAAGAAGAACGAAAGGAAGAAATGGTGGATGAAGCTCTTGGAACAGAGGAAAACAAGGGCATGATGTCTGAAATCATGGACGAACTTTCGGAGACAACCGAAGAAATGACAGAGCAGATGACGGAAAAAACTATGGAGAATATGGAAGAACTTCCAGACGAGGTTTTGCAGGAGCAGCTTGTTACAGATAGTTTAGAGGCAGCAGAAATGGTACAAACAGAGACAATTAAAAGGTATGTGCCGATTGATATTAGAGTCTAATGGTATTTATCTGGGAAGGAAACAGCTATGAAGATTTACAATAATACAAATATTACATATTCTGCAATCGAACATAACAGCAGGAAAAATACGAAGCAAAATTTTCCAGCAGATTTAGAAAAGAAAATGACACAGTATACAGATACAGTATCTATTTCTAAAACGGGGCAGGAGAGATTTAGGTATTTATCTTCTGTCAGCTCTATGGATTATCAGAACCGTTTTGAGAGGGAAGTGACGGATATATTTGTCAAAGAAGATACAGAGAGTGTAAAGTCCGATTCCTTTGAACATCATGTAAACAGAATGGCGACAGCATATAACAAAATGAAAAACAGCATTGAAGAAAAATATGCGGAACAAGATTATGAGCTGGAGTATTATGTGACAGAATCGGGCAAAATTGAGGAATTAACCAAAGAAAAAGAACTGGATATGCTGAATCAGGCATATGAAAACCACAGTAATTTTATGGCAACTTCCACAGAAATCTGGTCAGAATTACAGGATTTTACACCATCGGTAGTTTACCATAAAGGAAGTGAACAGACAGCAAATGAACAGAACATAGGTGAGAACCAGGAAAATACTGCAAAATCTAAAGAAAAGGGGGTTATCAAAAATTCGGCATATCAGGCATTTTTATCCGCCATCCAGTCGGATAACCAGAAATTATCGCAGCAGTATTTGGGTGATTGGAAAGATTTAAGGCTAAATCTGAATGTATCAGATGGTAATCGGAAAATGCTTAATGGTATTTGGGATTATTATGCTAATAAAAGGTAATGAAAGCTTTGTAATACGAAAGGAGATGTTAGTATGGCAGTTACAGGTGTAAACAATTACTCTAATATTTACACAAATGCTTATACCGGTAATATACGGAAAAATAATGCTAAGGAAACCACAGAAAAGCAGGTTGTGGAGCAAACAGAAGATGTAAAGACAGGGATAACCCGAAAAACTGCAGCGGATGAACTTTCCTATCTTTCTAAAAAATTTGACAGTGATGCGGTGTGGATACGGTATCAGTGTTAAAAGTCGAGGTGGCAAATCATCAACAATATGTTGAGATGATTTGCCGCCTTTTTGAAGTCTATACGTTTCTCCCTTTTATACCGATACATCAATAGAATTACGAACGAGTCTGTTACCATTTTGGACAAGTGTAGCTTCTATGGATTCTCTTGTGACATTATCAAGAATGCCTGTATCAAATGCTTGTCTGGGCTTCCAATTTGGATTGGCTGATTTTACGGCTGCGTACATAGCAGCTCTGTACTGTCCTTCATATTGTTCTAAAGTCCATGTACCACTTAAACGATTACAGTAACATCCATACCTGTAACACCATTTGCATTCAGTAAATCTCCGTCCGAATCAAACTGTTAATATTCATTGACATATAAAAGCCTCCCTGCAAATAAATTCAAAACCTGTTTAGAATGTGCGTATAATCATAAAAATTAGAACTAACATATATGCGCATAATCTGGAGGAACTATGATATTAAAAAGAAAAATATATAAAAAACTACTGGAATGGAAAAATGAATGTCAGGGAAAAAAAGCTTTACTGATAGAAGGCGCCAGACGTATTGGAAAGTCTACCATCTGCGAAGAATTTGGAAAAAACGAATACGAAAGCTATATTATTCATCCAAAAAATTTAATCGTGAAAGATGGAATTATCTGCATTCCACCATATATGACGATGAATATATAAAAATCTGATATACACATTTGATTTTAAAATAATTGTTATTATGATATTATAAAGAAATGCCAAAAACAAAGGAGAGATGTATGTACCACAAGAAATTAGAATCAGATATCAGATGTCCATTGGAATACGGGCTGGAAGTATTTGGAGGCAAATGGAAATCAAGAGTCATATGTGTTCTGGCGGATAAGAAGACATTAAGATATAGTGAGTTAAGGGCAGAACTGGTGAATATTACAGATGCAGTTCTTTCAACAACATTAAAAGCGCTTATTGCGGATGATATTGTATCAAGAAAATCATACGATGAAATCCCACCAAGAGTTGAATATTCACTTACGGAAAAGGGCTTGTCTGTAATGCCGATATTGCAAAGTATATGCGACTGGTCATGCGCATTTTACAAGAAAGAAACTGACAAAGAAACGAGCCAGTGCATGAAGTGCGACCATAAGTAATGGATGAAGGAAGGTTATTGTGTGAAAAAAATAACCTTCCTTTTCAAATTAACATTTATTGTGTAAAATGTTACATAGAACTACCTAAGCGGTATACTGGCGAGCAGTAATACGACATACGCAATATGCAGAAATGGAGCGGAAATTGAGCAGATTAACGATTATAACCAAGGATAAGGCTCAGGTTACAATGGAGTCTTTATATCAGGATTTGGAGAGAAGAATAGTAGCAAGTCCACCGGGACTGTGTACTATCGACCTTACCAGGTCATTTATAAAAATGTGTCTTGCACAGTCATGTGGCAAATGTGTTCCATGCCGTGTGGGACTCAGGCAGCTTGCGAGACTTTTTGATGATGTGCTTGATGGTAACGCAACAGAGGAAACTCTTGATGTTATCAGGCTTACAGCAGAGGGAATCTATTATTCCGCTGACTGTGCAATCGGATATGAGGCAGCAAAGCTTGTACTAAAATGTATTGATGGCTGCGAGGATGATTTCAGGTCACATATTGAGAGAGGATTTTGTTCATGTAACAGTAACCAGCCGGTTGCATGTGTGAAGTCATGTCCGGCAGGAGTAGATATACCGGGATACATAGCACTTGTGCATGAAGGCAGATATGCAGACGCGGTTCGTCTTATAAGAAGAGACAATCCAATGCCTACAACATGCGCATACATTTGTGAGCATCCATGTGAAAACAGATGTAAGAGAACACTTATTGACGCGCCAGTCAACATCAGGGGACTTAAGAAAATGGCAGTTGATAATGCCGGTGATGTTCCGGTTCCGGCATGTAATGAGCCAACAGGTAAGAAGGTTGCAATAATAGGTGGTGGTCCGGGAGGACTCAGTGCCGCATATTATCTGGCTCTTATGGGACATAAGGTTACTATATTTGAGCAGAGAAAGCAGCTTGGTGGAATGTTAAGATATGGAATTCCTAACTACAGACTTCCTAGAAAAAAGCTGGATGCGGAGATTAACGCTATATTGTCTACAGGAATAGAAGTTAAGAAAAATATAAGCGTAGGAACAGACATTACGCTTGAGGATATTAATAAAGAATATAATGCAGTATACATTTCTATCGGAGCACATGCAGACAAGAAGATTGGAATTGATGGTGAGGATGCTACAACAGGCGTAACATCAGCAGTAGAAATGCTTCGTGCAATTGGTGATGATGAAATGCCTGACTATACTGGCAAGCGAGTGGTTGTTATTGGCGGTGGAAATGTAGCAATGGATGTTGCCCGTTCTTCTGTAAGATTAGGTGCTGAGAAAGTAAGCATTGTGTATAGAAGAAGAAAAGCCGACATGACGGCGCTTCCGGAAGAGGTTGAAGGTGCAGAGGCAGAGGGCTGTGATGTTCTTGAACTTATGTCACCAGTCAGAATAGAGAAAGATGAAAATGACGCAGCAGTTGGTTTATGGGTTCAGCCACAGATGATAAGCAGGATAAAAGGCGGCAGACCATCACCTAAGACTGCAGCTAAGGACGAGGTCCTTATTCCTTGTGACCTTATCGTAGTTGCCATCGGACAGGGTATCGAGACAAGATATTTTGAGGAGCATGGCGTTACAGTCAAGAGAGGAACAATCGAGGCACTTGATACAAGCGAGATTAAAGAACATAAAGGAGTATTTGCAGGAGGAGACTGCGTAACAGGGCCTGCAACAGTAATCAGGGCTATAGCAGCCGGAAAGGTTGCGGCAGCAAATATTGATGAATATCTTGGCTACCATCACGAGATAACTTCAGATGTAGAGATACCTTATGCCGGATATGAGGACAAGGTACCTTGCGGACGAGTTGAGGTTGCACTGCGTGATGCCGCAGACAGAAAGAAAGACTTTGAACCTATTGAATATGGATTTTCATGCGAGGAAGCATGTCAGGAATCTGGACGCTGCTTAAGATGTGATCATTTTGGATTTGGTTCATTCAGAGGAGGCAGAGAGAAACAATGGTAAATTTAACAATTAACGGTAAAGCTGTATCAGTAAAAGAAGGAACTACCATTCTTGAAGCTGCCAAAACAATAGGAGAGACAATACCTACACTCTGCTATCTCAAAGAAGTCAACGCAATTGGTGCATGTCGTGTATGTGTTGTTGAAGTAGAGGGTACTGACAGATGTGTTACAGCATGTAATAACTTTGTAGAAGAAGGCATGGTTGTCTACACTAATTCAAGAAAAGTGCGTACAACAAGAAAGACTAATGTAAAGCTCATACTTTCACAGCATGATTACAAATGTGGTACATGTATAAGAAGTGGTAACTGTGCGTTACAGTCAATTGCAAATGAACTTAATATATCAGAGATGCCATATGATTCAATCTTAGAAAAAGATAATTGGGATAAAACATTTCCACTTATCAGAGATGCCCAGAAATGTATCAAATGTATGCGTTGTGTGCAAGTGTGTGATAATATTCAGGGAATGCACATATGGGATGTTGTAAATACAGGTTCGCGTACAACTGTAAATGTGCGTGCAAACAAGAACATTGCGGAGACTGCATGTACACTTTGTGGTCAGTGTGTAAGCAACTGCCCTGTAGGTGCACTTACAGAAAGAGACGATGTCGGAATTGTGCTTGATGCAATTGAAAATGAGGATATTATTACAGTAGTACAGATTGCACCTGCAGTAAGAACAGCATGGGGCGAAGATTTTGGTATGTCTAAGGAATATGCGACAGCACAAAGACTTGTTGCAGGACTTAGAAGAATAGGATTTGATTATATATTTGACACAACATTTGCAGCAGACATGACAATTATGGAGGAGGGAAGCGAGTTTCTTGAAAGGCTTCCAGAAATCAAGGAGTCAGGACTTCCAATGTTCACATCATGCTGTCCAGGATGGGTGAAATTCGTAAAGAGCGAGTTCCCTGAGATGGCAGGCAGACTTTCAACAGCAAAGTCACCACAGCAGATGTTTGGTGCAATAACAAAGTCGTATTATGCAGAAAAGCTTGGGGTTGACCCGGAAAAGATATTCTGTGTGTCAATCATGCCTTGTCTTGCAAAAAAGGATGAGTGTACATGGGACGGAGGCAAAGATGTTGACGCAGTTCTTACAACAAGAGAAGTTGAAAGAATGTTCAAAGCATTTTTCATAAAGCCGGAAGAACTTGATGAGGACGAGTTCGACAATCCTTTAGGTGAAGGAACAGGTGCTGGCGTTATATTCGGTGCAACAGGCGGTGTTATGGAGGCGGCACTCAGAAGTGCTTACTATCTTGTGACAGGAAATAATCCTGACGCGGATGCGTTCCAGTCAGTGAGAGGTCTTGAGGGCTGGAAGGAAGCTTCATTTGACCTTAATGGGACAACTGTAAATGTGGCTGTTGCCAGCGGACTTGGCAACACAAGACATTTGGTGAATGCTATTAAGAAGGGCGAGGTTCACTATGATTTCGTTGAAATCATGTCCTGTCCGGGCGGCTGTATAAACGGCGGCGGACAGCCTTACAAGGAAGATGCTGTGATGGTTGAGGAGCGTCGTCATGTGCTGTACGGGCTTGATAAGCGCGATAATCTTAGATTCTCACATGAGAATCCATCGGTTAAGCAGTGCTACGAGGAGTATTTTGAGAAACCGTTGTCACATAGGGCGCATGAGATATTGCATGTGAAATAGAATCATTTTTCGATAAGGTATATGTAGACCGGTCTGCGGCTGGGGCAGAGCAGGGTGTACACCTTCGGACTGTCTTCGCTTAGCAGTAGTAAATGCCGCCATCTGCAGAGTTTTTTACAGGGTGCGAAAGCAAACGCGCTTCGCTTGAACGAGCTTTCGCACCCTGAACTTTTGCAGATGTCGGCATTAACTTCTGCACAGCTTGCCAGACTCAGGTGTACACCCTGCACTGTCCCAGCCGCAGCGGCTATATATGCCGGATTGGAAATATGATTTTATTCACGGTGCGTGTTCGGGGCAGGTGTGGCAGACGGACGCACCTGGTCGTTGCACTTCAGGTGCTGGGCTGGCTGTGATGTGTTTATTTGATTTAGGAGGCTTTTTATGAAGTTAAATGAATTGTCACCTAGTGAGGTGTTTTCTTATTTTGAAAAAATATGCTCTATTCCGCATGGTTCTGGGAATACAGGGATGATTGCGGATTATTGTCTGGAGTTTGCTAAGTTGCATGGGCTTAAGGCAAGGAAAGACGCGGCTGATAATGTTGTTATATTTAAGGCGGGGACTTCTGGATATGAGGACTGTGAGCCTGTGATTTTGCAGGGACATCTTGATATGGTGTGTGAGAAAGAGCCGGACTGCGATATTGACATGAGTGTACAGAGCATTAAGGCCTGCACCGATGGTAAGATGGTATGGGCTGATGGCACGACGCTTGGCGCTGATGATGGAATTGCAGTTGCATTTATACTGGCAGTGCTTGCTTCGGATACGATTGCGCATCCTCCTATACAGGCAGTGCTTACGAGCGATGAAGAGATTGGAATGCTTGGCGCAAGAGACCTCGACACTTCTGACCTTACAGCAAAGAGACTTATTAATATTGATTCTGAAAGTGAGGGAATATTGTATGTAAGCTGTGCTGGTGGTGTGAGAGCTGAGTGTGACATTCCGGTTGTGTATGAGGATGCTGCGGACTGGGTGGCAGATGGTGCAATTGATGTGCAGAATGGTTCGGTATGCTTCGAAGCTAAGATAAGCGGGCTTGCCGGAGGTCATTCCGGCGTTGAGATTCACAAACAGCACACTAATGCTATAAGATTGCTTGCTTCATTACTTTCACATGCCAGCGGGGCAGCAGATTTCCGTCTTGTGTCGCTTTCAGGTGGCGGCAAGGAAAATGCAATTCCAAAAGAAGCAAAGGCAGTTGTAAGTGTCAGAAGCTGCGATGCCACAACATTTGAACAAAGCATCAAAGAGAGTGCGGCTGTGTGGATGCAGGAAATCAGCGCGACAGAGCCACATGCTAAGATTGAGCTTGAAAAGACAGACATTGCAGCAGACAAGGTTCTTGATTCCAAGAGCACTGCAAATGTAATATATGCCCTCTGGTTAAGTCCTGATGGTGTGTACAAAATGAGTCAGGAGATTAAGGGCATGGTGCAGACTTCTCTCAATCTTGGAACTGCTTATCTCGACGCAGACAAGCTTGTGTACAAATATCTTATAAGAAGCAATACAGCGGCTGGAAAGAAATTATTGCTTGAGAGAGTCACCACATTTGTAAAACATTTGTCAGGAAAAGTAGTCACAATGTCGGACTATCCTGCGTGGGAATACAAGAGTGATTCGCAGTTAAGAAAGATATGCGTTGATAGCTTTACAAATGTATACGGCCACGAACCGGAAGTGACATCAATCCACGCCGGACTCGAATGTGGCATACTTGCCGGGAAAATGCCGGGAGTAGATATGATATCATTTGGACCGACACTTGAAAGTGTGCATACGCCTGATGAGTGTATGGACGCGGCTTCAGTGGAGCGGACCTGGGAATATCTGATGGAGATACTTAAAAGTTTATAACTAAATTTGCGGGAGTAAGTGTGTGACGACAGATTGCACCACATTTACTTCCGCAATTTTAGTTATATACTACAAAAAAATGGGTATAATATGCTATATATTAACCATAAGGAGAATTAATACATGATAAAAGATGGATTTTTATACCTTGCGGCACTTATATTTGCAGCCGCAGTATTAGTAAATCTACCTAAGATTTTTAAAGGGAAAAAGGCACAGGTGTTCTTTAATTTTGCACCGCCGATTGTACTTATATATCTAGGGCTTATGCTGCTTTGCACAATGAAAGTGTGGGACCTTAGTGCAACAAGCGCTGTGTACAAATCAGTCAAGAACCCGATATTATATGCGATGCTTTTCATAATGCTGCTTCGCTGTGACTTGAAGAAAATCATCAAGCTTGGACCTAAAATGCTTATCGGTTTCTTCGCAGCAACTTTGTCAATCGGACTTGGATTCTTTGTTTCATATGCAATATTCCACCAGCTCTTAGGCGCAGGTTCATGGAAAGCACTCGGCGCACTGTGCGGAAGCTGGATGGGCGGCGGCGGCAATATGCTCGCAATCCAGGCAGCACTTGATGTTGACGAAGCAACAATGGCTTACGCCCTTGTTATGGATTCAATCTGCGCGACACTTTATGTAATGTTCCTTCTGTGGGCAATCGGAAATCACGAGAAGTTCAACAAATGGACAAAGGCAGACACAAGCATAATCGACGGCGTTGGAGCTGCACTCGAAGAGGAAGCAAAAGCCAACACAAAGCCTCTCGTATGGCAGAACATCATTCTTCTGCTCGGTTCAGGACTCTTAGTATCGGCAGTTTCAATGGAACTTGGCAGCATGATTAATGCATATTTATCATTCTTTGACAGCACAACATGGACAGTCCTTATCGTATCAGTGCTTGGTATCGTATTCGCCCTGACACCATTTGGCAAGATTAAGGGAACTGAGGAGATTTCAAATGTAATGCTTTATATAGTCATTGCCTTAATAGCATCAAGAGCAGACCTTGGAGCAGTCGGCAATGCCCCAATATGGCTTCTCGCAGGATTCGTAATCCTCCTTATCCATGTGGCAATAATGATTGCACTTGCGAAGATATTGAAACTCGACATCTTCACATGCTGCGTTGCTTCCCTCGCAAACATCGGTGGAACAGCAACAGCACCGGTCCTCGCCGGCGCATACTCTAATGCCCTTGTACCAGTTGGTATCATGATGGCGCTGCTTGGCTATGTCATCGGAACCGGCGGCGGTCTTGTCGTGGCTAATCTGATGAGTATATTTGGGTAGATTTTAATGGAATAATTGATGGAATGGATAGCACTTCGGCAGTGGATGGATACTGCTGGGGTGCTATTTTTTAATTTAAATATACAATTTTCTCAGCTTACTATTTACCCCAGAGGGCACGATAGGTGTACTCTCTGTCTCTAAAATCAAGAAAATAAATGTGAGAACTCATAATTAATTATGAAAAAGAACTTGATATATGCAGACTTGTGTGATATGATAGAAAATAGAAACGAATATATGTTCTGATTTCGGAGGATGAAATGAAGATAAGTTATAAGAAATTATGGAAGCTGCTGATTGACAGAGATATGAAGAAAAAAGATTTAGCGGAGCAATCAGGTGTAAGTAATGCATCAATCGCAAAATTAGGCAGGAACGAGAATGTAAATACAGACATATTGCTTAAAATATGCGTGGCATTAAAATGTGATATCTCTGACATCTTGGAGATTGTGCCTGATGAAGCGGAGCGATAATTATGGACAGGCTTACAAAAGAGCAGCGACATAGGAATATGAAAAATATCAAATCGAAAGATACTTCGATAGAGTTGAAACTTCGTAAGGAATTATGGAAACGAGGATATCGTTACAGAAAGAATTATGAAGGACTGCCGGGAAAACCGGATATAGTGCTTACAAAGTATAAAATTGTTATTTTCTGTGACAGCGAGTTTTTTCACGGAAAAGACTGGGAAGTACTAAAACCGCAGTTGGAACGTGGGAAAAATGCTGAATTTTGGATAAATAAGATATCTAATAATCAGCATAGGGATGATGAAGTTAATAAGCAACTACAGTTTCTCGGCTGGACCGTTATAAGATTCTGGGGTAAGGACATTATGAAAAACACAGATGAATGTATACGGGTAATAGAAGAAGCAATTTTTGATGAAAAATGTAATGATTATGATATGGAATAGAGGAGATTTGACATGTATAAGTCTATAGATTTGTTTGCCGGTATTGGTGGAATTAGAAAAGGTTTTGATAAGGCATTTGAGAAAAAAATCAAGACAGTGTTTGTAAGTGAATGGGATGAATATGCACAACAGACATACAGGCTGAATTATAATGATAAGTTTGATATAGCAGGTGACATAACAAAGATAGACGAGAAGGAAATTCCAGAATTTGATATTTGTCTTGCAGGATTTCCGTGTCAGGCTTTTTCACTTGCCGGAAAGCGAATGGGATTTGATGATGACTATAAAGGTTTGTGTAGAGGAACATTGTTTCAAGATGTTGTAAGAATATGCGAGTATCATCAGCCTAAAGTTATTTTCTGTGAAAATGTAAAAGGGCTGACTATTCATGACAAAGGACGGACTTTTAAGGTTATCAAAAAAGCATTCGAGCAAATAGGATACACAGTTTATGATAAGGTGTTAAACAGCAAAGATTTTGGGGTTCCTCAGAATCGGGAGAGAATTTACATTGTGGCATTTAGGAATGACATTGACAGCAGTAGTTTTAAGTTCCCGGAACCGACTAATTCGAATACCTGCATCAGGGATATTCTGGAAGAAAATGAGGTTAGCGTTAAATATTATTTGTCAACGGTGTATATTGAAACTTTGAAGAGACATAAGGCTCGTCATGAATCCAAGGGAAACGGATTTGGATATGAAATCAGAGACCTGGATGGAAAAGCAGGTGCAATCGTTTGTGGTGGAATGGGGCGTGAAAGAAACCTTATTGTAGATAAGAGACTTACAAATTTTACGCCGATTACGCATATTAAAGGTGAAGTTAACAGAGAAGGTATTAGGAAAATGACTCCGAGAGAATGGGCAAGACTGCAGGGGTTACCAGATGATTTTAAACTGGAACTGGCAGATACTCATTTATACAAGCAGTTAGGTAACAGCGTAACAGTTAATGTTATTGAGGCAATAGCAAAAGAGATAAGGAAAGTTTTAGATAACAGCAAATGATTAGGTTAGGAGTGTTCATATGGCTTGGCGTTTAAATAAAGGTGATTGGAGCGAAGCTTATGTTTTTTTAAAACTGCTGGCAGAAGGAAGAATTTATTCAGGAGATGAAGATTTGAATAAAGTTCTGTCTGTATATATGGATGTTTTAAAAATTATAAGAAAGAATTTAGGTGTAAAAAATGAGTATGCAATTAATACTGATTATATTGTTGCATTTGAAGGTCGTGAGGACAGTGTTCTAATACCAATATCAGAGGTTTCAGGTTATGCTGAGAGATTGTTTGAATATATTCGTATGGCAAAAGGCAGTAAGGCATTTGAATTTCCTGATATCGAGGATTATTTGATAAAAACAATGGGAATACATAATATTAAGGAATCTTGTGTTGACGATGAATATGATAAGAAAACAGATATACTTTTGGAAGTTTTAAATAGTAATGATTCGAGTCGTGAAGTTATTGGCTTTTCGGTGAAATCACATTTAGGTAATCCGCCCACATTATTTAATTATTCACAAGCGTCAAAGATGGTGTATAGAGTTGAGGGGTGCGACGAAGAAACAATGCATTATATAAATTCTATGAAAAATTCTGTAGGGGGATGTGATTTAGACGCAAGAATAGACTACATTAAGTTGTCTGAAAAATTAGATTTAAAGTTTATGGGCAGTAAAATTATAGATAATAGAAGATATGGAGAAGCAAAAGAAACGGGACCATTTTTTACATGGAATTTAGAACACTATGATGTAAATATGCTGTCCGTGTTTGATGCGATGTTGTTATCAGATTATGGGTACTATGAAAAGCCTGTTACCCGCAAATTATCAGATGTAGCCGAAGCGGTGGCATTAATTAATCCACTTAATGTACATAGCCCGAATACGGTATATAAAGCAAAGTTTAAGGATTTTTTGTTCTGTGCCTTTGCAGGATTGACTGCATCTAAACGCTGGGATGGAACACGGAGAATAAATGGTGGATATATTGATGTAAAAAGTAATGGAGAAATTTTATATTGTAGAGCTGTATCCGACGAAAAATTTACAGAGTATTTATTTAAGAACATGAAATTGGAAAGACCAGAACATGGTTCATATTGTAAGTACACTATAGCTCAGGCAGAGGAGTATTTAAATGGACTTGAAATTCCTGAAAATATTTTTAAAAAGCGTAATAGTGACAAGCGTGGAGATTATGGATATGTATATTATGATGAAAGTCATTATGAACAACCATGTTATTGTATAGATATAAACTTTACATTTAGATTTCGCAGTTAAATAGTTATATATAATATGAAAGGAGTATTGAGTATATGAGCAATAATGGAAATAGAATGTCAGGTAATAAGGGCGAATGGTCTGAATTATATGCTTTTATGAAATTACTCAGCCAAGGTCGTGTTTATGCAGCCAATGAAAAGGTAGAAAAAATCGATGAAGTATATTACCCTATACTTAAGATAATGAGAGAAGAAACCAGGGGAGAAGTTATTGATTATGTTATTGATAATGATATGGTTCATCTGGAGATTCAGTCTAATCGGATATTAAGTGTTTCAAGAACAGAGCTGGAAGAAAATGCAAATTTATTGTTGAAGGAAATAGCTTCACATAGCGGAAGCTTTGAAGTAGAGGAAGTAGCAAAGTTTGCAAACGGAATAAAGGTTACAAAAATCAAGGCTCCTGCCGCTGATACAACAGATATTTCAATGCAGATTGAGGATATCCATACTAATTTCATTCGTAATGTGGGTTTTTCTATTAAATCAGAAGTAGGAAATGCTCCTACATTGTTAAATGCAGGATTGACTACCAACTTTATATACAAGGTTACAGGCATAACATCTGAACAGGCAGAAGAGATTAATGCCATTGATACAAGGACTAAGATTAAGGACAGAATGGCGAAGATTGCAGAGTATGGTGGCAGTGAAAAATACTATGGAATGAATCATGATGGATTTAAGAGAAATCTTATTATGGTTGACAGCAGTATGCCTGAAATTATTGGAAATATGCTGTTGTATTTCTATTCTGAGGATGTAAAGGATTGCGATAAGTTGGTAGAAATGCTTGGCGAAAGAGATCCTCTCGGATATGGCGATGTAATGATGTATACATATAAATTCAAGAAGTTTCTCTGCTCTTGTGCATTGGGGATGAAACCAGCAAAGCCGTGGGATGGCTTGGATGAGGCAAATGGAGGATATATCATTGTAAAAGCGGATGGAGAAATACTGGCATATCATATCTATAACAGGAATTTCTTTGAACAATATCTGTTGGATAACACGATTCTGGAGAGAGCTTCTACAAGCAGACATGAGTATATGAGTCTGTATGAGGAAAATGGAGAGATGTTTATTAAGTTGAATCTGCAGGTTAGGTTTAGGTAGTGATTAACATTGAACAAGTGTTTTGTATGTGCTTGTATGCAGAACAGACTTTTGAACTTGTGCTACTCAAACTCTAAGATGTAGATAATACCAGGAGATCAAAAGGATAAGAAAGTATTATATGTCTTATTAAATAAGGCGAATGTAGATAGTAAAAAATCATCAAATAAAGAGGAAAAGTTGGTTGTACATGAAGGATTAATGAAAAGCCGTGCTTTTAATAGCCTTGATATTCTGGTAAAGTTTCGTTTGGCTTTGACAACAATTGTCAATTTAATAAGAGTATATTAATTGAAAGAATGATTAGTTAAATGGAGATATAGGTGTGTCAGATTTTAATGTCTTGAAGGAATACTACATAAGATACCTAAAACAGGTAAGAGGTAATTCAGATAGCTCGGTAAATCATTATATTGGAGCTTTACAAACAATATCGAAGTACCTTGTTGAAAGAGGAAAAATTGTAAATACAATATATGAAATTGACAATGTTGGAGAATTGGAAATAATAAGGGAGTACTTATATCAACAACCTGATTTTGTGGAAAAAAATGAACGTGGGCGAAGAATGTATAGTGCAGGATTGAATAATTATATTCGATTTGCAGAGGGAATAGAATTTGCAGAGGCAGGAGAAAGAGCGACGGTTCTTGATTTTGCAGTTCCTGTTGAAAAAAGCGTTTGCGTTGAAACTATGGAATGGCGAAGAAACAGAATAATAAAAGAACAGGCACTTGAATTTGCTCAATATAAGTGCGAAGTGGACTCTGGACATATTACTTTTATTGCGGCAGCGACAATGAAGCCATATATGGAAGGGCATCATGCCGTGCCAATGAAAGAGCAAAACAATTTTGATGTTAGTCTGGATGTATATGCAAATATTGTTTGTTTGTGCCCTATTTGTCATCGGTTACTTCATTATGGGAAAGTGTCACAAAAGAGGGAAGTATTAGAACAAATCTATATTGCACGAGATGATAGATTACAGAATAGTGGAATTTATCTTACCAAGGATCAGTTCTTGAATATTGCAGAGTAGAAATGGGGTAAGTTATTTACTTTGTATGAACTTTTGAAAAGATGGGAAAAAGCAAATGAAAAGGAGCCGTTCATGCCAGATTATAGTAAAAACCGTGTACTTGCATTATATAAGATTTTGATAAATTACACAGATGAGCAGCATCAGATTTCTATGCAGGATATACTGGGATATATGGAAGCTGAGGGGCATTTCTGCAGCGAAGACAGCATTCTGCGATATATAAAACAATTAAGGAATGAATTAGGTGTAGATGTAATCTCAAGTCGCGGAAGAAATGCCCAATATTTTATTGGAGACAGGCTCTTGGAAAAGGAAGAAATGAGGCTTATTATCGATTCTGTTAATGCGTCTAATTTCATTGAAAAGAGCATTGCGACCAAAATGATTGATAAGCTTAAGAGTACTATGAGCATATATGATTCTGAAGAATTGGACAGAAATGTGTTGGGGATTAATATAGCTAAGGCTGAGAACAGAAAAATCCTTTATAATGTGAACTTGATACAGGAAGCATTGAACAAGGGAGTTCAAATTAGTTTTGATTATATGGGATGGAATAGAAATAAAAAGTTAGTAAAAAAGTCGGACAGAAGATATAATATGAATCCTTGGGCTTTGATATGGGCTAATGACAGATATTATTTGTATGGGTATGATGTGAAAGAAACGCAGGGGGTATTATATGAAAGACATTACCGGGTAGATAAGTTGGATAATATTATATTATCTGAGGTTTCAAGAGAAGGGAAAAGTCAGTTTCGGAGTTTTAACGCCAATACATATGTATCAAGAAGAATGGGAATGTTTTCAGGAAGAGAGCAGGCAATAACGGTAAGAATACCAGAAAATTTAGTGGGAGCATTTATTGATCAGTTTGGAAAAAGAATCACAATTACTGAAGAAACTGATGGCATGTTGTTAGTGACATTTAATGCTGTAGCTTCTGTTATTTTGCTTGGATGGATAATAGGCTTGAAATGTGCAGAAGTTGTGGCACCAGAAAATGTAAGAGAAGATATAAAGGCATTAATACAATGTAATCTGAATTATTACAATGAAAAGAATTGACGCATATTTGCGGCAATTCTTTTTGCGTTTAATGGTAAAATTATAAATAATTTTACTAATAACGATAGTATGACATGCGTAATAAAACAGGAGGTATAGTATTGAAAGATTATTTGTTGGATGTTATGCAACGACATGAACAGGGGTTGTATCTTTGTGAATTACCGACCGGTAATGGAAAGACTTATGATTCGGCACATGCAATGAAGGAATATGCAGATTCTATTGTAGATGATACAAAAATTATTTACTTAACAACGTTAAACAAAAATTTGCCTGAAGATGCATTGCGAGCTGCATATGGAAATGATGATTTGTATAATCGTAATGTATTAAGATTACGTTCTAATTTCGATGAAGTAGTAGAAAAAATTCTAGATATTCAGGTACCTGAAGAAATGCAAACGGATGTATATTTAAAATTATGCAAGGATGTTTCTCTTTACCGTAATGCTATAGAAAAAAAGTACGCGGATAAGGAATATATAAAAGAACTTACAGATAGGATAACGGATGGAGACAGACAACTTCGATATGAGATTACAAAGCGTTTAAAGAAGAGATTTTCTACAAAGGCAAGACGAAAAAATGCTGTTAGAACTGATGCAAAATATAAATGGATTGGAAAATTGTATCCAGCAGTATTTACAGACGATTATAGAATAATACTGATGAGTGTTAGCAAGTTTATGAAAAGGAATTCTATTCTGATTGATTCCAGTTATGAGTTTTTGAATTCTGACTTAATTGAGAATGCCATAATTATTATTGATGAGTTTGATGCAACGAAAGACACAATACAAAGTGAACTAATTGAGAAGTCTCTGGCAATGCAGGAAGATTATATACAATTATTTCGCCAAATATATCGTACATTAAATCCGAATGATTTTTCTTCTGATATGAGGCTTGCTATGGAACGGGTAGAAAATTCGGAAAATAGAAATACATTTACGTCATTAATGGCAGAAGCAAGAGAAATTGCAGAAAAATATCATGTTCGTTTAAGTATAAAAACAAGGGAAGATTTAGTGGATCAACGACAAATTTTCTTGTTCAATGATGGTTCTTTCCATACGGTTTTAAAAGAAGGAACACAATATATCAGGTCAACATTAAATGAAGAGGATAATCGGATAGAAGTATTCTTTGAAGATAAAGAAGATTTTTTTAAACACAGAGATAAGGAAAAAGACATCGTTTTATATAGTCTTTTGCGTGAGATTAATTTATTTCTCCTGCATTTCAGAGTGTTTTCAATCGAATGGGCAAGAAATTATATGGAGATTGTTAATGATTCACGAAGCGAGAGCATGGACGCCTTGAATCTGGATAATGCAATTAGTTCGATTTTAAAAAGATTGGAACTATCTAATAAGCAGCGAGATTTGCTGATGGGTGAAACCTGTAAAATGGTTAGAAATAATCGTGAATTAATAATGGAGGATAGAAGTTTTTATCAGGTTGGTATGGAGTATTATGAATTTGAGGATAATGATTCTCATCATGACAATACAAATCTTAAATTTGTTAAGGTATATGATACTCCTGAAAAGATAATGTTATACCTTGCTGGGAAAGCAACTGTATTTGGTATATCGGCAACAGCTGAAGTTGATACAGTTGTAGGAAATTATGATCTGCGATATCTGAAAGAACAATTGAAGGAAAGATTTTATAAGACGCCGAGCAACTTAAAGGATAAAACAAGAGCTGCGCTAGAACAAAGATGGAAAGCTTATACAGATGGCGGGATAAATGTACACGGAGAAGTAATCAACAGCGATATACAAGGATTTAAAGCAGAAGATTATTGCAAAACATTTATGAATGCAGAATTTGCACGATACTCTGCAAATATTATTACAAATATAACAGATAACGAATATCAGATAATAAGATACTGTAATGTACTTAAAGCAATGTGTATTTTTAATAAGAATGAAGATATTCAGTCAATGTTGTACTTGGGAATGGCGTTGCCGAAGAAAAATAATCCAGGCATGGACGAAGGTGTTTTGCAGCAGTTGTTTGAATATTCTCAGATGGAGACTACGCAGAGTGATAGTACTGTTTGCTTCTTGAAAGGCGACAATTTTGAACAGGATAAGGAAGAATTACAGCAAAGATTGTCGAGTGGAGAAAAGATATTTGTTATGTCATCTTATCAGACTATTGGTGCTGGACAGAATTTACAATATAAGATTCCAGAAGGTAGAAAAGTTGTACAACTGGGAGAGTTTACCAAGAGTGACAAGAGGTTCTTATATAAGGATTTCGACGCATTGTATCTGGGAAATATAACCAATATGACAGTAAATACATATCAGGATGAGAAAATAACTTCGCATGATTTATTGCAGATGTTGTTTCAAATAGAGGAATTGTACGAGAATGGTGAAATGAATTATTCTGAAAAGGACCAAATGTTAAAGCTTGCGTTTCGTTCCTATACAGGAAGTGACCAATTCACTTTAAACAAGTTGTATAAGTTAAAGAGTGTAGTTGTACAAGCAAGCAGAATGGTTTTACAAGCGGTGGGTCGTATGTGTAGAACTTTTGTTAAGAGTCCTGAAATATATTTATTTGTTGAATCTGAGTTATTAGAGAAACTATATGTTGGTGAATTAAAAAAACGCATCTTACCGCCAGAAATGAAAGCAATTGTGGATATGCGTGAATCGCTTGGAAAGGATTATCTGCCGGAAGAAAACTTTATGTTAAATAAGGCAGAAAAGATATCTTCAGTTGGCCTTTGGACGATTCGAAGAATGTTGGCAAAGGATTGGACTGCTGAAAGTATGCAGTTATGGGAACAGTTGAGGATGTTGGTATTACAGTATCCGACAGCAAGTACATATGACTGGCAGAATAATGAATATCTGCAAAAACTTTACATAACAAGTGGAGAAAAGCGGAATCAATATATTTACTCGCAGTATTCAGACTTCAACGATGTTACTATAGACTTTGGAAATGATAAAGTGGCATTTAGAAACAGTAAAAGAGCTAAAATAAAAGGAAACTCGGATGAAGTTGTTATTTATGAAATGAGCGAAATAGAATCTGGGTTGCCGGCAATATTGAGATATCCTGGAATGAAAGCTCATTTTGAAGAAATGGGATATGCATTGAAATTTGAAATGAATGAATATCTTCTTAGCCCGGTATTGTTCCATAATATTTATAAAGGCGCATTGGGCGAAGTGGCTGGTAAGTTTATATTGAACAGAGAATTGGGAATTGAATTATCACCTATAACAGAGCCGGAATATTTTGAATTCTTCGATTATAAGCTATCTGCTGATGTGTATGTTGACTTTAAGAATTGGAAGTTTACATATGTACAGGATAGAGAGGAAATCAGAAAAGATATATTAAGAAAGCTGGATGCTATAGGGGCAAAAAGAGTTTATATCATAAATGTTGTATCAGATAAAAATTATAAGCCGAGTTCCATAGTAGATCAACGATTGGTGGAGATTCCGATGCTTATAAGAGAAGATGGTACTGTGTGTTATGAAAATTTACATATGATTCGTAAGGAGGATTTCGAAAATGTTAACTAACAGAATTAATGTTACCTACAATATGGAAAATATTGATGCTGACTTTGATGTTTTTAGAGTTGAGAAGGCTAACAAGGATTATTATAAATATAATATATTAGATTCAGCTGTATATGAATTTAAGGCGGCAGCAGTTCAGTGGACTTTTGGTGCAACTGCATTGGTGCTGTTCCGTAAGGGTGAGGTAACAGAACAGCAATTTAAAGAAAGTATTATGAAAGAGTATGAGGATGTAAAAATCCAAAAGATTGATTTGTTTGATAGTGAGCAGTGCAGTAATTGTTTTTACTTCGAAAATAGATTACTCGCACAACTGCTGATAAATTCAATGAGAACACCTAAACATGAGGCTTTTATGTATAATAACCTCACAGGGAAGCTTTTCTATCATGACCCATCATGGAAACATAAGGATAAATTAACAGGTAAGGTGAATTTTATCAGATTTTTGGAAATTGTTATTGATCCGGGGATGTATCTTAATTTGGAACATAAGACATTCAAGAGATATGATCGAGAAAGTAACGGATTGTATGTAATAGATTCAAAGACAGGAGAGTTCAGAAAAAAATTAAAAACTGATACCAATGTCATTACATACAAGGAAGGTTCCTTACCACATAATCATTTTAGAGTTGATAATTTTGACATTACCGATATTACACATTTTAGAAAAAGTAAGATGGGCGTAATGGAGCAGTTTTTAAGGGATGTGAACGACAATCTTTCTAAATATATATCCATAGATATTGTGGAGAGGGAAGATGCACAACAATTTGATATTTCCAATTTGGAAAAGAAAGGAATATCAGAGCTTGAATATGGTGAAATGCTTCAGAAAAAGGGCGTTGTAATTGTAGATGAGAATGACTCTGAAATATCAAAGGATATCGTAGCAAAGCTTCAGGAGGAGTTGGAGAAGTATTATCATGTAAAGGCAGCTGTAGGAAACCTTTCGGGGGATGCGTATAATATCAGAATTATTCATGATGGTGAATATTATGCTGAAAATGAGATGCATGATCCACACAGTGATAACCTAAAAGGATATATTGTACAGCATATAACAGAAGAAGCTGAGCATTTTACAAATACAAAGGGCAGCTCTCCGGATATTAAAAAGATTGTTCAGGAACTTATAATAAAAGGTGATGTAAGAGAGCGCATGATTTCGATTTTTGATTGGAAAAGACTTGATTCCGGAAAAGATTGGACTTTTGTTCTCAGAAAAAAGATTAAAACAAAGTTTGGGGAAAATGTGGAGCACATGAATTTTGGTAATAAAAAAGCCTTCAATTATTACAATTATTATCGTTTAAAAATTGATGGTAATGGGAAAATGGAATTTGATGCATTTTGTGATAGTAATCAGAGCGAAACAGAAGAGTGGAACAAAATTTGTTATGCCTATGATTTTGTAGAAGATAAGCACCATGGTGTACAAAATCACGTAGAAGGATTAATGTATTCGAACATTGATAATATTCACGCTATATTGTTAACGCGCGAAAAGACCTTACCAAATATTTCGGCATTAATGGACACGTTGATAGAAACAGATGCCAAGGAAAGAGTTTCGAAAGAAATATTGTTGAAAGCAATAAATGATTTTGAAACTGAATATATTGCTGCAGGGGAAATTATTTCTGAATGGAAAAACAAATTGTCTGTGGAAACCGAAATGATTACTAAGAAATCGATAAAAAAGATACTAAACATGAAATCGGGAACAGCATCAAAATTTAATAGATTTTTACATCAAAAGTATGGTATATGGATTGATGGTGAGCTGAGAAAAGGAGAATTTGAATATCTTTACCAAATTGGAAATCTCTTAAACATTAAGTATGATTACAATGAAAATGATTATTTAGATGGGCGTGCTTTTGTATACTATGTAGGAGCTAAAGGTAACAATAAAAAAACCAAATATCCAAATGCTTGTTGTATGCGCAAGGTTATTTCGTTGGGAGAAACACTTGAATATGAAGAGGCACTTCCATTGATGACAGTAGAATTTGTACGCAATAGTCAATTCACAGTGCTTCCGTTCCCGTTCAAATATTTGCGAGAATATATTGAGCAGTGTTGATTAGGAATAATGGACAGGGACATAGATATGTTATAACAGGCATTTTAAGAATAAGGGACAGTATTACACTTATTTTGACTAAGATAGTCCCTTGTGGACGACACTGGATTGGTTTATCCTATATCCAGGCTTGAGACAAGCCAATGAGAAAATGAAAATTGACAACTGAATAGCAGTTACAGATTTGAGTAGAATTACGGATCATATATACGCAGGATGAAAATCAAAGTTATCATATAGACGGATAATGAAAATTTTGTAATTACCAACATGGGAGCATTGCTTCTGGCAAAAGATTTAAATGTATTTGCACATTTAAAGAGAAAGGCTATTCGTGTAATCAAGTATAAGGGCAATGGTAAAACAAATGCTATCAGAGAACAGGTATTTACGAAAGGATATGCAATTCAGTTTGATGATATTACAGATTATATTATGACATTGATTCCGCAAGAGGAAGAAATTGATGGTGGAAGAAGGCAGGAACATATTATGTTTCCGCGCAAGGCAATAAGAGAAATGCTCGGAAATATGATTATTCATCAGGATTTGATTGCACATGGTAGCGGACCAGTTATGGAAATTTTCGATACTAAGGTTGAAGCATCAAATCCAGGAAGTTTGTTGGTAGAGGTGAACCGTATTATTGACACGGTTCCACATTCCAGAAATGAATCAATGGCTTCTTTTCTGCGAATAGTGCGAATTTGTGAGGAACGAGGTAGTGGATTTGATTGTATGGAAGAAGGTATGCGTGATTTGACGATTCCGGCACCCAAGGTCGAAACGGGGATGACTTTACCAGAACAAAACTATATTGGTATGACAATTTGAATGATTGGAAGAAAGACGATAAAATCAGAATCTGTTATCTGTATACTTGTTATTGCTATGTCAATGAAATCGAGGTGGCAAATACGGTGCTGAGAGAACGATTTGGCGTAGAGGAGAAGAACAAGGCAATTATTTCAAGAATAATAAAAGATACCATAGATGCGGGTTTTATTAAGTTGTCAGATGAAAATGCTGCGCCGAAATTAAGAAGATATATACCTTATTGGGCATAAAATTTTAGTTGATGGGTAGTTGATGGAAAGAAGCTAAGTAAGAATATATTTTCACAAAAGCCAAGAAAATAAGGGGAATACGGGAAATTTTATGTAAAAATTTAGTTGATGGGTAGTTGATAGTATATTAAGATTCGACAAAATTTCTATGACTTAAAAAGGGTTACAGAGTGTAACCTTTTTGTGTCAAAGGAAAATTATGTTTTCTGACAGAATAGAGAATTTATCCAGAGGAACAATTCCTCCGGGACAGACAATGGAAGGATTTTTCGCGGGTGAATCTGTACCGGTAAATCAAAAATTATCAGATATGTTATTGCAACTGCACATAAGTGAGCGTATAGGTCGAGGAGTTCCAAAGATAACAGAGGTTTATGGAAAAGGAACATATGAGTTCAGGGAAAATTCTATTGTCGTGTCGATTCCGTTTACCAGGGTATCAACAGAGGATGAGGACCCAAGATGGATCCAAGATAGGACCCAAGATGGAACTCAAGAAGATAGTAAGGGTAGTTCGGAGTATACCGGACTTAACAGGGAAATGGTGGATGCTTTTGTGGAGGAGATTGTTGTGTATGCAAAGGACAGGGTGGAGATAAAGTGGAAGTTTAAGGAAGAGTTTGGAGAGGTGGAAATGTCGAAAAAGATAGAATGTTCGGTGGAGAATATGGAAATGGGGTGGTATAATTAAAATGTGTTAAATATAGAAAAATTGTATCTGATATTTATATATTAAAGGCACTGGAGGTAATCAATGAATTATTTGTTTGGATTTTTTATTTGGTGGATTATTTTTTGGGTAATATGCTTGAGTGTTTATTGTTTTGAATGGCAGACAAAGAATTTCGTGAGTACATTTAGAAAATACGCGCAGATGATCCTGTATATGCTTTTTATGTTGAGTGGATATATAATGGCATTTCTGGCATCGTATATATGGAGTTGGAAACAATGGAAGGGTTCTGCATTGGCTGGCGCATTTATATTGCTGATTACATGGAAAATTGCATATAAGATTTTTGGCTGCATTTGGAGAGAAAGAAATGTAGATACAGGAGTCATTGAATACAATATAGAATTGTCAGATGGAGAAAGGCACTGGTGTAATTCAATAAGTATCGGTGGCATGATTGTAATAGGTATAATTTTGTTTGCACAAACTGGTGAAGAGGATTATTTTGAAGTAATAAGTATGGCTTTTTCTATTTGGATGGGGTCATATATTTCGATTCAGAAAGTACAGCAAAAGAATACAATTAAAGAGGTGCTGAAGGATTGGAAAACGGTGTTCGAAGTAAGGAGTAAATTAGTGCCTATTACAGGGACAATTTTTATGTTTGTGCTTGTGTGTTTTATAGCACTAAATTATTTTGAACAAGCTAGAATGATATTTGATGAAATGATAATAGGATTTGCAATTGGAAGTATTTCGTTCTTATTGGGTATTGTTATCAAGAATAAATATCAAAAGAATTCTAGATTTGAAGCTAAGAAATAGTGTCATGAGTAATGTTATGTGAAGGAAGGATAGAAAATATCGTTTGGAATTTTAGTAGAAATAATTTGAACATATAATGTATGGAGACTTTGATGCAAAAATTGAATGTGTAGAAAACGATTCAGTGAAGAAAACACTAATCCGATACAATACATATTGCACTTAAATATTTTTTTTATAGAAACAAATCGTTACACATTGAATGAGTAACTGATGAAAATAAGACAAAAGAATTGCTAAGACGGTAGAATAGAGATGGAATAATGCAAGAATAGGGAGTATAAGAAATGTCATCAAAATCAATTAAGGTGGTGTGCGAAGAAAAATGTTTGAATATTATTTATTCGCCTGCAATAAACTTTGATGTAATTGAAAAAAATATAAATGACGGAACTTGGATAAAAGGAACTTTCTGGGTAAATAAGACAAACATAGTTGAAATTAATCAGGATGACGAATCAATTTGTTTTACAATTGCAAAAACTAAAGAAAATTACTATTTGCTTGATAGAGAAGTATTTGGAATTAAGCATAATATTTCAATTGAGAAAAAGTTGAATATCTCAGATAAGTGGTTTATTACATATCCAAAAACTTCAGTGATAAAAAAGATAGATGAATTATTGCAAGATGATTTGTGTATAGTGGCTGATGAAAATGGAGAGGAAAATTATTTACCGTCGAGAGCATTTCTTGAGTTGATAGAAGTATTTCCAAATTCATATGAGGTAAAAAAATATGTATCTTCTAGAATATCATATTTACTTTCGACCTATGTCGAGGGCGTATGGAAAAACAAAGAGTCGTATGAAAGATACTTAGAGAAAAAGGAAGCAAATTTGCCATTATCTTCTTTTCCTAATATTAAGTTAATGGGATATGAAATGTATAAGAAGGCTTATGATGAACTTGAACTAATGCTTAAAAATTCAATGTCATATTCAGAGAAAGAATGGCAAAGGCGAATTTATGAGATAATTTGTGTATTATACCCCAAGTATATTGCTCGCTTTAGGGAAATTGAAGTTGGAACAGATGGCCGTCATATGAAAACACCAGATTTTATGTTGGTAGATTCAGCCGGTTTTGTTGATATTTTAGAAATTAAAAAGCCTGATGGTATTAAAGTTGTTTCAACTACAGAATATAGAAATAATTACGTTGCAAGTAGAGATCTTGAAGGAGCAATAGTTCAAATAGAAAAGTATATATACATTCTTAATCATGAAGGAGAAGCAAGGGTAAAAAAGATACAAGATAAGGTGCGAAATCATTTGCCTTCAAATTTTCGCTTAAAGGTAGTTAATCCGCAAGGGATTTTGTTACTTGGAAGAAGTAATAATTTAACAGATGAGCAATTATTTGATTTTGAAATTATAAAACGTCAGCACAAAAATATTGTAGATATTATGACTTATGATGATTTGCTTAAGAGATTTAGAAATATCTTAAATCAAATAAAATAGTAAAGAATATAAGGTAATGATGCATAAAGATGATATAGTTCTGATATGTGTCAGGGTTATATTGTTATTTGGGAAAATGTGAACGTATTATAAAGATAATAGATGAATTTATTGAGTAGTACATATTGGTGCACCACAGGTGATTGCAAAGCAGGAGTAATAACTCACCACCGCATTATGATAAGGGAGGTGCAAGTCAGATAATGGAAACATTTAGAATGGCTGGTGATAATAACCGGTTGTATTTTAAAAACTATGAGAGAAGACCTGATGATGAAGAGTTTGCAGAGGTTATGAAAATTCTTAAAGAAGAAGGTGCAATTATTAGTGATAAATATATAGCACCAGATTGTGATTGGTATCAGAATTGCACTATTGGAGAAGGTGTCTTTGATATTCTTTATTCGATTGATGGAGATGGAACTTTTCTCTATACAGAAAGTAGCAAAACGCTAGAAGTATTAGAACATTTATTTGCGAACAATCATAATAAGAATACAACTGAATAAACCATATAAGAAAAAATAAAAAATTCCCCCATCACACCCTTGACACGAGGGGAACAGGTAAAACTTATGCTTCCGCATTTGCAATGAGAGAACTGGGATTTAAGAGAGTCTTATTTTTAGTTCATAGGGGACAGCTTGCAAGACAGACTAAGAAATCTTACGAAAAGGTGTTTGCAAAATCTGTTTCTATGGGGTTAGTTGGTGCGGGTTATCATGAATATGATGCGGATTATGTATTTGCTACGGTACAGACATTAAATCGTGATGAACATTTGCTTCAATATGATAAGGATGCATTTGATTGTATTGTGTTGGACGAGGCACATCATGTAACTGCTGATACATATCAGAAGATTATGAAACATTTTTTGCCTAAGCTTTGGCTTGGAATGACGGCAACTCCTGATAAGAGAGATGACAATGTTGCAGGTAGAAATGTTTATGAGTTATTTAATTATCAGATTGCTTACGAGATACGTTTGCAGCAGGCTATGGAAGAAAATCTGTTATGTCCGTTCCATTACTTTGGAATTACTGATTTGTCTATAGTTGGAGATGATAAAGATAATCGTGATTTTAGTATGTTAACAAGTGATGAACGTGTGAAACATATAATCCAGCAGGCAAATTACTATGGATATAGTGGAGAAAAGGTTAAAGGACTTATATTCTGTAGCAGCATTAAAGAAACACAGGAATTATCATATAAGTTTAACAATATAGTTAATCCGGATACAGGGAAATATTTTAGGACAATAGCATTGAATGGTGATGCTGACGAACAGGAAAGACAGGATGCATTTGAGAGACTTGCAATGAATGAGAGTGAGGCAAATGTCCATAAGCAGCCATTAGATTATATATTTTCTGTAGAAATATTGAATGAGGGTGTTGATATTGTGGAGGTTAATCAGGTTATTATGCTCAGACCAACACAATCGCCAATAGTATTTATTCAGCAGTTGGGACGAGGACTCAGAAAGGCTGATGGTAAAGAATATGTTGTGATTCTTGATTTTATTGGCAATTATAATAATAATTTCATGATTCCAATAGCACTCTCAGGGGATAGAACTTACAATAAAGACAATATTCGTAGATATATAATGGAAGGCGGAAGAATTATTCCAGGCGCATCTACAGTGCATTTTGATGAAATAAGCAAAAAGAGAATATTTGCATCTGTTGATAATGCTAATTTTAGTGATATTAAGCTGATAAAAGAAAATTATACAAATCTTAAGAATAAATTGGGGAGAATACCGGCACTTAAGGATTTTGATGATTATGGGGAGATGGATGTTATACGAATTTTTGATAATAACAGCCTCGGTTCGTATTATAAATTCTTAGTGAAATATGAGAAGGATTATAAGATTCGTTTGTCACAGGAAGAAGAAAAGATAGTTGAATTTATTTCAAAGAAACTGGCAAATGGTAAGAGAATACAGGAATTACAATTATTAAAGAGAACACTTCTATATGCAAATGGATTATCAAAATGTGGATTATTTACAGGACTATCACAGGATCTGTTGACATATGGTAAATCCATCAGTAAGGAACAGCAAGAAAATATCATAAATGTTATGACAAATGAATTCCCTGCGGGTTCAGGTAAAAAAACATATTCCCAGTGTGTCTTTATAGAAAAGGAAGGCAATGATTATAAACCAACGAAGACGTTTCTTGAAATGTTATCAGATAGAGATTTTTATAATGTTATTAAGGAACTTGTTGATTTTGGTATAAGCAGGTATGAAAGAGATTATAAGCAAAGTTATGATGTAACAGATTTTGTCCTTTATCAGAAATATACATATGAGGACGTGTGTCGTTTGCTTAATTGGGAACAGAATGAAGTGCCATTAAATATTGGCGGTTATAAATATGATAAGAAGACAAAAACATTCCCTGTATTTATTAATTATGATAAATCGGATGATATCAGTGATACGACAAAATATGAGGATCATTTTGTGCCAGGATTTAGAGATCGTTTGATAGCAATATCGAAATCTGGAAGAAGTCTGCAGTCTGAAGATGTACAGAATTTTCTTAAGGCAAAAGAGCGGGGAATTAGAGTGGAGCTTTTTGTTCGTAAGAATAAAGATGATAAGATCTCTAAGGAGTTTTATTATCTGGGACATATGACAGCTAGTGGAAATACCAAAGAATTTACAATGCCAAATACACAGAAGACAGCAGTTGAAATAGAATGGATTCTTGATGTTCCTGTGCGTGAAGATATCTATGAGTATATTGTAAATTCATAAATACTTACAAAATCTCTGCATATGCAAAGACAGTCACATTTTGTTACAGAAAAGAGGAAAATACATGAAAACAGTAAGGGTAGTTGCAGCAATAATAAAGTCAGTTAATAATAAGAAAGAACCAATTATTTTTGCAACCCAGCGAGGATATGGAGAATTCAAAGATGGCTGGGAATTTCCAGGTGGTAAGATAGAAGCTGGAGAGACTCCACAGGAAGCATTAAAACGTGAGATTATGGAAGAATTAGATACAGAGATTAAAGTTGGAGCTTTAATCGACACAATTGAATATGATTATCCTAATTTTCATCTTTCAATGGATTGCTTCTGGTGTGAGATATTAAGAGGAGATCTGGTGTTAAAAGAGCATGAGAACGCAAAATGGCTGACTAAACAACATCTTGGAGAGGTTGAATGGCTGCCGGCGGATGTTACTTTGATAGAGAAGATAAGAGAGAATATGTAGAAATATTTATACGAAAGAAGGCGTGTTATGCAGTTACCATATTCAGATGAACTCAATATAGGCTATTTAAGTAAGTTGTTCGAGAATACATCAAATTGTTATAAGTTTTTCTGGTTTCAGGCAATTCTTGAGAAAGTAGAGAGTGCTAAGTGTAGATTCACATTTGATGAATTGATTAATGAAATGATTGCTGATGCATGGTATATGGTAACCGAATATCACCTTAGACTAGGTCCGTTAGGAGTTACCGATAATCTTGAAGAAGTAGTTAAATATATTCATAAAAATTATGGATTAATATCAAATACGAAGCGAGAGAATATTATAAAATTTCTTGAAGATTCAGAGGATAAAAGAATAGCAAAATATAAATCAGATTTGACATTAAATGTTCCATATAGATTGCAGGTACCATTTTATGATGAAATTAATATTAAGCAAAGTATGTGGAATGGCTCAAAGAAGATTTTGACAGATGAAATTAACAGACAGAAAAGACTAATATATTATTTTGCTTTGATAGCTGGTCTTAAGACAGAGATTGAAATTGACAGTCTATGGTCGGATTATCTTGTAAGAAATAAGGATATTCTTAAAGGTTGGGCACAGCTTAAGTTAATTCAGTATTTACAGAATAAAAATCCAAGTGTACCAGGAATTGCAGATAAGATTGAAGCACCTTCTTCAAGAAATATAGAGAGAGTTAGAAAATACTGGAATTTGATAATTCAAATTGATCCATCTCTTAGGGATATATATGGTGATGTTGATTTGGCAGATGAAAACATTTCTGTAGATCATTTTGTACCATGGCAGTATGTAGCACACGATGAATTATGGAATTTACACCCTACAACTAAATCTATAAACAGTAGTAAAAGCAATTTGCTTCCATCATGGGAATTATATTTCAATTCTTTAGGCAGTTTGGAATATAGGGCATACGAACTTAAGAATGAGAATGAAGCAGTTGCACACGAATTTCTGAAAATTGCGCCATATCATCTTAATAATCAGGAGATTCGTAATCAATTGTATGCAGATGGTTTGGACAAGAATACATTTATTGAAAGATTGGAACATGTGATTAAACCAGTTTATGAATCAGCCCATATGTCGGGATTTAAGGAGTGGAGTTACAATGGCGGTAAAAATATACAATAAACTTGTAAGAGATAAAATTCCAGAGATTATTGAAGCAGATGGAAAAACATGCAAAACAGAGATACTTTCTGATGAAGAATATTTAAAAATGCTGGATGCCAAGCTTGATGAAGAACTGGCAGAGTATCATAAGGATCAGAATATCGAGGAGCTTGCTGACTTGATGGAAGTTATATATGCGGCAGCAAAGGCAAGAGGGTATTCAGTTGATGAACTGGAGAAAGTAAGAGAGAAGAAGACTGAGGAAAGAGGTGGATTTAGGGAGAAGGTGCTTTTGAGGGAAGTGGAGAGCGAGTAAAGAGATGAAAAGGGGATAGAACATGAAACAAAAAGAATATATTGAAAAACATATAGCTACACATACTGCTCATTCAGCTGAGGATAGATCAGCTGTAAGTTATTTGGAAAGTGTTTTGAATCCTGAGGGGAGAATTTGTACTTCTTTTTCATGTGATGATAAGTGGCCAAATCATGATGGATTTTTTGAATATGTATCAAATCCGGATATATCTAAAATTCCTAAACAAAATTTTATAGTTCAAATTAAAGGAACACATGATTTTAGTGAGAATAATGGGGTGATTTCTTATTGCCTGAAAAGCTTATCGTTTCCAGCCTTTATTGCAAATGAAGTAACGGCTGATCCGGGGATTTTGTTTGTTGTTCTTAATCCGGACACTAGAAATGGGAAACGCATATTTTGGAAAGTTATGTCGAAATCCTTTTTAAGTGATATTGATTTTGAAAAGAACAGCAAGACGATTAAATTTTCCGCAGAGGATGAGATAAAGAATACAGATGAAAGTATTGAATTATTTTGTGAAAGATTAGATAGTATTATTGATACACATCTATTTTTAAATAAATTAAATTCTGATGATTTGGAACAAAAAGATGCATTAAGCATTATTGAATATCAATGCAACGAAATTTCACATTTTATAGAGACTTTGTATGATAATCCACAATGTAGAGATGAAGTATCAAGAAGGATTGTAAGAGATTTATATGATATATGTTATGCAACTCTTATTCTAAATGCATATAAAAATGGTTATAGAAATGTTAATGAAAAATTAGCATGGGAAGTATCCCAACTTTGTGTTGAAACAAGATACCTATGCAATTTTCTAAGAGGGTTAAAATATATTGATCACCGAATTCCAAAAGAAGGACAAGCAGAGAGACTCATGCTAAAGTATTATAATTATCTTTGGGAAATTCGTAGGTTTATGAGAAAAAATTATAATAAGAAAATATTGGACAATCTTGAAAAATTTCCTTTAGATTTAGATACAGTGGATTCTGAATATTATGAAAAAGTTGCAAGAGAGATTGAAAATATTGATTTGACGCCTAGAAATGTAAGAGTATCAAGATATTATGTGCAAAAAATTATTCCTTTTTTTGTAAATGGGGAAAGATATTATGAAATTACTCTTCAATTAGCAGGGGTGTATTCTACTAAATATAATAGAGTCACTGTTTATAGTAAAATGACTATCACTACATATTATTCCATTCAAATTGCATATACAGAAGCTGAAATTGAATTATGGGGAATCAAAAATAGTATAAAGGTACTTAATGATTGGAGAGTAGCCATTGATCCGGCATGTTTAAATAAACTTGCAAAGATGCTTTTAAAGCCTACAAAAATTAATCGTAACTTTCGTGAGTACAATAATTTAATGGAATTCTTAACAACAACAGGAATGAACTTATATGAATTTATTAATATGAGGGAAGAAAGATTTTTAGAAATATATGATAAGATATTTGGTAAAACAAATACTCATGATTTTGGTGATATTTTAATACAAATAAGAAAAGAATATTCAAGATTATCTTGTAAATTAGGACAAAAAACAATAGGGTATGCTATGTTACATATGAGGGATGAAATATTGGAAGATTTATTTCCGAATAGATTTTTCCCTAAATGTATATCAAAAGAGCTTTTTATAAGCAGTAAATGTTATCCATTTGAAAAGAATCCGATTATAGCGAATTTAGTTGGAACAAAAACAAGTAAAAGTGACAGGGAAAGTGTTATTGAGTTGTTGGATGATTCAAATGCAGTGTCACTAGCTCAACCATATATAATAATTGATAATTTGATTGAAAAAACAGGGGAGTTGTTATTTGAAAAGTCTAAAATTGGAAGCAATGATGCTATAAATAGATATAATAACAGTTTAGACAATTGGGAACGAACTAAAGGATACAATATTGTTGAAAAAGAAGAGTTAGTTTCTATTGCTTCTTATTATGATACAACGATAAATATACTTAATTATTTATTACAATTAAATCATGAAACTAGTTTGAATCGGAAGAAAGAAAATGAGAGATTTCTAACAGAAAGTGGGATAAATTTTGATGATGATAATAAGCGAGTTGCGTTAAAGTACATTTTTGTTAATTCCAATGCTATGCTGATTTATGGAGCTGCTGGAACAGGAAAAACAACATTAATAAAATATATATCTAATATGTTTGCAGATGCTAGAAAACTGTATCTTACTAAGACTCATACTGCTTTGCAAAATGTTAAAAGATATTTGGATAATAAGAGCAATAATTGTGATTTCGAGATAATAGATAGCATAACTAGAAGTAATTTATCTGTGAATTATGATATTATTTTTGTAGATGAATGTAGTACCATAGATAATAGAACTATGGCATTGTTACTTGGAAAAATAAGCAGAGAAGTGCTACTTGTTATGTCAGGAGATATATATCAGATTGAGTCTATAGATTTTGGAAATTGGTTCTTTTATGCAAAAGATATTGTTAAGACGAAAGGGGCAAGTGTTGAACTTGGTCATACATGGAGGACGGATAAAGAAGAACTAAAAAGTTTATGGACTGCTGTTCGAGAAAAGTCTTCTATTATAACAGAAAAATTATCAATGGACGGTCCCTTTTCTGAAAATTTAGGAGAAAATATATTTCACTTAGATGATGATGAGGTTGTTCTCTGTTTAAATTATGATGGGAAATTTGGATTGAATAATATAAATCAATATTTTCAGAATGCAAATACCAATAGCAAGGCATTTTATTGGGAAGAGTGGACTTATAAAATAGGTGATAAAATTATATTCACAAATACGAAGCGTTCAGTATTATTATACAATAATTTGAAAGGGACTATTACAAATATATCGTATGGTGAAAAGAAAATTGTATTTGAGATAGAAATAAAAACTTTTTATACAGAAAGTCAGTGTGAAACAGAATCTTTTAAATATTTAAGAACGACAGAGAATGGCACGGTTATTGAAATTGAAATTATTTCGTGGGATGATGAGTTGACAGAAGAAAAAAAGATAATGACTGTAATACCGTTTCAACTTGCCTATGCAATTTCTATACATAAGGCACAAGGGTTAGAGTATAAATCTGTTAAGATAGTTATTCCTTCAAATAATGCAGAAAAAATAACACATTCTATTTTTTATACAGCAATAACAAGAGCAAAAGAAAAATTAAAAATATTTTGGAGTGCTGAAACAATGAAAAGTATTATTGAGAGTTTTACTAGCAATGATATTGAACAAGTAACTCTTCCAATTATAAAAAAAGATCTACAACAATAATGAGTTTGTAAATATAAATCGATTGGTGAGGAGATTGTGTACACACATCAGGTCATTTTGACCTGCATCAGCAGATGGCGTAGGAGAATCTGGCGGTGTGTTTCAGCTTGTCCATGTATCTGCCACATTTGCATGAATTGAACTTATATAATGACAATAAGCTGCTGGTATTTCCTATAAAAGATTTGACCGAAACCAATCCAGTATACATACTTACGAATAAGGATAATGCGTATGTTAAAGGAATTGATGAGTTTAAGGATTTGTTGAAAAATGCGGTGGAAGACCTTGAAGTTTCTGGCAGGTAAGGAGGATTTTCATGAGCAATATTATTGTTTTGTCAGGCAGTCCGCGTAAGGGTGGCAATACTGACCTGTTGGTTGACGCATTTGTTAAAGGTGCGGAAAAGAATAATAATGTGGAAGTCATTTCAGTGGCGGATTATAAGGTTAATCCATGCATTGGCTGTAATTCGTGCTTTGACAGGGTGGGGCATGATTGTTTTCAGCAGGACGACATGCAGATAGTTTATGATAAGTTAAAATGTGCTGATGTGATTGTCGTTGCCTCGCCAGTGTATTTCTATGGAGTGAGCGCGCAGCTTAAAGCAATTATCGACAGGTTACATACTCCTATGAGAAATGATTTCAAAGTCAAGAAGCTGGCGCTGATACTCGTTGGAGCAGCGGTTTTGCCGGAATTGTTTGATTCTATTAAGATACAGTATCAGCTTGTGCTTAATTTCTTCAAGCTTGAAGATGCGGGAATGGTGCTGGTCAGAGGTGCTAAGGATAAAGGCGATGTCAGGAACACTGATGGTCTAGATGAGGCTTATCGGCTGGGATTGGCGATGAAGTGATGAAATAATAAATTTAAGGTAACATTATTATGTATGGAGGGGATATGTTTCCAATAATTGATAAAAGAGAAACCGGAATTAATATAAGAAAAATCATGGATTGTCAGGGACTGACGGCAAAAGATGTTCAGCAATATCTTGAACTTGGATGTGTGCAAAGTGTATATCGTTGGTTTGATGGGGTTAGTATGCCAACAGTTGATAATTTGTATGCATTAAGTGAACTGTTTAAGATGCCTATGGATTGCATTGTATGTGGCAACAGAAAGTCAGCTTATTGTAATTATGTTGACCAATACAATGAAGCACAGATAAGAAGAATTAGTGAGTATTATAAGATGTTAAAAAATAATCAGATTGCATAAGATTGAATTACAAATTCAATGACAAATATTAAATACACCATTAGAATATTAGTAGGAATAGTATTCTAATGGTGCATTTTTGCTTACTGGATATATATTTAGAAAAGTGGTTTGATATGATTACATTAAAAGAATAATTGATGAATGAGTTTGTTAAAAAGACACAGAAAACTCCAAAAGAAGAGATACAGATTGCAAAGGATAGAAAAAAAGGATTTCATAGAAAGGATGATGAGGGATGAGAATATTTGATGATATGCTTTCTAAGCAATTCCAGGATGAAGAATAAAAAAGAGTATGTTAAGAACGGTTATTTTTGATAAACCGCAAAAAGAGATTGAAGTTCAAAATGCCATTGAGGCATTATTATTGGGACGTGGATTAAATAAAGGCATAGATTGTGATAGAGAATCGGGGAAATTTGAATTTTCAGGAAAAGAATATATCCAGATTTTATTATTCCTAAATTATCATTATGCATTGAAATGAAACTTTTGCGTGAGAATAGAAAATCCAAAGTTAATGAAGAAATAAGTGCAGATATTACAGCGTATAGTAAACAATACCATCGGCCATTATTTATTGTATATGATTTGGGATATGTTCAAAATGCGGAAGAGTTTAAACGTGATATTGAAAACGCAGGAAATGTTAAAGTGATTATTGTGAAATATTAGTATTTTTATACTTTTTCGATTGAAGAATACAGTAAAGAAAATACCTATAAACTATTGGTGCTAAAGAAGGAGATGTTTTAAAGTGTGGTTATACTCAGAAGTAAAAGAAATAGTTAATGATGTGAAAAAAATAGGAAAGGACAATATAGAAACTAAAAAGATTGTGGACTTATTAAAAATAGTATCCTTTTTAGTAGTTTGTGCAACTTTTATAGTACAATATTGCAAATTTATGTTTGGTATTAACGTGGAAGTGCTCCCAACATTTCCAATATTTTTAAATCAATTTCTTGATAAATATACATATATACTTTTCTTGGGTTTAATTATTTATAAAGTTGTAGGATATGCAATCTTAAGATATTTGGTAATCAACATAGAAACCCACGTTAATATAAAAGTATTTCCTGTTTTTAACACAGCAGAAGATATTTTTGAAATGGGTACGCTATTCATTTTGTTATTAAAGTTAAGCAATAATTTGTTTTTATGTATTCACGGTGCAGATGTGATAAAAAGTGCGGATAAAAAAATATATCTTCTGTATTTAATATGTTGTTTTTGTCTGTTTGTTAATTGGTTATATATAAAAAATAAAAATTATTGGTATTTTGCTGATATTAGATATACACCGTTTTTTGATTGTAATAACAAGCGGATTGCTCAGAATGATAGTGTTATATATTACGGGAGATTATATAGCATACATTTACTAGATGTGGAAGAACATTCAGTATTTATAGAAGAGAAAAGGGAATGCAAAAAAAAGGAATGGTATTTATCAAAATCTAATGGTGGAATAATTTGCAAAGAAATTTTATTAGAAGATGCTGTACGTGATGAGAAAGGAAAAATCAAAGTTTATGAATACGGTATGGGAGAAAAAGGGTAACCGCTAAATAAAATAGTATTGTTGATAAAAAATGTAATCTACGAGAACTCTCGCAAAATTGCATTTTTATCGAATATTTACTATGAGTTATTTGTCATAATCCGAAATTTCATTATGACTTGTTCACGTTAACTCGACTGTTTTACTATGAGTTGTTTTGACAGATTTGTTTTACATTTTCATTCCATGGTGAAAGACTATTAAGTTGTTCATCTGTCATTTTCTCATTTGGTCTTGATTCCAACAGGAACTCAAGGTATTTGTATGGATTGATGCCATTAGCTCTGGCTGTTTCTAATAATGAAAATACCATCATGCTTGCATCCGCACCATCAGTTGTGTCGCAGAACAGCCAGTTCTTTCTTCCCACCGTTACAGGCCTGATTGAATTCTCACTCATGTTATTTGATATACTGCAATGGCTGTCTTCAAGGTATGTCATCATATATGAACTTTGGTTTTTGGCATAAGTTATTGTTCTGTCAAATCTTGTACCTTTTGTGGTCGGAGCATTATTTATCCATGACAAAAAAGCCTCAACAACAGGTTTCTGATCCCTTTGCCGACGGTTATATATCTGTTTATATGATAATCCCTTTTCCATGTAACTGCGTTCATACTCAAACAGTTTGTTACAGTAGAGCATTCCCTGGACTGCCGGATTGGTGAAATCTTTTTCATGTCCTTTTGGAATTGCCTCTATAAAATATCTTCTGATGTGTGCGTAGCAGCAACACCTGTTGAAATCTTTCAACTTATTATATCCGGCATATCCATCTGCCATGATATAAGAGCCGTCAGGATTATTCTTAAAGAAATCAGCTGCTGCATCACCATTGCGTGTAGGATGATACTTATAAATGATGATGGGAGCCATTCAATCATCACCAGACCTGAACAGCCATATATATGACTTGGTCTGTGGCCGTCTGTCCTTTTCTTTAAGAACCTGTATAGGCATCTCATCTGCACACAGATACTTCCTTTTTGACAGACATCTGTGGAAGTAATCAAGCATTGGTGTAAAGTAATTCTTGGCGCAGAATATAGTCCAGTGTGCCATTGTTCCTCTGCTTATCTTAATGCCATACTTAGTAAAAAAATCTTTTTCCTGTCTGTGATATGGCATTGCATTTATAAATTTGGAATACATCACATGTGTTGCAAGACTGGCAGATACATAACTATGTGGAACCAGTGGCTTGGCATCATTATCTTTTATAAAATACGGATTTTCTGTCAGTTTACATGATGGACATTCATAAGTAGTTGCTATGTATTCAACCCGTTCAAGTGTTGCAGGATGGAATATAACCTCTGTACGTACGACTTCTGTTCCTATAGCTGCCATCTTTTCGCCACAGTTAGGACAGATCAGTTCTTCCGGCTTAAGGTTATCCAGTTTTACCTGCCTGGCAGTAAGAGAACCAAACAGTTCTTCATAAGTTGCTTTTTTTTACGTGTTCTTTTATGGGCTGTAACTTCTATATCTTCAGCCTCTATAAGTTCAGGAGTTCTGTCATCTTCCATATCTCCAAAAAGGTTCAATTGTCCCGGAAAAGGTGTCTTTGATTTCTCACTTGATGCTCCAAACAGCTTTGCTTTACAATAATCAAGTTCAGACTGTTTATTGCTAAGTTCAAGACAGAGATTATCTATCGTCTTCTGCAGACCAGCCATTATTTCAGACTGGTTTTTAATAAGATTATTCAGTTGGGTAATGGTATCTTTTAATTCCAAAAGCTGGATATCTTTTGCAGACTCTGACATGATTTTTCTCCTGATTTATGATATTTAAAGTATACCATAAACACATGAGAAATGCAGCAAAATCAAGGATTCAGCTGCATTTTTACGCATACAAAGATATGCTATTTTACATTTCCGATAGCCTTAGGCTGCTCAATGTCAAGACCTGACATCAGCCAGTCAAACTGGCGCCAGGTAATAGGCTTTACTTCAGATGAATTCCTTGGCCATCTGTATCTTCCTTTCACGTCAAGACGCTTATAAAGAAGTGTTATCCCATCAGGTTCTTTTAAAAGAATCTTTATTCTGTCACACCGTGTACCACAGAACAGATATATGGAGTTTCTGTTGATTTACTGTCCCATCATGTCATAAACAATGACACATAAACCATTAATAGATTTGCGCATATCAGTTTTCCCTGTGATGATATAGATTGAAGTTGCGCCTGAAATATCGCCAATCATAAGCACTCCTTGAAAGATTTAAAAATTTTTGTAAGGAAATCCTGATCAATATCCTGCGGAATATCCAGAGTGATACCTCCTATATGAGCAAACAGAACTAAAGGTTTGTCTGCATCTGTATCATTAAATGATGGAAAATCATTTATATAGGAATCAGCATATATGTTATCAATGACAGGTAACTTAACAACTTCCTGTCTTTTAACAGCTGGATGATAGTTTAAAGAATCAGGTATTTCATAACCATGACTGGTTACCTGTTTAATCCAGCCATAGAATGTACCAGGAGCAATGTTATTATCATGACACCAGGCAGGGATAGAAAGACCACTTTTATAACATTCTTTAATGAATTCAAAACGCTGTTCAAGCGAATAAGGTGATATTCCCATATCCAACCTCCATAATTATTTAATTTATGTACTAATTATGAATGGTTTTGAGATATAAATAAATCCTCTATTTTATTTAGCGCTTACGTTAATTCCAGCAAAAAATAGAAATGGTGCAGATCACAATGGAGAAGATGGAAGATATGTTGAAACTTTAATCAGAGAATATCTAAAAAGATATCTTCCTAAGGATTTGGAAGTTTTGACAGGGTTTATTTTGCGCCCCGCGGTAAAAACTGGGCTTAAAAATAAATGTAGACAAGACCAACAAGATATGCATTCAACACAGTTGGATATTATAGTGTATGATAGTGCAAAATATCCAATATTTCAGAGATTTGGGGAAAGTGTAATTGTTCCCCCAGAAGGAGTTGTTGGGATTATTTCAGTAAAAAAGCATTTGCATGACACTGATGTGACCCATGAATTATCTGTGTTAAAAAACTGCTACATTATGTAAATGTGAGAACGATAAGAATGTTAATATTAGGGGTTCATTTTTAGCTTTGGTAGCAATGGATTCTTTTGAGAAAAAAGAGAAGTGCACGGAAGATTGGATTTTTGCCAAGATGCAACAAGAATATAAAAGTGAAGAGGATTATTTCGACTATTTGATAGGATATATTGGGGTTTTGAGTAAATGGAGCATTTTTAAAAAGCGTCCGAAAACAGGCGCAAAAGCTGAATACATATTTTTCAATCATACTGATGAAGAGCAACATATAGGATTTCAATTCCTTTTAACAGGATTATTGAGTGTGTATTATGATGAGACGAGAAACTTTATTTCTAGACCAGGATTCACAGCTTTTCCCTTATATAGAAACTGTAATAAAAAACTGGGTGTAATAAAAACAAAAGGTATGCGTTAAATAATGGGGAGGGATAAGTTTTAAATGGCTTATCCCTTTTTGCAAATATTATGAGAAGTGTTTTTTAATTTGATTTATGAAATTATGATCACCATATTTTTTGGCGATATTTAGAATTTCTGATTTTGAATAATATGATAATGTGTATTTAGTAGTAGTTTTTTTGTGTTTTTCTAGCAAAGTAGCCGATTGTCCGTCAAAACCACCTAATGACCAGATTTGAAACTCACATTTTCTTTGAGGGTAGGTGTTTTGTAACCATTTTCGAAAAGTTGGTACAATTTCAGATAACCATTTCTGAACATAGTTAAATGATAACGGGGATTTTGTTGCTTTACACTCAATAATTATAACTTTATTGTCTTTACATACAAGAACATCAATTTCGTTTTGGGTTCCTCTATCATTGGGAATAAGCTTGTTCATTTCAATATAGGACACACCTAGTTTGTTATAGAAGGAACCAACCATGTATTCAAATAAGTCGCCCATTGCATTATTAAATCGCCCTTCGCTTTTGGCAATGTTTTCAAGCAGTAGGTCAATTTTTGAGGCATCTTTTAGTAAGATGGCGGTTGCATTTTGAAAAACACTATATATATCGGAGAGAAGGCTAGTATAGTTGTTGTCATATATATTAGAGAGTATTCCAACAAATATTTTTTGTTCCTTTAATAGTTTTAATGCATCGGGTTCAACATTATTAACAAGTAATACAGGAAAGAAGTTTGGAACATTTTTAAAATGTCGTATTATATTTATTTTTTCAATAAAAAAAGTAATGTCAGAAACGGAAATCGTATTTTTATAAATGACATCAGCAACTAAAAAGCCGGGTTTCTGTTCCAATTGATTATATATTGGTTGTACATATGAAGGACATGTTGCATTCCATTGAAAATGCGAGAATTCAGCAATATCAGGAAAGATGGTAGCTGAATTATAAGCAATTAAGTTTAATTTTGCAGCCCATGAAATAAAATCACTCACTATTATTTTACATATTCGGTTATGACTATTATAGTGTGTAAGATCGAACATACTTCCGGAATATGAATCATTTAAGATGTAGTATTCGGTGTCGTATTCGTAAATTATTTCAGATGTTAATAAATCAGCTATGTTTCTTGAAAAAAGACGATGTCCTTTGGTTTTCTTGATAGGTGAACTGGAATATATCGCAAATGAGTTTTTGGATATAATTCCATAATTGTTTTCTAAGGCAATTAATAAAGGTGCTATAGTGGAAGAATGTATCTTTAGCGAAGAATATAGAGCTTTTTTGTAACACGATGTATTATATTGTTCTTCCAAATAGCAAAAGATTTGATTCTTTTCAAATGGAAAATATTTAATTTTTTGAATAGGTGAGCGGGCGCGTGATATTGCTTTCCTTGCAGCCTCATTACTAGCGTTGTATTTTTTTTCATATTTTTTTGCTAAATCCCCAGAAAGCATAGGGCCATATTGTTTTAATAAAATTTCAATACGATTCATTTCTGCTTGTCTCCTAATATGTCACACGACACTATTTATAATAAATAATATATTTGTCACCTATATTAACACAATAACAACAAAATATAAAGGAATTTTAGGTGTATGCTGTCACAGTGTATTTGTTTTGGTTAAAGTTTTATCTTTGGTTAAAAAACTTTTGAGATTTGCAAACTTCAGCTAGGGTAAAATTTTTGTAGGAAAATTAAATAAAATAAAGAAGAAGCACCTGTTTCTATGTTAGGATAAGTTAACCGACAAAATCCAAAGAAAGAGGTGCTTCTATGATTAACAGTATACAACATTTTCAACAGGATGGGGTAAAAAGATTAATAAAAATTTTTGAGGAATACGGAAAAGACATAACGAAGATGGCTGAGATGGTCTATGGAGTCACCAAAGAGGTGACAAATTTAGGATGTTCCATGATTGCTGAGGAATGGGAATCTTATGATGAGATCCTGAGAAAAAGAAAAGATTTGCGAAAAGGATGGTATATTGTCCGTAAGGATGAAACAACTATTACAACAAGTCTTGGAGATGTTACTTATAACAGGACTCTGTTTAAGAATACAAAGACAGGTAATAGTTGTTATCTTCTTGATAAACTACTGGAAATAGAGCCTCACACAAGAATGTCAGAGGATGCTGTTGCCCGTATGCTTGAAGAGGCAGTTGATAGTACTTATCGTTCAAGCGTATCAATCTGAATGGGGACGGAGCAGCTTGGATAAAAGCAGGTATAAAAGTGTTGCCTAAGGCTAAATTTATACTTGATAAGTTTCATATGCATAAGTACATTATAGCAGCGACATCACATTTGGCAGACAGTGCAGAAGATGCCATAAGTGAAATATATAGAGCGATTCATAAAACAGGGAAAAAGCATGTGAAGATGTATTTGACAGAATTATATATTCCACAGAAAGCGAAACGAAAAGAAAATCTGTAGAGACAACAAAAGGATACATTTTAAGCAACTGGAGCGGAATACAGATAAGCATGAAAGGAAAAGATAAGAACATCCAATGCAGTGCAGAAGGCCATGTAAGCCATGTGTTTTCGGACAGAATGAGTTCCAGACCGCTTGGTTGGAGCAGAATAGGATGCGATAAAATGGCGCGTCTGCGTGTGTATCAGAAAAATAGAGGAAATATGCTTGAACTTGTAAGATACCAGAAATAGGAACTGCCAATGGTGGCAGGCGCGGAAGAAGTTATTTATTCTGCCAGAGAAATGATTGCAATGGAGAACCGAAACAAGCAGAAACTCGGAAACATAGCTGATATACAGGTTTACTCAATACCATATCCACAGATTAAAAAGATTTCAGCATTAAAAAATCATATCTGGGGTTTGTAAAAACAGAAAAAAAGAATTAAAATAAGGTCAGTTAACAAGTCTGAAAATCTTATAGGTGACTTCTACCTTTTTAATTCCTACAGTAAATTTACGCTACCTTGGGGGCCTTTTTGACTGGTGTAAATTGATTAATGTGGTAAAATAAATTAAACTTAGAAGATAAAAATTTGCAAGATTTTATCATAGGAGGAGATTATATGACGAAACGTGAATTCGCTACAAAGTTATTGAATGAATTAGAAGAAAAACAAGATGTACAAAAGGTTGTAGATTCTATAAAAAATGTAAAAAGTAATGGCAAAAAACTTAGTGTAGATGAGCAACTACAGATTGTTAATCTTATTAGAGAAATTCATGCCAAAAAAGGATTATTTGAAGATGTAAGTGCTTTTCTAGCGCTTGTTAATCAAGTGGAGGCAAAGATAAAATCACAGAACAATTCTCAGGCAGGGGGAAGTAAGTAATGGAAACGGGTGATATAATAACACTTATTTTAGGAGTTGCATCTACAATAACAGCTTGTGGTACAATACTATTGTCATTTAGGTATAATAAATTAGTACAGGGTCAAGTTGAAATGCAAATAAGGGAACGCATTACAAATGCAAGAATACGATATGAAGATTTGATTATTAATCATAAGGATGAACTTAATGATGAATTGATAAAAAATGTATATGAATCTACGAAAGAAGAATTCCTCAATGCTTATGATGAGGCATGCCAAAAATATCTTGATAAGAAGGTGGATAAAGAACGATTTAAAAAATCTTATTTCACTGAGATACAAAGTATTGTAAAAAACGAGAGCTTTAAGCAGAAGTATGATACTCAATCTACATCATATAAAGCGACAGTGAAAGTTTATAATGAATGGTTTGATTTAGAAAAGTAAAGTTTTAAATGAAGCCTAATTATAGATTTTATGAATCGAAGGATAAGGTTTGTATCCTCTCATCGAAGATAACAAAAGGGTATGCAGATGATTTCTGCACACCCTTTTATTGTATCGGAAATAATGGGATATTTGAAAGGAAAGAGCTCTTTGATGATATTCGATAGACATGCAAATTTAAAGTATAAGTATGGCAATAGACATTTCTGGTGCAGAGGATATTATGTCGACACAGTAGGTAAGAATGCAAAGAAAATTGAAGAGTATGTAAAAAATCAGATGCAGGAAGATCTGGAATATGATCAGATGTCACTGAAGGAATACATTGACCCGTTTACGGGTGAGCCGGTAAATAAGGCATAAGTTAAAGCCCTTTAGGGCTTGCCTGTGGTAGCTAGCAGATGGCGAATCTTCAATGGCTCTTTAGAGCCGGCTAGTACCACAGGCTTATAGCCGCAGAGCAAACCACCAGCTGAGCTGGTGGTCATGATTAAATAATGCACACCCCCATCAGTAGTCTGTCCCCCCCTTAACTGACTACGATTTGACTACTACACAAGTCATTGATTTGCTCTGTTTTGCATTATTTTGCAAAAAGTGTAGTTTTAGAGAAGAAAAATACGATGCCCGCAAGAGTCGATAAAACAACGCGAAACTCGGCTATACAGGGCATTTCAGAACAGGAGGATTTTATGATTAAAATATTATTCATCTGTCACGGCAATATCTGCCGAAGCACTATGGCAGAAAGTGTTATGACATATTTAGTTGAAAAAGAGGGGCTTGCTGATAAGTTCTATATTAATTCAGCGGCGACAAGCCGCGAGGAGATTGGTAATGGGGTGCATCATGGCACAGTTGCCAAGTTAAAGAAAGAAGGAATTCCAGTGATTCCTCATAGGGCAGTGCAGATGACTCTGAATGATTATGAGGAATATGATTACCTTATTGGAATGGATACTGAGAATATCCGCAATATGCAGAGGATATCGGGCGGAGATCCGGATGAGAAGATATATAAGCTGCTTACTTTTGCGGGAAGCGGACTTGATGTGGCAGACCCATGGTATACGGGAGATTTTGAGGCAACTTACAGGGATGTTCTGGCAGGCTGCAAAGGACTGCTTGAATGCCTTAAGGAAGAATTGTAGGCGGTTGCAGGCAGGTTACATGAGCAAGTGCCACGGCAATATATGTGAATAAAAAAGGGTCGGGCAAGGCAGGCTGTCTTCTTCTGGGACAGCCTGCCTTGCCCGACAGCCACTACCTACCGGTTGCCACCACCTACCACGGCAGAATATACATATTCCTCTGGTAAGAGCCGAATACAGTGGCAGTTGCCTTAAGCTCTGCACCGAGACGGCGGAAAGACGAATTGCTGGCGACGTTGTCAGGGTGGGCTACGGCGATGATTGTGTCAATGCCACGGTTGCGGGCAATTGTGCAGAGGCGCTTGTTAAGCTCACACATGAGATTGTGACCGCGGAAGTCCGGGTGAACCATGCATCGTCCGATTTCAGCTACATTTGTAGAACGAATGTCGAGACCCAGCTTTTCAGCTTCTTCAGCAAATTCATGTTCATTAAAGAAAAGGGCGCTGGCAGCAACAAGTTCATTATCGTCATTAAATGCACCTAAGAAGCATGTCCAGTCAGCATCAAAGAAATGTGAGCGTTCAATATCATCAATAGGAATCCACCATTCCGGAACAGGAAGAGCATTTTCTATAGTATATATAAGCTGTTCAAGGGCAGCCTTATCATTTTTATCTAATACACGGATATTCATAGCAATCTCCTATACACTTAAATTCAGAATTACCTTAATATATATAAGCTATAATCCTGATCCACCACATTATAATATGTATGTATCTTAAAATCAAAATATTTTTAAATTCGCGGGCAGAATATTAAGCAGGCACAAATTAATGCCGATATACATTTACAGGATGTATTGCTTCTTGATTATTTATAAAAATATATATTTAGATAGATTTTTTTTATTTAGGGCTTTTAAATTTCCTTTTTTATGTATATAATGGTGATTAGCCATGGGTACACATGGCTTCTATTGACTTTTGATTTTATGTTTTATCTGAATATATCGGACATGCAGAAGGTCCGCATTGTTTTATAAGAAAGGGGAATTATCATGTTATCAACAGATATTGGTATAGATTTAGGTACTGCAAGTATCCTTGTATATATTAAAGGCAAAGGTGTTGTTCTTAAAGAGCCTTCAGTTGTTGCATTTGACAGGGATACTAATAAGATTAAGGCTATCGGTGAGGAAGCAAGACTGATGCTTGGTAGAACACCAGGTAATATCGTTGCTGTAAGACCTCTTCGTCAGGGTGTTATCTCTGATTACACTGTAACTGAGAAGATGCTTAAGTACTTTATCCAGAAGGCTATCGGCAAGAGAATGCTTAAGAAGCCTAGAATCAGTGTATGCGTACCTTCAGGTGTTACTGAGGTTGAGAAGAAGGCGGTTGAGGATGCTACTCTTCAGGCAGGCGCAAGAGAGGTTGCTATTATTGAAGAGCCTATCGCAGCAGCTATCGGTGCAGGTATTGATATTTCAAGACCATGCGGTAATATGATTGTTGATATCGGTGGTGGTACAACTGATATCGCTGTTATCTCTTTAGGAGGAACTGTTGTAAGTACTTCTATTAAGATTGCCGGAGATGATTTTGATGAAGCTATCGTAAGATACATGAGAAAGAAGCATAATCTTCTTATTGGTGAAAGAACCGCAGAAGATATTAAGATAAAGGTTGGTTCTGCTTATCCTAAGGCAGAAGTCACAACTATGAATGTACGAGGAAGAAACCTTGTAACAGGTCTTCCTAAGACTGTAGAGGTAAGCTCAGAGGAGACAGAGGAAGCTTTAAGAGAGGCAACTTCACAGATTGTTGAAGCTGTTCACAGCGTTCTTGAGAAGACTCCACCAGAACTTGCATCTGATATTGCAGACAGAGGAATCGTCCTTACAGGAGGCGGAAGTCTTCTTTCAGGACTTGAGGATTTAATTGAAGCCAAGACAGGAATTAATACTATGACAGCCGAAGATCCAATGACATGTGTTGCTATTGGTACAGGTAAGTTTATTGAGTTCCTTGCAGGCTACAGAGACGAAGTTAAGTAACCTGAAACATTTCTAATAAGATTATTACTAATGTTTCTTAACATTCTGGCAGAATGGACAATTTTTATGCCGGAAGAATATATTATCAAGAAAGAGGCGGGCTATGGTAAAAGGGCTTTATACAGCGTACTCTGGCTTGACAGTTCAGCAGAAGAGACTGGATGTAGTGTCTAATAATCTGGCTAATGCAACTACCACAGGTTATAAGAAAGAAGGCCTTACGACACAGTCGTTTAAAGATGTTTATGGCATCAAAGTTAAAGATGAAACTGTGGGCTATATTAATCAGAATATCGGAACTCTGAATCTTGGAGCGAAAGTAGGAGAATCCTTCAGAAGCTGGGATCAGGGCTCTTTCCAGAACACAGGCAATACATTTGACTTTGCACTGAGTGGAAGTGGATTGTTTTCGATTTCTTTCACTAACAAAGCTGGAGAAACTTCAACGCTTTATACCAGGGACGGATCTTTCCAGATGAACCGTGAAGGTTATCTGGTAACCAAGGATGGTGATTTTGTATTGGGCGAGAATGGTCCGATACAGTTACCTACAGACTTTGAAAAACTGACTGTAGAAGAGAGTGGCGAAATATATGCTGACGGACAGTATGTAGACAGATTTGCTCTTGTAGATTTTGAGAATTATGACTATGTTGAGGCATATGGCGAGAATCTTTACAGAGCTGTAGATGGCGCAACACAGACAGATGCTGCAGCAACAGTTAATCAGGGATATTTGGAGGCTTCCAATATTAATGTGGTAACAGAGATGGTAGATATGATATCTATTGCAAGAGATTTTGAAAGTAATCAGAAGATTATGAATACTATCGATGAGATGTTAGGAAAGATGGTATCTATATCTGAGATTTAGTAACAACTGTTAGGCATATACATATGGAGGACTGACGACATGATGAGATCATTGTGGACTGCTGCATCAGGAATGATGAGCCAGCAGACAAGCGTAGATACTATTGCCAACAATCTGGCAAATGTTAATACAGTAGGATATAAGCAGGAACAGACTCAGTTTAAGTCTCTGCTTTACCAGAATCTTCAGGCGAAGACTACTTCTGCCAACGGAGAGAATAAACCTGTTGGAGCACAGGTTGGACTTGGTTCAAGAGTTTCAGCAGTAACATCAATATATACACAGGGTGCATTAAATGCAACTGACAGTACAACAGATTTTGCAATTAATGGAGATGGTTTTTTCGCAGTAAGAAATACTAATACTGATGAGACTGTGTATACAAGAAATGGACATTTTACATGGGCAACAGCTACAGAAGGTGTAATGCTTAGTACTTCTGAAGGATATCCTGTACTCAGCGCAGATGGCGCAGAGATAGTTCTTGGACAGGACGCTAATGGTAAAGATTATAAGACTAATCTTATTACTATTGATACAGACGGCAACCTTTTATATCCTGACGAGTCTAACAATCCGGCACCAATCGGTATTAAGATTGGCTTATATCAGTTTTCTAATCCAGCAGGACTGGATAAGATTGGTGGAAGCTACCTTTCAGAGACTGAGGCGTCAGGAGCTGCACTTAACGAAGCGTATGATGCAGTTGGGAAGAAGAGCTCGTTAAGACAGTCATATCTTGAATCATCTAATGTTCAGGTTGCAACTGAGATGGTTAATCTTATTACAGCACAGAGAGCGTATGAATTATGTTCTAAGGCTATAACAACATCTGATACAATGATGGAGCAGGCTAATAACCTTAAGAGATAAGCGGGGTGTAGTGTATGAGCGATTCTATTACGGGACTTAGCAGTAAGAATTATTCAGATGTGTATGATTCTAAAGCGGGTTCTTTAACTAATAAACTTACAGATACTGATTATTCTAAGGCATCAGACGATGAACTTATGTCTGTATGCAAGGATTTTGAAAGTTATTTTGTTGAACAGGTTCTTAAGTCAATGGAGAAGATGGCTAAGATTGATTCGGATGACGAAGATAGCAATCTGTTCTCTTCTATGGCTGGAATTGGCGGAACAGAGGATACTTCACTTAATACTTTGGGAAGTTACTTTGGAGATGAGATGGTGTCATCTTATGCCAAGCTTATGACTGATTCTAATCATGGCAAAGGACTTGGAATAGCACAGACGCTTTATGAGCAGATGAAGAGAAATTATTCTACAGAGTCTATTCCTAAGGCAGATGAGCAGAAATAATATTTAACATAAAGGAGATAACAGATTGGATTACGAGTCTGTGAAATATGTAGAGGGCTTTGTGGAGAATATTATCTTCAGGAATGAAGACAATGGATATACGGTTTTTAATATTGTATATGATGATGAAGAAATCACCTGTGTTGGAGTGTTAAGCTATATCAACACAGGTGAATTTATTACCGCACAAGGCGAATTTGTTAAGCATGCAGTTTACTACATGCAGTTTAAAGTCACATCTTATGAGTTCAGGGCGCCGGATGATGCTGCATCCGTAAGACGTTATCTAAGCTCCGGGGCAATAAAGGGTATCGGCGAGAAGATGGCTGAACGGATAGTTAAGACATTTGGCGATGATACATTCAGGATTATGGAAGAGGAACCGGAGCGTCTGGCTGAGATTAAAGGAATAAGCATGTCTAAAGCTATGGATATAGCGAATCAGCTTATTGACAAGAAAGACATCAGAAAAGCAATGATGTTTCTTCAGCGTTATGGAATCCAGATGAATCTTGCCAACAAAATATTTAAGCGTTATGGAAACGACATTTATAACATTCTTGAACAGAATCCGTACAGGCTTGCTGATGACATAGAGGGTGTCGGTTTTAGGACGGCTGACGAGATTGCTTCGCGTGCCGGAATCAAGATTGATTCTGAATTCAGGATTAAGAGCGGAATATTTTATGTGCTTAACCAGGCGACAATGCAGGGACACACATATCTTCCGTATGATAAGCTTGTGCGTCAGGTCAACGAACTGCTTTTGATTGATGTCCAGGACTATGACAAATATCTTATGGACCTGACAATGGATAAGAAGATAGTTGTCAAGGTTAAGGACAATGTAAAATGTGTCTATGCCCGTATGTATTACAACATGGAAGCAAATGTTGCAGCTATGCTTAATAATCTTGATGTCCAGATTGAGGAAGACCAGAAATTCATAGATGACAGGATTGCAAGGATTGAGGATAAAGAAGGAATAACTCTTGATGATATCCAGAAAGAGGCTGTTGCGAAAGCAGTAAGAAACGGGCTTGTTATTGTTACTGGCGGTCCGGGAACCGGTAAGACTACAACTATTAATACAATAATCAAATATTTTGAGCTGGAAGGTCTGGAAATCAGGCTGGCAGCGCCTACGGGACGTGCAGCCAAGAGAATGACTGAGGCGTGCGGTTATGAAGCACAGACAATCCACAGAATGTTAGAGATAAGCGGCGGCGTGCCGGATGGTGACAGAAAGTCGGCAGCAGGTCTGTCTATGTTCTTTGAGAGAAATGAAGATAATCCGCTTGAGGCTGATGTTATTATTGTTGATGAGATGTCGATGGTAGACATTAGCATTATGAATTCACTTCTTAAAGCTGTTTCGATTGGAACGAAACTGATTCTTGTAGGTGATGTGGATCAGCTTCCAAGTGTAGGTCCGGGAAATGTACTTAAAGACATTATAGAATCCGGATGTTTTCCGGTTGTTAAGCTGGAGAGGATATTCAGACAGGCGGCACAGAGCGAGATTATTATTAATGCCCATAAGATAAACAGGGGTGAGGAGGTAGTACTTAACAAGTACAGCAAGGATTTTCTCTTTGTTCACAGAAACGGTGCAGACAATATAATAAATGCGATGAAAACGCTTATTAAGGACAAACTTCCGGACTATGTAGGTGCCGATGTGTATGACCTTCAGATTCTTACTCCATCGCGAAAATCCAATGTCGGGGTGGAACGTCTTAATAAGATTATGCAGGATTTTCTTAATCCGGCTGATGCTATCAAGCAGGAAAGACAGGTCGGTGATGTTACTTTCCGTGAAGGTGATAAGGTTATGCAGATTAAGAATGATTATCAGCTTGCATGGGAAAAACGAAGCAGATACGGTATTCCAACAGAACAGGGAACGGGCGCTTTTAACGGGGACACCGGAGTTATAGAGAGAATAAGCACATTTGATGAGAATGTAACTGTGAAATTCGAAGATGGCAGATTCGTTACTTACGAATTCTCTCAGCTTGATGAGCTTGAACTTGCATATGCGATTACGGTTCACAAATCACAGGGAAGTGAGTACCCGGCGGTTATTATTCCGATGTCGCAGGGACCAAGAATGCTGATGAACAGGAATATTCTGTATACGGCAGTTACAAGAGCAAGAAAATGTGTGTGCCTCGTTGGGGAAGAGGAGATATTCAGGCTTATGGCTGACAATGTATCAGAGTCAAAACGATATTCTTCACTCACAGACAGGATTGAAGAAATCAGACATATTGAAGATTTCGGACAATGATAATTGATATGTTTATATGTGATAATGATGACAATAATGGGGGATTATGGATTATAAAAAGGTATTAAGAGAGGCGATTAATGCAGTGCTTCCGCCTGCGTGTCCTATGTGTGGAAAGCCGGCACCTTTTGTTGGAGGGATAAGGACAGATATATGTGGGAGCTGTATGCATAATATAAATTATGTAAGCGAGCCTGCCTGTTTAAAATGTGGTAAGCCAGTGAAAGATGAAGAAACAGAATACTGCAGTGACTGCAGCAGGCAGAAGCATGTATATGACCAGGCATGTGCGTTGTATGAATATTCTAAGAATGTCAAGGAATCAATATACAGATTTAAATATTATAACAAGCAGGAATATGCAGGAATATATGCGAAGCAGATGGCGGACAGATGTGGCAGGATGATACGCATGTGGTCGCCGGATGTGATAATTCCTGTTCCGATTCATATTTCGAAATATAAGGAGCGTGGGTTTAACCAGGCTGGGCTTATTGCACAGGCACTTGGAAGAGCCATGCAGATTCCGGTAGATGAGGAATATCTCGTGAGGATTGTTAAGACTCAGCCCATGAAGGAGCTAAGTAATCGGGAAAGAATTAAAAATCTGCAAAATGCTTTTCAAGTAAGAGGAAAAGTTGTAAGATATAGAAAAGTATTAATCGTGGACGACATATATACAACAGGAGCAACATTTGATGCATGCGCAGCAGTACTTAAAGATGCAGGAGTATCGCAGGTATATGGCATAAGCCTGTGCGTGGGAGACGGATTTTAAAGTATGAGCTGCTTTAGTAACTGGACCTGTTAACGAGATTGATAAAGAGAATTAACAAGGAGAAGCTATGGAAGTTAAGAATTGTAAGAACTGTGGAAGATTATATAATTATATAGGCGGTGTGTACAGACTTTGTCCTGAATGCATGAGAAAGCTTGAAGAAAAGTTTCAGGAGGTTAAAGATTATATAGAGGATAATCCAAGGGCTGATATGAGAGAAATATCTGAGAAGTGCGATGTCAGTACAAGACAGATTGAACAGTGGATAAGAGAAGAAAGATTATCGTTCAGTGATGATTCACCTATTGGTATTGCATGCGAAGTATGCGGAGCTACCATAAGAACCGGAAGATACTGTGAGAGATGTAAGAACGATTTAGCTAACAGACTGGGAGGCATGTACGGAAGCAGATCTTCAACCGTTGATGCTGATAAGATAAGAGAGAGAAGAGAAAAGGCAAGGATGAGGTTCCTTGATAAATAATAAGCATTTTTTCAAAACGGGTATAAAGTATTTGCGGAAACTGTCCGATATCTTACACATGAAGCAAGAGAGTATCTGCTTTAATTAATGGAAAGTGAGGCGGTTAATATGCGCATAGATGCTTATAATGCTGTTAATCAGATATATCAGACCAGCCAGATTTCTAAAGCTAAGACAGCAACTAAGACATCATCGGTTAGTGACAAGTTTGAGATTTCTGACACAGCCAAGACATATCAGACAGCCAGGACAGCAGTAAGTAAGGCTTCTGATGTTCGAGAAGACAAGATTGCTGATATTAAGGCACGTATGGCAGCAGGAACTTACAACATCAGTTCAGAAGCTGTTGCAGATAAGATTCTGAACAACATTTCAACATTAACATTTTAGTGGGGTTTTATTAGATGGCAAGTTTGATAGATTCTTTGATTAATATAATGAATGATGAGAACAGACAGTATACTGAGCTTTTGGACTTGTCTAATAATAAGACTACTGCTATTGTTAAGGGAGATGTCGGACAGCTTCAGGAGATATTTGGTAAGGAGCAGAAGCTTATTGATATTCTTAACAGACTGGAGATGGAGAGACAGTCATGTGTTGCAGATATATGTAAGATTCTGCATCTGTCAGCAGCGGAGGTTAAGGTGAGTCAGATAGTAAGACTGTTAGAAAAGAAGCAGGCAGAGCATGATGCTTTAGAACAGTCGTATCTGAGTCTTAAGAAAACTGTAAACCAGCTTACGCAGGTTAATGATAATAACAGGCTGCTGCTTAAGGAATCAATGGATATGATTGATTTTGAGATTAATCTTGCGAAGAATGCAAGTATGGCTCCACAGACGGCTAACTATGGAAAGGGAGCGTATGAGGAGACAGGTGGCATGGGAAGCACAAGCTTTGATGCCAGGCAGTAATATTCTGATGGCATATCAGGATGCCACGGATATAAGACAATATGAATAATATCACGGATGATTTATTGTGAGATGGGGTTGTCCGTGTTGGATTGAAAGCCACATTTTTACTAAGGAAATGTGGCTTTTTTAGTCTCTGGGGTGTTTTGTTTTAAAAAAATGACGATATACATATAAGATTATGAATTAAGTAAGAAAGAGGTGACCTTATGGCTAATGGAATGGCAGGATTGTTTGTTGGAGCAAGCGGTTTGAAAACAGCTCAGACAGCGCTCAACACAACAGCACACAATCTGTCTAATATTAACACAACCGGATATACAAGACAGCAGGTTACTTTCTCTGATACTACATATGTCAATGTCAACAGCAAGGACAAAGTAAGTTATGCAAGCTATGGACTTGGTGTTGCAATATCTGAGGTAAGAAGAATAAGAGATCAGTATATTGACCTGGCATACAGGAATGAAAATTCAAGACTCGGATTCTATGAAAGCCAGTATAATGCTGTTCAGGAGATAGAAGATCAGTTTGGTGAGATGCAGGGTGTAACTTATGAGTCATATCTTACCAATCTGTATGATTCAATTAACGAACTTGCCAAGAATCCGACAAGTACAGTTGCAAGGTCATCACTTATCCAGAATGCGACTGCATTTATAGAGAAATCAGAAAATGTGTATAAGGGGCTCAGGGATTACCAGACAACTCTTAATACACAGGTTAGTAATATGGTTAATAAGATTAATGATCTTGCAGGTCAGATATATAAGCTTAATAAGAGTATTGCCAAGGTGGAAGCACCGGGTATTGAGAAAGCTAATGATTTAAGAGACCAGAGAGATGCGGCAATAGATGAACTCAGCAAATATATAGATATTACTTATTATGAATCAGAGAATAAGGAAACTATTATTAATGCAGCCGGAGTTCCTCTTGTAACATCAGGTGAACTTACAGCTATGAGTACAAGAGTTGTCGAGGGAACAACACTTGTTATTCCCACATGGCCATCGTATGAAAGAGATGTTTATGAAGATGGCAAGCTGGCGTCTAATGCTGATGATACAGATAAGGGACAGCTTAAGGGACTTATTATTGCAAGAGGCAATATGGTTGTAGATTATACAGTGGTTCCGGTTGCGCCTGACAGCAATGATTATGACATGAGTACTGAGGAAGGCCGTACAGCATATCAGCAGGCCTATAATGAATATGCAAAGCAGCAGGAATACTACAATACATATGTAGAGCCTTCAGCAATTCTTAGCGCTATGGCGGGATTCGATAAGCTTGTTAATGGAATTGTTGAAAGAATCAATGGAATCTTGTGTCCGGAGAAAACTGAGACAAGGACTAATCCTTATCTTAATGCAGATGGAAGTGAGATTCAGGCAGATACATACATATATAATTCAGTTGATCAGCCGGTTCTTTATGACAGATACGGAAGAGAGGTTACCGGAACTGATAACGGTGATGGTACTTACAGCTATGCATCTGGTGAGAAATTATACGAGAGTGCAGGCGGAGCAGCGGTTCCGGTTGATTCATATGAGTATCTTATGCTTGACATGGACAAGACTGGATACGGTATGGATGACAATAAGACTGTTGGTACAGAACTGTTTTCAAGAATTGGAACAGACAGATATATTAAGACTACAGGTGATAATGGAAAGACAATCTATCTTAGAAACAATCTTAACGAGACAGATTATGAATCATTATATAAGCTTGGCAATCTGAAGATTAATCCTGAAGCAGCACAGAATGTAGGAAAGATTCCACTTTCTACTGTACAGGGTAAGGAAGATTTTGACAGAGCCAAGGAACTCGTGGATATATGGGATGAGAAATTCGCTTCCCTTAACCCGGACATGTATGCGAAGTCGGATTACATGTCATTCTACAATAATTATATTGGTGAATATGCCACTATGGGTAAGGCACTTTATAATTATGTGGGTAACCAGACAACGATGGTTGATGGTTATGATAACCAGAGACTACAGTCAGAGGGTGTATCCTCTGATGAAGAGTTAGAGAAGATGATAAAGTATCAGCAGGCATATAATGCAGCATCGAGATATGTCAATGTAGTAAGCGAAATGCTGGAACATCTCGTTACTTCACTTGGACGTATATAAATGCTGATTAATACAGGAGGATAATATGGCATCAACATTTTTTGGATTAACAATTGCATATACAGGATTGCAGGCGGCGCAGACCTCTATAAATGTTACATCACATAATCTTGCTAATATCAATAACCAGTCATATACGAAAGAAACAGCATCAATTAAGGCTGGTGAGGCATTACGTTCATATGCTAAATATGGAACACTTGGTGCAGGAGTTATCGTTGATGCAATTAATCAGATGAGAGATTCTTACTATGATGAGAAGTACAGAAATAATTATACTAATTATGGACAGTACAATGTTAAGGATACATACATGTCACAGATACAGAATTATCTCAATGAGTTCACACTTAAGGGATATTCAACAGAGTATGAGAATTTCTTTGCAGCACTTAACCAGCTTGATCTTACACCGGCTGATACATCAGCAAAGAACCAGCTTATCAATAATGCAAAGAGCATGACAGATTACTTTAATACTCTGGCTACTAATTTAAGGAATGTTCAGATAGACGCTAATAACGAGATTAAAGATACTGTTAACCAGATTAATTCTCTGGCACAGAGCATTTCTTCTCTTAATAAGCAGATTAACCAGATTCAGGCTAATTATGGCAATGCCAACGACCTTAAGGATCAGAGAAATGCTTTAATTGATGATCTTTCCAAGCTGGTTAATATATCAGTAAGTGAGACAGACATTGGCAACAATCTTACAGACCTTCAGATTACAATTAATGGTAATTCGCTTGTTAATGGCTATAATTACCATACTCTTCAGACTGTTTCAAGAGATGAACCAAGAAATGTATCAGATGCGGCAGGTCTGTATGACATACAGTGGGAGACCGGACAGCCATTTAACATATACAGCACTTCATTAGGCGGAGAGTTAAAGGGGCTTATTGATATAAGAGACGGATGTAATGGTGAGATTGAAAAATATGCCACAACAACTGACGATGATGGCAATGAAACATATAAGACAGATGCAGAGGGTAATATCCTTACTGATACAGTAAGTAAGGTGGACAGCAATACTAATTATAAGGGAGTTCCTTATTATCAGGCACAGCTTAACCAGTTTATACAGACATTTGTATCATCAATCAATGAGATTCTTACAAAGGGTGTTACATCAGATGGCTCGGCAAGCGGAATTCCACTTTTTGTAATGTCAGATGGAAGCAAGGCTCTTACAGCGTCAAGTGTAACAGTTAATCAGGATCTTATTGATAACGCGGACCTTCTTGCTACCAAGTACAAGGAAAGCGATGGAGAAGCCAATACAAGCCTGATTGTAGACCTTATTAATTCTAAAGATGCTAAGATATATGACGGAGGTACGGGAACATATTTTCTCGAAAGTATTGTCAGTGATATGTCAATAGATGCAAGTAAGGCAATTAATTTTACAAAGAATTACAACAATCTTAAGACAACTATACAGAACCAGAGATTATCTGTAATGGGTGTTGATACAGATGAAGAAGCCATGGATCTTGTAAAGTTCCAGCAGGCATATAATTTAAGTTCGAAGATGATGACTGTAATGAATCAGTTATATGACAGACTTATTAATAATACAGGTGTATAAAACAGTAAAAGAATTCTTCTCCTCACCATAGGGGCGGTTTTTGACTCGCGATATAAGGAGGCATAATATGCGTATTACTAACCAGATGATGGTAAACAGCTCAATATCCAATATTCAGGGAAATAAGAGCCAGCTTAATGATTTAAGTACACAGCTCTCAACACAGAAAAAGATTAATAAGCCTTCTGATGACCCTATTATAGCCATCAGGGCATTAAGACTCCGTTCAAGTCTTGATGAGGTAACACAGTATCTTGGGAAAAATATTCCTGATGCATCATCATGGTTAAGTGTAACTCATGATGCATTAGACGAAAGCAACAAGATTATACAGGATTTGTATAATTACTGTGTGCAGGGCTCTACGGATTCATATTCAGAATCTGAGCGTAACACTCTTGCTGAAAGTCTTAACAAGCTGGTGGAAGCTTATTATGAGCAGGGGAATGTTGATTATGCCGGAAGATATGTATTTACAGGACATGCTACAGATAAGCCTCTGACATATCAGTCAGATGAAACTGCTAAACATGTTGATTATACAATTACACAGAACTTTACAAGGGAGGATTTATCTAATAAGACAGCATACACTAATGCATATACTAATGACGATATTATCAATCTTAATGTAAAGACAGACGCTAACGGAAATATAATCACACCTAATATAACGGATGTACACAGAATCCAGCTCGCATATGATGAGATTAACGGAAAAAAATTTTCGATGAGCATGGGAGATAATAATTCTGCCAATATCACTATTGCTGATGATGGTAGTGTTGCTATAGATGGAGGACTTACTGTTCCGGTAACTGATGCAGACGGTAATACAGCTGATACCGCTGTAAATGTTGTTACAACGACAGATCCTAATTATGTTCCGGGTGAGAATGAGATTGCAATTAACTCAACAACCGGAGAGCTTCTTCTTGGGGAGAATGTATACAAGTCAGTGTATGCTGATAATGCATTTTCAGTGACATACGAGAAGAGCAATTTTATAAAGGGCGACATTGATCCGACAATGTATTTTAACTGTGTTGATAATAATACAGGAATTGAGTACAACAAGCAGAGTGAGGATATTGAATATATAATTAATTTCTCACAGAAGATTAAGGTTAATACAGAAGCTGATGAAGCTTTCAATATATATCTTGGAAGAAATGTTGATGACCTTGTCAATGCAGTACAGAATGTCCTTGATATTAATGACCAGATATCAAAGATTGAGTCTATGCAGAAGGAAGGACAGTACAGCGATGAGGCTTCGCAGAAGAAGTTAAGTGATATTATGGAAGGCCTTACAAAGCAGAGAGATTTTGCAAAGTCTAAAATGAAGGACGCTTTTGAAGCGGGAATCGGTCAGATGCAGGGCTACCAGGAGCAGGTATCTAATGCGAAGGCTGATGTCGGTAACAGACAGATAAGACTTGACCTTACCAAGACAAGACTTACAGAGCAGAAGACTAATTTCACTGATCTTAAGTCTCAGAATGAAGACATTGATCTGGAAGAGATTGTTGTTACATATACATCAGCACAGCTTGTATATCAGGCAGCATTATCAGCTGCGAGCAAGGTTGTTCAGCAGACACTGCTTGATTTTCTTGGGTAGCCAGCATAAGCAGTATGCAAAGCTTATGAAGAAATAAGGATAGAATTAAGATTTGGAGGTTTGACATGAAAGTACAGACTAAATGGTTTGGTGAAATTGAGGTTAGTGAGGATAAAATCATTACATTTGACAAGGGAATCATTGGATTTGAGGACTGGAAGAAGTATACACTTGTGTATGATGCAGAGAAAGAGGAGAATATATCAATTATATGGCTTCAGGCGATTGATGAGCCAACACTTGCACTTCCTGTCATGAAGCCGGAATTCGTGTATGAGACATATGATCCTGTTGTTGAGGATGAGCTTCTTAAGTCTCTCGGAGATGATATACAGGATGATAATATCAGAGTGTACTGTGCGCTCACGGTACCACAGGATATTACTAAGATGACAATTAATCTTAAGGCTCCTATCATCGTTGATTTTGATACAATGAAAGGAATACAGCTTATAGCAGATAATTCTGAATATCAGGTAAGATATCCTATATACGATATTCTAAAGAAGGAGGAGAACTAATATGCTCGCATTATCAAGAAAGAAAGACGAAGCAATCATTATTAACGATGATATTGAGATTACAATAATCGAAATCAAGGGCGATCAGGTAAAGCTTGGCATATCAGCTCCTAAGTCAGTACCTATATATCGTAAGGAAGTGTATGCACAGATACTTGATTCTAATAAGGAAGCAGCAAGTTCGGTTGATGTTAAGTCTCTTAACCAGTTATTTAAGAAATGATTTGTTTTATTTGTGTATATTTTTGTCCAAAGGGTTAAATTTTACTTAACATTTTCCGATATATGCAGTACAACATGAATGTAACTACAGGATAAAGTTTTGTTTTCACACGGAGGTGGAATTGTATCATGGGAATGGAAGTTAATGGAGTAGCGGCAGCGTCAAGCTACCAGAGCCAGAATTCACAGGCTGCTAAGCCGGTATCACAGGTAAGCAGTGTTACATCAGCTACAGATAAGAGCAATGAGGTTGTTGTTGATTCAGCGAAGTCAGCAGCATCTAATGTAGCAGTTTCTGTAGGACAGGCAGCAGACAGTGAGAAGAATGGCAGCAACGCTAATGACAATGACAAGGCAAAGAAGCAGGCTGAATCTATGGCTGACGTTAAGGATATAAGGAAAGTCCTTAACAACAATACAATTGCAGAATTCGGCTACAACGAACCAACTAACAGAATCACAATTAAGATTAAAGATAAAGATACAGACGAAGTTATTAAAGAGATACCTTCAGAGAAAGCTCTTGAGATGCTTGCCAAGGCATGGGAGCTTGCAGGTATCATGGTTGATGAGAGGAGATAAGCTATGGCAATAAGACTATCTGGTATGGTATCGGGTATGGATACAGAATCGCTTGTTTCAGCACTCGTATCATCATATAAGTTAAAGAAGGATAATCTTGTTAAAGCACAGACTAAGCTTTCATGGAAGCAGGAAAAGTGGAAGACTATGAATACAAGTATTTATGGTTTTTACAGTGGAAAGCTTTCAAGTGCAAGATTTTCTACAAGTTATAATCTGAAGACATCAAGTGTGTCTAATGATAAGTATGCCAAGGTAACAGCAAGTTCATCTGCTGTTAATGGTACACAGAGACTTAAGGTTAAGCAGCTGGCGTCAACAGGATATCTTACAGGTGGACAGATTAAAGCTGCTGATGGAAGCAAGATTACAGGTGATACTAAGATATCAGACATAGTTGGAACAACAGATGGTTCTATAAGTTTTAAGACTGCTTCTGGAACCAAGAGTATTGATATAACATCAGATATGAATGTTAACCAGTTCGTATCTAAGTTAAAGGAAGCTGGCGTTAATGCAAGTTTTGATGAGAATAATGCAAGATTCTTTATAAGTTCTAAGGAGTCAGGCAAGGATAACGATTTCTCACTTGTGGCTAATGACTCTAACGGACTTAATGCATTACAGAAGCTTGGAATATATACAGTTAATGATACTGATTCAGCAGAATACAAGAGACTGGCAGCTTTAACAGAGGGCAGTGATGCATATAATACAGAACTTGAAGGTATGTATACTAAGATTACTGCCAAGGATACAGCGAAGAGTTATGCTGATAAGTATAATGCAGCCAAGGATAAGCTTGATGCACTGGCAGCAGATGATACTTGGGATCATTCATTGACATTAGATGAATATGTCGCAAAGCTTAAGACAGAGACACCAGATATTCTTAATGCTTATGATAAGTATAAGAAGGAAAAGGTGGATTCAGAGGGCAATACAGTTAAAGATTCTGATGGCAAAGTTGTGTACGAATATGACACAGAGGCTATGGAAAAAGATGGTGTCAAGGATGAATATGAGGCTGCGGTAAAGAAAAAAGCGTCTAATGAATCACTGATTAAGGTGTATGATGATAATTCCAAGGTTATACGGGATACTAAGGATTATGTGACAATCGGCGATGATGGAAAAGCTGTGGCAGATGCTTCTAATGCCAATGTATTACAGGAAGTAAGCGATACTAATGCTGACAGACAGGCTAAAGCTAAGGCACTGCTTGACTCTAAGATTGCAATGGCATCAAATGTTACTGGTAGTGCATCATCTTCGGGTGCTGTCAGAATAACAGGACAGGATTCAGAGATTGAGCTTAATGGGGCAACATTTACTAACAACTCTAATAACTACTCAATCAATGGTCTTACAATTGAGGCAATGGAAGTTACCGGTAATGATGAAGTAACTATTACAACCAACACAGATGTAGATGGTATATATGATATGATTAAGGGCTTCCTTAAGGATTATAATGACCTTGTCAAGTCTGTAGATGTTGCCTACAATGCGGCAAGTTCTAAGGGATATGAGCCTCTTACAAGTGATGAGAAAGATGCAATGTCTGATGATGAGGTTAAGAAGTGGGAAGAAAAGATTAAGGATTCACTTCTTAGAAAAGACTCAACACTTGGAAGTGTTCTTGATACTATGAAGAATGATATGGCAAAATCATTCAAGGTGGGAGATAAGTCTTATTCACTTTCTAGTTTTGGAATAGCTACACTTGGATATTTTAATTCTCCAGAGAATGAAACAGGTGTATATCATATAGATGGTGATAAGGATGATTCTAAGACATCAGCTAATACAGATAAGTTAAGAGAGATGATATCTAATGACCCTGATACGGTTATATCATTCTTTTCACAGTTATCTACACAATTGTATACTGATCTTGGAAAGAAGATGGCAGCATCATCAACAAGCAGTGCTTATACTATATATAATGATAAGCAGATGAATACACAGTATTCAGAGTATAATACTAAGATATCTGCGGCAGAAGACAAGGTTACTACATGGGAAGATTATTATTATAGTAAGTTCTCAGCAATGGAATCAGCATTGGCAAAGATGAATGCACAGTCATCATCGTTATCTGGACTTTTTGGATAATAGTACATATTAACAACCGCATAAGCATGGAAGCTTATGGGAAATGAGGAAAACATGGCATTTAATCAGAATATAGCACAGGAATATAACAGAAATAAGATTCTTACAGCAAGTCCTGCAGAACTTACACTTATGCTTTATGAAGGGGCAATTAAGTTTTGCAATATAGCCCTGATAGCTATAGAAAAGGGCGATTTACAGAAGGCTCATACTAATATTAAAAAGGCTGAAGATATAATTACAGAGTTTAAGGTGACACTTAATCATAAATATCCTGTTGCAGAAGATTTTGAGAAAATATATGACTACATATACTCCATTTTAGTTAATGCTAATGTTAAGAAAGATCCAGAGATACTTAATCAGGCATTAGTTGAAATAAGAGGCATGAGAGATACATGGAAAGAGGTTATGAACCGTACAAGGGGAATGAACCAGTAGGAGATTAATATATGACTACTAATTATCTTCAGATGATGATAGACAGCCTTAAAAAGAAGAAAGATATTCTTACAAGAATAATTGCTCTTAATGAAGAACAGGATAAGATACTTTCAAAACCTGAGCTTGATGATAATGCATTTGACGCTAATATGAAAGCAAAGGGTGACTGCATAGATGGGCTTGACAGATTAGATGAGGGATTTCAGTCTCTGTTTAACAGGGTCAGAGATGCAATTAATGCTAATAAAGAAATGTATGCTAATGAGATATCGGTCATGAAGAGGCTTATAACAGAAGTTACAGAGCTTGGAGCTAAGATAGAAGTTCAGGAAGCACGCAACAAAGTCAAGGTAGAAGCTATGTTTCGCAGAGAACGTCAGGAGCATAAGGAAGCTAAGAGAAGTGCATCTATGGCAAAGTCATATTATCAGAATATGAGCAAGATGAGCAATGAACCACAGTTTATGGATACCAAGCAGTAATTTTTTAAAAAGTTATATTACGGACTAAAGTTTTAGTACTAAGGTCCGATATATAAAGTACAAGGAAACAGATAGTTTCCTGTAAACCATAACCAGATGCAGCAGGGACGCTGCATCACAATATAATTTCAAGGAGGAAAATATTATGGTAGTACAACACAATTTATCAGCAATGAACACAAACAGACAGATGGGTACAGTTTCTAGTGCACTCCAGAAGTCAACAGAGAAGTTATCATCAGGTTACAAGATTAACCGTGCAGGCGATGATGCTGCTGGTCTTTCAATCTCAGAGAAGATGAGAAGCCAGATCAGAGGTCTTAATAAGGCTTCTTCTAATGCAGAAGATGGTATTTCACTTATTCAGGTAGCTGAAGGTGCTCTTAACGAGACACATTCAATTCTTCAGAGAATGAATGAGTTAGCAACACAGGCTGCTAACGATACTAACACATCTACTGATAGAAAGGCTATCCAGCAGGAGCTTACTCAGTTAACATCAGAGCTTGACAGAATCTACTCTACAACACAGTTCAATACAATGAATCTGTTAGATGGTAAGTTCACAGGAAAGAGTCTTCAGGTTGGTTCTCTTTCAGGTCAGGTTATTGGTATCTCTATTGCTAGCATGAAGGCATCAGCTCTTGGTATCAAGGCAGCAGATGTTAAGGTTAGCACAAATGCTGTAGCTGGACAGTCAATGTCTATTATTCAGAAGGCTATTGACACAGTATCTTCAGAGAGATCTAAGTTAGGTGCTCTTCAGAACAGACTTGAGCATACTATCAACAACCTGGATACAACATCTGAGAATACATCAGCAGCTGAATCTCGTATCCGTGATACAGATATGGCTACAGAGATGGTTGAGTACAGCAAGAACAACATCCTTGCACAGGCTGGACAGTCTATGCTTGCGCAGGCTAATCAGTCAACTCAGGGTGTTCTTTCACTTCTCGGTTAATAACAATTACTACTATAAGCAGAAGAGCCGGTGCTTGCACCGGCTCTTTTTGCAATTAATAATATATCATAGGGGAATAGACATATATGGAATTATCTAAGAGTTTTTTTGAAGATGAAGTAAGAGATGGGTTCTATGTAACATCAGATATGAAACATGCGTGGGCAGCTCAGTTAGAAGTATTGAATGATGTTGATAAAGCCTGCAGGGAGAATGGAATACAGTATTTTGCAGAATGGGGAACACTTCTTGGAGCAGTAAGACATCATGGATTCATTCCCTGGGATGATGATATGGATATATGCATGAAGAGACCCGATTATAACAGATTCCTACAGATTGCAGACCAGATAATGCCAGAGGGATATAAGATATTTAATATAAGTAGTGATGAAGATAATGATAATATGCTTACCAGAATTATTAATGGGAGAGCAATTAATTTTGAGAAGACACATTTGGAAAAATTTCATGGATTTCCATATGTTTCAGGTATAGATATATTTCCATTGGATTTTATAGCTCCCAATAGGGAAGATGATGATTTTCAGTGTGAATTAATAAGCATTGTTAATTCAGTAGCCAAGTTTATCAGGACATTTCAGGAGAATGAAGAATCTATCAATGAAGAGAATCTTCAGGAACTTAATCTCAGAATTAATCAGATTGAGGAATTATGCGGAGTGGAGATTGACAGAGATAAGGATCTCGCACAGCAGCTTAATGTACTGGTAGACAGATTATGTGGATTATATACAGAGGAAGAAGCGGAATATGTAACAATAATGACTATATGGGCAGAGGAAAGGCAGTATAAGCTTCCGAAAGAATATTATTCCAAAACAGTGCGGCTTCCTTTTGAGAATATTACCATACCGGTACCATATTCTTATGATGCGATATTAAAGAAGAAATATGGTGATTATATGAAGCTTGTACATACATGGGATTCACATGATTATCCATTTTATGACAGGCAGAAAAAGCTTCTTAAGGATAATGGGGTTGTATTTAATGAGTTTTGTGATACATATGAGGATTATATTAATTATAAGAAACAGGTCAATGGTATAAGAAAGACAAGAAATGCGATAAGAGAAAAGAATATAAACCATGAAACTGCAGTATTTATGGTGTATAAGGCAGAATATTGGGATATGCTTGATGGATTGTTCAGAGAATATGAAAAGAGAAAAGAACAGGAAATAGTAGTTATTCCATTGAGGTATTATTATAAAAATATTGATGGAACAGTAGAAGAATGTGCAAGTGATGCAGTTCTGCCAGAATATGTTCAGAAATATATAAACAGTGATTATAATATTGAAGAGGAGAATCCTGAGACAATTATTATTCAGAATCCATATGATGGATATAATGGTTCTGTTACAATACATCCACGATATTACAGTAAGAATCTGGCTATACATACAAATAAACTTATATATATGCCATATTTTGTAACGGAAGAGATTAATCCTATGGATATGAGAGCATATATAAGTATGGATGCATATGTAACCATGCCAGGTGTTGTGTATGCAGATGAAGTTATGCTGCAATCAGAAGCCAATAAAGAATTATACGTAAAAAAGCTGACCGAATTCTTTGGAGAAGAATCAAAGAAGGAGTGGGAAGATAAGATTAATGGCCGGGGAGCTTTGTATATAGAGAAAAAAGATCCTGTTCTTAAATATAACATAATGCCGTCAGGGTGGAAAAATATGGCATTAAAGAATGACGGCAGCTATAGAAAGATAATACTATATTTTATAAGTACTAATGGAGTGCTGGAACATAAGAGAAAAATGTTTGGAAAAATTAGACGCTCAATGGATGTATTTACAGAATATCAGTCAGATGTTATGCCACTTCTAGCATTTGAGGGCAATATGGAAGATATATTGGAACTCGAAGATGTAATGCTTTTGATGGATTATAAGACTATATTGAGAAAATATGAAAAAAATATAGTCAGACCTGATATGTTAAAAAGAGCTGTTGATGCATGTGATGCTTTCTATGGAGAGGCAGGAGCAGAAGCACAGATGTGCAGGAATCAGGGGAAGCCGGTTATGATAGAAGATGTTGATATATAGTGAGGAGAAAGTATGCTTCAATTTCCAGAAGAATATTTTGAAGATGAAGTAAGAGATGGATTTTATGTACCATCTATGATAAAAAGAGCTTGGGCAACTGAACTTGATGTGCTTGATGAGGTTGACAGAATATGCAGAAAATATAACATAACTTATTATGCGGAATGGGGAACATTGCTTGGAGCAATAAGACATGCCGGATATGTTCCATGGGATGACGACCTTGATATAGGAATGAGAAGAGAAGATTATGTGAAGTTCTGTAAAGTAGCACCAGGTGAGTTTGTGGAAGGATATCAGATAATCAATTTCAGGACTAACAAAGATTTTCATCATTTTCTTGCCAGAGTTGTGTGTAAGAACAGGATATGTTTTGAGGATGAACACTTGAGAAGATATCATGGATTTCCATATCTTGCAGGGCTTGATATATATGTGCATGATAATGTGTCAAAGGATAAAAAGGCACAGGAGAAGTGCGAAAAGACGGCAGAATATATAGTTGCAGTTGCTGATGCTATTGAGGCAGGACAGATGTCTGCAGAAGATGAACAAGCGGCTGTAACAAGAATTAACATGATATGTGGAACAGATATTAGGGTTCAACAGGATAAATGTCAGGAAAGAATTGAGTTATATTCTGTTGCAGAAAATGTATTTGCCACATTTAAAGATGAAGAATGTGAAGAAATGACTCAGATGATGCCATATAGTCTGTATGGAAATCATATGAGGATACCTGTAAAATATTATGAGCGTGTAGTAAGGGTGCCTTTTGAGAATACGACAATACCGGTTCCGATTGGCTTTGATGCTATGCTTAAAAGCAGGTATGGAGATTACATGAAGCTTGTGAGAAATGCGGGAGGACATGATTATCCATTCTATGAATCACAGAAAAAGCAGTTAGAAGTTTTGATGGATTTTAAACTGCCGGAATATACATATGATGAGAAAAAAGCAGTAAGGGCAGCTGATTCTGATGAATTGGCAGGCTACAGAAAGATTCTTAAAAACTGTCTTGATAATATTGATAAACAAATTGAAGAAATCGGACACATGCAGGATGTAGAAGTGATAAGAGAAGAACTTGTTGATATACAACAGATAGTAATTGACATGGGAGGGCTTATCGAAAAAGTTAAAGGCGAGGGAACTGAAAGTGTGAGAAGCCTTGAAAAGTTTTGCGATGTTATATATGAGATATATCAGGAAAATAATGCTGATATAGAATCTGAATTCGGTAATGTGAGAAGAATGCTGGAAAATGATATTTTTGCAAAGAAAGAAGTACTTTTTCTAGTGAGCAAAGCTTCAGAATGGAAATATATAGAGAATGTATGGAAGAAACATAAAGAGGAAAGAGATACTGAAATAGTTGTGGCTGTTGTTCCATATTATTATAAAGAATATGATGGAAGCATAAAGAAAGAAGTAAATGAACTGGATAAATTCGCCACAGATATTGGTGCCGTTGATTCTGCACAGTATGATATGGAACTTCATCATCCAGATATTATATATATACAGAATCCTTTTGATAATGAGAATAGGGCAATAGGAATTGACAGAAAGTATTATTCAGACAGGTTAAAATGCTGTACCGACAAGCTTATATATATACAGTCATTTGAACTTGAAGAATTTAATGAGTTTAATGAACGCGAATATAAGAATATGGCTTCTTTCTGCACAGTACCGGGAGTAATAAATGCTGATGTGGCATATGTACAGTCTTATAACATCCGTAATATGTATATAAAGAAATTAACTGAGTTTGCCGGAAAAGAAACTGAAAGTATATGGGATGATAAGATACATGCTAAGCCAGAGTGGATGATGAATAAGGAACATTGCATTGCTAATGGCAATGGTAAGAAAAAAATATTGTTCTATACTTCAATAAGCGGACTTATGCAGAATTCAGAGATAGCAGCAGGAAAGATAAAGAATGTATTAGATATATTTAAACAATACTCAGGGCAGATTGAGATTGTGTGGTGTGTTCAAAGTCTTGTAGATACTGTTATGGAAGATATAGACAAGAAACTCTATGAGCAGATAATTGCAATCAGGAATCAATATAATATTGAACAAATTGGACATGTATGTAGCGACAGGGATAAAGATATGCTTAGTTCATGTGATGCATATTATGGTGATACATCGTCAATTGTTCAGGATTATAGAAATGCGAGAAAGCCTGTAATGATAATGGATTATGAAATATAAAAATTGGAGAAGCCGGATGAATGGGAGAATATTATTTATAACACATCAGTTGTCGAGAACAGGAGCACCAATAGTGCTTCTGGATATGATAAAATTATGTAAACGTGAGGGTGCAGATATAGATGTTATAACAATGATGGATGGAGAACTGGGGGAGCAGCTTCATAATATGGGAATTGATTATAAGATTATGGAAAGATTCTATCCGGAAAAAGAAAGACTGTTATCGGAGTGGAGTAGATATAATCTTGTTGTTGCTAATACAATAGTTACATATGAAGTAATTCATGTTCTTAATGGCAGCAAAATTCCAGTAATATGGTGGCTTCATGAGGGAAGACAGTATTTTGAATATTTTGCAAGCGTAATACCGCATTTTGGTACTATAGGAAGTAATATTCATACTTATGCTGTAAGTCCTTATGTTAAATCTGTAATTAAAGATATATATAAATGTGATGTTCCCATGATGCATTTTGCTGTTGATGGATATGAAGGTGAAGCAGATAAGCATTATGAGAGAAAAAGAGATGTGGTAAAATTTCTTACAGCAGGAACATTTTCTAAGATAAAAGGACAGGATATTCTTGCAGCTGCTATAAGAATGCTTCCAGACGAATATATGAAAAAAGCTGAATTCAGTTTCTGTGGCAATGAAGCTGCAGTTGATGAAGAAGTGTACACAAGTGTATGTGAATTGGAAAAAGATTATAATAATGTTCATATGCTGCATCAGCTTACAAGGCAGCAGACAATTTCATGTATGGAAGATGCTGACTGTCTGATAGTACCATCAAGAATTGAACCGCTTTCTGCAGTGGCAATTGAGATGATGATGACGGGCGGAGCAGTATTGTGTACAGATGTGTGCGGAATTGCTTATTATGTGGAAGATGGTGAGAATGGATATGTTACAAATTCGGACAATCCTCATAGTCTTGCAGAAAGTATAATGAGAGTTATAGATGATTATGATAACTGGGAGCATATTGGAAAAATCGGACATCAGACATATATGAAACATTTTTCAAGAGAAGCTGTTGAGCCGGATATAGTGCAAATTGTGGGGAAATATATGAATTTGTCTAAAAGAATAATATTCATAAAAGGGAAATTAGAAACTTTGGATTATTTCATAGACCAGCTTGCAGACGGAGCAGATAAGCTTGGAATAGAATATTATATTATCAATACAGGGATTCCTGAAAGCTACGGTGAGGCTCTTGAAGAATATGTAAAGCTGGGCAGATGCGCAGTGTTTATGATAAATCAGATAGGTTTGTTATTGAGTGAGAATGGACAAAATTACTGGAAAGAGAGAAATATTCCGGTATATGACCTGATAGTTGACCATCCGTACAATTATGCAGATGCATTAGAATGTCCTCCAGCAGATATGAATGTAATTGTTGTAGACAGGAATCATGGGAAGTTCATAAGAAAATATTATCCAGAAATAAGAAATATATATTTCATGCCTGATGGAGGAAATGAAGCAGAGGGTAGAATGCAGTACAAAGACAGACCAATAGATATATTGTATGTGGGAGATTGTCAATTATCTACACCATTTATTGAAATTCCAGATATGTCTGATAAAGGAATGGAGATGTATTCGACAGTATATAATATACTTCTTCAAAAGCCGGGCTTGTCTATAGAAGAAACTATGGAGTTATATTTTGAAGCAAAGGGCGGATATACAAAAGAGCAGGTAAAGCAGTATATATTAAATTATGGGTTCATAATATCCGATAATGTCCGCAGATATTATAAGTTAAAGACAATGCACACATTAGAAAGTACAGGTGCTGGTATAGTTATATATGGAAAAGGATGGGATGCGCATGATGAGACATGGCAGACTAATGTAAGCATCAATGCAAGAATATCATCAGAGGAATGTAACCGAATGCTTGGTAAAGCAAAGATTGGACTTAATTGTATGCCGTGGTTTAAGGATGGATGCAGTGAAAGAGTATTCAATATAATGCTTAATGGAGCAGTGTGCCTTACAGATACTAGCAAGTATCTTCTTGAAAGATTTGAACACGGAAATCAACTGGTATTTTATGATCTTGAAGATATGGAAGAAATGAAACAGAATGTTTGCTGGCTGCTTGAGAATCCCAATGCAGCAAGCCGGATTGCACAGGCAGGTTATGAAACTGCCATAAGAAATGATACATGGCTGTGCAGAATGGGTGAGATTGCAAAGATGATGGGAAAATGAGATGATAGGATATATGATGGGATACAGAAGAAACTTATGATTATGGAGAGTGGGTATGAATATACTTGTTATTGGAGAGAAGTTGTTTACAGATTATGCATTACAGGCATTAGATGATACTGCACATATGGTTGATGTGTATTATTGGGATGGTACATTTGGACCAGAACTGTTTATGGATTCAGGTATTAATGATTATGACTGTATTGTTGTTATGTTTAATGACGATAAGTTATCAGCAGATATTACATCTATGATTGAGAAAATAGTTACTAATGAGAATTGTACAGTATTTAATTATATTTTATGGCATAAAGCTATGCTGCCTGCAATGAGGGCTGATCTTGTTATGAGTAATCCTTTGGATTGTTCATATGACGGACTCATTATGGGTTTATCTCATGCAGAGGTTGGAATACTAGCAGACAGATTACAAGGTAATTATGCTAATCTTGCTGTTTCATCACAGGATATATATTATAATTACAAGACGCTTGAGTATTGCATTGATAAGTATTGGGAAAAGATAAAAAACTTGAAACATATAATTATAGATATGTATGACTATGAGTATTTTAATTTTGATACATCTCTTGCTAAGAACATATACAGATATTTTTTGTGGGGAGGTTACAATCTTGATGAACATAATATGACACGCAATAAGATATATACTAACAGCCTTGAAGAGGTGCGTAATTATCTGTTGTATAGTAAATATAAAGGGCTGGATATAAGTAAGCTTGGAATGTGGAAGAAACTGTTTCCAGATACATATTATATGAATGGGTATTCTGATTACAGATGTGCCAGAGGGATTGAACAGAGAATGGATATGATTACAGATAGTCTGGTTGAAGAGTATAAAGTTACATCAAGTACTGTGTTGAATGAGTATCCAGAAACAATCAGTGAAAATGTCTCTATTATGAATGATATGCTTTCATTAATATATAGAAAGTGGTCGCATATTAAAGTGGATATAGTACTTCTTCCGGTATATAAAGGCATTCTTGATAAGAGAAAAAAGTACTATACTAAGTGGGAAGAACAGTTTATGAGTGTTATAGAACAGCTGGGTAATATTTATCCGTTCAGATTCACATCTTATCTGGAAGATGCAATGACCGCAGATAAGAAATATTATTATGATAAGGATCATCTTAATTACCTTGGGGCATATGTATTTACGCAGAAGTTGAAGGAGATGATAGGGGAATAGATTAGATGGGAAAGTGATAAATAGATTATTAAATAATGGGATAAAAATAAATATACATAAAGTTAATAACTCAATTTTAATGTCCGATATAATATAAAGAATATTGTACAGATATGGATGCTATGATGCAATATTTAATGAATAAGAGAACTTCATGTTTGTATAACATACTTGTTTTATTATGTAAAGTACTTATTTCGTTATATTCATAAAGTGTGTGAAATAATAATCACTAATTAAATGGGAAGTTAGGATATTAAAAATGTACTTTGATGTACAAGTTATTAACAGATGACTTAAAAACATATATGAGAAACTTAACTTTAGGAGATACAATCTAATGAAAGTGGATTATCTGTAAATGGTATCTGAGAAGTGCTTGTCTACTAAAAGATTAACTAAAAAGAAAATGTTATCGTAGACTATTGGATGAATAATCTTTTGAATTTGCTTATATGAAAAGATAACTATAACAAAGCCTATGGGAATGTCAAAAGAAAGAAAAAGTGTAATTGACGGTATGCAGATGAATGATTTTGCTATTTTCAGAGTAACCAAAGGAATCTTAATTAAATAGATATGTGGAGGAAAGTAAATCTAGCTCTGTTTGAAGGACAGAGAAAGTCAAAGAACAAAAGTTGAGTTTTGAAAATTAGAAGTGCCTGATGTTGCAAAAATTGCAAGACTAAATCGCTAGAATATTAAAATTCTATAAATGTTTATGAACGTACAGAGATAGGTATGTCACAAGATGGTTTGTAGGGATAATTATTATTAATATTTAGGAATTTTAAGATGTTTTAGTTAAAAGTATCTAAGTTATTAACCTTAGATATGATAGAAAAGAATAATGTATATAGAGATTGTCAGATAAAAAGATGGATTTAATTGTAAATATTAGAAGGTGGATATTATATGGAGATAGAGAACTTAGTCAAATTATCGAAAAATAATAGGTGGAAAAAATGTATTTATGGATTGGGTTTTTTAGGACAAAGAATGAGTGAGTATTTTGAAAAAACTCTTAATATTAAAATAGATTTTTTTTCAGATTCAAATGATAATCTTATTTCCGAATTAAGGAAAGCAAATAATATGGTTGCAATTCACAAAGAAGAACTGTTAAAAATGGAAGATGATGTTTTAGTATTGGTACTTGTAGATTATCCATATGATTGTGAAATAAAAAAAGAATTACTGAGCAATTCCAATTTGCATATAATTTCTTTAGATGAGTTGGCAAATTCTGAAGTTATTCAGAAAGATTTTTATGGTGAAAATCTATTTAATCAAATCAAAAGGCTTGACGATTATTCTACGTGTGAGTTAGAAGTTGGTAAGAAATTTGAGATGACACGGAATAAAAAAGTTGCTTTTTATACATGTATATTGGGAGATTATGATGAATTAAAACAGCCAGAGTATGTTGAAGAAAATTGCGATTATTATATTATTTCAGATAATCCAAGACATGCTAAAAGTAATATGCGGTGGATAGATATTGATTCAGTTGTACCTGATAGAAATATGTCTCTTCAAGAAAAAAATAGATATGTTAAAATGCATCCACATAAAATATTTTGCAATTATGATATTTCAGTATATATGGATGGGTCAATTCAATTGGTTGGACCGATGAGACAATATTTATCATACATAGGCGAAGTAGGATTAGCAATTCATAGACATAGAATTAGAAAATGTATTTATGTTGAGTCAATGATGGTTAACTGGTTAGGAATGATTAAAAAAAAGGATGTATTACCACAGATTCAAAAGTATGTGAGTGAAGGAATGCCAAGAAATTGGGGATTGTTTGAATGTTGTGTAATTGCAGTAGATTTAAGTAATAAGTTAGCAATAAAAATATTGGAAGAATGGTTTTTAGAATTTAAAAATGGAGCTAAAAGAGATCAATTGTCATTAACATATATAATATGGAAAAATGGATTTAAACCAAATACGATAGGTGTTTTGAATCCTAAAGGAAATGTTTCTAATAATTCCAGTATTATTTGGGAGAGAGGAAAGAAACATATGAATAAATTGACTAAATATAAAGGAGAATGATTATGGAAGTCAATACTCAAAGTTTTATAACAGGACAAATAATTGATAATAAATTATTTTATTCAAGCTCAAGGTACAATGGATTATTCTCTTATGATTTAATAACAGGAAAAGTTAGTTTTATCAATTCTTTTAATGGTTATCCTATTAACGTTAAGGGGTTACATTCATGTAGTTGTATTTGGAATAATAAAATTGTGTTTTTACCATTAAATGGAAAAGATATACATATTTTTGATGTTGAATCTAAAGAAATTACGTCAATTAATATTTCTGAATCGAATTATATAGCAAGCTCGGCAAAGAACATTTATATTAAAGATTCAAACATGTGGGTTATACCACGATATTTAAAAGGATATACCAATAATTCTAAGATTCTTTGTGTGGATTTAACTTCTTATAAAGTTGTTGAACAGTTAGATATAAATAAAAGGTTAGAAAGCTATGCTGAACCAGATGGCACCATTCTTATTTTACAAAATGAAGTGTACGATAATAAAATATGGATTCCCATATGTAGAACAAATAATTTAGTATCAATTAATCCAGAAACAAAAGAATTAACCGTCCATAGTATGGAGAATATGAATTTATATAGTATTACGAGTACAATAGATGGTATATGGGTATCAGATTTATATTTGGGAAAAGCAAAGAAATATAATGGCTCAAATTTTATTGGAGATATAAATTTGAATTATGCAGAAATTATTTCGTCTGTTATAGAAACTAAGGAATATTGTGCTGCTTTGTTAAGAAATCAAAATCGTGTTGTGCTAATATCAAAGCAATCAGGAGAGTCAAAAAGATATATACTAAGTTCATCTCTAATTGGTAATGGAACATTAAGAGAATGTAGTTTATTATTTAGTAAATGGAAAGAGATTTATGTTGTGTTTCCTAATGATAGAAATACTTTATTTGAAATTATAGATAATAATGACTATGAAGAAGTAAAAATAGAGGAATGTAAAGATTTGAATATTTTAATAGATGATTTTAATCAAAAAGAGCCAATACTAGAAGGCGATATTGGCTTAGGATGTTATATAAAATTATTGGTAAAGGATAAACATGAAAGATAAGACTATTGTGTTATGGGGAAAAGGAAATATAGGAAAAGATACATATAAGAAATATTTTACGAATCAGAATGTGATAATGGTTGATTCAAGTGTAATTGATGTTGAGTATACTTATATATTGGGAAATGAAATAGCTGTTTTTAATCCCACTATTTTAAGAGCAAATAAGCATAAATATAATGTTTTTGTATGTATGAAAAAGCATAGAGAAGATGTGTATAAATTGCTTGATATAAATGGTTATAAAAAGAATGTTAATTATTTTTCTTATAGATTTCTTGACAAAGATATAATAGATCCAGAGGAATGTCTATTTGGTGGAAAAGAAATTATTGTCAAAGAGAAAAAAAGTGGAAAGAAAGTAGTTGCTTTTTTTGGAACATGTCATATGGGAGTTTATAAAGATTCTCTTAAACAAATGAAATCATTTACTGAAAAATATATAATTATTGATTTGCCATTAGTTAATGAAGTAGATTTACAAGAACATAAGTTGATAGGAGAAAAATGGCTATGGGAAGAATGTGATTGTGTTTTTTTGAATCAGATATATGCTATAAATCAATATAAAGTGCCAGATACTATTACAATAATGAAATGGGCTAAGAATGCGCAGAGTTTTGTTATATCAAATGCAATGTTTAAAGGGTATTTCCCACAAACTAATACTAGAGTAAAAACGTCAATGTTGGACTATTTTACATGGGGAGATATAAATATTAATTATATGTTAAAAAAAGGAATGGGGTGTGAAGATATAGTAAGTAATATATGTGATGTTAACTTTTATAAAAAAGAAGAAGTTGATTCGTATTTTTTAAAAGAATTAAGAAGTTTGGAAAAATTAGAAAAAAATTGCGACATACAGGTTACAGATATAATTTCTAAAAATTATAAGGAATATCTTTATAGGTCATGGTCTCATCCAACAAAGATAATGTTTAAGAAGATAATAGATAAAATATGTAAAATGCTCGATTTAAGAGAAAAATATGAAATTAAATTTGATTTAATATATCATGAACAAATTGTATATCCGTCAATTATAGAAAAATTAGATTTAGATAAAAATTTTTATATAGGTAGGAAAATAAATCCTGGAAATTATGATGTGCAATATGATATAGAGCAGTATATAAAAGAGTATGTAAAAAGGAGGAAATAATGAAAAATGAAAGTTGTTGTAATGATTCCAATAAAATTAAATAATGAAAGAGTGCCTGGGAAAAATTTGAAATGTTTTTCGGATGGAACGCCTTTAATTAATTTTATACAAAAGGCTTGTTTAAATGCAAAAAAAGTTGATGAGGTATATGTATATTGCAGTAATGAAGCAGTTAAAGAATATTTATTGCCTGGTGTAAAATTCTTAAGAAGACCAGAGTTTTTGGATACAAGTGTTGTAAATTGTAACGATATTATTAGAGAATTTATGAAGGAAGTAGAAGCTGATATTTATATTGCAAGCCATGCAACAGGACCATTCACAAGAAGTGAAAGTATAGATAAATGTGTGGAAGCAGTACAAACTGGAAGATATGATTCAGCTTTTCTCGCAAGAAGATTGCAAGAATTTTTATGGCAGAATGGTAATGCAATGAATTTTGATATACAAAATTTTCCAAGGACTCAGGATTTAGTTCCAGTATATTCGGAAGCACCAGGAGCCTATGTTTTTACTAAAGATACATTTTTAAAATATGATAGAAGAGTTGGAATGAAACCATATATTTGTGAAATATCAGAAATTGAAGCAAGAGATATTGATTATCAAGATGATTTTGATATTGCAGATGCTATATACATGAAAATAATTCGAGGTAGATAAATATGTCAAGAATAAATGTTTTGGATTGTACATTAAGAGATGGAGCATATTTAATTGATAAAAAGTTTGGCTTAGAAAATATTAGTGGAATTACACGTGGATTGATTGATTCTGATATTGATTTTGTCGAGGTTGGATTCTTCCAGGATGACGGATTTGGAGAGGGAAAGACTGTATATAAAAATTCGAAAGAAGCATCAAAATACTTACCGGCTAAAAAGAAAAAAAGTCAATATACGGTTTTAGCAGATTGTAGTAGATATTCAATAGAGAATCTTGATGATAGACAGGAAGGAATTATTGATTGTATTAGAGAATGTTTTTTTAAAAACGAAATATCTCAAGCTATAGAGAATTGTAAAGTGATAAGGGAAAAAGGATATAAGGTTTTTGTACAACCTGTTGATATTTTGGGTTATTCGGATTATGAATTATTAGATTTAATAGAAAAAGTAAATGCTATTGAACCATTCTGCTTTTCAATTGTTGATACATTTGGCTCTATGTATCAAGAAGATTTACAGAGAATTTTTGAATTGATAAATCATAATCTTGTAAAGACTTGCAAGATAGGATTTCATTCTCATAATAATATGCAGTTATCAAATGCTTTGTCGCAGGAATTTATCCGAATGAGTCTAGGAAAAAGAGATATTGTTATTGATGGGACACTTTCTGGAATGGGAAGAGGTGCAGGAAATACTCCTACAGAGTTAATAGTTCAATATATTAATACAAAATATATGGGAAAATATAACATGGATTCAATTTTAGATATTATAGATATTTATATGGATAATATTAGAACAAAATGTTCTTGGGGATATTCGACTGATTATTTTATTGCTGGATGTTATGGTGCCCATGTAAATAATATTTCATATCTTAATAAAAAACATAGCATTAGTTCTAAAAATATGAGGTATATATTAAATAAAATTGATGATAAAGCTCGTAAAAGATATGATTATGAATTATTGGACAAAATCTTTATGGAGATGATTGATGAGGATATTGATGACTTTGTTTCTTTAAAAAAGCTAAAAGATTTATTAAAGGGAAAAAGAATTTTGATAATAGTTCCAGGACAATCAATACTACAAAACAAAAACAAGATAAAAGAGTATGTAAAAAATAATGATGTTGTAGTAATATCGTTAAATTTTAATCCAGATTTTATCACATCTGATTATGTATTTGTGTCAAATCAAGGAAGAGTTAAAAATATAAAAAATAGATCGGGAGAGAGAAGAATATATTCATCTAATATAGACAAAGAATATATTGAAGAGGCTGATTATATTGTAAGTTTTAAGAAACTGGTTAAATGTGGCTGGAAATTGATGGATAATTCGGCATTAATGTTATTGCGCTTATTAGATGAAATTAATTGTAAGGAGATTATATTTGCTGGATTTGATGGGTATTCTTCATTACATACTAATTATATTGACAGTGATATGGAAATAGAATCAGCATCCATGAATTGCAATGAACGTAATACGGAAATTGCAGCAATGTTAAGAGATTATATGGAAACTAGAAAGAATAAAAAAACTGGTATTAGGTTTATTACGAAATCCAGATTTGAGAGATGTTTGTTGAATTAGAATGTGGGTTAAAAGAGAGGAGAGTTCTATGAATGTTTTGGTTTTGTTATATAAGGATGTTTACAACATTCCAACCAGGCATATTGTAGATGCTTTGTTAAATGAGGGGAATTATGTGGAAATATATGCAAAATATATGGACAATATCCATATAAGAATGTTTGATGGGCTTATAGTAAAACCTATTGATAAGCTAACACAATCTTGTATTGAAAAGGCAGATTTTATATATTCTGCTGCATCATTTGCTGCAATGCCAGAATTTCTTGAGGTAAGAAAGTATATTTTTACATTTTCTACAGCATTTATGGATGAAATAGCAAATTTTTCAGATTATACGTTTACTCAAAGAGATTATAAAAATGCAATAATTAATGATAATTATATTGTTGAAAGAGATAATTATATAAAAACATTACCAGGAAGTGTAATTGGAAATCCAAAATTCGATTATAGGAAAAAAACTAGTATAGAAGTGAATAATCAACAAATATTGTTTATAGATGCAGGACATTTTCCATTTGGTGATTGTGGAAAAAGGCAGGAAGCAAAAATGCTTTTGGATATTGCCCAAAAGCATCCTGAAAAAAAAATAGTTGTAAAGCCTAGATTTTTAAAAGAAGATTCAAATGTCACTCATAGAAATAGTGGACATCTTTATGAATATATACATGAGTTAAGTGCAGGACAAATACCCAATAATCTTGTATTGCTCAATAAACATCTAGATTTGGAACAATTGGTTCAAGAGAGTTGCTTAATTATTACACCAGAGCTGACGACCAGCTATCTGGATATAGGCTTCTATGAAAAAAGGGGATTGATAGCTTCGGGGTTTGAAAGTGAATATACTTTAACTCATAATGAAGCACATATTAATAGATTTAAGAAAATAGAACAAAGAAGCGGATTGTGTGTTCCATATCAAAGAATAAATGAATGTATTCCAGATGGGAGAGAATTTAATAAAAATCATTTATATGAAATGGGAGTTATAAATCAAGGAGCGGCGAAAAGGGCAGTTGAAATAATGGAGGATATCTACAAAAGATATTTAATTAATAATTTATATCCGTCTCCATATGAAGATAATGGGTTTATTAATTTTGAACAGGTTCAAAGTCAAAGGTATATTAAAAAACTATATGAGACATATGAAAATGTCTCATATCGAATAGATGAATTGGATTTCTCGGAAATTTCAAAGAGTATAGAATCAATATGGAAGTCTAAAATGATATTTACAAAATCAGAATATTTGAAAATTAAGAAAAAGTTTGATAAAAAGGTTTCTCAAATAATTTTAAAAAGTAAAAGTATGTTAATGGGTAATGAATTTAAGGAAAGCTATTATTTAAAAGCAGTCAATGATTTAGGCAGAATAGAAGAAGAAAATATAGATGATTATTGTGCCAAACAGATGTTTTATTGGTGTAGAGCAATGAGCCGTGTAAAGCAAAGTAAATTTAGTGAAGCAAGGGAGGATTTTGAAAAATTCTTTTTTCTGTATAAAAAAAATAAATATGAAAAAAGCTTAGCAGATTTACCATATTCATTACGTAATTATTATATATGGAATGGTATTTGTAACTATGAGTTGAATAATATTGATTTAGCTTACAAACTTCTTTTTGAAGCAAAGCAAAGAATGATTGGTGATAATGCAGATTTAGAAAAATATTTAAAGAAAGTAAATATATGATTTTTAAGAAATTAGAAAAATATTTAAAAAATATTGATGGGAAAATAGCAATTTATGGTATAGGAAAAGAAACAGAGAAAAATATACCAGAAATAAATGAATACGTAGAAATTGTTGGATTACTAGATGGATTTAGAAATAATGGAAATATTTATGGGTATAATATTATCTCTTTAAATAAGGCTATAAAAATTGGGATAAAGGCTATTATAGTAATTGCGAGACCAGGCTCATGTCGAGCTATAGTTACAAGAATAAAAGATAAGTGTAATGAAAATAATATTAAAATCTATGATGTTTATGGAAATAATCTTTTGGAAGAAAAACAAAGTAAGTGTACTTTGGGGAAATTGAAACCATATTATAAAAAGGATTTGATGAATAAAATAGAAGAAGCAGATGTTATAAGTTTTGATTGCTTCAATACACTTATAACTCGACAGTTATTTTCTAGATATGATTTATTTGAGCTTTTATATAATAAGCTCAGTTTAACTGAAATGAGTTTAAAGGAGTTTGTGAATCAAAGGATAAAAAGTGAAAAAAGCACAGCAATTGGTCTGGCTCCTAATTTAAAGAAAATTTATGAAGATTGCGTTTTTTTTAGTGGTATTGATTTTGCAGAAGAAGAGTTTAAAATTGACAAAAGTGTAATTATTAGAAGAGAAGAATTAGTAGAAGTTTTAAATTATTGCATAAATAAAGGGAAAGAAGCAATTGTTGTTACAGATACATATTATTCTGAAAAGCAAATAAAAAGTATCCTGAATGATAATTCTATTTATGGGATTAAAAAAATTTATGCATCATCAGAGTATACAAGGGGAAAAGATACAGGTCTATTTGATATAGTAAAAAAAGATTATCCTAAAAAGAAAATACTTCATATTGGTGATGATTATCTAAGTGACTATAAAAGTGCAATTAAATCGGGTATAAATTCGTATAAAATATATAGCTGTGAAGATTTATTTTACGGAACAAACTTTATGCCGGATGTTGAACCGGATATGGAGTTGGATTCAAAAATAAAAATTGGATTATTTATATCAAATATTTTTAACAATCCTTTTGTGTTTGAAAGGTTAGAAAAAGATATTTGTATACAAAATAATAAAACGATAGGTTATTCATTTTGTGCACCATTGATTATGGATTTTGTTAAGTGGTTTGAAGAAAAGACTAGAGAGTGCAATGATTGTCAGATTTGGCTTTCTGCAAGAGATGGATATTTGATAAAAAAAATATATGAAATCTTATATCCAAATAGAAAAACGCATTATGTTTTAACTTCAAGAACTGCAGCTATAAGAGCAGGCACTTTATCAGAAGATGATATTGCTTATGTTGATGATATGAAATTTGGAGGCAACATGGATTTATGCCTAAAAAAAAGATTTGGCATTGATGTTAATAAGATAGATATAAAACAAATAGATGACACACAACAAGGTATATTAAAATATAAAGAAATAATTATAGGTGAAGCATGGAAAAAATATTTGAACTACAAAAAATATTTAAAGGAAATATGCGAAAAGAATAAAAATATATTGTTCTTTGATTTTGTAGCAAAGGGAACTTGTCAATTTTTTATAAAAAAAATGGTGCCTAATAAAATTAAAGGTTTGTATTTTTTACAGTTAGAGCCCCAATATATGAATGATAAGCAGATACAAATAGAATCATTTTTTACTGAGCGTGAAAAGATAAAGAGTACAATATATCAAGATTATTATATTTTAGAAACAATTTTAACGTCATTTTCACCATCAGTTAATGAATTTAATACAAGCGGAGAACCTATATATGCAGAGGAAACTAGGTTAAAGGAAGATTTGGACTGCATATATGAGGTTCAAAGTGGAATACTAAACTACATAAAGGATTTTATTAAAATTTATCCAATAGAACAGCTAAAAATAAATAAAAAATTGGATGAGCAAATTCTATCGGCTATTCATAATGTAAATCTGAATGATTGTTATTTTTCAAAGTTAAAAGTAGAAGATCCATTTTTTAATAGAATGACAGACATAAAACAAGTTTTATAATTGTTTTGAAAATAATTTATTTACGTATTGAAGATTTTGAATATTACCAATATCATATCGTCTGCCAGGCATTTTATAAACATAAAGATCTGATTTTATTGATAATTTTTCTAATAATGTACCTGGAGAGTCCATGGTTTTATCAATTTTGCATAAGTCTAATATTGTATATATGTCTGAAGGAGTATAGATATAAAAAGGTGGAACTGCCCAATTGCTTTTAGGGGCAATTGGCTTTTCTTCCATATGGATTATTTTGTTGCTTTTATCAAAGGTAACAACTCCTGTTTTTTGCAAATTAATTAAAGAATCTTCATAATAACACATAACACAAGACTTTTTGAAATTCAAATAATAATTAATAAAGCCTTTAAAAGAAAAATCTATAATATTATCAGCTGCAATGACTAAAGTTCCATCTGTTTGTGGGCTGTTATTGCTCATATAGCTAAAGCCGAGACACATATCATTAACAGCACCAAGTCGTGATTCGTTACTGAATGATCCATCGTTAATTATTTCTATTACAGTGTTTGATAAGTAGTCTTTTTTCCTAGATTTTTTCCAATTTTCGAAATGCTTAAAATATTTATCATTCGTAACTATAATTATAGAGTCAATTAATTTGGTTGAAATACAATCGTATAACAACCAATCAATAATAGGTTTTTTATTTACTTCAAGTAACGGTTTTGGGAAATTTTTAGTTATAGGATAAAGTCGTGTAGCATATCCTGCGGCTAATACGATACAATTAATCATAATTCTACTCCATCAGTTGTGTTTACAAAAAAAAGAGAAAACTTTTTCTCTAGTAAAGGATATTTAGCAATATATTTTTCTCTAACAATTGCTTGTATTCGGTCTTTTTCTTCTGGATTTATGAGAGCAATGCTTGAACCGTTAAATCCTGCACCAGAAAATCTTCCACCATAAATTCCATAAGTGCTTTCGAAAATATCTTGTAAAGTTTTTAAATTTTCAGTACCTGATTCATATAATTCAATAGAACTTCTTCCAGATTCAAATATCAAATTGCCGAATTTTTCTATATTTCCATTTTTCCAAGCATTAATACCAGAAATAACCCTAGCATTTTCTGAATAAAAATGATCAGCTCTTTTACGCCAATTTTCAGGTAGAAATGAACGATATTCGAGATATATGCTATTAGGAATGTTTCTAAGATATGCATCTTCAAATTTTCCGTAATCCATACCGGAAAAAGCGGCAATTGCATAAGCAGCAGATTTACATTCATCTACACGTGTATTATATGCAGATCCTGCAAGTTGTCGTTCTTTACCTGCAAAAACTATCATAAGTTGGAAATCTTTGGACAATGTTTGTTGCGGTATGTTTTGACTTGAATCGTTAAGTGTGTCCAAAAAGAGTAGATTGTTTTTTTTACAATATACCTCACAACTTTGATCTAGTTTACCAACATTTACACCAATATAATTACGCTCTGCCCATATAGCATTCATAATTAATTCGGGTTTAGTTAAATGGATATTATTTGTTTCACAAAATGCTATTAGATATGTGATGATTACAGATGCGGAAGATGATAAACCACCAATAGGTAAAGAACCACTGATTTTTCCTTTGATTCCATATTTTAAATCATACTTTAGCTTAAGTGCAGCAACAGCTGCTTTTGAGAAGTCACCCCACATCATTTCGCGAGTAGGATTATCGTAAATATTAAAAACTGTATGACCAGAGAAATTAGCACTTATTAAATCAACCGTGCCATCAAGAGTGGGTTCGTATTCTAAAGTAACACCTTTATCTATAGCAAAACCTGTTACAAGACCAAGTTGATGATCAACATGTGCTCCAAGTGGACATATTCTATATGGTGTAAATACATTTTTTATCATAAATACCTCCGTAAGAATGAACAAAATTGTCTTTTGCTTTTTCTTATGTCATTTGAAATTATCAATTTATAAATTTATTAACTATATAATTTCATATATACTAAATTTTGTCAAAAAAATTTAGGAAAAATTTGATAATACATATGAATTCTCATATATGGATGAGCACAATTATGTATATACAAATTATAATATATAGTATATTATATAATCATATATGTAATAATTCAGATATAGATTATGTTAAATATTGAGGGTATGGGTATGAAGATAAATAGATTATGTGTAAGTAATTTTATGGTTTTTAATGATTTGGATATTGAATTCTCAGATAATATTAATATTATAAGTGGCGAGAATAGTACAGGTAAAACAGCTTTGATTAAATTATTATATACAAGCTTAAAAACATGTTCTAAAGCGTATTCATCTAATAACACACATTCAAAGGAAGAGTTGGAAAGTGCAATGGTAAGTAAGTTTCAAGGAATTTTTATGCCAGATAATGGAGCTATTGGAAGACTTGTTAACAGACATCGTGGTAATAATAGTACAGATGTAAGAATATTTCTGAGCAATAAAGATGATATAAGATTTGGATTTTCTAATAAACATTCAAAGCATATAGATATAAAGCACATGGGGATAAAAGGTAAAGATAATTTTACACCAGTGTATATACCGCCGAAGGAGATAATATCATCTACTGAGAATTTTGGTTCGTTATATGATGAATTTCATATTGCTTTTGAGGAGACATATTATGATTTATGCAGATTGCTTGAAAGACCTTTGAGAAAAGGACCTAATACAATAGAGCAGAATATGGTTATGAAAAGTTTTGAAGATATAGTCAATGGAAGTATAGTCCAAAAAGATAAGAAGTTCTATCTGAAAGTTAAGGGACAAGGGGAATTCGAGATGGGACTTGTATCTGAAGGATATCGAAAGATGGCGACTATAATGTATCTTATATTATCAGGAAGCTTGACGAAGGATTCTATTCTATTTTGGGATGAACCAGAGACTAATATGAATCCAAAGATGATTAAGCCTATGTGTGACGCATTAACTGAACTTGCGAAGATGGGGGTTCAGATATTCGTAGCAACACATAATTATTTTGTTCAACAGTACTTTAATATGGAGGCAATATATAATAAGGATTCTAAGATAAAGTATAATTTTATATCTCTTTACCGCAATAGTGATAGTGGTGAGATAAATGCACAGTGTGTTGATAATCTTGACGATATGACTGAGAATGCTATTATGAAAGAATTTGATGACTTATATGATAGAGAGCAGAGGTTTATATATGGAGATTAACGAAAGCGGATTATCATTTGTATTTAGTGAGGGAACAAAAGCTTATAAGTTTGATGATGATAAGTTTTACAGAGATGAATTTAATGTGTTATCAGGTTCAAAGGGAATTGACATTATAGCTTCGTCAGATAAAATTATTCAAATGATAGAGATAAAGAACTGTAAGGGGAATGAACAGGATAATATATGGAGAATAGGTGTTAATAATAAAAATATTAACAAATTACCAGATAATCATTATAATAAAGAAAGTTTGGATATAGAAGTAACAAAAAAGGTGGCTATGACGATAGCTTGCCTATATGGTGCTTTTACAATGAGAAATACTAAAGAAAAAGCAGAAGAATTAAAAAAGTTTTGGTCAATAATTAATACAGAAGCTATTGCTAAAGACAGAAAGCAATTAATTGTTACATTATTTCTGGAAGGAGACTTTGATAAGTATAATGGTGTATCAAGAAGTAAAAAAATGATTATGACAGATTTGCAGAATAGTATTAGAAAGAAATTGCGCTGGCTGAATTGTAAAGTTTCTGTTGTAGATTCAAATACATATAATAAATCACATTATAAAGTAGATTATGCCAAATAATCTACTTTTTTAAGCAGGAGAGGTACACATGATTTCAATAAAACCCTTAGATTCACCAATTAACCAGCAGCAATATGGCGATATGACTTACAGACAGTATGCATATACATATAATATTGACGACAGAAAAGTCCCATATGGACCAGATATGTTTTATTTGTCTGTTAATACAATTGCAGATAAGAATTTTACATTTGCAGTAGATGAAGATGAAAATTTAGTTGCAGCATTAGCTTTTGACGGTGGAACATATGCACATAGATATACATATTCAGGAGGAGTGGATACGGCTTTTATTGATAATTATGACTGTATATTCTTATATGACTGCAATGAGTTTTCTGTTGAACTATGCAGGACAGCATTTAGATTCTGGAAGGGGAAAAGACTGGTTCTTGTAGGAGCTAACTGGGAGAAGATGATTGAGCATCTGGATGATATACCGGGGATTGAGTGCTTTTATGAGATTGAACCTGAAAATAACAGATTTGCAGAACTTATGAATGGCTTCAAATGTCTTCATGTGACATACGGCATACCACATCAAGAAAGCATGGAACGTTATGAACAGGGAGTTATGTATTATGATGAGGTGATGTCGTTTACATTTATGTTCTCTGATTGTAGAGAATTGGGCGAGAGTAATCCAGACAAGTATTTTTTTGTGATGGATGGTTATTATGGAAATCTGGGGCTTTTTACTATTCGTTCAAAGATTGAAGTATGTCTTAGATATGCATTATCAAAGGGAATGGAACCTGTTGTCAGAATTGTTAAATCAGGAGAGAGTTTTTATTCAGATTATAGTGGTGATGATATATGGGGGAAGTTCTTTAATCAGCTAGGGGATTATTCTTTAGATGATGTAATGCATAGTAAACATGTATTTTTCTCACCAGGATTTTATAATGGAAGTGTTCAGAGCAATATAATGAGCCAGATGAGTAAAGGAATTTCGTTAGATTGGAAACATGGTGTGCTTAATAATAACCTGATTGGATATATTGCGGAGAGAAAGAATAAATACCTTCCATATCCACAACGGACATTGGGTGTGTTAGCCAGGGGAACGGATTTTGTTAATACACATCTGCATAATCATCCAATTCACGCATCTAAGGAGATGATTGCAGACAGGATAGATGAAGCTTTGCGTGATTGGAATCTTGATTATGTGTATATAGCCACAGAAGATGCCGTTTATTGTGAATTCTTCAAGGAGCGGTATGGTGATAAGGTGTTTTTTACTGACCAGCAGAGATATGTAACGAGGCAGAATGAATTACTGAGTGAGCTTCACAGAAGTGAAGAAGTGAAAAGAAATGGATTTGAGCTGGGGGCTGAATATGCTGCTTCAATTAATCTTTTATCACAGTGTAACTCTTTGATTGCATCTGGCGGATGTGGAGGAGTTGATGAGGCATTGAGGGAAAATGCAGATGGATATGAGCATGTGTATGTGTTTGATTTGGGAACGAATAGGTAAGAACTTATAAAAACCAGTAAAAATTAGTAAAAGTAATTAAAACCAGTAAAAAGTAGTAAAAATACAATGAGTAGTTGGAAGAAACACAGGAAGGAATATATATGTACACAGAATTAACAGCATCTATGATGTGTGCCAATTTTGGCAATCTAGAGAAAGAAGTTAAAGAACTAGAGGCAGCGGGAATCGATTCGTTCCATATTGATATCATGGATGGACGATATGTGCCTAATTTTGCAATGTCACTTAATGATATGCGGTATATCCGCTCTGCAACGGACAAGCCATTAGATGTCCATCTTATGATTGAACATCCTAATACGCATATTAGTTTGTTTCTTAATTCACTTAAGGAAGGGGATACTGTGTATATTCATCCAGAAGCAGAATATCATCCTTCTACTACTTTACAGAAGATAATTGATGCAGGGCTTGTTCCGGGCATAGCTATTAATCCTGGTACAAGTATTGAGACTGTGATGGAGATGCTGCAGATTGTAGATAAGGTTCTTGTTATGTCAGTTAATCCGGGAAATGCGGGTCAGATGTATCTTCCATATGTTGGCAAGAAGATAGAGAGACTTCTTAAGATTCGAGAAGAGATGAATTTTGAAGTGTACTGGGATGGTGCATGCGGTGCAGATAAGATATCTACATTTGCTCCTATGGGAGTGAGAGGGTTTGTTCTTGGAACTACATTACTTTTTGGGAAGGGAAGACCATATACTGATATATTAAAGGAGATAAGACAGTTATGATAATTGATAATGTTCCAGAGCAGGTGTCAGAAGATAATGTTATAGAGCTGGCAAATGAATTTACTGAATATCTGGAGAATAGCGGAAATTTGTTTTTTCAAAATTATCAGTCATCTGGACTGACTTATGAGCATCTTATAGCTATGTTTTATGTGACGCGTGCAATGACTGGTGGTATGAGGTTATATAATTATTGTTATGATGCCGCCATTGAATGTGCAAAATGTAATATAAAACGCAGGCTGACAGCTAATGAAAAGATAAAGGTCACATTTCTCCCAATATCAGCAGCAGAATGGCCGGCAGAGTATATTTACAGGAAATTAGAGGCTGATGACAGATTTGAGCCGCAGGTGGTTCCTGTTCCGTTAATAGGAAGAACTAAGGAAGAACGAGGAAAGACATATTCACAGACTTATGATTTCTTCATGGCAGGTGGTTATAATGTAAAAAAAATATATGATTTCCAGACTGAGGAGATAATTGGATGGGAAGAAATAGGTGGTATTCCTGATGTGGTGATAAATGTTACACCATGGTATAGTGATATTGCAAAGAACTATCAGATTACCAGATTGCCTTTATATGTACTTAATGTGTATATTTCGTACGGACTTACTGTAGGTAATTCACAAGAGGGGGTATATGCAGAAAAATTCATGTATAACAAAGATTTTATGAATGTTATGTGGAAGGTATATACTGAAACAAAGAAGGATTATATAGGTTTTCAGAAATATCAGGCACTAAAAGCAAAGAATGTAGTTAACAGCGGATATATTAAGATGGATTATTTTCTGGAAAAGCATGACTATTCAGAAGAAAGACTTAGAAATATATGGTCTGTTCCGGAGGGGACAGATATATACAGCTATAAGAAGATTCTCATTACACCACATTTTTCAGTGGGAGATGATAATATACTATCTTTTTCAACATTTAATAAGAATATGTATTTTTATATATATCTGGCAAAGAAATATATAGATAGTGTCTCATTTATATTCAAGCCTCACCCTAATCTTAGAAATACTCTTGTTCTGGATGGATATATGAAATCAATTGAAGAATATGAAGCATATCTGGATGAATTCAACAGGCTGCCCAATGCATCTGTATGCGAGGAAGCGGATTATCTTGCACTTTTTGATACTTCTGATGGTATTATCAATGACTCTATATCTTTTGTTGGAGAGTATATGTATGTTGATAAACCGATGCTGTTTCTTGAACGTCCTGAGCAGAGGTTTAATGAACTTGGAGAAGTTCTCATTAAGGCTCATTATAAAGTGAGCGGACAGGATTACATGGGAATTGACAACTTTGTTAATGAAGTAGTGGTTAAAGGTAATGATTATATGAAACAGGAAAGAGAGAAGATTTTCTCTGAAGAATTGGATTATTATTCAGATAATGGAATTAAGGCATCTGAATATGTGTATAGGGATATAGTTGATAATTTGCTTAAGATGTAAAGGAGCGTTATGAATATTGCATTAATACTTGCCGGTGGAACTGGTACAAGACTTGGGACAGATATTCCAAAGCAGTATATTAAAGTTAATGGCAGGATGATTATTGATTATTGTCTTGAGACAATGGAACATTCAAAGGATATTGATGAGGTGTGGATTGTTGCAGATAAAATGTGGCAGCAGCACATTAAGAAAATTAATAAATTTAAGGGATATGCATGCCCTGGTAGTAACAGGCAGTTATCCATATATAATGGGCTTAGGGCAATGGAAGCTTCATTATTGGATGAGCAGAAAGATGTTAATGTTCTTATTCATGATGCAGCAAGACCGTTTGTAACAGATAAGCTTATACATGAGTGCGTTGAGGCAGTTGCCGGGCATGACGGGGTACTTCCGGTTCTGCCTATGAAGGATACGATATATTATAGTGAAGATGGGAAAGCGATTTCATCACTTATTAACAGGAATAAAGTATATGCTGGACAGGCTCCAGAATTATTCAGATTAAGGCCTTATATTAAGGCAAATGAGGATTTGCTTCCGGATAAGATTCTTTTAGTTAATGGTTCTACAGAACCTGCAATTATGGCAGGGATGGATATTGTGATGATTCCAGGAGATGAGAATAATTACAAGATAACAACGAAGGCTGATATGGATAGATTTACAGCAGAGTTTTAAGGGATAAGGTGTAATGAGGATGGAGAATATATATGAATATATAGCCAGACTGCAGTCAGAGGGAAAATGGCAGGAAAGCTTTGGCGTCATAAGAGCAGGACTGAAAGATAATTATAATGATTATGAATTGTATTTTGCCTTGGGAGAGTATTATCTTAAGGATAATATTGATAAAGCATATCTGTGTTATGAAAATGCATTGCTTTATTGTGATAATGAAGATGACAGAGCGTATATTTCAGGGGTTATGTCTGAAATAAGTTCATGCGGCATTAAAGTAAAACCTTTATCTATTGTAATTGTGTCATATAATTCTAAAGATGTAATGAAAGCCTGCATAAATAGTATCCATATGAATAATATTTCTTCAAGTTATGAAATTGTCGTTGTCGATAATGCATCAACAGACGGAGTCACAGAGTGGTTAGAGAGTCAGAATGATATTACACTAATAAAGAATCAGGATAATAAGGGATTTGGTGCTGCATGTAATCAGGGGATTAAAGCGTCAAGTCCTGATTATGATATATTTTTACTGAATAATGATACTGTTGTATCTCCTAATGCTATATTCTGGATGAGGATGGGACTGTATGAGAATGACAGGGTTGGAGCAACAAGCTGTATGTCAAATAATGGTGGATTTCAGAATATTACAGAAGTATTTGATTCTGTATCTGAGTACATATATTATGCCACGAAAAATAATATTCCGGAATATTATCCATACGAGAACAAAGTGTGGCTGGCTGGGTTTGCGGTTATTATAAAGCGTGATGTACTTGATCAGATTGGTCTGCTGGATTTAAGATATGGTAAAGGATATTATGAAGATGATGACATTGGGATCAGAATACAGAAGGCTGGATATCAATGCATTGTATGTCATAACAGTTTTATATTTCATTGCGGGTCTTTAAGTTTTAACAATGATGTGGAAGAGAAAAACAGACTGTCCAGAAATAATAGAAAAGTTTTTAAAGAAAAATGGGGATTTGATATTGATTATTATTCAAAATCACGGAATGAGATTATCCAATTTATAAAAGATGATGAAGACAAGCCTATTCATGTCCTTGAAATTGGATGCGGATGTGGAGCTACACTTGCAAAAATTAAATATTTATGGCCACATGCGGAAGTTAAAGGTATAGAGCTTATTGGGGCTGTGGCAGATATAGGGGCTAATAATTTCGATATAATACAGGGAAATATTGAAGAAATGGATGCGCTTCCATATCGCGATGATTATTTTGATTATGTTATATTTGCAGATGTGTTAGAGCATTTAAGAGAACCACAGAAAGCATTAGAGAAAATCAGAAGATATATGAAAAATGATGCAGAGCTTATTGTCAGTGTTCCTAATTTTATGAATATAACGGTTATGCTGCCATTGTTAAGAGGTAATCTGGAATATGCAGATGAGGGTATTCTTGATAAGACTCATTTTAAGATGTTTACTATGAAGTCGTGTATTGAAATGCTTACACAAGCGGGATATTCTGTTGAATATAGAGGAGCTGTGTCTGGTAAGGCTTTAGGAATAGATGTATCTGATGAAGAAAAAAATCAGTTTATTAATGCATTACAATGTATATCAGGATCGGCAGATATAGAGCAGTTTGATGCATATCAGTATATATTTAAAGCAAGAGTCATGAAGTAAAAGGAAGGTTTCGGGAGAACAATAATTATGAAAGCACTGGTATTACATGGTATAGGAGACATACGATATGAAGAGACTGATAACCCGCGGATAGAGAAAGGCTGGGTATTAGTAAAAGTGAAGGCAGCAGGAGTGTGTGGCTCAGATATTCCAAGAATATATAAAACCGGTGCACATGTTCATCCGCTTGTTACCGGACATGAATTTTCAGGTGAAGTTATAGAAGTTGCAGATAACAATTCTTCATGGCAGGGAAAGAGAGTAGGAATATTCCCACTGATACCATGTGGAGAGTGTATAAACTGTAAGAAAAAGATGTATGAAATGTGTAGCAATTATAATTATCTTGGTTCAAGGTGTAACGGTGGATTTGCTGAATATGCAGTTGTACCAGAATGGAATCTTATTGAACTTCCGGATAATGTATCTTACAAGCAGGCTGCAATGATGGAACCAATGGCTGTTGCAGTGCATGCAATGAGAAGATTTCATATAGAAAAGGATTCATCTGTGTGTGTTATAGGACTGGGAACAATAGGACTTCTGCTTACGATGTTTCTTAAAGCTGAAGGGATACAAAATGTTTATGTTGATGGGAATAAAGACATGCAGAAGCATTTTGCACAGAAACTTGGAGTTGATGACGAACATTATAATGCAGATAATGTTGTGGCAGATTATGTATTTGAATGTGTTGGAAAGAATGAAACAATAAACAGAGCAATAGAACTTGCTGCACCGGCAGGAAATATTGTGTTTGTTGGTAATCCATATTCTGACATGAATATACCTAAGGACACATATTGGAAGATATTAAGAAAACAGTTAAAGCTTAGTGGAACGTGGAATTCTTCATATGCAGGAGAATCAGGCGATGACTGGCATTATGTGCTTAATAAGCTTGCAGATGGACGGATTAATCCGGAACAGTTTATAACGCATGAATATCCGCTTGATGCAATTCAGAAAGGGATGGAAATTATGCGTGATAAATCGGAAGATTATGTGAAGGTTATGTGCATATCATAGAATGATTATCTGGAGAAGTTATTATGGTAATAGATATTCTATCTCCTGTAGGTGGAAGATGTGGTGGTATTGAGAATGTAATACGGGCTTGGACTAAGAATCTGCCGCGTGAATTGTATGAGGTTAGGGTTATTCATATGTCTCCAGGGATAAAATATCTTGAAGGATATGATAGGGCATATGCATTTGACGCATGCGGAGAAGTGGATATTAATGCAAGGCTTACACATTTTACAAGAAATTATGCAGGATTTATTAATTTGTATGGAAAACCTAATATATGCGTAGCTGTTAACTGGCCAGCAATGTGTGTTGTGGCAGATGCGGTTAAGAGACTTTTAAAGCTGGATTTCAGGATTGTTTCATGGGTTCACAGCAGCATAGATGAATATGAACAATCCGGGTTTGGCAGTGTCAGGGAGATGCTTATGGCAGATGCCCATATATGTATAAGCAGAAGTAATGAGCGAAGAATTAAGGAATTATGTCCGGATGCTGTTGCATATTATGTCGGAAATCCTGTTAATATGCAGGAGTTTATAGAAAAGCCTATTGATAATAATACTCTGTGTTATGTTGGAAGACTTCAGGATGTCAAGCGGGTTGATGTTATACTTGAAGCTTTATACAGAGCAAGACACAAGTGGAAGTTCAAGATTGTCGGTTCAGGGGAGTCAGAAGATGAACTTAAGGAGATTGCAGCATATCTTAAGCAGCAGGATCAGGTGCAGTTTCTTGGCTGGAAGGATTCACCATGGGAGTATTGTAAAGATGCTTCTGCACTGGTATGTGCTTCGGAATATGAAGGGTTTATGTTGACAGGTGCCGAAGCCTTGTCGATGGGAATGACAGTTATATCTACTCCTGTTGACGGGGTTATTGACTATGTACGGCATGGTGAGAATGGATATTTCTTTAAAAATGAGGATGCAATAGGTCTTGCACATTTGTTGGATGAGATATATGAAGGAAAAGTTAAACTGTGTGATAGAATTGATTGCAGAAAATCAGTTGAAATGTACAATATAGATAATTATTTTGACAATATCAAAAGAATATTGGAGGATATGAGATGACATTTTATAATGTATGTCCTGCAGAGATTGAAAGCGGCGGACCGGAGCTTGCACATCAGATGTGCCACAGGCTTAATGATGCAGGCTTGGAAGCATATATGTATTACATAAAATCTAATGATATTAATCCTCAGGATGTGAATGCAAGCGACAAATATATTAAATATAATACATTTCATGCAAAGCAGTTATCTGAGATAGAACAGGACACCAGTGTTGTTGTGTTTAATGAAGGAGCAACGGGACTTATTCCCTTGATAAAACATTGCCATAAAGTACTCTGGTGGATGAGTGTTGATAATTATCTTATTAATACAGATGGCAGGGATATTGATGTTATAAGAAAAGAAGTTGTACTACATCTGGTACAGTCAAAGTATGCATATGAGTATGTGAGAGATGTTGTAGGTGCTGATGAGAAGAATATAATGTATGTATCAGATTATATCGGTGATATATATATGACAGAAGTACCCGAGATTCTAAGGCAGAATATTGTTCTGTATAATCCCAAGAAAGGACTGGACAGAATTAAGCCGGTTATGGAGAGAACTTCGTCATGGCTCAAATGGATTCCACTTATAGGACTTACAGAGGAAGACATGACTGCCTATATGCATATTGCCAGAATATATATCGATTTTGGAGGACATCCAGGGAAGGACAGGATTCCAAGAGAAGCTGCAGTATGCGGTTGTTGTGTAATAACTAACCGCAGGGGAAGTGCCGGATATTACGAAGATGTACCGATTCCGGACAGATATAAATTTGAGAATGAAACAGATTATGAAGGTATAGAGAATTGCATGCATTATATATGTGATAACTTTTATGAAGCAAGGAAGGATTTCGAATATTATATAGATCAGATAAAACAGGAAAAATCAAAGTTTAATGATGATGTGGTAAAATTTTCAAATTTTTTTATGAACAGGGGTTAAGTATTTCATGATGGCTCCGATAAATAATACATAAGTGATAAACATTATTTAGTAATCACTATTTAATCTGTACAGTAAAGATTAGATATTATATAGGAGATTTATTATCAAGGAGGAATTACATTATGGTAGTACAGCACAATCTTTCAGCTATGAACACAAACAGACAGATGGGAACAGTAACAAGTGCCCTTTCTAAGTCTACAGAGAAGTTATCTTCAGGTTATAGAATTAACAGAGCAGCAGATGATGCAGCAGGTCTTTCAATTTCAGAGAAGATGAGAAGCCAGATAAGAGGTCTTAATAAGGCTTCATCTAATGCAGAAGACGGTATCTCTCTTATTCAGGTTGCAGAAGGTGCACTTAATGAATCTCATTCAATCTTACAGAGAATGAATGAACTTGCAACGCAGGCAGCTAATGATACTAACACATCATCAGATAGAAGTGCTATACAGCAGGAGCTTACACAGCTTACTTCAGAGCTTGACAGAATCTATTCTACTACACAGTTTAATACAATGAATCTTCTTGATGGTGATTTCACAGGAAAGAGTCTTCAGGTTGGTGCTCTTTCAGGACAGGTTATCAGCGTAAGCATTAAGAGTATGAAGGCATCAGCTCTTGGCATTGGGTATAATGCAATTAAGGTTAGCTCTAATGCAGTTGCTGGGCAGTCTATGTCACTTATTCAGAAGGCTATTAATAGGGTTTCAGAGGAGCGTTCTAAGTTAGGTGCTATCCAGAACAGACTTGAGCATACTATTAATAACCTGGATACAACATCTGAGAATACATCAGCAGCTGAATCTCGTATCCGTGATACAGATATGGCTACAGAGATGGTTGAGTACAGCAAGAACAACATTCTCGCACAGGCTGGACAGTCAATGCTTTCTCAGGCTAATCAGCAGACACAGGGTGTTCTTTCACTCTTACAGTAATATAGAATATAGTACTTTAGGAGCTGGAGCTTAACGATAATAATCGTAGCTTCGGCTCCTTTTTTGATAAGGAGAATGTAATGATATTATTCTATCAGTGGAATGCATTTATGCAGAAGGGGATGGAAAATGCATTAAAGAAGCTTAGAATTGAATATGAAGTGTATTATGATATAGCTGATAACTGGGATAAGGATGATGCATTTGAAAGAAGATTTATTGACAGGCTTGAGAAAGGAAATTATTCGAGTGTTTTATCAGTTAATTATATGCCGATTATATCTGACATATGTGAGAAGACCAGAACCAGATATATTTCGTGGGTATATGATTCACCTCTGCATATAAGGCATCTGGATACTATGAAGAATTCATGTAATAAGATATATTTTTTTGACAGGATGCAGGCAGAAGAATTCAGAATTCAGGGTGTAGAGGGGGCAGAGTATTTACCTTTGGCGACTGACCCGGAAGTGTTTGGTGGAGTGCATTCATATTATGATGAATATGTATGTGATGTATCACTGCTTGGACAATTATATAAGTCGGAATATTCTGATTTGTGTGGCGGATTAAGTATGTATAACAGGGGATACCTTGAAGGAATAATAGCGGCACAAAGTCAGATATCAGGTGGGTTTATAATAGATGAGATGCTGGATAAGAAACTGGTTAATAATATCAATCTTGATTTTAGTAAGGCAGGAGATGGTATGTTCAATGCATCTAAAAGAGAACTTTCATATACTCTTGCTAAGGAAGTTACAGGAAGACAGAGATTTACAGCATTGGTATTGCTTCAGGACAGATGTAATGTTAATGTATATTCTAAAGATGTTGATAAAAGACTGGAAAAAGTTAATTTCTGTGGATATGCAGATTATTATACACAGATGCCAGATATATTTAGGAAGAGCCGTATTAATCTTAATGTATCCTTGTGTACTATTCAGACAGGAATTCCTTTAAGAATTCTTGATATTATGGCATGTGGAGGTTTTGTATTAACTAATGCACAACCAGAATTATTTGAATACTTTGATGTGGGAAATGATATTGTTGTTTATGAAGATATGAAAGATATGGTTATGAAAGTTATGCATTATCTGAAACATGATGAGGAACGTATTAGAATAGCAGAGAATGGTCACAGAAAGGTTTGCAAAAAGTTTTCTTTTGATGACAGATTAAAGACTTTGCTAGAGATATAGGAGAAGTTTATGAGTGGGGAAAAGATATCAGTAATTATACCATGTTATAATGTTAAGGATATGGTATCAGAGTGTCTTGATAGTATTGTAGATCAGACAATAGGGCTCGAACATCTGGAGATTATTCTGGTTGATGATGCATCTACAGATGAGACTGTAAGTGTTTTGAAAAAATATGAAGAAAAATATCCAGACAATATTATGCTTGTTTTATGTAAAAAGAACGGCAGGCAGGGAACAGCAAGAAATATTGGCTTATCATATGCAACAGGAGATTTTATAAGTTTTGTTGATTCTGATGACTGGATTCATCCCGATATGTATAAAGTACTTGTTGATATTATGAATAAGAATGAATGTGATGTGGTACAGTTCAGATATATGGAAACAAAAGATAAGCCGGAAGAAATGTCTCGTGCAATAGATAATATTGATTACATAATAGTGGATTATTCATGCAATAGAAAAGAAAATCTGTTAAATTCACAGATACTTAATGAATCATGTACAACTAAATTATACCGTAAATCATTAATTGACTGTGCTAATTTAAGATATGCAGAAGGAGTTGCATATGAAGAGCCCATGTTTACATATCCGATGAAATTTTACGTGAACAAGGCAGCGGTTACAGAAACAAAGCTTTATTATTACAGATATAATGAAAAAGGTACAATGTTATCATATATGAATAATCCTTCTACAATGGTTCAGCATCTTCAGGTTCAGCTTAATGTTTATTTAACAATGCTCCAATCAGACTTTTTTAGCGAATATAAAGATGAGATTGACTTGTATTTTATACATTCTTTTTATGCGGAGACGTTTTATTTTATGGCAGGCAGAGGGATGCCTATGTTAGCTGTTATGTTGCGTTATATGGCAAAAACGGTAAAAGAATATGTACCTGATTACAGAAATAATCCGTATATTGGCTTACCAGGGGTTAAAGAGGAGATGAAAAGCCTTGAATTGATAGATAAACTGAATCTGACTGATAAAGAATTAGAGTATTGTGCAAGTGAGTATATGAAGGGGTTGTCGTTAGTCTAGACTAGGTAATTAACATATGAGAATATTGTATTATACATGGAATGAGATAATAAAAACAGATGTAATCCAGACATTTATAAAAATGGGATATGAAGTCAGTTCTTTTGAATATGAGTTAAAAAGTTATATAAAAGATGTTGAGTTTCTTGAAAGATTAGAATCTGAATTAAATAGGGCAAATCAGTCTGGAAAAGGATATGATTTTATTTTTTCGTGTAATTTTATACCTTTGATTTCTAAGATTGCGTTGAGAAATAAGATGCCATATGTCTGTTGGATATATGATAGCCCATGTATGACTATGTATTCGGAGATGGTATTCAATCCTTATAATTATATGTTTCATTTTGATTTATCAGAAGTTGAGCGTGTAAAAAAGCTTGGGGTTTCACATATATATCATCTTCCATTGGCAGTGAATATTGAGAGAGTGAACAATGTTATTAAACAAGCAAGAACTGTAAGCTGGAAATATGTAAACAATGGTGTTGCGTTTATGGGAAATCTGTATAATGATGAAGTGGATTTTATTGAAAGTATAGCAGGATTACCGGATTATGAGAAGGGATATATGAAAAGTCTGGAATTAGCACAACTTACAATGCCAGGAACAGATTTGATAGAAGAACTTTTTGATGATTATTATAATCAAAGACTGAATAGATATGTAAGTTTTTCGAAAGAAAAAGAATTTTTTATTAAGGACATAGAACTGGCATTGAATATGATTAAAAAGAATATTTCGTCTATGGAAAGAATTAATATATTAGAAATGCTATCTTCAAAATGTGATGTGGCATTATATTCTGATTCTAAGAAGCAATGTCTGCCTGCGGTAAGAAAAAGAGGATATATTGATTATATGAAAGAGATGCCGGTGATGTTTGCTAATAGCAAAGTTAATCTTAACATAACATTAAGAAATATTAGGACAGGCATTCCATTAAGAGCTTTAGATATAATGGGGGCAGGAGGATTTCTTCTTACTAATTATTGTTATGAGTTAAGTGAATATATGAATGATGGAGATGATTTTGTAACATTTATTGATTCGGATGAATGCTGTGACAAAGCAGAGTTCTATATTAAGCATGATGAGGAGAGAAAGAGAATAGCGAGAAACGGACAGGATAAGATTATAAAAATGTTTACATATGATAATCAGATTTCTAAAATGATGGAAATATTAAGAAAGGAAATTTCCTGATGAATATACTTATTTTTGAATATAATAATTTTGGAACGGAAGATGTTAAAGAATGTCTTGAAAAAAAAGGGTACAAATATACTGTTGTAGAGACAGATGAGTATAGAAACAGGGTGAGTCCGGAATTTGACAGGTTGTTTGAAGAGAAGTTTGGCGAGGGAATAAACGGAATGCAATATGATTGTGTGTTTACATTTAATTATAGCCCGGTTATATCTAATAATTGTAAGGCAAGAAATGTACCATATATAGCATTAGTTTATGATAGCCCCCAGGTTTTGTTATATTCATATACGATAATTAATCCATGTAATTATGTGTTTATATTTGATAAAACTCAATATATGGAATTAAAAAAAGAAGGTATTAATACTGTGTATTATGTTCCATTAGCAGTTAATACAGACAGAATGAAAAGAATGTCTGCTGCTCAGGAGCAGAACAGGAGCAGATTCATAGAAGTATATGGTGGGGATATAGCATTTGTTGGAGCAATGTATAATGAAAAGCATAATCTGTATGATAAATTAGATGGTATATCTGATTTTACACGAGGATATCTGGATTCTGTTATGAATGCACAGAGAAAAGTATATGGATATTTCTTTCTTGAAGAGGTGCTTAATGGAGAGATTCTTAAAGATATGCTTAATAGTCTGCCGCTGGAACCAAATAACGATGGAGTTGAAACAATACAATATCTGTATGCTGATTATTTTCTTGCAAGAAAGATGGCTAATGATGACAGGACAGAAATTATGTCAAGGCTTGGACGGGATTTTGGAAAAGACTACAGGGTTAATCTGTTTACATTTAATGAAACGCCAATGCTGCTACATGTGAATAACAGGGGGCCTGTTGATTATTATAATGATATGCCATATATATTTAATAATACAAGAATTAATCTTAATATTACATTGAGAAGCATTAAATCAGGAATCCCCCTCAGAGGAATGGATGTAATGGGAGCAGGTGGCTTTCTTATGTCTAATTATCAGGCTGATTTTTATGACTGGTTTGTGCCGGGAGAGGATATGGTTATGTATGAATCTGTAGATGACCTTAGCGATAAATGCAGATATTATCTCACTCATGATAATGAAAGAAGACAAATAGCAGCAAATGGTTATGGAAAGATATCAGAGTTTCATACTTATGATGTAAGATTTAAAGAAATGTTTGATGTTGTGTTTAATTAGCATTAAAGCGTTTTCTACCCGTTAATGGGCAGGAAACGCTTTATCTATTATCTGTAGGACACGGATATCATATGTGTGATATTTTTTAATTGTTTCGTAACCATGTCTGGCTATTTCTTTTCTTTCGTCATCATGTTCAAGGTAGTATGAACATAATTCTTTCAAATGTGTTTCGCTTTCATAAGCTACAAGGTCTTTGCCAATTTCAAAGAATTCCGGAAGTTCAGCCTGATAATTGGTTATAAGGAAACCGCCACAGCCAAGAACATCAAATATTCTAAGAGATAATCCTGAACGGATTGATTTTGCTGTTATGTTGATATTGATTTTGCTGTTATTAAATATAAGCGGCATTTCTGTCAGGGATTTTGCAAAACCCCTATTATGTATATCAGGCATGCCTGAAGTATCGCTTCCGGTGTATATATCGACGTTAAAATTATCAGACAGCATTCGCAACATTCTTAATCGTTCCTGTTCGGCAACTTTTACACTTAAATAGTATTGTGCAACAAGTGCTTTGATGTTTTTTCGCGAGCTGGCAGGGAATTCATAATGGTCAGGTATGCTTTTCAGAAGTCTTTCTGCCATATCTTCTGTCAGCATGTTTTCTATAAAATTAAAACCATATGCGCCAATCTGTGCATTAATAATTCCATCAACAAAACCTCTTTCATAATCGGAAAGTACAGCATTATTAAATGGACATTTTTCCTGATAGGTTGAGCCAATGAATGATATGTCACTGGCATATTTTTTCTTGTCAGAATCAGAAGCGAGACTGATTATTTCGTCGGTTCTTGAAGTGTTAGCTGCGAGCGGCATATGAAAAATGTGTCCTTTGCTGTACTGTTCGAATTCTTCATAAAGCATTTTGTCAAAAAGAAATATCCTGTTTACAGGATTGGAAATAGCATTTGAATATAATTCAAGAACAGGACTGTCAACGATAAGGCTTATATATGTTATGTTAAGAAGCTGGCATATATCTGAAAGCCATGGGAAAAAGTTGATTGTGAATGCAAATGCGAATCCTCCTTTAGTAAGCACAGAAGAGGCAAGTGCCGCACTTTCGGATGGTATGATTGATTTATTATATATCTCAGCACTTTCTTCAACAATCTCTAATCCGATGCGTTTAAAGGCATCTATTATATCAGGCTCACAGAGACTGCCATATCTGTATATGTATATTTTCATAAGTATCTCCTTTTGCAAAATATTTATGTAAACTATTATATATTAACTAGGTTGGCAATTGCTATGGCAAATGTTATAATTTCAATTAATTTATATATTGTGTTCAGATAATATGGGGGAATTGGAGTGAAAAAACTAAGTGTTGTTGTACCATGTTATAATGTAGAAAAATATATTGACAGATGCGTTAACTCTTTGGTTTATCAGACGCTGCCTCATTCAGAGTATGAAATTATTCTTGTTGATGATGCATCTGATGATGATACATGGAAGTATATTACGGATTGGGAACGGAAGTTTCCAGAACTTATTATGGCTGTTCATTGCGATGAGAATGGCAAGATGGGTAAGGCAAGAAATATTGGAGTTTCTTATGCTTCGGGAAAGTATATAGGTTATACTGACAGTGATGACTGGGTTGAACCTGATATGTACAAAACATTGCTCGATGAGGCGTATGCAGGTGATCAGGATATTGTTGTATGCCGTTCAATGCGCGATGCAGGTAATGGCATAATTGATAATCCTGGAACTGGTTCAGTGAAGAAAATATATATAGATATGGATAGTAAGAGAAGAGCGTTGCTTGTAACCAATGAAATGAGTTATGTTGTATGGGATAAGATAATTAAGCGGGATTTGTTATTAAACAATAATATTGTTTTTCCCGAGGGGATTGCTTATGAGGATATATATTATGGAACGCTGCTTCATGTATATGCCAGACGAATTGCCTTTGTAGACAGAATTTTTTATCATTATTATGTCAATCCTAAGTCAACTGTACTATCTAAGAATGCTGAATACCATAAGGATATTATGACTTCTAATATGCTTTTGTATAAACAACTTAAGGAAAGGGGAGTATGGGACTGTTTTCATGATGAACTTGAACTGGATTTGTTGTTTACATGGTATCTTGGAACTATGAAGGTGATATGTTTAAGGTTTGAAAAACCTCCATATGATATGTATATTCAGTTAAAGAATGATGTACTTGAGGCAATGCCAGGCTGTATTAATAATCCATATATTAAGACAAGTATGAAAGAGTTTTATCAGCTATTAGTTGAACTTCTGGATTGTTATGTTACACCTGATATATTAAATCAGGTGGCAGATAATTTTAGAAAAGTGTAATATGTATATGGCAATGTTGTTATTTTTAGAAGAACGGAGAAAATCATGACAGATAAGAATACATTTTATAATATGTTAAAGAGTAACGCCGAGAGCCAGCCAGACGCTGTGGCTGTCGTTTATGATACGATGAAGGTCACTTATGAGAAGCTTTTTGATGATGTGACGAAGAAGGCATTACATTTTCAGAAATTTGAAGGAAAGCGGATTGCAATATTCGGACCAGCTTCATACAGGTGGATTGTTAATATGTTTGGAACGATTGTTGCGGGAAAGGAGCTTGCGCTTGTTGATTTCTTCCTCCCTCATGATTCGAGGGTTGACCTTCTTAAGAAGACGGAAGTTAATTATACACTGACATCTACTAACCAGTATATTCTCTCTGATGAGAATTCTATTATTATATCAAGTGCTGAGAAGGATAATGTTGACGGACTTATATATGATGAGAATACGCAGGAGGGCGATATTATCATGTTTACGGCTACAGCTAATGAATGTGATAAGCCGGTTGTTCTGTCTGTTGATAATATTCTTAATGCGGTTATGGCGATAAACAGCAAGGTTGAATGTACAAGTGATGATATTGTGCTTGCACAGATTCCGCTTCATAATGAATTTGGATTTATATACAGTCTCATATGGCCTCTGTATAATGGCGCTATGGTGTGTATAGGCAGAGGCTTAAGACATATTGATGCAGATACTTATTATTATAATCCAACTATTCTTATAGGTACTCCTTCTATGATTGACTATCAGCGAGCTATAAGTGGGTTTAATAAAGAACTCAATACTATTATCATAGGTGGTGCAAGCTGCCCGTTCAGGCTTTTTGAAAATCTGTGTGACAGTGATTTGAAGGTTTATAATATATATGGAATGACAGAGACTTCGGGCTGCGTGGGGGTTAATGAGCTTTATGATGGTTCGTATACTCTTTTTGATAATAATGCAGTATCTATTGCTGATGATGGAGAGATTATTGTAAGTGGACCATGTGTCATGAAAGGCTATTATAATGACGTGGAGTCTACTGAAAATGTATTAAAGGATGGAGTATATCATACAGGTGATTACGGAAGGATTAACAATGCCGGCAGACTTGTTCTGTTGCAGCGTAATCCGGATATTATTCTGCTTCCTACAGGTGAGAAGATAAGCCGTGTAAGAACTAATGAACAGATTACAGCTATTAATGGAGTTGCAGAAGGTTTTATAACATTTTACAATAACAGGCTTACGGCGGTTATTGTGCCTATTGATAAGAGTGCAACTGAGGATATATTCAAGAGACGTATTGACAAGTATAACGAGAAAAAAGGTTACCGCTGGGAGATTCAGAAGATTGTGTTAAGAAAAGAACCTTTGCCAAGAAAGTCTGATGGCACGGTTGATGAGGAAGCGGTGTGTGAGTTTATTGGTGTTTAATGTTAACTTTCCCCCCAATCCAGCCGATATATATTCTATAAGTTCATAAAGAAAGGTGATTAGAATCATGGATGATTACAGACAGCAGCAGATAGATGTACTTAAGGAAGCTGTTCCTTACAGCGAGAAGCTTATTGGGGCAATAGAGAAAGTTTCAGAAGAACTTGCAGGAGTTCCTTTTCCAGAGACTCATGATGCAGTGAATGTTATTATTGAAGGTCTTAACTGGCTTTTTGAAGTATATAATGGAACTAAGGATATTATTGAGGCAGGGGCAGTTGATGAGGCAGAAGCTAATTCTGGTGTTAAGGAGCTTTCGGAGTCTGTAAAGGCTGCTGATGATGTGGCTGTTTCTAAAGCACTTGTAAGGCTTAGTACATTTGTTAAGCAGTTACATGATGCAGGAAGCAGACTGATTAATGAATAATAAGAAACATAAAGGCATCCGCCGGTTTATGTATTACATGAACCAGACGGATGCCTTATTTTATATTATGGTAGTTAGATATAGCCATTGAACATCATGCCTGAGTAGGCAGAAAGATTATAAGGGTCATTCACAGGCTTATGTGGATTCTTATAAGCGACAATCTTATTGTTTACATAGTTCATAGGGTTGATGGAGATATCATCAGCCTTTCTTTGAATTGATTTCTTGAATGAATCCAAAGCGTTAAATACATCGGAAAGTGTGCCGTCAGAAGCAGCTTTCTGAATAACCACCTTATTAACTTCAAGCGAACCCTCATCACTTACTGTAAGTCCATTGCGTTCAAGCTGTGGCTGGTAAGCCTTCATTATTCTTGAAAATTCTTTCTTTAACTTGGCATTGCCCTCAAACTTATCGTTCTCTTTATCTGCGGCGATGGAAACAAGTCTGTTGTAGCCGGAAACAAGTTCTGTAATGCTTTCTGTGATTGAATCAGCATCATCTTTAAGACTGATGGTTGCCGGCTTGTCAGTTGTATTATGAAATGATATTGCAAATGTTTTGTTAATTGTTATGTCATTCGAAGCAGATGAGCGTTCTTCTCCATTGACAGAAAAGATTGCATTGCCAGGATACTGTGTTACACGATCAAGACCATATGTTTCAATGAAGTTAGTGTTCTTCTCCATAGTAGGCTCATCAAAACCTTCCACGAAATCAGGATTGTCTGTCTGAATATCGTTATTAGGCCTGATGTTAAATATTGTAGGCTTGATTACACTTACACCTGTCATGTCTGATTCAATGTTCAGCGCAGTATTGCCGAGGCTGTCTTCACTTACAGAAGCATTAAGTCCGATATTGGAACGGTTAATAAGTCTGGCAAGCTTGTTCTGTATGTCAGAATTGCTCTCTTCCTCATCTACATTAAACTGGAATTCATAGGTCAGATTATTGATGTTCAAATCAAATGAATAATCTCCTGGTTTAACTGTGCGGCTGTTAGGTTGCAGGTAATGTCCGGTATTAATCTGGCTTGTTGCAAGCTGGCGGACTTCTATATCAAGGCTTGTATCATCGGCAGATGAGCTGTCGCCTATAAATGTGGCTGTTACCGCATCAGGATTGTCTGACACTGCTGATTTCTTAAATACCATGCCGTGACCGTCGCTTCCTGAAAGCTCATTGGCAATGTTACTTAATTCTCTGGCATTCTCCTTAAGGTCGATTGCATATTTCTGCGCAGCCTCTGACATATCTGTCTTATATGTAGGAGTCTGACTGTTAGATTTCAGAACTCTGCCATATGTATTCTTTAATTGTGCTTTAGTGTGTGTATCGTACTTTGAGTTAGTCTTATGTCCATACTGGGCAAGATAATAGCTGTACACGCTGCTGATCATAACAGTCACCTCCTTGTCTGTAATAATCGGTAGAAAATGTAAGGAAATCCATTTCCTTATATATATCGTATGTTTTTGTACAAATATTATAATATGAAGTTCATTTTTTGTCACTATATTTTCTTTAAAAAAGTTGTTGACGAGTTGGAATGTACTGTGCTATATTAGAACGGCTATGGAAGCGGTCTTTTTTGCGTGCCTGAATTTCAACAACCCAACATTGATTAGGCGGGCAAAGAAACCAATTGGTGTTTTAACACCTACAAAAATAATAATTGGAGGTGGAAGTTGTGCGAGTAAAGATAACATTGGCATGTACTGAGTGTAAACAGCGCAATTACAACATGACTAAGGAAAAGAAAGCTCATCCAGACAGAATGGAAACAAAGAAGTATTGTAAGTTCTGTAAATCACACACATTACACAAGGAAACAAAGTAATTAGTACAGTGAGGAGTATTTCATGGGTGATACTGTAAAAGCTAAGAAGCAGAAAAAGAACTGGTTCAAAGGTTTAAAAGCTGAATTTTCAAAAATTATTTGGCCAGACCGTCAGTCGCTTACTAAGGAAACTGTAGCTGTATTGGCTGTGTCCGTATTATTAGGTGTAATCATTGCAGTTGTGGATTTAATTGTCCGCTTTGGAATTGAGTTCATTGTAAAATAAGGAATAGGTGATTGTATGGATGACGCAAAATGGTATGTAGTTCACACTTACTCAGGTTATGAGAACAAGGTGAAGGCTAACATTGAGAAGACAGTTGAAAACAGAAATCTTCACGATCAGATTCTTGAAGTTATCGTTCCACTTGAAACAGTAGTGGAGATTAAGGATGGCTCTAAGAAAGCTGCTCAGAAGAAAATGTTTCCTGGATACGTTCTTGTGAAGATGGTAATGAACGACGATAGTTGGTATGTTGTCAGAAACACAAGAGGTGTTACAGGGTTTGTTGGTCCTGGATCAAAGCCAGTACCACTTACACCAACAGAAATTAAGAATCTCGGCATAAGCCTTGAGGAAGAACAGGAAGTTAAGCCTGTTATCCAGTTCGCTGGCAAGGTCGGCGATAAGGTTATGATCCTCTCTGGTGCATGGGAAGATACAGTTGGTGAGATTACCAATATTAATGAGGGCAAGCAGTGCCTTACAATTAATGTTGAGATGTTCGGTCGTGAAACACCGGTCGAGATTGATTTCACAGATGTGAAGTTATTGTAAGAAGCAGTCCCGATCCTGGGACGTGGGAGACCAAAATGAATTAGCTTCGCTAATTCATTTGCAAGAATCAACTAAAGGTGATTCTTGGGAGATGGATAGCGGGTAATATTATGATGGTCGCCAATTACCACATTTATTTTTAGGAGGTGCCAAAATGGCAAAGAAAGTAACAGGATATATTAAATTACAGATTCCTGCCGGCAAGGCTACACCAGCTCCACCAGTTGGTCCAGCACTTGGTCAGCACGGTGTTAACATCGTAGAATTCACAAAGCAGTTCAATGCTAAGACAGCAGATCAGGGAGATCTTATCATACCTGTAGTTATTACAGTTTATGCTGATAGAAGCTTCAGCTTTATTACAAAGACTCCACCTGCAGCAGTACTTCTTAAGAAGGCTTGCAACATTAAGTCAGGATCAGGCGTACCTAACAAGACTAAGGTTGCTACTATTAAGAGAGCAGAAGTTCAGAAGATCGCTGAGCTTAAGATGCCAGATCTTAACGCTGCATCTATCGAAGCAGCTACTTCTATGATCGAAGGAACAGCTAAGAGTATGGGTATCGTTGTAGAAGACTAATCTACATTTGATTCATGATTATTGTGGGAGGAAAGATAGAATCCTTCCGATATTACCACTAGGAGGTTTATAATGAAAAGAGGAAAGAAATACGTTGAGGCAGCCAAGAATATTGACCGCCAGACATTATATGAAGCAGCAGACGCTATCTCATTAGTAAAGAAGAACGCTACTGCTAAATTCGACGAGACAATCGAAGCACATATCAGAACAGGTTGTGATGGACGTCACGCTGAGCAGCAGATCAGAGGAGCTGTTGTTCTTCCACACGGAACAGGTAAGACTGTACGTGTATTAGTATTTGCTAAGGGTGCTAAGGCTGATGAGGCTCTTGCAGCTGGAGCAGATTTCGTTGGTGGCGAGGAGCTTATTCCTAAGATCCAGAACGATAACTGGTTCGAGTTCGACGTTGTTGTTGCAACTCCAGATATGATGGGTGTTGTTGGTCGTCTTGGTCGTGTACTTGGTCCTAAGGGATTAATGCCAAACCCTAAGGCTGGTACAGTTACTATGGATGTAACAAAAGCTGTTAATGATATCAAGGCTGGTAAGATTGAGTACAGACTTGACAAGACTAATATCATTCACGTGCCAATTGGTAAGGCTTCATTCACAGAGGAGCAGTTATCAGACAACTTCCAGGCTATTATGGATGCAATCGTTAAGGCTAAGCCATCTTCACTTAAGGGAGCTTATCTTAGAAGTGTAGTTCTCACTTCTACTATGGGACCTGGTGTTAAGTTAAGCACAGCCAAGTATGTGGGTTAATCAGATTTTTGATTAAAAACGGTTGACATTAATATATTTTGATAGTATACTATCAGCTTGTGAGCAGCATTTTGCTGTTAACATAATATTTTGCCGTAGACAGCAGGTCCGGATTCAGTATTACTGATGATGGTTAAAGGTAACACGCCTACCGAGGATTTAAGGATTTGATTAATTATTCCCTCTCTGTCGCTGGCAGAGAGGGTTTTGTTTGTAGGGAAACTATAGACGAATAATCTTCACTTAGGCAAAATCGCTTCTATATGAAGCAAGAATCTAACAGGAGGTAATTATTCATGGCTATTTTAAAGAATGTAGGCCTTAAGACATCTACTATTGATGAGATTAAAGATAACTTTGATGGCGCTCAGGGCGTTGTTGTAGTTAACTACAGCGGTCTTACAGTAGAACAGGATACACAGCTTCGTAAGCAGTTAAGAGAAGCTGGTGTGGTTTATAAGGTTTATAAGAACACTTTAGTAAAGAGAGTTGTTGCTGGAACAGAGTTCGAGCCAATTACTGATGCTCTTGAAGGAACTAATGCTATTGCATTCTGCAAGACAGATGCTACAGCACCTGCAAGAATCTTAGCTAACTTTGCTAAGACAGCTAATGCTCTTGAGTTAAAGTGTGGCGTTGTTGAAGGAACATTCTACGATGCAGCAGGTATCGCTACAATCGCTACTATCCCTTCAAGAGAGGAACTTCTTTCAAAGTTACTTGGAAGTATCCAGTCACCTATTACAAACTTTGCTCGTGTTATTAAGCAGATTGCTGAGAAGAACGAGGAAGTTGCTTAATTAGTTTAACACTGAATTAACTATGAAAGCAGCATAGATGCTCTTTCGATTTTAGAATAATATTAAAAAGGAGATTATAATAATGACAACACAGGAAATCATTGAAGTTATTAAAGGTTTATCAGTATTAGAGCTTAACGATTTAGTTAAGGCTTGTGAAGAAGAATTCGGCGTATCTGCAGCAGCAGGCGTTGTAGTTGCAGCAGCAGGTGCTGGCGCAGCAGCAGCTGAGGAGAAGACAGAATTTGATGTAGAGCTTACAGAAGCTGGAGATCAGAAGGTTAAGGTTATCAAGGTTGTTCGTGAAATCACAGGTCTTGGATTAAAGGAAGCTAAGGACGTTGTTGATGGCGCACCTAAGGTTGTTAAGGAGCAGGCTTCTAAGGAAGAGGCTGAGGAAATCAAGAAGAAGCTTGAAGAAGTTGGAGCTAAGGTTACTCTTAAGTAATTCACTTGATTGTTCTAATGAATATAATAAGAAAGACAGCGGGCCTTCACGGCTCCTGTCTTTTCTTTTTTCTATAAATCACATCTTTATTTTATTATGCCAGCTATGGCAGAAACACTATTATCTTTATACAATTCTGAATATTCATGGAAATTTTTAAAAATCCCTTGACATATATATATCTTTGATGTACTATGGACAATGCACTATTGTGGTAAATTGTGCTTATTCTTTGCACATTTACTGATAATGTAATATATTAATGTGAAGAAAACTAAGGGGTGAAACGTCAATGGAGAAAAACAGATTACGCCCAATAACGTCGGGCAAGGCAATGCGTATGAGTTTCTCAAGACAGAAAGAAGTTCTTGAGATGCCTAACCTTATTGAGGTGCAGAAGGATTCTTACCAGTGGTTTTTGAATGAAGGCTTGAAAGAGGTCTTTGATGACATATCTCCAATTGCAGACTATAATGGAAGATTAAGTCTGGAATTCGTAGATTTTGCGTTATGTGAAGACGAAGTTAAGTATTCAATTGAAGAGTGTAAAGAAAGAGATGCTACATATGCAGCACCTCTTAAGGTTACAGTAAGACTTCATAACAAAGAGACAGAAAGCATCAGCGAGCATGAGATTTTCATGGGAGACCTGCCATTAATGACTAAGACAGGTACATTTGTAATTAATGGTGCTGAACGAGTTATTGTCAGCCAGTTGGTACGTTCACCTGGTATTTATTATGATATACAGAAAGATAAGTATGGTAAGATTTTCTTGTACAGCTGTCAGGTAATTCCTAACAGAGGTGCATGGTTAGAGTATGAAACAGATGCTAATGATATATTCTATGTTAAGGTTGACCGTAATAAGAAGGTTCCTATTACTGTTCTTATCAGAGCATTAGGATTTGGTACTAATGCGGAGATTCTTGATATTTTTGGCGAGGAACCTAAGCTTCTTGCTACTATGGAGAAGGATACTTCTACTAACTATCAGGAAGGTATTCTTGAACTTTATAAGAAGTTAAGACCAGGAGAACCATTATCTGTAGAGAGTGCTGAAGCACTTATTTCAGGTATGTTCTTTGACCCAAGAAGATATGATCTTGCACACGTAGGAAGATATAAGTTTAATAAGAAGCTTTCTTTCAAGAGCAGAATTACAGGACAGGTTCTTGCTGAGGATGTTGTTGATGAGAACGGAACTGTTATTGCAACAGCAGGTGAGAAGCTTACAAGAGAATCAGCACAGGCTATTCAGGATGCAGCTGTTCCTTCAGTATTCATTACTGTAGAAGTTAAGGCTGCTGATGGTACAGTATCTGACAGAGTTGTTAAGATTCTTTCTAACCGTGCGGTTGATATTACCAAATGGGTTGATATCAGCGAAGAAGAAGCTAAGGAGCTTGGTGTAACAGAGTATGTATACTATCCTGTTCTTGCACAGATTCTTGCTGAGAATGAGTCTTTAGAGGATATTAAGGAAGCTATTACTAAGAATATTGCTGATCTTATTCCTAAGCATATTACAGTAGAAGATATTCTTGCTTCTATTAATTATAATATGCACCTTGAATATGGTGTTGGTACTAAGGATGATATCGATCACCTTGGAAACAGACGTATCAGAGCTGTAGGAGAGCTTCTTCAGAACCAGTTCAGAATTGGTATCTCAAGAATGGAAAGAGTGGTTCGTGAGAGAATGTCTACACAGGATCTTAGCGGAATATCTCCACAGTCACTTATTAATATTAAGCCTGTAACAGCTGCTATTAAGGAATTCTTCGGAAGTTCGCAGTTGTCACAGTTCATGGATCAGAATAACCCTCTTAGTGAGATTACTCATAAGAGACGTCTTTCTGCCCTTGGTCCTGGTGGTCTTTCAAGAGATCGTGCAGGTTTCGAGGTTCGAGATGTACACTATACTCATTATGGTAGAATGTGTCCTATCGAGACTCCTGAAGGACCTAACATTGGTCTTATTAACTCTCTTGCATCTTATGCAAGAATTAATGAATATGGATTCGTTGAAGCTCCTTATCGTATTGTAGATAAGTCTGATCCTAAGAATCCAAGAGTTACTGATGAAGTGCGTTACTTCACAGCTGATGAGGAAGATGATTTCCATGTAGCACAGGCTAATGCTGAGATTGATGAGAATGGTTATTTCGTAAGAAATACTGTATCTGGACGTTACAGAGAAGAAACTTCTCAGTTCGATAAGAGCCAGATTGATCTTATGGATGTATCTCCTAAGATGGTATTCTCAGTTGCTACATCAATGATTCCATTCCTTCAGAATGATGACTGTACACGTGCCCTCATGGGTTCTAACATGCAGCGTCAGGCCGTACCTCTTCTTATGACAGAAGCTCCTGTTATCGGAACTGGTATTGAGAATAAGACTGCTGTTGACTCAGGTGTATGTGTAGTTGCAGAGGCTGATGGTGTTGTTCTTTCTTCTGAATCTAACAAGATTGTTATCAGAGAAAAAGATGGCAAGGCGCGCGAATACAAGCTTACTAAGTTCTCAAGAAGTAACCAGAGTAACTGCTATAACCAGAGACCTATTGTTTTCAAGGGTGATGAGGTTAAGGCAGGAGATGTTATTGCTGATGGTCCATCTACATCTAATGGAGAGATTGCCCTCGGTAAGAACCCTCTTATCGGTTTCATGACTTGGGAAGGTTATAACTACGAGGATGCTGTACTTCTTAGTGAGCGTCTCGTAAGAGATGATGTGTATACATCTATTCATATTGAAGAATATGAGACAGAAGCAAGAGATACTAAGTTAGGACCTGAAGAGATTACAAGAGATCTTCCTTCAACAGGTTCAGACGCTGTAAAGGATCTTGATGAGAACGGTATTATCCGCGTTGGTGCTGAGGTAAGAGCCGGAGATATTCTTGTTGGAAAGGTTACTCCTAAGGGAGAGACAGAGCTTACTGCTGAAGAGAGACTTCTTAGAGCTATCTTTGGTGAGAAAGCAAGAGAAGTAAGAGATACTTCACTTAAGGTACCTCATGGTGCTTATGGTATCGTCGTTGCTGTTAAGACATTTACAAGAGAGAACGGAGATGAACTCTCACCAGGAGTTAACAAATCTGTTCGTATATATATTGCACAGAAGAGAAAGATTGGCGTTGGTGATAAGATGGCTGGTCGTCATGGTAACAAGGGTGTCGTTTCAAGAGTACTTCCTGTTGAAGATATGCCATTCCTTCCTAATGGCCGTCCTCTTGATATCGTACTTAACCCACTGGGCGTTCCTTCACGAATGAACATTGGACAGGTCCTTGAGATTCATTTAAGTCTTGCTGCCAAGGTACTTGGATTTAACATTTCTACACCAGTATTCGATGGTGCAGATGAGAATGATATTATGGATACTCTTGATATGGCAAATGCTTATGCTAACCATCCATTCGATGATGAAGAGCTTGCAGCCCAGAAGGCTGAGGCTGAGAAGAATGGCGAAGAATATCCTGAGGATATGGTTACATTTACAGCACAGTATAAAGATGTTCTTAATAAAGAGGTATTTGATTACCTTTCAGAACACAGAGATCACAGAGCTGAGTGGAAGGGTGTTCCAATCGGCCGTGATGGTAAAGTAAGACTTAGAGATGGTAGAACAGGTGAGTACTTCGACAGCCCTGTAACTATCGGATTCATGCATTACTTAAAGCTTCATCATCTTGTTGATGATAAGATTCATGCACGTTCAACTGGTCCTTACTCACTTGTAACTCAGCAGCCACTTGGTGGTAAGGCTCAGTTCGGTGGACAGAGATTCGGAGAGATGGAAGTTTGGGCACTTGAGGCTTATGGTGCTGCTTATACTCTTCAGGAAATCCTTACTGTTAAGTCTGATGATGTTGTAGGACGAGTTAAGACTTACGAAGCTATTATTAAGGGTGAGAATATTCCTGAACCAGGAGTTCCAGAATCATTCAAGGTTCTTCTTAAGGAACTTCAGTCACTCGCACTTGATGTTAGGGTTCTTGATCAGGACAACAATGAAGTCAGACTTCTTGAGAGTTCTGAATATGAAGTTACTGATTTCAAGAAGGTTCTTGATGAAGGTAATGGATACAGAAGAAACAGCAGAGAGGAAGAGGCAGAGTACAAGGCTGGCGGTATGTCAACAGTTACTCTTAATGAAGATGGAACAGAAGATGCTGTAGATTCAGATGATGGTGCTGATTTTGATATGGCCGATGATTTTGATGACGATTACGGCGATGGCAATTCAGATGAATATTAATTAGAAGGGAGCACTATAATGGCAGAAGAAATTAAATCAAATAAGTCAATGAAATTTGATAAGATTCAGATTAAGCTTGCTTCTCCTGAGAATATTTTGGAGTGGTCTCATGGTGAGGTTACCAAACCTGAAACAATTAACTATAGAACACTTAAGCCAGAAAAGGACGGACTTTTCTGCGAAAGAATATTTGGTCCTAGCAAGGACTGGGAGTGCCACTGCGGTAAGTATAAGAAGATTAAGGACAAGGGTATTGTCTGCGATAAATGTGGTGTTGAGGTTACTAAGGCCAGCGTAAGAAGAGACCGTATGGGTCATATCCATCTTGCTGCACCAGTATCTCACATCTGGTACTTCAAGGGTATTCCTAGCCGCATGGATCTCATTCTTGATATTGGTCCTAAGAACCTTGAAAAGGTATTATATTTTGCTTCATATATTGTAATTGATCCAGGTGAAACAGATATTCCTTTCAAGAAGATTCTTTCAGAGACTGAATACAGAGAACTCTGTGAGCAGTACGGAAGCAAGGCTTTCCGTGTTGGTATGGGAGCTGAGGCAATCCTCGAGCTCCTCCAGATGGTTAACCTTGAAGAAGAAGAAGTAAGACTTAAGGAAGAACTTGCTAACACTACTTCTCAGAAGGCTGCCAGACTTATAAAGAGAATTGAAGTTGTTGAAGCATTTAAGAATGCAGGAACTAAGCCTGAGTGGATGATTCTTACAGAAATCCCTGTAATTCCACCAGATTTAAGACCTATGGTTCAGCTTGATGGTGGACGTTTTGCAACTTCAGATCTTAATGATCTTTACAGAAGAATTATTAACAGAAATAACAGACTTGCAAGACTTCTTGAGCTTGGAGCTCCTGAAATTATTGTACGTAACGAGAAGAGAATGCTTCAGGAAGCTGTTGATGCTCTTATCGATAATGGACGTAGAAATGGTCGTCCAGTAACAGGTCCTGGTAACAGAGCACTTAAGTCTTTATCAGATTTATTAAAGGGTAAGCAGGGACGTTTCAGACAGAACCTTCTTGGTAAGCGAGTTGACTACTCAGGACGTTCAGTTATCGTAGTAGGACCAGAACTTAAGATTTACCAGTGTGGTCTTCCTAAAGAGATGGCTATTGAGTTATTCAAGCCATTTGTTATGAGAGAGCTTGTAAGACGTAATCTTGCAGATAATATTAAGAAAGCTAAGAAGAGCGTAGAACATCTTGAGCCAGAAGTATGGGATGTACTTGAAGACGTTATTAAAGAGCATCCAGTTATGCTTAACCGTGCTCCTACACTTCACAGACTTGGTATTCAGGCTTTCGAGCCAATCCTTGTAGAAGGTAAGGCTATTAAGCTTCATCCACTTGTATGTACAGCGTTCAATGCCGATTTCGATGGTGACCAGATGGCTGTCCATCTTCCGCTTTCTGTTGAGGCTCAGGCTGAGTGTAGATTTATGCTTCTTTCACCTAACAACCTTCTTAAGCCATCTGATGGTGGTCCTGTTGCCGTTCCTTCACAGGATATGGTACTTGGTATTTACTACCTTACACAGGAAAGACCAGGTGCAAAGGGAGAGGGCAAGATTTTCAAGAGCATTAATGAAGCTGTTCTTGCTTATGAGAATGGTATAATTACATTACATGCCAAGATTATGGTTCATGTAACTAAGAATGTTAACGGAGAAGAGCTTTCAGGTAATATTGAGTCTACACTTGGAAGACTTATATTTAATGAGATTCTCCCTCAGGATTTAGGATATGTTGACAGAAGCAAGGAAGAGAATTTATTACTTCCAGAAGTTGATTTCCATGTAGGAAAGAAGCAGCTTAAGGATATCTTACAGCATGTTATCAATACTCATGGTACTACAACAACTGCAGAGGTTCTTGATGATATCAAGGCTATGGGTTATAAGTACTCTACCAGAGCTGCCATGACTGTTTCTATTTCTGAGATGACAGTGCCACCAGTTAAGAAGCAGCTTCTTGCTGAGGCAGAAAAGAAAGTTGAACAGATTACTGTTAAATATAACAGAGGTCAGGCTACTGACGAGGAAAGACACAAGAATGTTATCCGCGTATGGCAGGAGACTGATGATAAGATTAAGGATGCCCTTCTTCAGGGTCTTGATAAATATAACAACATCTTCATGATGGCTGACTCAGGTGCCCGTGGTTCTAACCAGCAGATTAAGCAGTTAGCAGGTATGCGTGGTTTGATGGCTGATACATCAGGTAACACTATCGAACTTCCTATCAAGTCAAACTTCCGTGAAGGTCTTGATGTTCTGGAATACTTTATTTCAGCTCACGGTGCCCGTAAAGGACTTTCAGATACAGCCCTTCGTACAGCCGATTCAGGATACCTTACAAGAAGACTTGTTGATGTTTCTCAGGATCTTATTATCAGAGAGACAGATTGTAGCGCAGGTAAGCAGATACCTGGTATGTATGTTTACTCATTTGTTAATAACAGAGCTACTAACTCAAGTGATGCCAAGGAAGATATCCTTGAGCCATTACAGGAGCGTATCACAGGAAGATACTTAGCTGAGGATATTGTTGACCCGGCTACAGGCGAGGTTATTGTTGAAGCTAACCATCTTGTAACTCCTAAGAGAGCAGAAGCTATTATTAAGACTGGTGTTGATAAGGTTAAGATTAGAACAATCCTTACTTGTCGTTCACACATTGGTGTATGCGCTAAATGTTATGGAACTAACATGGCTACTGGTCAGACTGTTCAGGTTGGTGAAGCTGTTGGTATTATCGCAGCCCAGTCAATCGGTGAGCCTGGTACACAGCTTACTATGAGAACATTCCATACAGGTGGTGTTGCCGGTGATAACATTACTCAGGGTCTTCCTAGAGTAGAAGAGCTTTTCGAGGCAAGAAAGCCTAAGATGCTTGCTGTACTTGCTGAGTTTGGCGGAACTGTAAGTATTGTTAAGACTGAGAAGAAGACTGAAATCGTTATAACTGATGATGAAGGAAATTCAAAGGCTTATCCATTATCTAAGGATACAAGAGAAAAGGTTGTTGAAGGACAGGTTGTTGCTAAGGGTGAGGAAATCACAGAGGGTTCTGAGAATCCACATGATATCGTAAGAATTCTTGGTGTAAGAGCTGTTCAGGATTATCTCCTTCGTGAAGTTCAGAAGGTTTACCGTATCCAGGGTGTTGATATCAATGATAAGCATATTGAGCTTATCGTTCGTCAGATGCTTAAGAAGATAGTTGTTGATGAAGCTGGAGATTCTAAGTTCCTTCCAGGATCACAGGTTGATACAATTGAGTTCCAGGAAGTTAATGAGAGACTTGAGGAAGAAGGAAAGACACCTGCTACAGGTACTCCGATTATCCTTGGTATTACTAAGGCTTCACTTGCTTCTACATCATTTATGTCAGCTGCCTCATTCCAGGAGACAACTAAGGTTCTTACAGATGCAGCTATTAACGGAAAGATTGATCCACTTATTGGTCTTAAAGAGAATGTTATTATTGGTAAGCTTATCCCTGCCGGTACAGGTATGAAGCGTTATCAGGATATCAAGATCAGTTCTACAGATAACTACATTGAAGAAGATGAAGATGAGTCTGGTGAAGATGAGCTTGTTTTCACACAGGAAGATTAATTCTTTATAGAAACTTATGGCGTGTCAGATTGATAAAATCTGGCACGCTTTTGTCTTTTTTTGAAAAAATGCTTGACACTGAATTTGCAAATATATATACTAATAAAGCGTGCGAATAGGCAAGTACTATTTTTGCGCTGTTTTGGTGACAAAACATTTTCTTAGTTGATACTAAGATGCAACCATTCATTATTCTAATTTCGGGAGGTGAAAACGGAATGCCAACATTTAACCAGTTAGTAAAACAGGGAAGAAAGACTGCAGTAAAGAAGTCTACAGCACCAGCTCTTCAGAAGGGTTACAACTCACTTCAGAAGAAGGCAACAGATATCTCTTCTCCACAGAAGAGAGGTGTTTGTACAGCTGTTAAGACTGCTACACCTAAGAAGCCTAACTCAGCTCTTAGAAAGATTGCCAGAGTACGTCTTTCTAATGGTATCGAGGTAACATCTTACATCCCAGGTGAGGGACACAATCTTCAGGAACACAGTGTTGTTCTTATAAGAGGTGGAAGAGTAAAGGATTTACCAGGTACAAGATACCACATCATCAGAGGAACACTTGATACAGCAGGTGTTGCAAAGAGAAGACAGGCTCGTTCTAAGTACGGTGCTAAGAGACCTAAGGACGCTAAGTAATTAAGCCTGAATTAAGACACGCATTTATATGAATGCATGCAAGTTTTACAATTTGCAAGAGTCGGATTCGTAAGAATCTGATTTTTACGAACAAATTAAATTTTGAATTGTGCCGGAATTAGATTAATCAAGAGGTTGCAGGTTAATATATACGGCGCGAACACATTTTTTATTTGTGAGTACCTATGATTTAATAAATTTATTAAGGAGGGAAGAACCGTGCCACGTAAAGGACATACACAGAAAAGAGATGTATTAGCAGATCCTATTTACAACAATAAGGTAGTTACTAAGCTTATCAACAACATTATGCTTGATGGTAAGAGAGGAGTAGCTCAGAAGATTGTTTACGGTGCTTTTGATAGAGTTGCAGCTAAGACTGAGAGACCAGCTATCGAAGTATTTGAAGAAGCTATGAACAATATTATGCCAGTTCTTGAAGTTAAGGCTAGACGTATCGGTGGAGCTACTTACCAGGTACCTATCGAAGTTAAGCCAGACAGAAGACAGGCTTTAGCTCTTCGTTGGATGACTACATTCTCTAGAGCAAGAGGCGAGAAGACTATGGAAGAAAGACTCGCTAACGAAATTCTTGATGCAGCTAACAACACAGGTGCATCAGTAAAGAGAAAAGAAGATATGCACAAGATGGCAGAAGCAAACAAGGCTTTTGCTCATTACAGATTCTAATTATAATTATAGGAGGTTTTATCCATGGCTGGAAGAGAATATCCATTGGAGAGAACCAGAAATATCGGAATTATGGCTCATATTGATGCTGGTAAGACAACATTAACAGAGCGTATCCTTTATTATACTGGTGTTAATCACAAGATTGGTGATACTCATGAAGGTACTGCTACTATGGACTGGATGGCCCAGGAGCAGGAGAGAGGTATCACAATCACTTCAGCTGCTACAACATGTCACTGGACACCTGAGAAAGAGGGTAAGCCAGATAAGACACAGCCAGAATACCGTATTAACATTATCGATACTCCAGGACACGTTGACTTCACAGTAGAGGTTGAGCGTTCACTTAGAGTACTTGATGGTGCCGTAGGTGTATTCGATGCACAGAACGGTGTTGAGCCACAGTCAGAGAATGTATGGCGTCAGGCTGATAAGTACAATGTACCTCGTATGGCTTTCATGAACAAGATGGATAAGATGGGCGCTGATTTCTTCGGATCATGCAACCAGCTTATTACAAAGCTTGGAAAGAATCCTGTACTTGTACAGATTCCTATTGGTAAGGAAGATGACTTCAAGGGAATTATCGACTTATTCGAGATGAAGGCATATGTCTTCAATGGTGATAAGGGTGATGATATCGTTGTTGGCGATATTCCTGCTGATTTAGCTGATCAGGCTCAGGAATACCATGACAAGCTTGTTGAGCAGTGTGCTGAACTTGATGAAGACCTTATGGAGAAGTTCTTTAACGATGAGGAAATTTCAGTTCCAGAGTTAAAGGCTGCTTTAAGAAAGGGTACTATTGAAGGTACAGCTATTCCTTGTCTTTGCGGTACAGCTTATAAGAACAAGGGCGTTCAGAAGCTTCTTGATGCTGTTATCGAGTACATGCCAGCTCCTACAGATATCCCAGATATCACAGGTGTTGACGAAGACGGTAACGAAGTAACAAGAAAGTCATCTGATGAAGAGCCATTTGCAGCTCTTGCATTCAAGATTATGACTGATCCATTCGTTGGTAAGTTAGCATTCTTCAGAGTTTACTCAGGTACATTAAACGGTGGTTCATATGTACTTAACTCTAATAAGAATAAGAAAGAAAGAGTTGGCCGTATCCTTCAGATGCACGCTAACCAGAGAAAAGAAATTGATAAGGTTTACTCAGGAGATATCGCTGCTGCAGTAGGTCTTAAGGTTACAGTAACAGGTGATACTATCTGTGATGAAGCACATCCAGTTATCTTAGAGTCTATGGAATTCCCAGAGCCAGTTATCGAGCTTGCTATCGAGCCAAAGACTAAGAATGACCAGGGTAAGATGGGTGAAGCTTTAGCAAAGCTTGCTGAAGAAGATCCTACATTCCGTGCTCATACAGATCAGGAAACAGGTCAGACAATCATCGCTGGTATGGGTGAGCTTCACCTTGATATCATCGTTGACAGACTTCTTCGTGAGTTCAAGGTAGAGGCTAACGTTGGTGCACCTCAGGTTGCTTACAGAGAGTGCTTTACTAAGGCAGTTGATGTTGATAGTAAGTATGCTAAGCAGTCAGGTGGACGTGGTCAGTATGGTCACTGTAAAGTACGTTTCTCACCACTTGAAGCTAACGTTGATAAGTTTGATGTTGAGACAAAGAACACAGTATTAATTAACGAACCTCCAGTACTCTTCTGTGAGTCTTCAGTAGTTGGTGGTGCTATTCCTAAGGAATATATCCCTTCAGTTGCTGACGGTATCAGAGAAGCTGCTAATTCAGGTATCTTAGCTGGATTCCCAGTTCTCGGACTTAGAGCAGATATTTACGATGGTTCATACCATGAAGTCGATTCTTCAGAAATGGCATTCCACATTGCTGGTTCTATGGCATTCAAGGATGCTATGGCTAAGGCAGCACCTGCCCTTCTTGAGCCTATCATGAAGGTTGAGGTTACTATGCCAGAAGAATACATGGGTGATGTAATCGGTGATATCAACTCACGTAGAGGACGTATTGAGGGTATGGAAGATATCTCAGGTGGTAAGATGATTAAAGCATTCGTTCCACTTGCTGAGATGTTCGGATATGCTACTGACCTTCGTTCTAAGACACAGGGTCGTGGTAACTACTCTATGTTCTTCGATAAGTATGAGCAGGCTCCAAAGTCTGTTCAGGATAAGGTTATTTCTGATAGAAATAAGTAATAACTATAAAAATATAGTTGAAATATTTCACTAAATGAAATATAATAAATATCAGCTATGACAAAGCCCGAGGGGGATACCCCTCAGGGCAATCTAAATATTTTTAGGAGGATTTTAAACAATGGCAAAGGCTAAATTTGAGAGAACAAAACCACATTGTAACATTGGTACAATCGGACACGTAGATCACGGTAAGACTACATTAACAGCTGCTATCACAAAGACTCTTCACGAGAGACTTGGTACAGGTGAGGCTGTTGCATTCGAGAATATTGATAAGGCACCAGAGGAAAGAGAAAGAGGTATCACTATCTCTACAGCTCACGTTGAGTATGAGACAGAGAAGAGACACTATGCACACGTTGACTGTCCAGGACATGCTGATTATGTAAAGAACATGATCACAGGTGCTGCTCAGATGGATGCAGGTATCCTTGTTGTTGCTGCTACTGATGGTGTTATGGCTCAGACAAGAGAGCATATCCTTCTTGCTCGTCAGGTTGGTGTTCCTTACATCGTTGTATTCATGAACAAGTGTGATATGGTTGATGATCCAGAACTTCTTGAATTAGTAGATATGGAAATCAGAGAACTTCTTAACGAGTACGGATTCCCAGGAGATGATACTCCAATCATCCAGGGTTCAGCTCTTAAGGCTCTTGAAGATCCTAACAGCGAATGGGGTGATAAGATCCTTGAGCTTATGCATACTATTGATGAGTATGTTCCAGATCCAGAAAGAGATACAGATAAGCCATTCCTTATGCCTGTAGAGGACGTATTCTCTATCACAGGACGTGGTACTGTTGCTACTGGTAGAGTAGAGAGAGGTGTTCTCCACGTTAATGAGGAAGTTGAAATCGTTGGTATCCACGAAGATATCCGTAAGGTAGTTGTAACTGGTATCGAGATGTTCAGAAAGCTTCTTGATGAGGCTCAGCCAGGTGATAACATTGGTGCACTTCTTAGAGGTGTTCAGAGAGACGAGATCCAGAGAGGACAGGTTCTCTGCAAGCCAGGTTCAATCACACCACACCACAAGTTTACAGCTCAGGTTTACGTATTAACAAAGGACGAAGGTGGACGTCATACTCCATTCTTCAACAACTACAGACCACAGTTCTACTTCAGAACAACTGATGTAACTGGTGTTTGTGAGCTTCCAGCTGGTACAGAAATGTGCATGCCTGGTGATAACGTAGAGATGACAGTTGAACTTATCCATAACGTAGCTATGGAGCAGGGTCTCCGTTTCGCTATCCGTGAGGGTGGTAGAACAGTTGGTTCTGGTGCTGTTGCTACAATCATTGAGTAATTGTTATTAATACAGTTCTTTCAAGGGTTTCCGAGGTTATCGGAAACCCTTTTTTGCGCGAGCAGCTCCTTGAGAAGTCATGGGCAGTTCGCAGTCGTGCTCGCGAAGTAATGAGCTAGAATATGATAAAAAGAGGAGTACAACATGCTATACATAATGCGTCATGGCAGGACGGACTGGAATGTACGTCATAAATTGCAGGGCAGAACTGATATACCTCTTAATGATGAGGGAAGAATGATGGCGGCAGAGGCTGGGGAAAAGTATGCAGATATACATTTTGATGAGTGTTATTCATCACCTTTGGCAAGAGCAAAAGAGACAGCCGAGATTTTTCTCAAAGGAAGAGGAGTACCTGTATATACAGATGACAGACTTGTTGAGATGGGATTTGGAATATATGAGGGAATAGAGAATTCATTTGCAATAAAGGATTGCCCAATTAATTCTCTTTTTAAAAATCCAGAGGATTATGTGACGGTTGAAGGCGGGGAAAGTTTTGAACAGCTTTTTGCAAGAACAGGGGAGTTTATAGACAATGTAGTTATGCCACAGGTAAATAGTGGCAAAGATATACTGATTGTTGGTCATGGTGCCATGAACTGCAGTATTATAGCAAAATTCAGAGGAACACCACTGGATAAATTCTGGGATGGAATGACTGATAATTGTCAGGTAGTAAAGCTTATATAATATTATAAAGCACAATTTTTACGATTTATTCAGACCAAATCATGCTAGGTTTCGTATATAAGTATAGAAGTTAATAAATGAGACTTTGACTTACAACGGAAGGTTAGGATGGTGATTGGGATGAGTAGGAGAGATGGCAGGAGAAAAAACAAAAGAAGAGTAAAAAGGAAGAATCAAATATTTCTTGTAATGATGACTATACTGGCATGTACGGTTACAATTGTATTAACAGTCAAGATGAATAATCAGAATGTCAGCAAAGGTGTAGCAGTTGGTGCAGAATATACAGCGATTAAGAGCGATGGTAATGTGACGGAGGAACAGCTTTCTGTAAGTGAAGAGACTGTAAATGATTTACCAGATGTATACAGAATAGAATGCTATGAATCACTTAATCAGAATCCAGAGCTGCCAACGGGATGCGAGATTACATCGTTAACATCCGTACTAAATTATTACGGCTGTAATGTTGATAAAACAACTATGTCGGATGAATATCTTAAGAAAGGCAATGGCAGCTTCTACGAAATGTTTCTTGGTAATCCAAGGGATAACACAAGTTATGGATGCATGTCACAGCCAATTGTTAATGCAGCTAATAAATATTTCAAAGTTAATAATATGTCAGCAGTTGCAAAGAATATAAGCGGAACAGATTTTAAAGAGATTCTTGGTATGGTTGCTCAGGGTGACCCGATAGTAATATGGAATACAATAGATATGAGACAGCCATATGAATCTAAGACATTTGTATTTAATGGGAAAGAATACACATGGATGTCTCCAGAACATTGTGTTGTAATTACAGGATATGATCTTAATAAGAATATTGTTTATATAATGGATCCTATGGAAGGTAATGTAACAAGGAATCTTCAGACATTTCAATCAAGATATGAAGCGATGCACAGCCAGGCTGTCTATATTATAGAATAATTAAGGGAGGGCAATATTGTCCTCCCTTTAGTCATGTTATTAGTTTGATTTAATATTGTGCCTTGCATTAAGCTTTTTGGCACAATGTATGAATGCAGGGAACAAAAATGCGTCAGCAGCAATCCATGCGATTGGTGAGGCGAGGCATGCACCCATGAATCCAATACTTGGAATGAGTATGATGGCTGCAAATGCACGGCCAATCATCTCTAAGATACCTGCTGATATTGCAAATACTGAGAAACCCATACCCTGTATGCAGAAGCGGACCACGTTAACACCTGTAAGTGGAATGTAGAAGCATGCAGATGCAAGGATGAACTGTCTTGTAAGAGCAATAATTGTTGTCTCAGATGCATTAACGAATAATAATGCAATATAATCTGTAGTGAAATACAGTGCAATAAGAGAAAGAACACTGTATACTGAACCGATTATCATAGCGGAGCGTACGCCCTGACCAAGTCTTTTAATCTTGGCAGCTCCAACATTCTGTCCGGCATAGGTTGCCATGGTTGAGCCGAGTGCATCAAATGGACAACAGGTAAAGTTGAACATCTTAGAACCGGCAGTCATTGCGGCTACATATGTTGAACCAAGTGTATTGACAGCAGCCTGAAGGATTGTACTTCCGATGGCTGTTATTGAATACTGGAGTCCCATAGGAACACCGTTCATACACAGGTTAGTGATAAATCTTCTATCAAGTACCCTTTCTGATTTGTCACCTTTTAAGATGTCATATTTCTTATACATATATATAAGGCAGGTAAGTCCCGAAATTAACTGTGATGTTACAGTTGCCCAGCCAGCTCCGGCAACACCCATCTTACATACAAGAATAAGAAAGAAATCAAGTACTACATTTATTATTGAAGAAAGCACAAGGAAAACTACAGGTGTTTTACTATCGCCAAGCGAACGGATAACACCGGACACCATGTTGTACAGGAATACAGTTGGGATTCCTATGAATATAACTACTATGTAATTATAGGCATGGTCAATAATATCTGCCGGTGTATTCATGATAATAAGTATCCTGCGGCAGAATATTACGGATGCAAGCGTAAGCAATATGGCAAACACAATACTGCAGATATATCCGTTAAATACATATTTTCTAAGGTCAGCAGGCTTCTTTGCACCAAAGCATTGGGCAACCGGAATCACGAATCCGTTACAGACTCCCATACAGAAGCCGATTATCATGAAGTTGATAGAACCTGTTGCTCCAACTCCGGCAAGAGCTTCAACACCGAGAGTTTTACCAACGATTATTGTGTCAACAAGGTTGTAGAACTGCTGAAACAGCATTCCGAACAGCATTGGAACTGCAAATCCAAGAATATGCTTGGAAGGTGAACCATTTGTCATGTCTTTTACCATAGGATTTCCTCACTTTCGTATATTTATAAAGCCAAATGATTATACTATATTTTTACGAACTGTCAAACTGATTTTGCACGAATTTGAATTAATTTAACGAATGATTGTCTTAATATGAAATGTCTGTTAAAATGCATAGGTAATATTTATGCGGAGGCAGACATGAAGAAAACTTTTGATGTTAAGAGACTTACAACGCTGGCATTACTTACAACAATTGCACTGACAATATTTGTTGTGGAATCAGCGATACCTACGCTTGTTCCAATACCAGGAGTTAAATTAGGACTTGCCAATATAGTCACACTTTTTGTATTGAAAAGGTATAAATTCAGTGATGCAGCGATTGTGTTAGCTATGAGAATTATACTGGCTACAATATTTACAGGGCAGGCAGTATCATTTATATATAGTGTAAGTGGTGGATTCTTATGCCTTATTGTGATGGCAGCTGTTAATAAATTGCTTAGGGGACAGTATATATTCCTTACAGGTATACTTGGCGCGGTGTCGCACAATGCAGGTCAGATTCTTGCTGCATTTTTCATACTCAGATTGTCAGGTATATTTGCGTATATGCCGTTTCTTGCGATAAGCGGTGTAATAACAGGTCTGTTTACGGGACTTGTGTGCTTCTTTGCAGACAGATATATTCCTAAAAAATATACTATGTAGCAGATGGAGGAGATTGTGAAAAAAAGAGTTGTTGCAGTGGTGGCTGTGATTGTCCTGCTTGTCGGGGCAAGTGTGGCTTCTATTATATATATGAAATCAGGAAAGAATGACGGCAGTAAGACCGCTTATATATACAGAGATAACGAATTGTTAAGAACTGTTTCGTTAGATGATGTTAATAATCCGTACACGTTCAGGATTGAATACGGGGATGGAGAGTATAATGATATTCTTGTCGAGAATGGAAAGATTAAGATTGCTGATGCAAGCTGTCCGGATAAGCTGTGTGTGAACATGGGCTATATATCTGAGCCTTTAATGCCAATCACATGTCTGCCTAATCATCTTGTTATCAGGATTGTGAATGACGGCGAAGAATCGCCGTCACTCGATGGTGTTGTGTATTAATTATTTCATCCAGCGGCCAGAAGCTCCACATGGAAGAACAAGTCCGTTACTTGAAACAGGAAGACCTACTTCCTGTGAATCACAGTGTCCGCCAAAGCTCTTAAGTTCTGTGCTTAACATATAAGTAAGAACGGCTGGCTGAAGACCTGTAGTGTATGAATTAATAAGGAAAAATAATGGTTCATCAGAAAGAAGCTGTGCACAAAGCTTAACAAGCGGGTGTATGGCTTCTTCTATTTTCCAGATTTCTCCTTTAGGACCACGTCCATATGAAGGTGGATCCATGATGATTGCGTCGTAATGGTTGCCTCTTCTTATCTCTCTTTCTACAAACTTTACACAGTCATCAACTATCCAGCGGATAGGCTTGTCAATAAGTCCTGAAGACTGTGCATTTTCTTTAGCCCATGCGACTATACCCTTAGAAGCATCTACATGCGTAACATTAGCACCTGCGGCTGCACATGCAAGTGTTGCTCCACCAGTATAAGCAAACAGGTTAAGAACCTTTACAGGTTCGCTGCCACGCTTTTTCCTGGCATCAGAGATTATCTTTCCAAACCAGTCCCAGTTAGCAGCCTGCTCAGGGAATATTCCTGTGTGCTTGAAGCTGAATGGCTTTAAGTTGAATGTCAGCTCCTGTTCAAATGAAGGACTGTTGTAGTGAATCTGCCACTGCTGTGGAAGGTCAAAGAACTCCCATTCTCCGCCGCCCTTAGAACTTCTGTGGTAATGACCGTTCATATTCTTCCAGCCACGCTCTTTCTTAGGAGTGTCCCATATTACCTGTGGGTCCGGACGTACAAGAATGTACTTGCCCCAGCGCTCAAGCTTTTCACCTTTAGAGGTATCTATTACTTCATAATCTTTCCAGTTGTCAGCTATAAACATAATTAAGTATCCTTTTCTATATTAAAATATGTTGCGATTTGGTACCGCATTTGTTATTAAATAATTATATACGAAAATATTAATAACTGCAATCGTGCAAAAATGTTTTGAACAGGCTTGTTTTATGTTAATATATTCCTATCGAAATCTAATTAAGGGGCGATGCATATTGAAAAATGTTAGTTTAAAGAATATACAGAAGGATATTGTATCAGGAATAATTGTTGCTCTTGTGTCAATTCCTATATCAATGGGATATTCACAGATTGCGGGACTGCCAGCGGTGTATGGTCTGTACTGCTCTATTCTGCCAGTGCTTATATATGGATTTGTTACATCCTCACCGCAGTTTGTGTTCGGAGTGGACGCAACTCCGGCGGCACTTGTTGGTGGAACACTTGCAACGCTTGGAATAGTGTCAGGATCTGAGGAGGCAAAGGCAGTAGTTCCGGCGATAACTTTGGTTGCAGCATTGTGGCTGTTGCTCTTCTTCTTTATTAAAGCAGGGCGTATTGTCAATTATATATCTACACCTGTAATGGGTGGATTTATAAGCGGTATTGGCGTTACAATAATTCTTATGCAGGCAGCAAAGCTTTTTGGCGGTAATGCTGGGACTGGCGAAGCGATACAGCTTGTTATGCATATAGCTGGCGAGTTTGGTTCATTTAATCTGCTCTCGGCAGTGCTTGGAGTCGGAACAGTTGGGATTATTCTTATTGCGAAGAAGTTCATTCCAAAATTTCCAATGTCAGTGCTTCTTATGGTACTTGGTGCACTTGCAACTGCAATTTTTCATATTGACAGATTTGGTGTTAAGCTTCTTCCACATGTTGATAAGGGGCTGCCGGGATTCTCGCTTCCTGATATGTCAGTTGTGCTTAAGAATCCGTCAGAGATAATACTTCTTGGACTTTCAGTGGCAGGTGTTGTCATGGCGCAGACATTGCTGGCAACTAATAATTATGCCAACAAATATGGCTATAAGGTAAGCAACAACAGAGAAATTCTGGCTTATGCTGCTGCAAATGCGGCTTCTGCTGTAATTGGCGGATGCCCTTTGAATGGAAGTGTGTCAAGAACAGGAATTGCAGACCAGTTTGGCTGCAAATCACAGTTCATGTCAATAACAGCTTCTCTGACAATGCTTCTTATAGTGCTTTTTGGTACGCCGGTGCTTGAGTATCTTCCTGTACCAATACTTACAGGAATTGTTGTTGCGGCACTGATTGGAATTACTGAATTCGGGCTTGCAGTTAAATTATGGAAAACAGACCATACTGAGTTTGCAATATTTGTAGGAGCATTTTTAGGCGTTCTGTTATTTGGAACGATATACGGAGTTGTAATCGGTGTAATACTTTCATTCATTGCAGTTATTGTAAAAGCTGTTGAACCGCCGAGAGCATTTCTCGGGGTGATACCGGGACAGGAGGGATTCTATAGTCTTAACAGATACAGCAATGTAAAGAAGATAAAAGGTGTGGTTATATACAGATTTAACGGAGCACTTTTCTTTGCAAATATTAATACATTTATAGATGATATAGAAAAGAATCTTGATGATAATACTAAATGGGTAATTGTAGATGCCGGAGGCGTTGGATCTATTGATGTGACGGCAGTTGACAGGCTTATGACTTTATATAAGGTGCTTGAAAAGAAAGGTATCAGATTCTATATTACAGAGCATGAACACACGCTTAATGACCAGTTAAGAGAGCTTGGTGCAGGCGAGTTTGTTGAAAAAGGTGTTGTAAGAAGAACTATTCCGCTTGCCCTAAGAGATGCAGGTCTTGACAGACCTTATCCTGTCGAGGAGGAGGAAGAAGAGCAGGCTATTTCTGGCGAGGTACATGAGGACAATGAAAGACTTGCTGAGATTGAGTGGGCTTTTGGCAAAGATGCAGATGAATGGCTTGAGAAGATGGCAGCAGAGATGGCTGATGAGATTGGCAGCGTCAAGAAAGATGAGAAGAATGTTATTGTTGATGCTGAAAAGCATGCTGCATGGGGAAGAATAGGACTCTTTGATGAGAATGAACTGCTTGAGCGACTTGAGATGCATTTGTTTGATGATAAGAAATATCCTAATCTTGATATTGATGATATTGAGAAAAGAATCGATGAGCGCCGCGTTGTTGTTGAGAAGAAGCTGGCACAGATTAATCCTGATGCAATCCAGATGCTTAAGGAACACAGAAAACAGATACTTGACAGAATGAAGCTTCACAATCCGTATGCATATGAGCATATGATGGAGCAGAAGAAGAAGCATTATGAACATCTGAAGAAGAAAGACCCGGAGCTTGCACAGAAGCTTAAGAATTTCTATAATCTTTCAGATGACGACAAATAATTTATATAACGGAGATAATTGTGAATATATTAAATGTTGAAAAGGTCAGCAAGACCTACGGAGAAAAGGAACTTTTTAATAATATAAGTCTGGGAATTAACAGTGGCGATAAGATTGGACTTATAGGTGTGAATGGAACTGGTAAGTCTACACTTTTAAAGATTATTGCAGGTGTTGAAGAACCGGATGAGGGACAGGTTGTCAAGGGCAAGGGGATTGAGCTTGCGTATCTTGCACAGACACCTCTGTATTATGAGAATGAAAATGTACTGGAATATGTTATGCGTGGAAAGCATGCGGACAGCCAGCCAAAAGCAAAAGAGATTCTTAACAAGCTTGGAATAACAAATCATGGCGCAATGATGAATATTTTATCAGGTGGTCAGAAAAAGAGAGCGGCACTTGCGAGAACTTTAGTTGAGCCGGCAAGACTTCTTATTCTTGATGAACCTACGAACCATCTTGATAATGACATGGTACTCTGGCTGGAACAGTTTATTAAGAATTTCAAGGGAGAACTTATCATGGTTACTCATGACAGGTATTTCCTTGATAATGTAACTAACAGGATTGTAGAGCTTGATAAAGCTTCCCTTTATAGCTACGATACGAATTATTCAGGCTTTCTTGAACTGAAGACCCAGCGTGAGGAGATGGAGAGGGCAACTGAGGCTAAGAGACAGAATATATTAAGGAAGGAACTCGCGTGGATAAGAAGAGGATGCCAGGCTCGTTCTACCAAGCAGCAGGCACGAATTGACAGATTCGAGGATATGAAGGAGGCTTCAAAGCAGGCGAGAGCAAGATTTGACAAGCAGCTTATGGATATGAATTCAGTCAGCAGCAGGCTTGGAAGAAAGACTGTTGAACTCCACAACATTTGCAAAAGCTTTGGAGAGAGGACAATAATTGACGATTTTACCTACATTTTTTTAAGAGATGACAGAATCGGTATTGTCGGTGATAACGGATGCGGCAAGTCTACGCTTATGAAGATTATAGCAGGCCAGCTTGAACCGGACAGCGGCAGTGTTGAGGTTGGAGAGACTGTAAGAATCGGATATTTCATGCAGGAGAACGAACCACTTGACGACAGTCTTACTGTACTCGAGTTCGTAAGAAGCATAGGCGAATATGTTACGACGGCAGATGGAAAGGCAACAGCGTCACAGATGTGTGAGAAGTTCCTTTTTACACCGAAGCAGCAGTGGACGCCTATAAGCAAGCTGTCAGGTGGTGAGAAGAGAAGACTTTATCTGTTAAGTGTTCTTATGAGTGCGCCAAATGTACTTATTCTCGATGAGCCTACCAACGACCTTGATATTGAGACTCTTGAGATTCTTGAGGAGTATCTTGATGGATTTGCAGGTATTGTAATCACAGTTTCACATGACAGATATTTCCTTGACAGAGTTGTTGACAGGATATTTGCGTTTGAGGCAGGAGGCCACCTTACACAGTATGAAGGCGGTTATACGGACTATAGGGATAAATGTGTTTCTTCTATATATAATGTGGTATTAAATGGAACATCTGATACATCCAAATCAAAGGCAGCAGGTCAGGTGAAGAAAGCATATAACAGTCATGAGGATAAGATTAAGTTCACATACATGGAACAGAAGGAATATGAGACTATAGATGATGATATAGAGAAGCTTGAAACTAAAGTTTCAGAACTTGATGATGAGATTGCAAAGAACGCAACTTCTTATTCTAAGCTTGCAGAACTTACTAAGGAAAAGGAAGATGTGGAGAGGCAGCTTGAAGAAAAGATGGAGCGATGGGAATATCTTAATGATCTTGCAGAAAAAATAGAGAAACAGAAACAGCAGTAAATATTAACAAAACAAGTGAAGTCAGAACAGATTATTTGGTTGAGTAAATCATATATTCATGGTATGATGATATATGATTTACTATATTAATCATATGAGGGAGGAGAAATTATGTTTTGCCCAAATTGCGGAACAAAGAACGAGGATGATGCACTATTCTGTGGAAACTGTGGAACACGTCTAGTGATAGATGTGCCTCAGGAGACACCGGTGCAGGAAAGTGTGCCAGCAGAGCCGGAGGCAACATCAGCACAGGAGAATGTGCCAGCAGAGTCGGAGGCAACACCGGAACAGGAGAGTGCACCAGCAGAGTCGGAGGAAACACCGGTACAGGAGAGTGCACCAGCAGAGCCGGAATCTGCACCGGTACAGGAAAGTGTGCCAGTTCAGCCACAGCAGACTTTTGGTCAACAGCCAGTACAGCCTGCACAGTTTACAGGTCAGACTTTTGGTCAGCAGCCTGCCAATAATAAGCCTGCCAGATTCCCTAAGGGTATAATTGCAATTGTAGCTGCGGGAGTTGCTGTGATAGCTGCCATAATTATATTTGTATGTGTGGGAAAGAATGTGACAGATTATAAGAAAACTGCCAAGCAGTATGTTAAGGCGGTTGCAGAGTGCGAATGGAATGATGCGTATAGTCTTATTAATCTACCAGATGGGGAGTTCCTTACTAAGGAAGCATTTATTAATGTTCATGCAGATGCGACTGGTGAGAAAGTTGAAAAGATGGCAGCAGATGACATTGTCTCAACATATAGCAAGATGCCTGGTAACAAGGCTGTTAAGGTCGGATATATAACAGATTCGGGAATGCAGTATAATGATGTGTATCTAACAGTAGCCAATAAGCACTATATGCTTTTCTTTAAGAAGTATAAAGTCAGCGCTGAGAATCTTGTAGTAAAGGATGTTACAATAAAGATTCCAAAGGGACTTACGTTATATATTAATGATGTTATTGTTGGCGATGGATATAAGTCGGATGCATCTAAGAATGGAAACGGCTCTTCTGATGAATATGTTATACCATATCTGTTCAATGGAAAGAATAATATTAAGGTAACTGGAGAATTTATAGAGGACTACACAACACAGCTTTATGCAGCACATGATGAAGATACATTTACTGTTGGAACATACAATGCAAAATATGTTAATTCGAAGCTTGAAGAACTTAAGACACAGGCAAGAACAGATGTGGATGCAATAATTAACGCTGTACAGGCAAAGAAAGATTATTCAGCTATAGCCGACAGGGTGTGTAAAGAAGAAAAGAAGAACATAGAGTCAGCTTATAAGAATATTTACGACAGCTACAATGACAAATACAAAACTGTATCCAATTTGAAGATTTCCAAATTCACAGCTTCTATCGCGGATACATCTTTCAGAGTGGATTCAGATGATGGATGCCCGGTGATTAAAGTTTCAATTAAACTAGGATATACATACAAGATACAGTACTCAGGAAGTGATAAAGCTAACGACAAGAATAATAACAATAATTCAGCCTACATATATTATAAATATGAAGATGGTAAGTGGAAGATTAATTCTATGTATCTTGGATTTGGATTTTATTAAAATACTGTTTTGACCGGGACTTATGTTCCGGTCAAATTTGTTCTGCATTGTACTAAAAAAAATACAATTTTTTCTGTTGATTTTATATAGAGAGTAGTGTATATTAATACTTGCTGTGACATTGATAGCTGTGAAGCGTGAGGTTGCTGCTTTAATAAAGCAGGTTTTCCGTGGAGCGAATGTCAATGCTGGAGAATATCTCCGGCGAAGAAACTGGCGACAAGTCACTGTACCAAAATCATCTGCAATCCGCAGAAATGACGCGCGTGGGTCGAATTATGAATGAGACTATATGATACGCGTGGGAGTGTGTACAGTCACCGCTTGTCGTACTTAAACAATAAAGTGCGAAGGAGGCGACTTTTTTTATGGCAAATCAGGTAATCAGAATTACTCTGAAGGCTTACGATCATCAGTTGATTGATCAGTCAGCTAAGAAAATCATCGAAACTGCTAAGAAGACAGGAGCACAGGTGAGTGGTCCGGTACCTCTTCCAACAAAGAAGGAAGTTGTTACTATTCTTAGAGCTGTTCACAAGTACAAGGATTCAAGAGAGCAGTTCGAGCAGAGAACTCATAAGAGACTTATCGATGTATTATCACCATCTCAGAAGACTGTAGATGCATTATCTAAGTTAGAGATGCCAGCTGGTGTATTCATCAACCTTAAGGTAATGAACTAATCATTATCTGGAATTTTTCATTATTAAAGCAATAATCCTAAGGGTTTAATATAGAAGTAACAAGCAGTGGTGCGGGTTCCACTTATATTAGCTGTTCTAGGATGACAGGATGCGCTGTGTATCACACATCATCTTGTCCGCTGTAGATTAAACAGGAGGAAAATCAATGAAGAAGGCAATTTTAGCTACAAAAGTCGGAATGACTCAAATCTTCAACGAAGACGGTGTTTTAACACCTGTAACTGTTCTTCAGGCTGGTCCTTGTGTTGTTACACAAGTTAAGACAGTAGAAAACGACGGTTACGATGCAGTTCAGGTTGGTTTTGCTGACATTAGAGAAAAGTTAGTAAACAAGCCTGTTAAAGGACATTTTGATAAGGCAGAGGTTCCTTACAAGAGATTCTTAAGAGAGTTCAAGTTTGAGAATGCTTCAGAGTACTCTGTAAAGGACGAAATCAAGGCTGATATCTTCGCTGCAGGCGATAAGGTTGATGCAACTGCTATTTCAAAGGGTAAAGGTTTCCAGGGCGCAATCAAGAGATTAGGCCAGTCAAGAGGACCTATGGCTCATGGTTCTAAGTTCCACAGACATCAGGGTTCAAACGGATCAGCAACAACACCTGGTAGAGTATTCAAGGGAAAAGGAATGCCTGGACATATGGGTTCTAAGAGAATCACAATCCAGAATCTTGAAGTAGTAAGAGTTGATGTTGAAAACAACGTAATCTTAGTTAAGGGTGCAGTACCTGGACCTAAGAAATCATTAGTAACACTGAAAGAAACAGTAAAAGCTGCTAAGTAGTTTTTGCTAAGGAAGGAGGACCACACAGATGGCAAACGTATCTGTTTACAATATTGAAGGCAAAGAAGTTGGTTCAATCGAATTAAATGATGCTGTATTTGGTGTAGAAGTTAACGAACATCTCGTACACATGGCAGTAGTTAACCAGCTTGCAAATAATCGTCAGGGAACACAGAGCGCAAAGACACGTTCAGAAGTTTCTGGTGGCGGAAGAAAACCTTGGAGACAGAAAGGAACTGGTCATGCAAGACAGGGTTCTACAAGATCTCCACAGTGGACAGGCGGTGGTGTTGTATTTGCACCAAAGCCAAGAGATTATTCATTCAAGATGAATAAGAAGGAAAAGAGAATTGCTCTTCTTTCTGCATTATCATCAAAGGTTGCTGACAACAAGATCGTAGTTCTTGATGCATTTAACCTTGATGAAGTTAAGACAAAGAAGTTCGCAGAAGTTATGAGCAACTTAAAGGTTGATAAGGCTTTAGTAGTTATTGAAGGTGAGAACAAGAACGTAGTTCTTTCAGGAAGAAACATTCCTACAGTTAAGGTTTCAGCTACTAACGAAATCAACACATACGATGTATTAAAGTATGAAACATTAGTAGTTACTAAGGCTGCTGTTGAAAAATTAGAGGAGGTGTATGCATAATGGCAAACGTACAGTATTATGATGTAATCCTCAAGCCTGTAATCACAGAGAAGTCTATGGCTGATATGGCAGATAAGAAGTATACATTCTTAGTTCATACAGATGCTAACAAGACAATGATTAAGGATGCTGTTGAGAAGATGTTCGAAGGAACTAAGGTTGCTTCAGTTAACACAATGAATCTTGATGGCAAGAAGAAGAGAAGAGGCAGAACAGCTGGTACAACTTCTAAGACTAAGAAGGCAATTGTACAGTTAACAGCTGACAGCAAGGAAATCGAAATCTTTGAAGGCCTTTAATTAGTAGCTTTAAAGTGTAGAAAACAATATTACACAGACTCGAAAGGAGAGAAATAATGGGAATTAAGACATATAACCCATATACACCTTCCAGAAGAAATATGACTGGATCTGATTTCTCAGAGATTACAAAGAGTACTCCAGAGAAGTCATTACTTGCTAAGAAGAGCAAGAATGCTGGTCGTAACAACCAGGGTAAGATTACTGTAAGACACCACGGTGGTGGAAACAGACAGAAGTATAGAATGATTGATTTCAAGAGAAACAAGGAAGGCGTTCCAGCACAGGTTATCGGAATTGAGTACGATCCAAACAGAACAGCTAACATCGCTCTTATCTGCTACGCAGATGGCGAGAAGGCATATATCCTTGCTCCTCAGGGATTAACAGATGGCATGACAGTACAGAATGGTGCTGGTGCAGAAGTAAGAGTAGGTAACTGCTTACCACTTTCAGAGATTCCAGTTGGTACTCAGGTACACAACATTGAATTATATCCAGGTAAGGGTGGACAGCTTGTTCGTTCTGCTGGAAACTCAGCTCAGCTTATGGCTAAGGAAGGCAAGTATGCAACACTTAGATTACCATCAGGCGAGATGAGAATGGTTCCAATTATCTGCCGCGCAACAATCGGTGTTGTAGGTAATGGAGATCACAACCTTATTAATCTTGGTAAGGCTGGACGTAAGAGACATATGGGTATCAGACCTACAGTTCGTGGTTCTGTTATGAACCCTAATGACCATCCACATGGTGGTGGTGAAGGTAGAGCACCAGTTGGTCGTCCAAGCCCAATGACACCTTGGGGCAAGCCAGCTATGGGTCTTAAGACTCGTAAGGCTAAGAAGGCTTCAAACAAGCTTATCGTAAGAAGAAGAAACGGAAAGGCTATTAAGTAATTAGCCTACAATCGTAACTATTATTATTCACGAAGATTATAAGGAGGTTTCAACCTATGGCTCGATCACTTAAAAAGGGAGCATTTGCAGACGAGAGCTTACTTAAGAAAGTTGATGCTTTAAATGCTGCAAACGACAAACAGGTTATTAAGACTTGGTCTCGTCGTTCAACAATTTATCCTCAGTTTGTAGGTCATACAATCGCTGTTCATGATGGTAGAAAGCATGTGCCTGTATATGTTACAGAGGATATGGTTGGTCATAAGCTCGGTGAGTTCGTTGCAACAAGAACTTACAGAGGACACGGCAAAGACGAAAAGAAGAGTAGATAATTTGAATTTTTGAAAGGAGGTTTAATCCATGGCTAACGGACATAGATCCCAGATTAAACGTGAAAGAAACGCTGTTAAGGATACAAGACCAAGCGCAAAGTTATCTTACGCTAGAGTATCTGTTCAGAAGGCTTGTTTCGTATTAGATGCTATCAGAGGCAAGAGCCTTGATGAAGCACTTGCAATTGTTATGTACAATCCAAGATATGCATCATCTATTATAGAGAAGTTATTAAAGTCAGCAGCAGCTAATGCTGAGAACAATAACGGTATGGACCCAAGTAAGTTATATGTAGAAGAGTGCTACGCTAACAAGGGACCAACAATGAAGAGAGTACATCCAAGAGCACAGGGTAGAGCTTACAGAATCGAAAAGAGAATGAGCCACATCACTGTTGTTTTAAATGAAAGATAATTATTTTCTAAGAGATAGAAAGGAGTCTTTATGGGACAGAAAGTTAATCCTCATGGTTTAAGAGTCGGCGTAATCAAAGACTGGGATGCAAAGTGGTATGCAGAAGACGATTTCGCTGATAACCTTGTAGAAGATTATAACATTAGAAAATTCCTCAAGAATAAGTTATATGCTGCAGGAATTTCAAAGATTGAAACAGAGAGAGCTTCAGACAGATTAAAGATCGTTATTCATACAGCTAAGCCTGGTATCGTAATCGGTAAGGGCGGTGCTGAAATTGAGAACTTAAAGAAGCAGGTAGAGAAGTTAACATCTGCTAAGAAGTTAAGCATTGATATCAAGGAAGTTAAGAGACCAGATAAGGATGCTCAGCTTGTTGCAGAGAACATCGCTCAGCAGTTAGAGAACCGTATCTCTTTCAGAAGAGCTATGAAGTCTTGCATGGGCAGAACAATGAAGCAGGGAGCTAAGGGTATCAAGACATCTTGCTCAGGACGTCTCGGTGGAGCTGATATGGCTCGTACAGAGTTCTATAGCGAGGGTACAATTCCTCTTCAGACACTTCGTGCAGATATCGACTATGGATTTGCAGAAGCAGATACAACTTATGGCAAGGTTGGTGTTAAGGTTTGGATCTACGAAGGTGAGGTTCTTCCTACAAAGAATAATGCCAACGCTAACGTAGAAAAGGAAGGGAGCGATAAGTAATGTTACTACCTAAGAGAGTTAAACATCGTAGACAGTTCCGTGGTTCTATGGCTGGTAAGGCTACAAGAGGCAATAAGATCACTAATGGTGAATTCGGTATTGTTGCAACAGAACCTTGTTGGATCAAATCAAATCAGATAGAAGCTGCCCGTGTCGCTATGACAAGATATATTAAGCGTGGTGGTAAAGTATTTATAAAGATTTTCCCAGATAAGCCGGTAACAGGTAAGCCTATCGGTGTTCGTATGGGTAAAGGTAAAGGTAACTTGGAGTGCTGGGTAGCAGTAGTTAAACCTGGACGTGTAATGTTCGAGATTTCAGGCGTTGCTGAAGAAACAGCAAGAGAAGCTTTACGTCTCGCAACACATAAGCTTCCTTGCAAGTGCAAGATTGTTTCACGTGCAGACTTAGAAGGCGGTGATAACAGTGAAAATTAATAAGTATGTAGAAGATTTAAAGGCAAAATCAGCTGCAGAGTTAAATGAAGAATTAGTAGCTGCTAAGAAGGAACTTTTCAATTTAAGATTCCAGAACGCAACAAATCAGCTGGACAACACAAGCAGAATTAAGGAAGTTCGTAAGAACATCGCTAGAATCCAGACTGTAATTGCACAGAAGAATGCTTAATTAAGGCATGTAGACTTAGATATCCTAAGAAAGGAGAATAACTGTGGAAGAGAGAAATTTAAGAAAAACTCGTACAGGTAAGGTTATAAGCAATAAGATGGATAAGACAATTGTTGTTGCAGTACAGGACAACGTTAAGCATCCACTTTACAATAAGATCGTTAAAAGAACTTACAAGTTAAAGGCACACGATGAGAACAATGAATGTTTAATCGGAGATGTTGTTAAGGTAATGGAGACTAGACCTTTATCTAAGGATAAGAGATGGAGATTAGTTGAGATTATCAGTAGAGCAAAATAATAAGAATTTATTTGTGATATTACTGAAAGGAGTAGTATTATGGTACAACAGGAAACCAGACTTAAGGTTGCTGATAATACTGGTGCTAAGGAAATTCTTTGTATCAGAGTTATGGGCGGATCTACAAGAAGATATGCAAATATCGGTGATGTAATTGTCGCTACTGTTAAAGAAGCAACACCAGGCGGCGTTGTTAAAAAGGGTGACGTTGTTAAGGCCGTTGTCGTACGTTCAGTAAAGGGCGCACGTCGTAAGGACGGTTCATATATTAAATTTGATGAGAATGCTGCTGTTATAATTAAAGATGATCAGACTCCTAAGGGAACTCGTATCTTTGGTCCAGTAGCCAGAGAGTTAAGAGATAAGAAGTTCATGAAAATCGTATCTCTTGCTCCAGAAGTATTATAGGAGGTACCACAATGTCAGCTGTTAGAATTAAAAAGGGTGATACTGTTAAGGTTATCGCAGGAAAAGACAAAGGCAAAGAGGGCAAGGTATTGTCTGTAAATGCTAAGAATCATACAGCATTAGTTGAGGGTGTTAACATGGTTACAAAGCATGCTAAGCCAAGCGCAGCTAATCAGCAGGGTGGAATTCTCCACCAGGAAGCACCAATCGATATCTCAAATATCGCTTACTCATTAAAGGGTAAGGAAACAAAGATTGGTTATGACTTCAAGGACGGTAAGAAAGTTCGTGTTGCTAAGGCAACTGGCGAAGTTATCGATTAATAAAGGAAGGAGGCAATAATTTTGAGTAGACTTAGAGAATTATACGATAATGAAATTACTAAGAAGATGACTGAGAAATTCGGTTACAAGAACCCAATGATGGTTCCAAAGATCGACAAGATCGTAATTAACATGGGCGTTGGCGAAGCTAAGGAAAATTCAAAGCTTCTTGACATAGCTGTTAAAGAAATGGAAACAATTGCTGGTCAGAAGGCAGTTCTTACAAGAGCTAAGAATTCAATTGCTAACTTCAAGTTAAGAGAGGGTCAGGCAATTGGTTGTAAGGTTACATTAAGAGGAGAGAAGATGTATGAATTCCTTGACAGATTAGTAAACCTTGCATTACCACGTGTACGTGACTTCCGTGGCGTTAGCGCTGATTCATTCGATGGAAGAGGTAACTATGCTTTAGGTATCAAAGAGCAGATTATCTTCCCAGAAATCGAATATGACAAGATTGATAAGGTTAGAGGTATGGATGTAATCATTACAACTACAGCTAAGACTGATGAGGAAGCTCGTGAGTTATTAAGATTATTCAACATGCCATTTAAGAAATAATTAAGGAGGGAAATTCAATGGCTAAGACTTCTATGAAGGTTAAGCAGCAGAGAGCACCTAAGTTCTCTACAAGAGCGTATACACGTTGTACAATATGTGGTCGTCCACATTCTGTTTTAAGAAAATACGGAATCTGCAGAATTTGCTTCCGTGAATTAGCTTACAAGGGACAGATTCCTGGAGTTAAGAAAGCATCTTGGTAAAATCAATTAACGTAGTCCTGGTAACAGGAAACCAGTTAAAATAAGGAGGAAAATTTCAATGACAGATCCAATTGCAGATATGCTTACAAGAATTCGTAATGCAAATACAGCAAAGCACGACACAGTTGATGTTCCATCATCTAAGATGAAGCTTGCAATCGCTAAGATTCTTTTAGACGAGGGTTATATTAAGTCTTATGAGCTCGTTGAGAACGGTAAGTTCAACGATATCCGTATTACATTAAAGTACGGTGCTTCTAAGAATGAGAAGATCATTTCAGGTCTTCAGAGAATCTCTAAGCCAGGTCTTAGAGTATATGCAAACAAGGAAGAACTTCCAAAGGTTCTCGGTGGTCTTGGTGTAGCTATTATATCTACAAACAAGGGCGTTATCACTGACAAGGAAGCTAGAAAGCTCGGCGTTGGTGGAGAAGTTCTTTGCTTCGTTTGGTAATTATTGAACACTTACACACAGGGAAACGGGAATCCTATCCCATCGTAGTTCAGCGTATATGAATGTTTCCCTCATTATAATTAGGAGGTGCACGGCATGTCACGTATAGGAAGAATGCCTATCGCTATCCCAGCAGGAGTTACTGTTGAGATTGCAGAAAATAATAAAGTGACTGTAAAGGGTCCAAAGGGAACTCTTGAGAGAGTTTTACCAGCAGAGATGGACATTAAGCAGGAAGGTTCTGAAATCGTTGTTTCAAGACCAAATGACTTAAAGAAGATGAAGTCATTACATGGACTTACAAGAACACTTATTCATAACATGATTATTGGTGTTACAGAAGGCTATGAGAAGAAGCTTGAAGTTAACGGTGTTGGTTATAGAGCACAGAAGCAGGGTAAGAAGTTAGTTCTTTCATTAGGCTACTCTCATCCAGTTGAGATGGAAGATCCAGAAGGAATTGAAACAGTTCTTGATGGAACAAACATCATCATTGTTAAAGGTATCAGTAAAGAAGCAGTTGGCCAGTACGCAGCTGAAATCAGAGCAAAGAGAGCTCCAGAGCCATATAAGGGCAAGGGTATCAAGTATGCTGATGAAGTTATCAGACGTAAAGTTGGTAAGACTGGTAAGAAATAATTAAAGGAGAAAACATAATGGTTAGTAAGAAATCAAGAACAGTAGTTCGCGAACAGAAGCATAGAAGATTACGTAATCGTTTCAGTGGTACTGCAGAAAGACCACGTTTAGCTGTGTTCAGAAGCAATAATCATATGTATGCTCAGATTATTGACGACACAGTTGGAAAGACACTTGTATCAGCATCAACTCTTGATAAGGAAGTTAAGGCAGAGCTTGAGAAGACAAATAATGTTGAAGCAGCAGCTGCTGTTGGTACAGTCGTAGCAAAGAGAGCATTAGAAAAGGGAATCAAGACTGTTGTTTATGACAGAGGCGGTTTCATTTATGCAGGTAAAATTAAGGCATTAGCAGAGGCAGCTCGTGAAGCTGGCCTTGAATTCTAAGCGGAAGGGAGATTACAGTATGAAACGTACAATAATTGATGCTAGTCAGTTAGAATTAAATGATAATGTAGTATCAATCAAGCGTGTAACAAAGGTTGTAAAGGGCGGACGTAACATGCGTTTTGCAGCATTAGTAGTTGTTGGTGACGGCAACGGACACGTAGGTGCAGGTGTTGGTAAGGCAGCTGAAATTCCAGAAGCTATCCGCAAGGGAAAAGAAGATGCTATCAAACATTTAGTAGAAGTTCCAATCGATGAGAACGGTTCAGTTCCACATGATTTTCTTGGAAAGTTCGGAGGAGCTACAGTATTATTAAAGAGAGCTCCAGAAGGTACTGGTATCATCGCTGGTGGTCCAGCACGTTCAATCCTTGAGCTTGCAGGTATCAAGAATATCCGTACAAAGTCACTTGGATCAAACAACAAGCAGAATGTTGTATTAGCAACAATCGAAGGACTTAAGTCTATGAAGACTCCAGAAGAAGTTGCAAGACTTCGTGGAAAGTCAGTTAGCGAGATCCTTGGTTAATTAAATTGTGATTCCTGCTAAGCAGGAGATGGAGGTTAAAATGGCTGAGAAGTTAAGAATAACTTTAGTTAAGTCTCCAATCGGCGCTGTTCCTAAGCATAGAAAAACTGTTGAAGCTATGGGTCTTACAAAGATGCATAAGACAGTTGAACTTCCAGATAATGCTGCTACAAGAGGACAGATTCAGCAGATTGGTTATATGTTAAAGGTAGAAGAAATCTAATTACAGATAAGGAGGTGCAATGATGGATTTATCTAATTTGAGACCTGCAGAAGGTTCAGTATTAAGCGATAATTTCAGAAGAGGTCGTGGACATGGCTCAGGTAACGGCAAGACAGCTGGTAAGGGTCATAAAGGACAGAAAGCTCGTTCAGGAGCACCAAGACCAGGTTTTGAAGGTGGCCAGATGCCATTATATAGAAGAATTCCTAAGAGAGGATTCACTAACAGAAACCGTAAGGAATTCGTTGCTATTAATGTTAATGTATTAGATCGTTTTGATAACGGTGCAGAGGTTACTGTTGATACATTAATCGAGTCAGGAATCGTTAAAGATCCTAAGGACGGAATCAAGATTCTTGCAAACGGCGAGCTTACAAAGAAGCTTACTGTTAAGGCTAACGCATTCAGTGCTGCAGCTAAGGAGAAGATCGAGGCTCTCGGCGGAACCTGCGAGGTGATCTAATATGTTTAAAACACTTGTAGGCGCTTTTAAGAACAAAGATATAAGAAAAAAGATAATATATACATTATTAATTCTTGTTGTTGTCAGAGTTGGAAGTTTACTTCCAATCCCTGGTGTAGACACCAATTATTTTAGTAGCTTACTTAGTGGAATTAATACTGGTGATTTAAGTTATCTCAGTGCTTTCACAGGAGGTTCATTCGAAAGAATGTCCCTCTTTGCGCTGAGCATAACACCATATATCACATCTTCAATCATTATGCAGCTTCTCACAATTGCAATTCCTAAATTAGAGGAAATGCAGAAAGAGGGAGAAGATGGTAGAAAGAAGATTGCATCGATTACAAGATACGTAACAATTGGTCTTTCTTTAATAGAAAGTATCGCTATGGCGGTTGGATTTGGTAGATCAGGTCTTATCAAAGATTCAGCACAGCTTAGCACATTGCATTATGTAGTATGTATAATCGTAGTTATAGCTGCACTTACAGCTGGTTCAGCAGTATTAATGTGGCTTGGTGAGCGAATCACTGAAAAGGGTGTTGGAAATGGTATTTCAATTGTACTTTTAATTAATATCATATCAGGTATGCCTAGTGATTTTGCTACATTATATAGCACATTTGTTGCACCAAAGACACCTGCAAAGGGTGTTTTAGCAGCAGTAATAATATTAGCAATTCTTATTGTTATGGTAGTTCTTGTATGCTTCCTTCAGGATGGAGAGAGAAGAATTCCTGTTCAGTACTCTCAGAAGGTCAGTGGTAGAAGAACAGTTGGCGGACAGTCAACAAACATTCCATTAAAGGTTAATACTGCAGGTGTTATGCCAATTATTTTCGCATCATCACTTATGCAGTTCCCAGTTATAATCGCCCAGTTATTTGGTAAATCATATGAGTGGACCAGATATCTCAGCTCATCATACTGGTGCAGAGTTGAAGCTCCAAAGTATTCAATTGGTTTATTAGTATACATAGTACTGCTTATAATATTCGCATACTTCTATACATCCATAACATTTAACCCAATTGAGGTAGCTGATAACTTAAAGAAGGCTGGTGGAGTTATCCCAGGAATAACACCTGGTAAGTCTACAAGCGAATATCTTAACAAAATACTTAATTATATCGTATTTATTGGAGCTGTCGGACTTTTAATAATTGCCCTCATTCCAATAATGTGTACAGGATTCTTTAATGCTTCTGTTTCATTCGGTGGAACATCAATTATCATTATTGTTGGTGTTGTACTTGAGACATTAAAGCAGATTGAGTCTCAGATGTGCAATCGTTACTATAAGGGATTCCTCAGTGAGTAATTCTTTATATCACGGATGATATTAGTATAAAATATTGACTTGCCCGGTTTATGCCGGGTAAGTCCTTTGTGTATTATGATTTATTACGAATATTTATGATTTTGGAATGGAGAAAATATTATGAAGATAATTATGTTAGGTGCTCCAGGAGCAGGTAAAGGTACACAGGCTAAGAAGATAGCAGCAAAATATGCTATACCACATATCTCTACAGGAGATATTTTCAGAGCTAATATTAAGAACAATACAGAGCTTGGACAGAAGGCAAAGACATACATGGATAAGGGAGAGCTCGTACCTGATGAATTAGTAGTAGATCTTATCATGGACAGATTCAAGGAAGCAGATTGTGCTAACGGATATGTACTTGATGGATTCCCAAGAACAATTCCTCAGGCAGAGGCACTTGATAAGGCTCTTAGTGCTAATGGAGAGTCAGTTGACTATGCAATCAATGTCGAAGTTCCTGATGAAAATATAATAAACAGAATGTCTGGAAGAAGAGCATGTGTAGGTTGTGGAGCAACATACCATATCCAGTTCAATCCAACAAAGGTTGAAGGAATATGTGATGCATGTGGCGAGAAGCTTATCTTAAGAGATGACGATAAGCCAGAGACAGTAAAGAACAGACTTTCAGTATATCATGAGCAGACACAGCCATTGATTGAATACTATTCAGGAAAGGGTGTACTTAAGGAAGTTGATGGTACACAGCCTATGGATGATGTATTTGCTGCAATAGTTAAGATCTTAGGTTAATCATCTATGAGTGATATAAAGGGATATTTTGCAAGTTCTAAAGCAGGCCATGACAAAGGTACTGTGTATATGATTCTCGAATCTGATGATGTATATGTTTATCTGTCGGACGGTAAATTAAGACCGACAGATAAACTTAAAAAGAAAAAGCTGAAACATGTTCAGCTAATAAAACAAAAAGATAGTGATCTTGCAGAAAAGATAGAGAAAAACCTGTTTATAAGTAATGAAGAAATAAAATATGCGATTAAGCAGATTAAAACCAGTGCCAAATAATAGGAGGTAAACTTATATGTCAAAGGCAGATGTAATTGAAATTGAAGGAAAGGTAGTTGAGAAATTACCTAATGCATTTTTTAAAGTAGAACTTGAGAATGGACATCAGATACTTGCTACAATCAGTGGTAAGTTAAGAATGAACTTCATCAGAATTCTTCCTGGTGATAAGGTAACAATTGAGTTATCACCATACGATTTAACAAAGGGAAGAATCATTTGGAGAGATAAATAAAAACAATAGGAATATATGTACAAAATATTCTTTATAAATTTTGTAAAATTTTCCTTGCGTTGATAGAAAAGGTTGTGCTATAATAGCAACCGAACTTGTCTGAAAGGAGGCTTTTGCAGTGAAGGTTAGATCATCAGTTAAACCAATTTGTGAAAAATGCAAAGTCATTAAAAGAAAGGGCAGCATCAGAATTATCTGTGAAAACCCTAAGCACAAGCAGAGACAGGGCTAATTACCCTGAAGCAGAGAAGTAGAAGTACTTCTCATATTTCTGCGTTATAGTATCAATGTCACTAGTTGGTATTATAACTAATTCTGTCTTTAATATAATGGGCAGAGAACAGTTTTGCGGCTGCAGCGATGACACATCCGGATAAGTTGACGGTGTTCATTGCTATCAAATATAGTAGACTGAAGGTGACGCACACATTTCAGGCGTTCAAAGTGGGGGATAGAGCTTAGAACGAGCTGCGTAGGAATCGGACTACATTTTTCTATCTTTATTATTAATATTAATTTAATTGATCAAACGGAGGTTAAAGAACACATGGCTCGTATTTCAGGTGTAGACTTACCAAGAGAAAAGCGTATTGAAATAGGACTTACTTATGTTTACGGTATTGGCCGAGTAAGAGCATCTAAGATTCTTGAAGAGGCTGGCGTTAATCCAGATACACGTGTTAAGGATCTTACAGATGAAGAAGTTGCAAAGATTGCTAAGGTTATCGATGCTGATCCAGAACATTTAGTAGAAGGTGACTTAAGAAGAGAAGTTGCCATGAACATTAAGAGATTAAAGGAAATCGGATGCTACAGAGGAATCCGTCATAGAAAGGGACTTCCATGCAGAGGCCAGAAGACAAAGACTAATGCAAGAACATGTAAGGGTCCTAAGAAGACTGTAGCTAATAAGAAGAAATAATTGAATTGTTAAACTCACAGGAGGTTAGTTATCATGGCTCAGAAAGTTACAAAAAAAGTGACAAAGAAGCGTGTTAAGAAGAACGTTGAAAGAGGACAGGCACATATTCAGTCATCTTTCAATAATACAATAGTTACATTAACAGATGCAGAAGGAAATGCTTTATCATGGGCATCTGCAGGTGGACTCGGATTCAGAGGATCTAAGAAGTCTACTCCTTATGCAGCACAGATGGCAGCTGAGACAGCAACAAAGGCTGCATTAATCCATGGATTAAAGTCTGTAGACGTTATGGTTAAGGGACCAGGTTCAGGTAGAGAAGCAGCTATCAGAGCACTTTCAGCAGCTGGTCTTGAAGTTACAAGTATCAAGGATGTTACTCCAGTTCCACATAATGGATGCCGTCCACCAAAGCGTAGAAGAGTTTAATTTAGGGAGGTAAGATTACAATGGCAGTTAATAGAACACCTGTCCTCAAGAGATGTAGATCTCTTGAAATGGATCCTGTATATTTAGGAATAGATAAAAAATCTAGAAGAAAGGCAAAGAACGCTGGTAGAAAGGTTAGCGAGTATGGAATGCAGCTTCGTGAGAAGCAGAAGGCTAAGTTCATCTACGGTGTATTAGAGAAGCCTTTCAGAAATTACTATAAGAAGGCTGAGAGACAGAAGGGTATGACTGGTGAGAACCTTATGATCATGCTCGAGCTCAGACTTGACAATGTTCTTTTCAGATTAGGATTCGCTAGAACAAGAAAAGAAGCAAGACAGATCGTTGATCACAAGCATGTATTAGTTAATGGTAAGTGCGTAAACATCCCTTCATACCTTGTAAAGGCTGGAGATGTTATCGAAATCAGAGAGAAGTCTAAGTCATCAGCAAGATACAAGGAAATCCTTGAGTCTACTAACGGAAGACTTGTTCCAGAGTGGTTAGAGGCAGATGCAGACGCTCTTAAGGGATCAGTTAAGTCAATCCCTACAAGAGAAGTTATTGACGTTCCTGTAAACGAGATGCTTATCGTCGAGTTATATTCTAAGTAATCCATACCGGAAATATAGAATAAAACTTATAAAACCCATAAAAAGGAGGGACTATACATGGTTGATGCAGATTTTAATTTCAAGATGCCAAAGATTGAGATGACAGAAAAATCAGAAGATGGCAAGTATGGAAAATTTGTTGTTGAGCCACTCGAAAGAGGATATGGTTTAACATTAGGTAATTCTTTAAGAAGAATTATGCTCTCTTCATTAGTTGGTACAGCTGTAAGCAGTATCAAGATTGAAGGTGTACTTCATGAATTCAGCTCAATTCCAGGTGTTAAGGAAGATGTTACTGAGATCGTCATGAACATCAAGCAGTTATCAATCAAGAACAACGGAAATTCTGTTGAGCCTAAAGAAGCACATATTGACTTCGTAGGCGAAGGTGTAGTTAGAGCATCAGATATTCAGGTTGATCCTGATATTGAAATAATCAATCCGGATCTTGTTATTGCACATCTTAATGGTGCAGACAGCAAGCTCACAATGGAACTTACAATCACTAATGGTCGTGGTTATGTAAGCTCTGAGAAGAATAAGAGAGATGATCAGCCAGCAGGCGTTATCGCTATTGATTCAATTTACACACCAGTAGAGAGAGTTAATATGGCAGTTCAGAATACTCGTGTAGGTCAGGATACAGATTTTGATAAGCTTACACTTGATATTTTCACTAATGGAACAATAGAACCAGATGAGGCTTTAAGTCTCGCAGCTAAGGTTTTAAGTGAACATTTAAAGGGATTCATTAATCTTTCAGAGAACGCTCAGAAAGTGGAAATCATGGTTGAGCAGGAAGAGGATGAGACTACTAAGGTCCTTTCAATGAGCATTGAAGATCTTGAATTATCTGTTCGTTCATCTAATTGTCTTAGAAGAGCTGGTATCAACACAGTTGAAGAGCTTTGCAATAAGACATCAGATGATATGATGAAGGTAAGAAACTTAGGTAAGAAGTCTTTAGATGAAGTTCTCCTTAAGCTTAAGGAAATGGGCTTACATCTTAGACCTAACGAAGATTAATTTGTAGATACGGCGGCTATACAGTAAGTCCATAAGCGCATGTGTAGCTGTTACAAATGGAGGTAAATCATGGCAAAATATAGAAAGCTCGGCAGAACATCTAGCCAGAGAAAGGCTTTATTAAGAAGTCAGGTAACAGCATTAATCGAGAATGGCAAGATTGTTACTACAGAGGCAAGAGCCAAGGAAGTAAAGAAGATGGCTGAAAAGCTCATCACACTTGCAGTTAAAGAGAAAGACAACTTCGAGACAGTTAAGGTTTCAGCAAAGGTTCCTAAGAAGGATGCTGAAGGCAAGAGAGTTAAGGAAGTTGTTGATGGCAAGAAGGTTACTGTATATGAGACAGTAGAGAAGGAAATCAAGAAGGATCTTCCTTCAAGACTTCATGCTAGAAAGCAGATGGATAAGGTTCTTTACACAGTTACAGAAGTTCCTACAGCAGCTGCTGGAAAGAAGAAGAATACTAAGACTGTTGATCTTACAAACAAGTTATTTGATGAGATCGCACCTAAGTATGCTGGTCGTCAGGGCGGTTATACAAGAATCGTTAAGATTGGTTTAAGAAAAGGTGATGCAGCAATGGAAGTTCTTCTTGAATTAGTTTAATTTCAATTGCAATTTAAGCGGGTAAGGAAACTTATCCGCTTTTTTTGGAATCTGCGGTAAGACTTAAAAGGGCAGGAGGTCATATGGGAATAGTTAAAGCAAAAAACCTCACATTTGAATATATAAGACGAGATGAAGATGGTAATGTTGAGGGAATAACTAAAGCTGTTGATAATGTGAGTATTGACATTAAGCAGGGCGATTTTGTTGCCGTGTTAGGTCATAACGGCTCCGGTAAATCAACATTTGCAAAACATCTGAATGCGCTCGTTATGCCGACAGAGGGAACTGTGTGGGTTGATGGTATGGACACAAGGGAAGAGGAGAATACTTTAAAGGTAAGACAGACTGCCGGAATGGTATTTCAGAACCCTGATAACCAGATAGTTGGAACTCTTGTTGATGAAGAGGTTGGATTCGGACCAGAGAATATTGGTGTTCCAACGGAAGAAATATGGGAACGAGTTGAAAAAAGCCTGAAAGCAGTAGGAATGTATGCTTTCAGAAACCAGTCGCCAAACAAGCTATCTGGAGGACAGAAGCAGAGGGTAGCGATTGCTGGAATTGTAGCAATGAAGCCAAAATGTATTGTCTTAGATGAACCAACAGCAATGCTTGATCCGTTGGGACGAAAGGATGTACTTAATGTGCTTCATGAATTGAACAGGCAGGAAAATGTAACGGTTATACTTATCACTCATTATATGGAAGAAGTAATTGATATAGACAAGCTTTATGTAATGGATGATGGAAAGCTGGTAATGTCAGGAACACCAAGAGAAATATTCTCACAGGTGGAGAAATTAAAGGAATTGAGACTTGATGTGCCACATGTTACAGAATTAGCCTATGAACTTCAGAAGGAAGGAGTTCCATTAAAGAATGGAATATTGACTTCAGAAGAATTTACAGAGGAACTCATTAGAGTTAGAAATGAGGGTTTCAATGTCAATAATAGTAGATAATATCAGCTACATATATGAAAAAGGCACTGGCTTTGAGAGGCAGGCTTTGAAAAATGTGAGCTGTGCAATAGAAGATGGAGAATTTATCGGACTTATTGGTCATACAGGTTCGGGTAAATCTACATTTATACAACATCTTAATGGCCTTGTTAAACCGACTGAAGGCCATATATATTACAATGGCAAAGATATATATGAGCAGGGTTTTAATATGAAAGAATTAAGAAGCAGGGTAGGACTGGTTTTTCAGTATCCGGAACACCAGCTTTTTGAGACTGAGATATTCAAAGATGTATGTTTTGGTCCTAAGAACCTTGGTCTTTCACAAAAGGAGGTTGAAATCAGAGCATTTGAGTCGTTAAGACTGGTTGGAATAGATGATAATATGTTTTATCAGTCGCCATTTGATTTGTCAGGTGGACAGAAGAGAAGGGTTGCCATTGCAGGTGTACTTGCGATGAAACCAGATGTTCTTATTCTGGATGAACCAACGGCTGGCCTTGACCCTAAGGGAAGAGATGATATTCTTAATTGTCTTAAGTATTTAAGGGAAGAGACAGGAATGACTATTATTCTTGTGTCACACAGCATGGATGATGTTGCTAACTATGTGAGCAGAATTATGGTAATGAATGATGGTGTGCTGACATATGATGACACTCCAAGAAATGTATTCAGGCATTATAAGGAGCTGGAGGCAATAGGACTAGCAGCACCACAGGTAACTTATTTGATGAATGATTTAAAACAGGCAGGCTTTGATGTTAATACAGATGCTATCACAATTAATGAAGCGAAGGAAAGCATTCTGGCTGCCTTAAGATAAAGGAAGTAATATGATTCGAGATATAACAATAGGACAGTATTATCAGGCAGATTCGGTAATACACAGACTGGACCCGAGAGTTAAGCTTATGGGTACCTTAATATTCGTAATATCCCTGTTTCTGGGAAGTAATATATGGCTGTATCTGGTTGTAGCAGCATTTTTGGCGATTGTAATTGCACTGTCAAAGATACCTCTTAAATTCATTCTTAAAGGTCTTAAGGCAATTGTAATATTAATTGTAATCAGTGCGGCATTTAATCTGTTTCTGACACCAGGAACGCCTCTTATTAAGATATGGAAGCTGACGATAACGCATGAAGGCCTTAATACGGCTGTATTCATGGTTATAAGGCTTATTTTTCTTATTATGGGTTCATCCCTTATGACACTTACAACAACGCCTAATAACCTTACAGACGGGCTTGAAAAGGGACTTGGATTTCTTAAATACATTAAAGTTCCGGTTCATGAAATTGCAATGATGATGTCAATTGCATTGAGGTTTATCCCGATTCTTATTGAGGAAACAGATAAGATAATGAAGGCACAGATGGCGCGAGGTGCAGACTTTGAGTCAGGTAATATTATTAAGAAGGCAAAGGCTATGATACCTATTCTTGTGCCTTTATTCATATCAGCGTTCAGAAGGGCTAATGAACTTGCAATGGCTATGGAGGCGAGATGTTATCACGGTTCTGAAGGAAGAACTAAGATGAAGCCGCTGAAATACTCCAGAAGAGATATTAATGCATATCTTATTATCGCATTGTATCTTGCATGCATTATTGTGGTTAAGGTTACGCTTAAGTTAATATAATCATAGAGCATGCAGATAACACATTTATAATAGTTTGATTCTGGCTTTTAAGGAGGAACGCCATGCGAAGAATAAAGCTTATCGTAGCTTATGATGGAACAGAATATTCCGGCTGGCAGATTCAGCCGGAAGCACCAACTATAGAAATGTATCTTGACAAGGCAATTCGCGAGCTTACAGGTGAAAATGTGCATGTGACCGGAGCAAGCCGTACAGACGCAGGTGTGCATGCATATGGAAATGTAGCTGTATTTGATACGGAATCGACAATACCTGGAGACAGATTCACATTTGCACTAAACAGATTCCTGCCGGATTCAATTGTTATTCAGGATTCATGGGAAGTGTCTTCTGATTTTCACCCAAGGCACTGTAACACAAGAAAGACTTACGAATACCGCATACTTAATACTGCTGTTCCGTTGCCTCAGAAGCGCAATTTCACATGGCATGTTGCAGGTAGTATTGATATTGAAAAGATGAAAGAAGCTGCCGTATATATTGTTGGTGAACATGATTTCAAAAGCTTCTGTTGTGTGAGAACTCAGGCAGAATCGACTGTCAGGACTATATATTCACTTGAGGTTCTGCAGGAAGGCAGTGAGATAATAATCCGTATTAAAGGAAATGGATTCTTATACAACATGGTAAGAATTATTACAGGTACGCTTATTCAGGTAGGAAAAGGAAGATTCAAGCCTGAATATGTGAAGCAGATGTTAGAGGCAAAGGACAGGACTGTTGCAGGGCAGACTGCTCCTCCACAGGGACTTACACTTGTTGGCATTGAATATGTGGATAATGATGACGCAAGGGTTGTCTGATGTGGATAACTTTTTTGGATAAAACATTTGCAAAAGTATATTGACACACGTGGTTATGTGTTATATAATTCAGAAATGTGGCGTGATAAGTGCGCCCATAATTAAGGGTTTAAGTGTTTCACCAATGCCCCGGAGAGACATTTATATACATTAATAATTAAGCATTATAGCAATATTTCAGGAGGAAAACTAATGAAAACTTATATGGCTAGTGCATCTACAATCGAAAGAAAATGGTATGTAGTAGATGCTGCAGATTATACATTAGGTCGTTTAGCATCACAGGTTGCTGCTGTGTTAAGAGGAAAGAATAAGCCAACTTACACACCATTCCTTGACTGTGGTGACAATGTTATCGTAATTAACGCTGATAAGGTTAAGTTCACAGGAAAGAAGCTTGACCAGAAAGTTTACTACAGCCACTCAGACTATGTTGGTGGTTTAAAGGAAACAACACTTAAGGAAATGATGGAAAAGAAGCCTGAGAAGGTTATCGAGCTTGCTGTTAAGGGAATGCTTCCAAAGGGACCTTTAGGACGTCAGATGTTCACAAAGCTTCATGTTTATGCTGGTCCAGATCATGAGCAGGCAGCTCAGAAGCCAGAAGTATTAAAGTTTTAATATAAGGACACATATAAGGAGGAATTAACAGTGGCTAAGAAAGCAAACGGAAAGTTCTACGGAACAGGTAGAAGAAAAAGCAGTATTGCTAGAGTATATTTAGTACCAGGTACAGGTAATATCACAATAAATAAGAGATCACTTGATGAGTATTTCGGTCTTGAGACACTTAAGGTTGTTGTAAAGCAGCCATTAGCTCTCACAGAGACAGCTGACAAGTTCGATGTAATCGTTAACGTACACGGTGGCGGATACACAGGTCAGGCTGGTGCTATCAGACATGGTATCTCAAGAGCACTTCTTCAGGTTGATTCAGACGAGTACCGTCCATCACTTAAGAAGGCTGGTTTCTTAACAAGAGATCCAAGAATGAAGGAGAGAAAGAAGTACGGTCTCAAGGCAGCTCGTCGTGCTCCACAGTTCTCAAAGAGATAATCTTTACAATCCAAAGCGTCTTATTGCGCTTCAGAAAAGTATGTTACACCCCAGAATTTCGGTTCTGGGGTGTTTTTTGACATTAATTACATTAACCCTTCATCTGCATCCTATACTTAAGTGGCGAAACAAGAAACTCCTTTTTAAATGCATAACTAAAGTAGCTTGTACTTTTAAATCCGCATTCATATGCAATTTGATCTATTGGTTTGTCAGTATTTGACAGTAAAACTATAGCATGTTCTAATCTTACCTTGGATAAATATCTTGAAAAAGCTTCTCCTGTATTTTGTTTGAATAGCCTTGAAAAATGAGAACTGGAAAAGTTAAATGTTTTACAAATATTATCCATATTTATGTCATTCATATAATTAGAGTCTATATATCTCATAATATCATTAATATTTTTGTTTATTTTCTTGCCATGGATGCCGTTCATATCATGAGATAACTCATGCTCAATAATAAATATAATTAAGTATGTAAGCAATGCCTTTAATTTAGAATCTGAGTATGGTGAATTAATATTATACTCAGTCAGCATCTTTTCAAAAATATTCCGGACAACTTGCTGGTCTTCCTGATTCAGAATGTGGTATTTTTCAGCGTAGAATCTGTTAAATGCAACAGCAGATATTTCTGACTTTATATAATCAGCTATATCAAATGAATATTTAATAAGTATGCTGTTATGCGTTTCATTGCTGGTATAAAAGGTCTGGTGCTGTAATCCAAGAGGCATTGTTCCAACATATCCTCTGAGAATATCCCACTCCCCATCAGTTGAGTATACATGATGACTGCCAGATATCTGAAAACCAATCTCATAATGTTTTATACATGCACTCATTGATGGCATATGAAAATTAATATCTTTTCCGTTATAAACGATACTTCTGTTTATTTCAAAATTATTACCATCTTTTATAGGTCTTGGCATGCATTTTACTTCCTTCTAATGATATTAAATATAAAAATAGCATAATATCTAAAATTCTATTTGTAAAGTGATATTTTTTATAAAGAAAGCGACAAATTAATAATGTATAATACATATGTAACTAAGCAGTTTTTTTGCGGAGGGATTAGTAATGAATGATGAGAGAATGCCAATTAACATTTATAAACTTGATGCTGGTTATAATGATAAGGGAATGAATAGTAATGAACTTATTAAAGATTATAAACGGAATATACATAAATGGTATTTTATAGCTGCTGTCGACATTGTGTTTGCCTTGATTATAGCATTTGTTAATTTTAAAGTTCCTGACACGGTAATGATGAGCCTGATTATTTATATTGTAGTATTGGCACTGCTTATAGTAAGTATTGTCAGGATTCATGGATATCGTTTACAGTGTAGAAGTATACAAGGGGGATTTAACAGATGAAAAAATATAAGCTGAGTACGAGGATAAGTGTCTATATAGCTGTGATTTTATCGCTGGCTATGAGTGGGTTGACCATAAGAAGCCTGATTGTTAAAAGAAATGTTCATTCAGTAAGTGTTACATTATATGGAATTGTATTTGTGTTATTACTGGTTGTGTCAGCAGTTTCATTGATTGTGTACATATACAAGAGTAAGATTGGAATATATGTAAGTATTGCCTGTCTGGTTATTATATTTGCATATGGAATTATAATGAAAGATTCACCATTACAACTCATAATTATATTTCTGCCAGTTATTTACGCTATGTTTTCAACTAGAGAGTAATTGGAATAATTTAACATTCTTCGATTGGACTTCCAGCGGTTCTCACACCACTAAAAAGTCCAATCGTATTCCATTAGAAAGTCAAGCGGCAGTAGAAAATAATTATAAACAAGAACCGTCTCTCAATGTTGAGTGGCCATCTGATGAAGAGGCAAAGTTTAAATGGATATCATCTGAGATTCAAAGCCTTAATAAGGAAGGGACAAAAGTGCGGGTCAAAGCTCAAATTGATTTTATAAAATATCATTATGAAACAGAATGTACAGTCGGGTGGAATGAAAACCTATCAGAGACTAAAATTAAAAATGCTAGTATTACGGCGGTGTAAGCATTTGTTGCGGTTGGTTGATATATTAGAGTTAATATAATACTATAATACTTGCGGATTTAGAAGTCGACACATTTAATAACATTGGCATTGAGATGGAATAATATTCTTTCTTCAATAAAGTAATGAGCAGTTCTGGGAATGTGTGGGTAGTGCTACGCACATAACAGATATGTAACACTACCAGACACAAATTCCCAATCTATGGGCTCTTCACGCTCTACAAACGCTTTCAAAGAGATAAGATTTCAACAATCCAGTGCGTCTTACGACGTTCCAGAAAAGTATATTACACCTCGGAATTTCGGTTCTGGGGTGTTTTTTTAGTTTGTGAACTATGGTATTATTATAATGTAATGATTTTTCAAAAGGTAAAACGAGAAATATGAGATTTGATAAGAGAACGTTTTAATAATGTATTATATTATACAGTACAGGAGAGCCATATATGATTAAAATAGCATTTTTCGATATAGATGGAACATTGTTGAAAATGGGATGTAAAGAACCGACAGATAAAACAGTTAAAGCGTTAAATTCTCTTCGCCAGAATGGAATATTGCTTTGTATGGCAACTGGCAGAGGCTATCTTTCAATCCCTGAATTCAAAGATATTACATTTGATGTGCTGCTCACATTTAATGGTTCGTATGTAATGGCTGGAGAAAAGATTATTTTCAGGAATCCCTTGAATAATAATGATAAACATCAAATAATTCAAAATCTTAATAAAATGAACAGAGCAGCTGCAATCAGCAATGAGCATTTTATTGTTACTAATGGCACAGATGAGCATCTGGAAGAGTACTTTAAATTTGGAAATGAAACATTGACAATTGCAGATAATTTCGATGAGTTATGTAAAGAAGATATTTATCAGATTATGTGTGCGTGTAGAAAAGAAGAATACGCCCAGATACTGCAAGGAACTGAAAATACCCAGATAACTGCATGGTGGGATAAAGCAGCAGATATAATTCCATTGAATTGTGGTAAGGGAAATGCTGTAAATGCAGTGCTTAATTATTATGGATTATCGAAAGATGAGGCGATTGCTTTTGGTGATGGTAGAAATGATATTGAAATGCTAGAAGCTGTTGGTACAGGAGTGGCCATGGGGAATGCCATTGATGAAGTCAAAGCAAGAGCAGATGTCATATGTAAATCCGTTGAAGAAGACGGAGTGTATCATTACTGTCTGGAGAAAAAACTCATTAAATGCTGATGGACTAATTATACAGCAGGGTTGCAGAGTGTTATATACTCTGCAATCCTGCTGGTCATTTATAGTCTTAATTTTACCACCACTTCTCACGGTAAGAATACTCTCCGCGGTAATTAGAAGCATTATAATCAGGATACTTGAAAGGTGCATATACATCATCCTTAGGTGCATCATCCTGTGTATATATGTACATAGAATCATAATCCCATGTGACAATTTCATCACGGGCATCGCCGTAGAGGTTTACAGCTTCAGCACACATGGTAGGATGTCCATCATCAGGGAATTTAACAACCTGAATACCATTGCCGTCAATCATTCCGCCGCGCTCTATATCAGCATTAAGAAGGATGAAGTCCTGACCGTCGCCAGTCCAGTTTACAGGAGTTAAGAGATTGCCATTAAGCTCATTCTCCATTTCCCATAACTGATTACCCTCGCTGTCATAGAAATATATAATTCCCTGGTGTCCCCAGAAATTAACAACAACCATTTCATAGCCCGGGCGGTTTGGAAGATAATTAGCAAGACTTACACGCTGTGCATGGCCGATACCGTCCTTCTTAAGAAGCTTTCCGTTAAAATCAGATATCAGGAAGCCTTCCTTACCTGCAACACAGGCAAAGAATTTAGTGCCTTTGTGCGGTCCTGATTCGAATCTGCCTGGAACAATCTCATCAATATGGTCTTCATTAACAGGCATAGTCCACATTTTATTACCGTGGCAGTCAAGCATGTTATAACCAACTAAAAGTTCATCATGTCCATCCCCGTTAATATCAATTGCAAAAGGAAAATGTCCGGTATTCTTATCACTCTGGAAATGCCACATAACCTCAAGGTCATCGTTAAGTGCATACACCCTGCAATAACGATCTTTAATGAGAATATCGCGTGGTTTATCAAGACCACGGAAATTACATATACGCATACCGTCAGGATTAATTCTGTCAAATGCGTAGATTTTATCAGGAACACCGATAATAGTTCCGTCCTCTTCTGGTGTAGAGAAAGGTGTTTTGGCACGTTTCTTCACTTCACCTGTTCTGCCATCAAGAATCAGCACTTCAAAATTCTTGGCTGTAATAACCTCATCAAAGCCATCACCGTCAATATCGTATATCTGCATAGGCATGTCAGCTGATATAGTTCCAATGTCGTGATTATCAGTAGGTTCACCATGCTGCCATAATATATTGCCATCAAGGTCAAATGCGGTGAGACAGCTGATTGTTCCATAAGCATCACGGTTTACTCTTTTCTGGCACTGAGCCATAACCATCTGATACTCGCCATTGCCAAGAAGATGACCGAAACGAAGCTGTCTTCCGGTGCCGCAGCCTTTGAGGTCAATTTTCTTAAGAAGCTTCATCTTAGGATAATGTGCCTGTGCATCTTCACATTCAGCTTTATAAGCATTTCTTGCAGCATCAATAGAAGCAGCAGTACTTTCAGAAGTAGTAACATTTACAAAACCAAACTGTGTAGGGATAGTTGCAGTAATGGCAACCTTGCCACCCTGTCTGGCATATTCAGTGTCAAGCTCAAAATAAACCTTATCATCAACGCTGCATATAACATGGCTGCCTTTAATCTCTGCTTTAAGTATATAGGTATCATCACAGTTGTAATCAAAAGGTACAGAATCGAGTACAGTAACATCTTCCTTGTGACGGTATTCAACTCTCAGTTCATGCTCTTCAAAAACAAGGACAAGAAGATTAGCAGAGTTCTGACAACAAAAACCAATGCCGGCATTGCCCCATTTGGTAGTAAACATACGCACACTTGCAGTTATAGTATAATCGCGCCAGAATCTGTCACCGCTAGTGAGCATAGGGAATGTGCGGTGTGGCTTGTCATTACGGATACGCATCTGCTCCATAAAATGTTTTCCATTATATTCAGAAATAATCCAGGAAGCCCCCTGACCGTTATAAACGTGGTTGCATACCGGGTCATACCATTTACCATAATATCCGAGATAATGGATAAAATGATACTCACCCATTGCCGAATGATTCTTATCATAAGGAAATTCACCAATAGGAAAATCAGAGAAATCTTCATTAAGTAAAATAAAATCTGCCATAATAACCTCCGTTCTAAAATAAAAAATATAATTAATGGTTCTTTCTGTAGCTTCCGGGCGCTTCGCCCATGATTTTTTTAAATGTGCCGCCCATAGTATTACTGTCGGCGAAACCACATTTGTCAGCAATCTCAGTAATAGAGAGGCTGGTGTTGACTAAAAGGTCTGCTGCTGCGTGCGTTCTTACATAAATAAGATACTCTCTGAATCTGAAGCCTGTAAAAGCCTTAAATTTCTTGGAAAGGCTCGATTCACTCATATTAAAAAGTTCTGCAGTAGCAGCCATAGTTATGTCATTGTGATAATTCTCGATAATATATTCAATAACCTTCTGGATAAGTTCATTACCTGTATCCATTTTCGTAATAACATTATCTTCGTACATCTGACAGCGCAGAATAAAAAGTATAAGTTCATGAAAATAAGAATGTACGAAAGATAAAGACAGACTATCGACACCATTGTGTTCATAAGAAATCTTCTGGATAATTGATGATATATAATCAAGTCGTCTTTCTGGTATATGGACAACAGGATGTTTATGGAAAATGCTTTCTATATCCAGAGAAGAATCATCAGCAATCCACTTTAAATCATCATTATTAAAATATAACACATATCTTGTATGGTCACTTCCGGCGAGGTAAGTAGTCATGTGCGCCATGTCTGGTGGGATAAGAGCAAGTCCGCCCGGATTTAACATATATATTTCATCACCTACATAAAGGGTGCAGGAACCAGAATATATAAACATCAGCTCCCATCTGTTATGTTCATGAAAATGTTTCATCTTATAAGATGGAGGCACAGTAGCAATATCCGTGTGGAAATTGTCATTAATAAAATGGTACATTGCCGTCTCCTTGGTATATGAATAATATCTTACGAAGCAAAATCATATACTGATTATAGGTCGTTTATAGAGAAACTGTTACTGATTTTTTACATATTTTTTTGATTTTGAAAGATTTCGTGCTGTTTTTTTGTATCTATAAAAAAACAATGTGAATATAATAAAAGCATCTTAAGAAGCAGAAACAATTTAATATTAAGGAGGAATAATATGATACGAAGAAACAAAATTATTGCTTCTGTTGCCGTAAGTGTCATGACAGGCGTTCTTGTTGCAGGCAACTTAGCTCCATTACAGGGATACTATGCATTTGCACAGGAAACAGGAGTAAAAACTGCAAGGTATTCAGCAGTAAAAGACATTAACAAAACATTAGAAGGTTACACACCAATGGACAGTTCTGATCCGGTTGAATTCGGTGGAACTTACATTAAGTATCAGGGCGAGACAATCCAGTTGTCGGAGACAGCCATATATGTTGATGGTTCGTTATCAGACGAGCTTGCTGCCCAGTACCCATATGTATATAACGATATTACTAAGGCATTGTCAGCAGATGCATTAAAGAATGGAACAGCAGACAAACCAATGACAGTATATGTTGCACCATATGTATACTGGATTGATGATCCGGCAGCAACAGATACAGTACAGAAGACCGAGGGATATTCAGTACCTTATGGAATGGTTGTTAATTCAGATTATCTTACTATCAAAGGTCTTACAGGAAATCCTGATAATGTTGTGCTAGCCGGAAACAGAGGACAGTCACATGCCTCTAACGGTAACTATACTATGTTCAGATTCAACTGCAGCGGTGCACTTACAGTTAAGAACATAACAATAGGTAACTATTGCAGCGTTGACCTTGATTATCCGCTTATGAGTGAGCTTAATCAGGCAAAGAGAACAGAGACAATCACACAGGCACAGCTTGCTGATGTTTCTGGAGACAAGATGTTTGCAGATAACTGTAACTTTATAAGCAGACTTAATCTTGACCCAATAAATGGAGCATCAAGAAGTCTTTATAACAACTGTCATTTTGAAAGTACAGATGATGCCCTTAATGCAAATGCTGTATATGTAGGATGCGATTTTGATTTCTACGGAAACAGACCATTATATTCATCATATGGTACAGGTTCAACATTTTTAGGTTGTACATTTAATTGTAAGATATTAAATGTTGAAGCCGAACCTACACAGTTCTTTACTAAGGAAGGCGGCACAATTACCGCAGTAGACTGTGTATATAACAGTAATTTAAGTGTACCTATATCAATTGGATGGACTAAAACACCATCAACTTCATTAAAGTGTTATCAGAGCAACATAATTCATAATGGACAGAGCATTACAATCGGTGGCGAGGGTGCTAAAGAAACCGTTGATATGACAGGCAAGTCAGTACTTGATGCCTACAAGGTTGTGTCAGGTGGTAAGACATATTACAACACATACAATCTTTTAAAGGGCATTGACGACTGGGATCCATTAGGAGTTAAGGATGTAATTAAAGCAGCCGGACAGGACACAGTTGCAACACAGCTTTCAATAACATCAGATGTCACAGAGATTGAATCTGGAAAGGAAACAGCTTCAATAGGAGGAACAGTTAACTATTTCTATGGAACTAATGATACAACACAGAAGATAACATACAGCGTATCAGACGAAGATAAGGCATATGTGAAGTTAACAGATAATGGCGACGGAACATGCAAAGTAGAAGGTACTAATAATGATGATGCAGCTAGGAAGGTCATTATAAATGCATCTACAGAGTCAGGTCTTGAAGCAGCAGTTGGAATTACTGTAAAGCCAAGCAAGATAGAAGCACCAGCATTTACAAAGGCACCAGTTATTACTAATGACGGACAGGGAAGTCTTAAAGTAGATTACTCACTTGATTTAGGAAGCAGAGAAGACATGTCTGCAATCTCATGGTACAGATGTACAGATGCAGAGGGCAGCAATCCTATACTTGTAGCAGTAACAAGAAATGATTCACCAGAGTATACATATAAGTTAACAGCAGGTGATGTAGGATATTACATCATGGCTAAGGTAGAATCTAAGAACATCAGAAGTGATTATGGAACACCGGAAAATACAGTATATGACAAGGCAATCGGAGTGAAAGATGTAAGAAGCAAGAACTTTGCTACAGATTTCTCTAACTTCCCTAATGTAAAGCAGTCAGAAATCAAAGCTGGCTTCTGGACTGTAGATTATAACCGTCCGGCAGATACAGAAAGTTTTGGAAGCTGGCAGGGAGCTGATACAGAAGAGCCATGGGTATACGGAGTAACAGGTAACGGCTGTGTAGGCGCTGGATTATATGAAGGTACACAGGGCGCAAGACTTATGTATACACCAGTAGAAGGAACATATGGTGATATGTCACTTAAGCTTGTAGTTGACCCAGCCAAGACAGCAGGCCAGGGATTTGGTAGTGCAGGACAGTATATGGATGTACTTCTTAAGTTCGATACATCTACACTTACAGGATACGGATTAAGAATAGTAAGAACAAAGGCTTCATCTAATGCCGTAACATTTGTACTTGTAAAATACGACAATGGAACAGTAACAGAGATTTCTGATGAAGTTATCGCAAGCTGCTATGCAACAGGCTGTACAATCAGCTTAAAGGCTGAAGGCAATAAGCTCACAGCTCATGTTGAGACACCAACAGAACAGCTTGCAGACCAGGCAGCTAAGGGATATCCACATGTGGTTGACCTTACAGCAGAGATTGAAGCTAACAGCTTTGGTGGAGTTGCAATCCAGCATACAGGAACACTTGGCGCACGCGGATGGCAGAATACAACAATGCTTCATAACTTAAATGTTACATGGGAAGGTGAGAATAACCAGAACCCAGAATATGTTGAAGGAAATCCATCAGATAACGAGAATCCTGCCGAGACACCTGATGATTCAACAGGAACATCAACAGGAGCAGACACAACAGTCAAGACTGGTGATATGAGTCATACAGGAATGTATGCAGCATTAATGGCAGCAGGACTTAGTGGCTTACTTGGAATGGCAGCAGTATACATGAGAAGAAGAAAAGATATCTAATTTCATAAGAATTTTCTTTACAGGAGCACCCGCAATTATATTGCGGGTGTTTTTGCGTGGTGAATGTGTGACCGTATGTGATTGACATTTTAATTATTATGCTATAAAGTTTTATATAACTAACCAGTATAAGATGGAGGATAAAACTCAAAAGCATGAAATATAATATCAGAAAATATATATTGGCAGGAATTACAGCAATTCTTGCAGCGGCTGTTTTGACGGCATGTGGTGGCAGTAAGCCAGAGAAGGACGATACAGTCAAGAGTACACAGGAAATATTTGCAATGGATACATATATGTCGCTTACTGCATATGGCAGCAATTCAGAGGAAGCAGTAAGTAAAGCAGTTCAGGAGATTAACCGGCTTGATGCAATGTTTTCGGTAGGAAATGAGGACAGTGATGTTACTAAGATAAATGAAAATGGAAGCGGTGAAGTATCGGAAGAAACCGCATTTATAATGAACAGGGCAATGCAGGTATCTAAAGAAACTAAAGGTGCTTTCGATATTACGATATACCCGGTTATGGAGCTGTGGGGATTTACCACCAAGAATTACAGAGTGCCTGAAAGCAGCGAGATTGCGGATGTACTTAAGCATGTTTCTTATACAAATGTGGAGGTTAACGGGCAGCAGGTGACATTGTCAGATGGTGCAAGCATTGACCTTGGTGGAATTGCCAAAGGTTATACTTCTTCAAGGGTGATTCAGATTATGAAGGACTGCGGCATAGAGCACGCAATCATTAATCTTGGGGGCAATGTGCAGGTGCTTGGAACTAAGACGGACGGTTCAGACTGGAGGGTTGCCATACAGAATCCTGACAGTGAAAGCAGTTATCTTGGAATATTAAGCACGGCGGATAAGGCTGTCATAACATCAGGTGGATATGAGAGATATTTTGAGCAGGACGGACAGGTATACCATCATATTATAGACCCGCAGACAGGTTATCCATCAGAGAGCGACCTGACTTCGGTTACAATTGTATGCTCTGACGGAACAACAGCAGATGCATTATCAACTGCGCTTTTTGTAATGGGGCTTGATGGTGCGAAAGAGCTGTATAGAAGTGGCTCGCTTGATTTTGAGATGATACTTTATGATGGAAGCAGAGTATATGTGTCAGAGGGAATAGCTGACAGTTTTTCAACAAATATGAACACGGAAATAATTACCATACAACCTTAATGAGAATTATTATTAACAGTTTGTATTGACAAATGCAGGGGCTAAAATATATTCTATAGAACAGTTAGAAAAAACTAATCAAAGATAGATGAAATTACTTTTGTTTATGAAAACTAACCTTGGATATAAAGACTAGAAGGAGCAGACATGTTATTAATAATATCACTTATAATCGTATCTTTATTCATATATTTTCTTAAAGATTCACTTAAAAAACACGCAGGTATCTACTATATAGGGGCAGCGGTAATCTCTATAGCAGTATTTCTGATTGGATTTCTGCCAATGCCTTTATTCTTAAAGAATAATATATTGGGGATATTTGCAAAGGGTTCTCTTGGAACGGCAATGTTCGTTGCAGTAATGTACGCAGGTGCACTTCCTAAGGGCAGCAAGCTGATTGCACCGCTTATGAAGATAAGAGGTGAATTGTCAATTACAGCGGCAATACTTGTCCTGTGTCATAATTTCACATATGGAATGACATATTTCAGAATGTTATTTACTAAGACAAGCCTGTTATCAGCCACACAGCTTGCAGCTGCGGTAATAAGTCTTGTGCTTATAGCTATAATGCTTGTGCTTACAGTTACATCTTTTCCATCTGTAAGAAAGAAGATGAAGGCTAAGAAGTGGAAACAGTTACAGCGCACAGCATACGTATTCTACGGTCTTATGTATGTACATATAATGCTTATCAATATTCCATATGCAAGACTTGGACTTGGTACTTATATTGCAAATGTTGTTATCTACAGCATAGTCTTCTTAGGATATGCAGCTATGAGAATAGCAAAGGCTGTATCAGTAAAGGCAGCAAGAGCCGGAAAGACATACGGTAAGAAACCAGAGACGGTTCTGTATGGACTGGCATTGGTTATATGTGCAGTGATGACGGTGTCGTGCTTTGCAGGAAGACAGACAGTGTCGGCATCGGAAGACAATGAGGAATGGAACGATTTCTTTAACGAAGAGACAGTTGCAGCAATGGTCAAAGAGATTGAGAGCAGTACGGCTAAGACAGATGCCGAAGGAACAACACAAGAGAGTCTGGAAGAATCTGTTTCATCAGATGGACAGTCAGACTCACAGGCTGGTGGTGTAGGAAATGAAGTGTCGGGAAATAGCAATAATTCCGGTTCGGATAATGTTTCTGATAATTCATCAGGTAATAGTTCTGACAGTGGTAATCAGTCAACTCAGCCGGATAATGGTTCTGACAATAGTGGAGAGCTGAGCGGCGGTTCAGGCAGTGATACACCGGCTAATACAAAATTTAAAGCAGATGGAACTTATACAGGTTCCGCTGTGTGTGAGACTTATAACTACAATGTAACGGTTACAATAGTCATATCAGGAGATACGATTACATCGGTTACTGCTGAATCAGAAGCGAGTGCGCAGGATGTGCAGTATTTTAATATGGCAAATGCAAAGGTTCCTGCACAGCTTCTTGCAAATCAGAGTACATCAGGTGTTGACAGTGTTTCTGGGGCTACTAAATCAAGCAATGCCATAAAGAAGGCATTTTACTATGCTTATAAATCGGCTAAGAAGTAGAGCAGATTTGTAATAGAAAAAATTATAAGGAGGCAAAATTCCTCTCCTCACCAATGGGTTCGGATTTTGCTTCGCAAAACAAGGAGGAATTATGAGGAAGAACATTTTTACTAAGATTGCTGCTGTTGCAGCCGCTACTGTTCTTGCAGTTACAGCACTTCCAGCTCTTGTGTCTGATACACATGCAGCAGATGATGAGTATTCATATGTATATGCTGGACTTACATGGCAGGAATACTGGGCTAACGAGGGCGTATATAACGCAGGAGATGTAACATCATCTAATGAGAAGGATACACATGGTGAGTACGATAAAGGCGGTTTTGATACAGTAACAAGAGCTACAACCAATCATGGTCTTCACAGAGGAAGCTACCAGTGCATGGCAACAATTGATACAGAAGATGGTAAGAAGTATGAGCTTGCCGGCTGGAGCAGTGATGGAAAGCAGATGATACTTACAGATGGTACACAGCTTTCATACAACAGAGGTACAATTACTAATGCTGATGGTACAACAACAAAGTTAGTATCATATGAAGTAACTGGTATTAAGTATGTTCCGGTTAAGGTTAAGACATTTGATCTTGCTGATTTTGAGCAGCATTACAGAGTTGTCAAGAATGGTGAGAAGTTATACGGTGGATTCGGTGAGAACAAGCTTAGCTCATATGAGTATACAGCAGCAGTTAATGCAGATACTAACGGACTTAAGACAGCTGTTAAGAATGCAGATGGAACATATTCATTCTCTGCAAGACAGACTGGAAGTGGAAAGTCATTTGCAGAGCAGGATATAAGTGTGGCTGCTAACATTACATCTACAGTAAAAGATGCTACAGGTTCATACGGTGAATTCTTAAGAGTTGATATTAATGGTGATGGTTATGGCGCATTAGGTGCTATGATGCAGGCTGTTAAGTGGACATATTATGGAAATGATGCAACAAGAACAAATGCTGTTGCTACATATGGTACTAAATTCGCAGCAGATAACTGGATGCACAAAGTAATGGGAATCCAGCTTGGACTTACAGATTCAGCACGCTGCCAGTTACCAGCAGGATATGATGGAACAGGTTACTGGTCACTTACTGTATATGCATTAGGATATACTGATACTACAATTGATTTTGAAGCAACTGATGCTAATATCGTTAAGATTAAAGCACCTGTAAGTGATACATCAAAGCTTTCAGCAGCTATTGCAGCAGCAGATGCACTTAACGAAGCTGATTACACAGCCGAGTCTTGGGCAGCTATGAAGCTTGAGTATGAGGAAGCAGTCGATGCACTTGCAGTTGCAGAATATCAGGCAGATGTTGATGAGGCAACAGAGCATCTTACAGCAGCAATCAATGCATTAGTAAAGGTTGATGCAGGTACACCTTCTGATTCAGAAGAGTCTGGAAACACAACTGATGCAGGTACATCAGATACATCTGTATCAGATGTTAAGACTGGTGATGCAGACAACATGGCAGTATATTCATTAGTTGCATTACTTACACTGGCAGCAGGGGCAACAGTTGTATCAAGACGCAGAATTAAAGACATCAGATAATTGATATGCTTACAATCATAATAAAACTATAAACAAGCCAGAGAACCGGGTCGGAGAGAATCCTTTGTGGGATTTTCTTGCGGCCCGGTTCTTTGTTAATTGTGAGTGAATTAATTTCTATACTTATCAAGTGAGCATTTTGTTGCATTAATAATATCTCGAAGAATATAAAAATCCTGTGTCGAGCAGGAATCCAAAACATTTAGTATTTCTGCTTTGGTAGATAGATTAATACTTGGTGTGTCATAAAGCAGCTCATCAGTCTGTACAGATAAAGCCTCCGCAATATCAACAAATACCGGTAAGCTGAGCTTAGTGTTTCCTGTTTCAATATGGCTTAAATGTGTTGTAGAGATTCCTACTTTTTCAGCCAGTTGTTCCTGTGATAATCCACATCCTTTTCTGAATTTTCTGATTTTTTGCCCAATCATATAATAATCCATAATACACCTGCCTATAGAATATAATTATACTTGAATTGTATGGTCGGAAATGGTAATATTACATAAACTATATGGGCTATTTTGTGCTTATATAGTTAAAATATTCTGGCGCGAGGTGGAAACATATGAAAAAGAAGTTAAAACAAATAATATGCACTCAGATGTTGCTGGTTATGTCTATACTCAGTATAGGTTGTAAAAATAATCCAACTGTAGAAACGGGAGAAACAGTAAGTAATAGGGAGACAATTTCTACAGAAATAAAAAATACTAATGTGAGTACAGAAAATAACACTGTAAGTATAGGTGAAGTAAAATCCGTTAGATACAGTGGATATAAGGATTATTATTATACTAGCGTTGATGGAAAGGCATATTTATTTGATACAACAGGAAAAATAATAAAAACTTATGCATATGGGGAAGTGTGCCCTACTGAATTTTTTGATGGAATTGCCATAAAAAAAATGGTAGATACAGCTCATAATAATGGATATTATGTTATTACAGATTATGATGGAAATGTAATAACATCTAAATATGTTTCATCAGCAGACCGTTTTTTTAAGATATATAATTTAAATGATGAGCCATTAATAGCTGCATTTGTTTTTAACGATACAGCCACGACAAGTGAAGGACAAGTTGTGTTTAAAACAAAAGATGGAAAAGATAAATATGTATTTAGTACAGAAGATGATAATATGAAGTCTAATGGAATTGATGTATCATATTTAAAAAATACAGATACAAGTTTAAGCTATATGGGCGATGGAATGGTATATTTGCATAATTGGTATAAAAATAGTTATTTTCTAAATCTTGAAACTAAAGAAATTTTTAAAGACACATTTAATGCACATGGAGATTATATTAATGGATATCTTTCTTTTAATGGAAATGGCGGTTGTGGAATTGTAGATACACATGGTAACAATATTATGAAAAGCGATATGCCTAGATTACAGTGTATATATAGTCAAGGATTATACTATAATTGTACGGATAATAAATTCTATAATATAGAAGGAGAATGTGTAATAGACTTATCTCAATATGATGTTAAAAATCCATATAAGTGGAGTGGAACAAATGATGATAGAATAAAGAGATATGTTTTTGATGAAAATGGAATATGTAGTATAACAGTTAATAATCCATCAGGTAAAGAATATAATGGTTTAATAAATACTAAAGGTGAATGGTTGATAGAATTACAGACAGATTCGATTAGTTATTTTACATCTATAGGAAATAATCGTTTAATTCTTAATACAAAAACAGGATATATGGCATATGATATTACGACTAAAGAGTATATTGGTAAATCAATAGATATTATTACAAACGATATGTTATATGGTTATCATGATGGAACTGTTGTATATGTAACGAATGGGGAAATCTATTCATATAATTTTAAAACAGAAAAAGAAGATAAGATAATATTACATAAATAAATATTACGGTAAAAAAGATGTTGTGGTTGAACTACAACATCTTTTTTTATTATAATATGTGCATATAGTTAAAAATAACTTGAATTACAAAGTCTAAAATGTTAAAATTTCATTAACTTGATAGGCAAACAGTGTTTATACAGTTAATAAAATGCAAAGGAGAATAACTGATGAAAAAGAAAATTGTTTTAGTGTTGGCTTTAATGATGCTGGCAGGTCTTGTTGCTTGTGGAGGAAAATCTGGGACACAACAGAATGTAAAACAGCAGAATGCGTTAGTAGGAAGATGGGAGCTTGTAGATGTACAAACTGAGTATAATAGATCAGCTTATTATATTGGTGAAAAATTTGAACTTTTCAGTGATGGGACAGGTATAAGCAGTGCAGGATATGAGAAGAAATGGATAGCTGAAAATGGAAGATTAAAGATGGGGGATGATGTATGTAGTTATAAAATAAGCGGAAATAAATTAATATTGACTGATGATGATGGTACTATTGAAACCTATCAGAGAGTACAGCAGTAAATTAATGCACGGGGAGAATTGCTTATGAAAAAGAAAATTGTTTTTGTGTTATCTATAATTATGATATTAGGACTTGCCGGGTGTGGTAAAAATCAGACAAACATAAAGGAAGCTGACACATCTGATAATAATGAACAAATGGTACAAAACATATATAAAAATAAGAGAACAGAAGTAAAGCAAAAAATATCAGAAATAAAAGAAAGAATGCCGGAAACTTCTGCGGAAGATAAAGGAACTTGTGGTGGTAAGGCAAAATGGTATTACAAAGATAATACATTAATTATTTATGGTGAAGGTGTAGTAACAGAAGATACATGGCATAAAGCAAATACTATTATAAAAACAGTTGTTATTGATTCTGGAATTACCAAATTAGAAGAAGATATATTTACGGGGTTAGGGTCTGAACTAGGGAAAAATATAGAAAATGTTTATATTGCTGATGATCTGGAAGAAATAGGAATGAGTACTTTCGGAAATTGTGATAGTTTAAGTGAAATCGTGCTGCCTCCCAGCCTATATTCCATAGGTGCATACGCATTTGCCAACTGTGATTCTTTAAAAAATGTTTATATAACAGATGGATTGGAAGAAATAGGAGATAGTGCATTTTCTGGTTGTAAATCACTGGAAAGTATCTATATACCTAGAACGGTAATGACAATTGGAAAAGGTGAATTTTCAAGATGTAATAATTTATCTGATATTGAGATTTCAAAGGATAATAGTATATTCAGTATAAAGAATGATTGCATTATTAACAATAATACAAAAACATTGATTTATGCTATGAATAAAGCTTTGTCTATTCCAGATGATGTTAAATGTATTGCTGAGGATGCATTTTATGGGTGTGAAATTGATAGTTTAGTTGTACCAGAAGGAGTTAAAGAAATAGAAGAAGGAGCGTTCAACTATAGTAAATTTGTCGAAATTAAATTACCAGACAGCTTAAAGATAATAGGAAATTATGCTTTTGAAAATTGTAGTAAATTAAAAAGTATTTATATACCTAAGAGTGTAAACTATATCGGAAACAATATTTTTCATGGATGTAAAGCCCTAGAAAATATCGAAGTTGATAAAGATAATACGGTTTATGATAGTAGAAATTCATGTAATGCAATAATTGAAACTGCTAGAGATAAAATGATTGCGGCAAGTTCAAATACGATAATTATGGATAATGTATCGGATATAGCGAATGGCATATTTGCCGGATTTAGCATTTTAACGGATACATATAATAAGGCGAAGCAGATTAATCCAAATAGTTTTGGAAATTAGTTAAATTACACGAGGAGATTAATTATGGAAGAGAAAAAATTTTGTCAATATTGCGGTACACCTATTGATGGTGAATCTAGATTCTGCACCAAATGTGGAAAGAGTATTAATGGAGAACAGAATGTAACTAGTCAGAGAAAAGTTTATCAGCAGACTAATTTTGTGATGGATATGTTAAGAAATTTTGGTAATCCAAATTCAGTAATAAGAATTACCAGCATAGTTAGTGCAATATTTCTGGCAATTGTGCAGTTTTTTGGTATGGGATATGTAATACAAGCAGATGGTTGGTTCATAAGTAAAACAGAAAAAATTAGTGCAATTAAGTTCCTTTATAAAATAGTATTTAAATCGGGAGATATGTCAGATTATGGCATTAAACTAAACTTTTTAATTATTATATGTGCCTTGGCTTTTTTTATAGGTTATATAGTGCTTTTAATTGTTGATATACTGTTGATTAAATATATAATTTCAGATTACCATATTGATACAATAGTAGATGTTGACAAAGGAATGTCGATATGTGGAATGGTAATGTTTGGCGTTACAATAATAATTGGAATGTATATAAGAAGCAAACTTGAAGAATATGGGATTGATAGTATGTTTAGCATAAATGCTATGTGTTACATTGGGTTTGTGTATGCTCTAGTACTGCAGATATTCTCAAGACTGATAATTAAGTCACAGTTAGAAGATGAGTAATGAATAAACAAAGACTATAAATGCAGTTATCATGAAGTGTTAGCTGCATTTTTTAATGTAGGTAATATGAGCTGGAGTCGAAGCCTACTAAAAGCTCATATTTCTGAATTGTGTAGGTCTTTTGTGGAGACAAGTTTGAGTTACATGAGTGATAAAACCTACGCATCTTGCAGAAAGAATGAATTTAATAGGTTTTCTGAGTGTAAAAAGTGTAAGTTGAAGAGTGAAATGCAGGAAAAAAACCTATTAAAATGGATATTTATAATGATTTAGTGGGTGTTCAAGTGCAGAAGGCAGGTATATGTAGTGAAAAAGACCTACGAAATAGACAGAATATGTTGAGTTGGTAGGTTTTGAAAGCTCCAGACCGTGGAAGGGCACTAGTGCTGATAGTGCAGATGTCAAACATGGCGAAAAACTAACAGATGACGACATAAAATATAAGAATCAAAATGACAAGCTGCGGGCAGAGATAGCAAGATTAAAGAAGTTATTAGAAGAACAGAATAAGTAGTAAAAAGCAGCAGTTACCACACAACCATAAGTGGTAACTGCTGTTTTCAGATTAATTACCTGTTAATCTTAATATCCCCCATATTAACATCAGCATTTATACTTTTACCGCTGCCAGCATTATTAGTATAGCTGTGAGAATAAGTAGAATCATTAACCTTGATGTCGCCTAAGTCTACAGAGAGATTAGCACTGTATTTATCAATATCCATACCGCTTATTTTCAGAGAACCCATATCGACAGAAAGGTTAAGGACATCACTTTCACAGTTTGTAAGCTTAATATCGCCCATATTGTTATCAGCAGTTAAATTCTTAACGGCAGAATCAACGATCTTAAGAGAACCCATATCAACAGAGAAATCAGCAGAAGAAGCATGTATATTGTTAACATCCATATCACCCATATTAAGGTCAGCCTGAATAGAATTAAGACTGATATTGTCAGGAATAGTAATTGTAAGTGTGCAGTCTGAGTTTTTGATATTAGTCATAAGATGTACTTTTACATGCTGTTCAATATTTAATGAAGTTCCAGAAACAGATAAAGCAGGCTTAAACTTTTCAGCACCTGTATAGATAACTTCAAGCTTGCTGCCTTTCTTAATCTCAACACTGCCAAGATTCATATCAACAGATATGTCTGACACATTATCATAAATAGAGGAATTTTCAATATATTTGCCACTGGATGCCATAGTCATGCGTGTAAAAGGAGAAATGTTAAATACATTGCCAAGAACGCCGATAATTATGCATATAAGTGTAATAAAATATATAATTGACAGATAAATTCGTTTCTTCATAATTACACCTCCATGGAATCGTCTTTAAGTATACTTTTGAATATAGCGTGTATTACAGCTGCAATAGGCCATATAACCCATGTTAAAGCCCATGCAAATGTGATGAAACTGACTGACAGATATATACATGTAACTGTAGGCCAGAAAACAGACATAATAGTTGTTGCAGTATTGTTAATATATCTGACTTCTTTATTCTCCTTTTTAACATAGCTACCGGCTACATTGTCACCATTAAGAGCAAGTAAAGTCTTACATGAAGTCTCAGCCATTGAACCGAAAACAATAAGGAATACGCCGACACTTACTATACAAATCATTGCTGCACCGCCAATATCGTCAAGTCCCTGTATTGGGATTGCGTCAAAAACGGCAGCAGGGACAAAGCTTATGATACACATAATAATTCCCAGAGTGCGGCACACAATAGAAATGTTGCGAAGCTGTTCCTTCTTATCCTGCACATATCCGACAGTGGCATAATCGATGATACATTCGTGTTTCTTAATATAGTCATATTTACTCATTAAAGAATTGGTTATTATAAATATGCCGACACCGAATGCAGCTATAATAAACAGAGCAACAGTGCCCATTGTCTCGATAAAATTATTATGGATTGCACTGCAGGCTGCCACTGGAACTACTGAGAAAATACATAAGAAAACTCCTAATGCAGTCAGAAATGCATGTCGGCTGCCGGCACTTACAAAGCTTCTGGCTTCATCCTGTGTTAAAGTGCGTCTGTTATCAACAGGAGCAGAAGACAGTCTGTTAAGTCCGAGAGTTTCTGCGAGTTCGTCAAGATTGCCGAATTCTGAGATAACAGTGCCTACAGCCTCATTCTCGCTTTTACCTTCATTGATAAGTTCATTATATTTGTCCTCCATCATGCCCCACAGTTCATCTTTAGCCTTTAAAACTTCTGCTGTTGCGGGGAGATTGGCAAACATAGTTTCAAGATAACTTTTAATAGTATCCATACATTAATTCTCCTTCACAATAAATTTTTCGATAACTTCTTTAGTAAGAGCCCACTCTTCACATTTTGACTGATAATACAGCCGTCCTTCGTCAGTAATCTGATAATAGGTGCGCTTTTTTCCACCATTCTCGCCTACTCCAGGGAAAGAAGTAATATATCCATTCTTTTCCATTCGTGTAAATGCAGAGTAAAGAGTAGTTTCTTTAACAATATATTTCTCATTGGTCATGGCTTTAATCTGCTTAGAAATCTCGTAACCATAAGATGGCTTATCAAGCAGAAGATACAGGATAATTGTATCGTTGTAGCCTCGTATAATGTCGCTGCTGATGCCAGCCATGCATACTCCTCCCTTCGGATTAATTGCAGGTGCTGATTCACCTGATAATAAATATTAAATAAATGATAATTACTACGACAGGCGATACTACGATAGCCGTAGTACATCTGTCGTAGTATATATAACATGATATGCATAATATGTCAACAGGAGAATATAAAAATCCCTCAAAAGCAGGTAAACAGTGCTTTTGAGGGATATATTAAATATGTGGATTATTTGAAATATACTTTAGCTGCAGTAGCAGCCATGATATTTTCCTTGTCAGGTGTTGATATTTCATTGCTTAAGACAATGTAATCAATAAGGTGTCTGTAGCTGTCTTTGCACAGATTCATAGGCAGGTCGCTTCCCCACATAAGCCGGTCGCTTCCGACAAGTTCGATGGCGCGTTTAATATAATGGATTGCGTCAGGATAAGGGTATCTGGCGTCTTTACCCTGATTAGAAGGAAGGCTTGCAAGGTCGAATACAACATTGTCAAGCGTGAGTGCTTCCATTCCTTTAAGCCAGACATTTTCCTGAACAAGACCTCTTGGGGCAAGCAGATGGCACACAACAAACTGCGTGTCAGGGTGTCTCTTAATTGCGCGGGCGAGGGCTTCCGGCTGCCAGCACTCGGCAGGGTAGCGTCCAATATCGAACACAACAGTAGTATTATGCATTTCAGCATATGACAGCATTTCCTCAATAATATCACCATCAAGGGGAATAGTAGGATGATAACTCATAAGACCGCTTCCGGTACTTACCTCGAATTTTACAATCTTAATTCCGAGGTCTTCAAACAAATGCTTCCGTATAGAATCAACATTTCTGCAGAATGGGTCATAAGTGGCTGCTGCAGCAAGACGGTCAGGATATTTCTTTGCAGCCTCATAAGTGTAGAGATTCTGCGGTCCTAAGAAATTGCCCTGAAGCATAACAGCCTTGGAAACACCAGCCTCGTCCATAATCTTAAGAACCGCTTCCGGAGTTACATCATATTCACCGAGACACTCTGGTATCATCTGGAATATAGTTCCATCAGCGTAGCTTGCGTAACCTCCGCCTATAGCCTGCATTTCTCCGCTGTTTCCAAATCCATTGATGCAGCGGCATATATGAATGTGTGAGTCAATTATGTTCATAGTTAAGCCTCCTTGTTGCTGGATGTAGAAAGAATATTGAGATTATGTCCATACAGAAATTCATTAATAATTCCAATGTCATATTCACATTTGTTAATCATAATTATAATTGCAGCATCGCGGCTGACCTTGGAATACAAAGGGCTTAAGCCTGCAGTTTTTAACGCACGGTTGGTATCAGTAAGGTTCATATGGCATGCGATGCAGAGTGCAATTACTCTGTCACGGCTTGGATTGGTACGATTGCCATTAAGTATTCCGTATGCATAATTAGCTGGAATATCACTTTGTCGTATAACATCACTTAATTGAAGTCCGTAGCTTCCTATATACCTGTTAAAGAATTCGCTGACAGACATCTGTGAGTCAGTATCCTCTTCATTACGGTATCTGTTAAAATGTTCAGGCTCAACTGAACTTAAGATTTTATCAAGTTCATAAGTCGGTTTTTCGTTCATTATTAATTCCGCCTTTCACAATAGAGTACACATTTTCTATTGATATAGTGTATAATAATAAACACTAAATTACAATAAGGATAAAAATATGACTTTAGAAGAAGAGAGCAGGCTGTCATTTTACAGGGAACTGACAGTACTTGATGAAAAAAAGAATATAGTGCTGGTGCAGGATATAAGGAACAGTGAGCTTTGCGTTAAAAAGACACTTGATATATATTCGCGTGATGTATATGAGCAGCTTGCCTCTGTAAGAATTGAGGGAGTTCCTGCGGTAAAGGAATGTGTTGCTGATGATGGAAAGCTTATAGTAGTTGAGGAGTATGTGCAGGGCAGGAGCCTTAAGCAGGTATTAGATGAGCAGGGACTATTAAACGAGGAACAGGCATATGAAATAGCAGTCCAACTTGTGGACATACTTGTGAGACTGCATCAGTTAGAGTCGGCAATTGTCCACAGAGACATTAAACCATCTAATATAATTATTGAAAAAAATGGACATGTGAATCTTATAGATTTTAATGCGGCAAGACATGTTAATGCAGATAAGAATGAAGATACCAGAATGCTGGGAACAGTGTATTTTGCTGCACCAGAGCAGTTTGGATTCGGGCAGTCTGATGAGCGTACGGATATATATGGTCTGGGAGCAACAATTAATTATATTATGACAGGTGACAAGCCGGGAGCAGGAATTGCAGAGTGCAGATTTTCAGATATTCTTAAGAAATGCCTTATGGTAGATGCAAAGGATCGATATCAATCGGCTGAAGAGCTTCGTGGCGTGCTGGATATGCTAAATTATAGTATAGTACAGGATAATAGGAAAAAAGCTGAAACAGCATTTGGTAAGGATAATACTGTTTCGGTTGTGAGAACCTATCATAATATAAGAGATATAATTGTTAAAATGTACAGGAAATATCAGAAAAGGAATTACGATATTGATACTTCATGGCGCAGATATCTGCTGCCGGGATTCAGACGGCTGAATGTCGTGTATTGTCTGATTGCGCTAGTATGGTATGCGGTTATTGTATGGATGACAATAACTTTTGCAGTTACGGACAGTAAAACGGGAATATCGGTAACGGGCGGAGAACTTACAATGTATAAGATAGCTGTATTTGTACTCCTTTTTGGAATGACAATGTGGTTTGGCAACTATCTTAATATAAGGAGAAAGCTTCCGGGAATGAAGAAGATAAATGTATTAAGCACTATTCTGACATTTGGGTATGCATTTACGATTAGTTTTATGTTTTTAGCTTTTTTTGCAATATTTATGGCAATTATAGGATATTTGTAAATATAAAAAAGACAGGATATATGTTGAGACTATTCAATATTATATCCTGTTTTTTTGTGCTGTCAGCACACAGATTGTAAGCTTTACTGTGATAACATTCAGAATGTAAAAATAATTACATATCACAATGAAAATTAAATATTGTATTCATATCGCAGTTAAGGATACGGCAGCATGCATAGAGAAAAGAAACAGTAGGATTCTGAGATCCCTTTTCTATTCTGTTGTATGAGTAAATTGAAATATCAATGCCATCTGTTTGAAGCCTCGCAATCATATCAGTCTGTTTAATGTTCAGCGATTTACGCAGAGCGGCTATATTATTACCAATATTAGTATCATTAACCTGAATTATGCGGTCAATACTGTTTTCATTTTTCATAAAATTGCACCTCTATGCAATAATATATGTTGATTTGTAAAAAAATAATTGCACGAGAACGCAATAAATGATATTATGTAGAAAAGTTAATTATATAAATTCAGAAATAAAGGTATATGCATGAAAAAATTTATCGTATACGCAAATATCTCAATTCCAATACTGGCAGGCAGTCTGTTTTACTATGTGACTTCACCGCAAGTCATATTTGTACAGAATATTGACAGGCTGCTTGGAGTCAGTCTGCATGTTGGAATGGAGAATACGTTTGTAGTAAATTTGCGTAGTTATATGCCAGATATGCTGTGGGCGTATGCACTGGTATTTTCATTAATGCTGGTTACAGGTAATAAAACAGCTTATGTATGGAAAATGTTTGTGATAGCAGGCATGTTTTCGACAATTATGGAAGTCCTTCAGGTTACCAGATGTGTAAAGGGAACATTTGATGTGATGGATATTATTGTTGAGATAATTGCAGAACTGATGGCTGTTTTTATTATAAAAAGACATGATATGAGGAGGAAATCATATGAAAAGAATCAGGAAGTACATAGGGGTACTGCTGTGTCTGATAGTATTTGCTGCAATGGCGATGGGAAGTGGATCTGACACAAGCGTAGATAACAGTAATGCGAGTGGGGCTTCGGACAAGACAGGCACAGAAAGTGATAATGTTGTCATGGTAGGTGGAAGCTTTGAGAAAGATGGATTAAAGGGTACCGTTAATGATGCAGATACAGATTTTACCGATTACGATGATCCATATGGATTTTACAAACCGGGTGATGGGAAAAAATATGTCAAAGCAGATTTTTCATTTGAAAATGACGGTAAATCTGATGCTTATGTAAGTAGTGCAGATTTTAGCTGTTATGCAGATAATGAGAGCTGTGATCAAAGTTTTATCGCATCTGTAAATGAGTTCTCAGGAGATACATTATCAACTGGTCGTAAAATAAACTTCAGTGTAGTATTTGCAGTTCCAGTTGATGCAGAATCTATCGAACTGGAATATACAGCCAATATATGGTCAAGTGAAAAAGTAATAATAAAGCTTCAGTAGGAGGAGTAGAAGATGAGAGTTTGGAAACTGGTATCAGGAATATTATCAATTATATTATTTGCAGTAGTTATGTTTCAGTCATGCGCCGCAGGAGTAGTTAATGCACTTGAGGACAATGGTGGCATATCAGGAAGTGTCGGCGTAATAGTTGGAATACTTATGCTTGCTGGTGGAATTGTTTCGATAGCTACAAGAAATAAGACAGGAAAGGGTCACGATATAGCGTTGATTGTACTTTTCGGACTTGCCGCTGTATTCGGATTTGCAGGATACGGCAATTACAGTGACTTAGTAATCTGGTCAGTATGGTGTCTTATAAATGCTGTTCTAGCAGTTGTAAGCATGATTAAGAACAGATAAAAATAATCCGTAATATAAAAAATGTCTGGTGTGCCGCAGTAGAGCAGCATGCCAGACATTTTTGCATTAATCATATTAATATGTAATCTCCCTGCCTTCTTTTCTCCACTGTCTGAATTCAGCAGAAGCAGAAAGTAAAAGGTCAGATGATGAGTTAAGTGCAGTTTCAACAGAATCCTGAATAACACCGATGATGAAGCCGATTCCGACAACCTGCATTGCAACATCGTTAGGAATGCCGAATAATGAGCATGCCATAGGTATAAGCAGGAGTGAGCCGCCGGCAACACCAGAAGCACCACAGGCAGAAAGTGCTGCAAGAATACTTAAAAGAATTGCGCTTGGAATATCAACAGTAATACCTAAAGTATTGGCTGCGGCAAGTGTCATAACAGTAATCGTGATAGCGGCACCGTCCATGTTAATAGTTGCGCCGAGAGGGATAGTAACAGAATAAGTATCTCTGTCGAGACCCATATCTTCACATTCCTTCATATTAATAGGAATATTGGCAGCAGAGCTTCTTGTGAAAAATGCAGTGAGTGCGCTCTTTTTTAAACATCTGAATACAAGTGGATAGGGATTCTTGTGTGTACACCAGAAAACAAGAATCGGGTTGGTAACGAAATAGATAAAAAGCATAGTACCAACGAGAAGCATAAGAAGCTTTCCATATTCCTTAAATACTGACATACCATTGTTTGACACAGTATCAAATACAAGTCCCATAATACCAAATGGAGCAAAATTAATAATCCAGGTAACAACCTTGGAAAGACCATTAGAGATATCTACAAGCATATCTTTAGTAGATTCCTTGGCATGTCTACATGCAATACCGATAACAACAGCCCATGCAAGAATACCTACATAGTTAGCTTTAGTAAGAGAAGTAATAGGATTCTCAACAATATTCATGAGCAGGGAGTTAAATACATCACCAATACTGCCAGGTGATGACATTTCCTGTGCACCTTCTGCTAATGTAAGAGTTACAGGAAATAATTTGCTTGTAAATACTGCGATTACAGAGGCAAGAATGGTACTGAACATGTACAGAATAATTACGGTTTTAATAACGCCGCCGTGGCTTTTTCCTGAGTGGCATAAAGAACTTATGACAAGCACGAAAACAAGCAGTGGTGCGATAGCCTTAAGTGCGCCAACGAAAACGCTTCCGAAAAGAGCAATGCCGGAAGCCTTTGGAACGAGCAGGCCAAGAATAATACCAAGTGTCAGTCCTCCAATAATTCTTTTAATGAGACTAATACTAATCCATTTGTCTAATAATTTTTTCATATCTAACAGATTCTCCTATGCAAAACTTTTTCTATTATAAACTTACAGAATTTATTTGACAACTAATACTGTAAAGGATAAAAAATATATTGTAAAATATAAAGCAATTACTATATTAAGAGAGAAAATGTCATGAAGAGAATCTATAATTATTTAAAGAAAGATGCAGTACTTACAATAAGCTGGGTGCTTGCAATCGTTTCAATGTTTTTTATAAAACCAGACAAAGCATATGCCGGTTACATAGACTGGCGTTCACTTGGAATATTGTGGAGTCTGATGATAATAACGAAAGGCTATATGCAGAACGGCATTTTTGAAAAAATCGGACATGCCCTTCTTACAAGAACACGAAAAATGTGGCAGCTTGTGAGCGTACTTGTTGCACTGTGTTTCTTTAGCAGCATGCTGATTACCAATGATGTTTCACTGATAACATTTGTTCCGTTTGCGATAATGATGCTTAAGCAGTGCGACAGAAAGGAACTTATGATACCGGTTGTAGTATTACAGACAATAGCCGCGAATCTTGGAAGCATGCTTACACCGATTGGCAATCCGCAGAATCTGTATCTATACGGACTTGCGGGGGTGGGAGCAGGTCAGTTCATAATGTGGCTTCTGCCATATACAATTGTTTCGGCAGTGCTTCTTATTATTTCAATAATGCTTTTAAAGAATAAAAATGCTGATGTGAGCATGAAGGATACAGACGATAATTCAGGTCAGAAAGCTGTACCTGTAAATGTGTTGTTATATACAATTCTTTTTATCATCGCATTACTTGTTGTTGCAAGAGTACTTCCGTGGTATGTACTTACAGTACTGGTGCTTGTTACTACATTTATAATAGAAAGAAATGTGCTTTTGAAAGCAGACTACGCGTTGTTGTTAACATTTGTCGGCTTCTTCATATTTACAGGCAATATGGGAAGGATAGAGCCGGTTGCATTATTCTTATCAGGTATTGCTGATGGCAGGGAAATAGGCGTTGGAATCATTACAAGCCAGTGTATAAGCAATGTTCCGGCGGCACTTCTGCTGTCAGGATTTACGCATAATATAAAGAACCTTGCACTTGGAGTTAATATTGGCGGTCTTGGCACACTGATAGCTTCAATGGCTAGCCTTATATCATATAAGCAGTATGTCAATGAAGTGCCAGATGGAAAAGGAAAATATTTTGTTACATTTACAGTGTATAATGTGATATTTCTGATTGTGTTATATGCGTGTACAAAGTTCATATGAGAGGAGATATGATGGATTCGACTAATTTATGTTATGAAATGTGCGATTACATAGAACAGAATGGTGTTGTAAAACTAGTTGGAAATGTGAAGCTTCGCGACAATCTTAAGAAAGAACTGTTACATTTTCTTATATACATATCAATGACAGATGGAAGATATGGTGAGGAAGAGAAAGCATTTATAAAGAAAAAACTGGGATTCGATGTGAGTGCGTCAATGGCGGCTGATATCAAGAACCGCAACATGCTTGGTGCAGGATATATCACAAGAGTGCCGGAGACATTTAAGTATTTCATATTAGCCAATGCCGGTCACAAGATTAAGAACGACCGATACGACAATAAAGAGGCACGTACGCTGGCAGAAACCTACCGCAAGCTTGGGCAGGAATATCTGGCTGCGAATACTGGAAGTACCGAGGTTGAGATAAATGTTTTATCATCTTACTGTGTAATGTTAGATGAGAATCTTAAATCATATGGTCTTCTGCGTCCTGATTACAAGAGCGCGGCAATACAGGCAGAGACAGCGGATGACGAAGAGCCGGACGCAGATGAACTAATTGCAGAACTTAATTCACTGACAGGACTTACTGCAGTAAAAGAAGATGTTAATGCACTTATTAATCTTCTTAAAGTCCAGAAAATGCGTGAGCAGATGGGAATGAAGCAGACAAGCGTCAACAAACACCTTGTATTCATGGGAAATCCTGGAACAGGAAAGACGACAGTTGCAAGACTGCTTGCCAGAATATATAAGGCAATAGGGGCAATATCCAAAGGTCATCTTGTAGAAGTAGACAGGTCAGGGCTGGTATGTGGATATATAGGACAGACTGCATCCAAGACTGCGGAAGTAATAGAGTCTGCGCTTGGTGGAGTTCTTTTTATAGATGAAGCATACACACTTACTAATGGCAAAGGGCAGGGAGACTTCGGGCAGGAAGCTGTAGATACATTATTAAAAGGAATGGAAGACCACAGAGATGATTTAGTTGTGATAGTAGCAGGCTATACAGAACTTATGGAGGAATTCTTAGATTCCAATCCGGGACTGCGTTCAAGATTCAATAAATTCATCAATTTTGAGGATTACACAGCTGAGGAAGAAGTAGAGATACTTATAAATAATTGCAAGAAGCAGGAATACATGTTATCAAGGGATGCACTCGAAGAAGCCAGAAGATTTTTCACAGAGCGTGTCGCCAACAAACCGGAAGGTTATGCCAATGCAAGAGATGTAAGAAACTACCTAGAAAAAGCCATATCTAATCAGGCTAGCAGGATAGTGGGGCTTAAGGATGTTGATAAGAATATATTGGCGATGCTCGAGAAGGAGGATCTGGTGGGGATTGAGTTGTGACATACGGGAGGTTGTGGCAGACGGACGCTGTGGGCGGGGGATAGTGTCATTTTCAGACACGCTCCCGCTCGGTGGAAAACGCAGCTGTACTAAATTCGCTGGTTAACCGCATAAAATGCGGCTCCCAGCTCATTAAGTGCAGGCGTTTTCCAACGGTCTGAAACTAACACTATCCCCCCGCCAGCCGCTTACGTTGCCGCCCCTCCCGATGTTGCAGGCTCATCGGGGGACTTCCGGAGGGGGTGTGACCGGGACGGGGATTGAATGAAGGCTCACCTCAAAATTTTCGCAGACCCAGGTAAGCGAAGCGATACCATCAGGTGTTAGTTTTGGGATTGTAAGAGGTATGGAGAGAGTCAGCGGGGTTAATTGTGTATATTTCCTGGAGCAGACCGTTGGAAAACGTTGGCACTTAACGAGGCGAGGGAGCCGCCTTTGGCGGCTGCCACGGGCGAGTTTAGTACCGCTACGTTTTTCATCGAGCGGGAGCGGGTCTGCGGAAGGAAATATGCCAATTAACCCGGCGTCCGTTCTCCCTTCCCCCTCTCATAATCACCAAAACTAAAACACAATACCCCCTAGACCGCATCATTTCTTTGAGCTATAATCAAACCCGGTTGGGAAAGCTAATGAATTGTATATGGAAAGAAAGGCAGTAATATGTTTAACAAATCATACATTAAAAAGGCTGCAGCGATAGCAGCAGTAATACTTGCGGCAACAGCACTTCCGGTTAATATGGCAAATGCAGATACACAGACAACAGGAAGCACTGTAACAGGAAGTATAGCAAATCAGACAACATCAGAATACAAAGAAATCCGCACAGCGTCAGAGCTTGTGGAAGCAGCTAAGAGTGCATCAGGGAATTATAAGCTGATGACAGATATAGATATGACAGGAGTTGAGTGGACGCCATGGGATTTTTCGGGAACATTTGACGGTAACGGACACAGCATACTTAACCTGTCAGTAAAGACAGTAAGCAAGAAGACAATGAAGACCTATGACGGCAACAGAAAAGAGTACAAAACATACGGCGCAGGCTTCTTTGGTGTGCTTACAGGTGCGAAAGTAACAGGACTGGATATATATGGAGCAAGAATTGAGATTACTACAACGGAACCATGTTTTGCGGCACCAATAGCAGGGCTTGCAGACGACAGCGACATATCAGACTGTATAATTAAGGATACATATGTGTCACTCACAGATTCAGCTAAAATGTGGGGAACAGGCGGAATTGCCGGATTTGGAAGCGGCAATCTTGATAACATCACTACAGATGTAACACTTGTCTGCGTTGATACAGATGCAGCGGTCAGGGACGAGCAGTTTATGGGTGGTGCTTACGCAGCCGGCTTCCTTAATATAAGAAATTGTTCTATAACAATAGATGGATATGATTCAGACCACGGATATGTGCATGATGGCGGACTTGTAGGAATGTACATGGTATATCCGTTAGAGCTGTCAAAGACATATCAGGGCGAAGTGATTAACAACAAAGTTAAGGGAATGATAACATTTTTCGAGGACAATACAGACCGCCGTGCATACTGTCAGGCAAATATGGGTGAGGTCATGAACTGGACATATGCATATTCAGGCTTCACATCAGATTTCAAGAGAAATGAGACATATGATTATTCAGTTACACTCCTTCCTGAAATGTGCAGCAATCCTTCATACTCTGACATAGTAACAGAGTCAACAGCAGCGGATTTCGGCTATACAACACATACATGCAGCACATGTGGTTATACGTATTCAGATAAATACACAATACATGAGCATAAGGTTGACAATTACAGTGTTGTAAAGGAAGCTACGGGAACAGACAAGAAAGACGGAATAGAGGCAGGAACATGCAGCCTGTGCAATCAGACCGTTTACAGGGAATATGCTGCAAATGTAGTAACAGACGATAATACACAGGCAGCAGACAATAAAGCATCAGGCACGGCTGTCAAAAAAGGAATGAAAGAAAGTACAGCAGTATTTGCAGTAATATTGGTGGTAATAGTTGTTGTAATAATTATAACAGTAGTCATGATGGTACAGAATAATAAAAGAAAAAGAAGATATAACAGACGCAGATAGAAGGGAGCAGTTATGGAAGAAAACACATTTATAAATGTATCAAAAGATATGATGTCATTCATAGAAAAAAGTCCTACAGCATTTCAGGTAACGGCGAATTTTATGGATTTGCTGGACGACGCCGGATTTGTGCGCCTTAATGAGAGGGACAGATGGCATCTTATACCGGGTGGCAAATACTATGTAACAAGAAATGATTCTTCCATAATAGCCTTCAGAATGCCAGCGGCAGAGGGCTTTATCAATTATCAGATTGCAGCCGCACACAGTGATTCACCGTCATTTAAGGTAAAAGAGAATCCTGAGCTGACACCGGACAAGAATTACGTTTCGTTAAATGTGGAAAAATACGGCGGCATGCTTATGGCACCGTGGTTTGACCGGCCTCTTTCAGTTGCAGGAAGGGCAATAGTAAGGGAAGGTGCAGTATTAAAGCCAGTCCTTGTAAATGTAGACAGGGATTTATGCATAATTCCTAATCTTGCAATTCACATGAACAGGGAAGCCAACACAGGGCTTAATTATAATGCACAGAAGGATATGATACCGCTTATAGGAGAGACAGAATCCAAAGGGCTTTTTGACAGCATAATAGCAGACGCTGCACAGACAGATAAAGAGTCAGTGATAAGCAGTGATCTGTTTCTGTACAACAGACAGGCAGGAACTATATGGGGTGCGGATAATGAATTTATATCAGCACCAAGACTTGATGATGTGATGTGTGCATATTCATGCATGAATGCGCTTATAGACAGTGATGAGAGCAACCATGAAAGCGTTGCGGTATGTGCGGTATTTGACAATGAAGAGGTTGGCAGCAGCACCAAGCAGGGAGCAGATTCAACATTTTTATCAGATGTGCTTATGCGTATAGCTGCGTGTGCCGGCAAGGATAATGAGGATTATATAAGGGCGTGTGCAGGTTCTTTCATGCTTTCAGCGGACAATGCGCATGCGGTTCATCCTAATTATCAGGAGAAAGCTGATCCGACTAACAGACCTCATATGAACAAAGGTATAGTCATCAAATACAATGCCAACCAGAAATACACAACAGATGCGGTTTCTGCGGCAATATTTAAAGAAATATGTACAAGAGCGGGAGTTCCGACACAGGAATTTGCTAACCGTTCAGATATTCCGGGTGGTTCAACACTTGGAAATATAGCTAACTGCCATGTGTCAATGAACACAGTAGATATCGGTCTTGCGCAGCTTGCAATGCACTCACCTTACGAGACAGCAGGAATTATGGATACAGAATACATGATAAAGGCAGTAAAAGAATTTTTCGAGACAGCCATTGTGACTAACAGCAACGGCACATTTACATTAGAATAACAGAAAGATACAGTATATGAGCAATACTATATATATGGCCCCGATGGAGGGGCTTACAGATTTTACATACCGTAATGCCTATGAGAAAACATTTGGAAAAGGCAGAATTACAAAATATTTTACACCGTTTATCTCACCTAATAAGTCAGAGAATTTTCTTGCAAGAGAAATAAGAGACATAGACCGCGGGCATAATAAGGATACATATACGGTTGCACAGGTCATGACTAATGAAGCTAAGGATTTTATATGGACAGCAAAAATGCTTTATGAAAAATACGGCTACAGCGAGATTAATCTTAATGCCGGCTGTCCGTCAGGCACAGTTGTTTCAAAGGATAAAGGCTCAGGAATGCTTCGCGACACAGAAAAGCTCGACCGTTTTCTTGATGAGGTGTTTGAGGATGCATTTATAAGAGAGAATGTTAAGGTTTCGGTCAAGACACGAATCGGTGTTGAAGATGATGACAGTTTTCCACAGATAATGGAGGTGTATAATTCTTATCCTCTTGAGGAACTTATTGTTCATCCGAGAGTGCGTACAGATTACTACAGAAATGAGCTGCATCTTGACGCTTTCCGATACGCAGTGGATAACAGCAGGAATAAATTAGTGCTTAACGGAGATATATTTACAAGGAAGAATTTCCTTGAGATGAAGGAGATGTTTCCGGAGGTTGATACATTTATGCTTGGAAGAGGGATTATCGCGGACCCCGGACTGATTAATGTATTAACAGATGATAATCCTGAGGCGATGGTGCGAGACCTTAATGCAGATAAGAAGCTGATGAAAGAGCTTCACGACCTTGTATACGCAGCCCGCACAGCCATAATGCCGGGAGATACACATGCCATACATAGAATGAAAGAAATGTGGTGTTATATGGAATATGTGTTTGATGATTGCAAAAAAGAAATCAAGGCAATCAAGAAATCCCAGAGAATGGCTGATTACAAGGCTGCAGTTGATGTGTTCTTTAATAAGGCAGTGATTGTTGAAAGAAAGAATATTGTATTTTCAAAAAAATTCTAAATCAGTGACAGGCAGTATCATATCAGATATTGTCTGTCTTCTTTTTCTGCTGGTGACCTGTCATAAAGGCAAGCACCTGTCTTGGCAGGAATCTGCTGCCAAAAACTCCGGCTTTCATTGTAAATGTCGGAACAATGGTAAGTTTGCCTGTAAACATTTTACAAAGTGCATAATAGGCGCAGTAATCAGCAGGAATTCCGGATAATGCGAACTTTACATTGGCAACATTGTTGAAGTTGGTATCAACAGGACCTGGACAGAGCATGCTTATGTGAACGTTACTCTTTAAGTCGCGCAGTTCCCCGTGTATTGCAGTAGTGAGGCTTGTCACATAAGCCTTGGTTGCATAATAGGTAGACATATAAGGTCCACCCGGAAGCAGTCCGGCACTTGATGCAACATTCATGATGTAGCCCCTGTCACGTCTTATAAATCCCGGAAGTACGGCCTTTGTAAGTATATGTACAGCCTTAATATTAACATTAATCATGTTGATATCATTCTTTAATTTCGTTTCAGCAAATGTGCCAAGTTCTCCGAATCCGGCATTATTAATCATAATATCAAGTGGATACTGACGAAGCTTCCTTCCAAGCTTTACGCACGATTTCTCATCAGACAGGTCGCATGTGATACATTTGCATCTGACAGCAACATTGTCAGCAATTTCGTGAAGCGCGTCTGTGTTTCTTCCGACCAGAATCAGGTCATATTCAAGCTCCGCAAGCAGATATGCGAATTCTTTTCCAATACCGGAAGATGCTCCGGTTATACAAGCAAGTTTCATAAGAAGACTCCTTTCTTTTTCAATTCATGTTTGTGTAGTTTATGCCGTACAGCCTCTGCTATTATGAAAATCTATCCGTTGCTGCAAAGCAGAAATTCACTTTTAGATTTCAAGAATTCAATTTCAAAATATTGATTGAACTTATAAGAATACAAAGATTTTATGTCTTATAGGCACAAACTGGCTATATTTTTTCTGAAAAGCTTCAATGTTCATAAATATGCCTATAAACAATTCAGAAATAAAATGTTTATAGGTAATTTCAAGCCATCAGGCAGAAGCTTCAGTTAATACAAGAGAAAAATGTCCAGAAATTTCCTATAAGTTGTTACAAAATGCGACTACCTATAGGTATCACGAGAATAATATTCAGGACATCTAACCCCAGACACTAACAATATGCCTATAAATATTGAATCGATAATAATCTTATAGGAAATGTATGTAAGTATTATATCAGATTTGTGCAATATATGCTATACAGACGAACCGCCATCAACAAAATCCACCATTGGCAGCAGGCAGTCAGTAACCTTCCCATATCACAATATACGATTGACACACCTCCACGCCGGGCTTAAAATTATTCTTTAGATAAAGCCTGCTAAAGAGGCGTTCATAATGTAGTGCTATACAGGGAGGAATTGATGACAATAAAGAATGAAACAGCATTTACGAAAGAATGTATGGAAGGTGCCATGCGCGCCAGCAATTTTGACAACAGCAGATATAAGACATTCAAGCTTGCTTATAACCTGTTCGGACTTATATTCGGAATGATGATGATAAGAGAGCTTGTTCTTAAGATGACAGGTAATGAGCAGGCGGACACATTTATGATAGTACTGTTCGGGCTTGTTGCAGTGGTATTCTTATACATTGGAATGGTTGGAATGGATAAGAGCAATAAGAAGAAATTCCATAATATATATGGAAAGATGGTAGGAATTAAATTCTCATATGAGATAGATGCAGAGAATATTATTATTACAGATGAAGAAAACGACAGTGATACATTCAGTTGGAATGATATTGTGAAATGGAATCAGGATCCTGATAATATATATCTGTTTGTTGGGGATGATAACTGTCTGGTTGTAGGCAAGAAAGGGTTTACCCAGGGAAGTGCAGATGATCTGAGGCAGCTTGCTGATGCTGTAATCGGGATGAGAAATGAGACAGAAAACAGCCAGCAGTAAATTGACAAACACTATTAGTAGCAGATATAATATCTTCATCTGCGTTTAGCTATGCGGGAAATAATCAGGAGGAGGAAAGCCATGAACAATCAGGAAATGATGGAACTTTCAACAGTAGATAAGAGCGATTTTGAGGAACTTGTAAAAGAGTGTACAGCCTCAGGTATAATCGATCAGAATCTGTATACAGAGTATGATGTAAAGAGAGGTCTTCGTGACAGCAATGGTAACGGCGTACTTACAGGTCTCACAGAGATATCAGATGTATTAGGTAACCAGAGTGTTCACGGAAGAAAGATACCTGTAGACGGAGAATTATATTTTCAGGGATATAATGTTGAGGAGCTTATCAAGAGAAGCAGCCTTGACAGATTCAGATTTGAGGAAGCAACATATCTTCTGTTATTCGGAGTACTTCCAGACAAGGATCAGTTAGACAGATTCATAAGAATCTTAACAGATCTTCAGGAACTTTCAGGAGCATTCATCAGAGATGTTATTATGAAAGCTACAAGTACTAATCTTATGAATTCGCTTATGAAGAGTATCTTAAGTCTTTATTCATATGATGAGAAGCCGGATGATATATCAATTCCTAATGTATTAAGACAGAGTCTTCAGCTTATAGCTAAGATGCCTCTTCTTTCAGTATATGCTTATCAGTCATACAGACATTTTAAGCTTGATGGAACACTTATGATAAAGAATCCTAAGAAAGGTTATTCAACAGCCGAGAATATTCTCTATATGTTAAGAGATGACGGAGACTTTACAGAACTTGAAGCAAAGGTACTTGATATTTGTCTTGTTCTTCATGCAGAGCATGGTGGTGGTAATAACTCAACATTTACAACTCATGTTGTTACTTCATCAGGAACAGATACATATTCAGCAATTGCTTCATCAATCGCATCCCTTAAAGGACCTAAGCATGGTGGTGCTAACTTAAAGGTTCAGGAAATGTTTACAGATATTAAGGCACATTGCAGCGATTGGGACAATAAAGATGAGATATGTACATATCTTAACAAGATCCTTGACAAAGAAGCATTTGACCATGCCGGACTTATCTATGGTATGGGTCATGCGGTATATACTAACTCAGATCCTAGAGCAGTTATTCTTAAGAAATTTGCGAAACAGCTTTCAGAAGAGAAGGGAATGCAGAAAGAATTTGCATTATATGAACTTGTTGAAAGCGAGGCAGGACAGCTTATCATGAACAAGAGAAAGATGTTTAAGCCAGTCTGTGCCAATGTCGATTTCTATAGCGGATTTGTATACACAATGCTTGGTATTCCAGAAGAAATGTTTACACCTATGTTTGCAACTTCAAGAATTTCAGGCTGGTGCGCACACAGACTTGAGGAACTTGTTAATGCAGGCAAGATTATCCGTCCTGCATACAAATATGTTGGACATCACAGACCATATGTTGATATGGACGAGAGATAATTACGTTTAATGGAGTAGTAAAATTATGTCACAGTACAAGGTTAAGAAGCTGGACCACCCGATTCACTGTACAGTTGAAGTGCCTGGTTCAAAGAGTATTACTAACAGAGCGCTGCTTATGGCAGCTTTATCACAGGGTGAATGTACCCTTAAAGGAGTTTTGTTCAGTGACGATTCGAGACATTTTCTTTTAAGTCTTATCGCACTTGGATATATTATCGAAGTAAACGAAGTTGAACGATATGTTATCATTCATGGACATGGAAGAGATATTCCAAAGAAGAGAGCAACAATCAATGTAGGAAGTGCCGGAACAGCGGCAAGATTCCTTACAGCCATGCTTGCGTTATCAGATGGTGAGTACACAATTGAAGCTTCTGAACAGATGAAGAAAAGACCTATGCTTCCGCTTTTTGAAGCATTACAGAGTATGGGAGCAGAGATTGAGTTTCTTGAGAAAGACGGACATCTTCCAGTTAATGTAAAAGGTGCAGCGTATGGTGGGAAGAAACCACAGAATCATGTTTCAATAAGTATAAGTGAAAGCACACAGTTCTTAAGCGCACTTATGATGACATCTCCGATGCTTGAAGAAGGAATACATGTTCATATTACAAGTAATAAAACAGAAGGATCATATGTGCGTATAACAGCTAAGATGATGGAACAGTTTGGATGTGTGGTAGACCATAAAGGGGCAGAATATGTAGTTCCTGAGGGTTCGGGTTACTATCCACAGACATATTATATTGAACCGGATGTTTCAGCAGCCTGCTACTTTTATGCAGCAGCAGCTCTTACAGGCGGGACAGCTATTGTCAAAGGTGTACATTCAAATTCAATGCAGGGTGACCTTAAGTTCATAGATGTGCTTAAACAGATGGGTTGTGCTGTGACAGAGGAACGCGAGGGTATATGCGTCAGCGGACCTAAGGATGGAGAATATTGCGGTGTGGATGTTGATATGAATGATTTCTCAGACCAGTCAATGACACTTGCAGCTATTGCTCCATTTGCAAAAACAACAACGGTTATCAAGAATATTGAACATATACGATTACAGGAATCAGACAGAATTGAGGCTATGGTCAACGAGCTTAACAATCTTGGTGTTGATGTCAAAGAGGGAAGAGATCGTATAGAGATATCTCCAGCCAATGTTAAGCCAGGTGTAGTTGACACATATAATGACCATAGAATGGCAATGTCTTTCGCACTAATCGGCCTGCGTGTTGATGGAATAATAATTGATAATTATGAATGCTGTTGTAAGACATTTGAGAACTATTTTGAAGTACTTGAAAAGGCATGTGCACAATGAAAATACTTTTATACAGATGGAAGGTGTTCAATCAGGATGATGTAAAGTCTGCGATTGAATATTTCGGACATGAAGTACATGATTACACAGAAACAGTAATAGACAAGGATGATGAGACCGGCTTTAAGCTCCGTGACTATGCGGAGCTTAGGCAGGTCTTTTCTGCATACGACTGTGTTTTTTCACTTAATTATTTTCCACATGTATCGGATTTATGTGAAGAGCTTGGAAAAAAATATATTGCATGGACGGTAGATAGTCCGCTTATATCACTGTATCATCAATCTTTATTTAATAAATGTAACTATATATTTATATTTGACAGATTTTATTGTGAGGAACTAAAAAATCTTGGGGCAGAACATGTGTGGTATCTTCCGCTTGCTGTAAACTGTTCCCGTGTTGGTAAGATAACAGGTTCGCTTACTGCTGATGAACGGAACAAATGGCACAGTGAAGTATCATTTGTCGGAGGAATGTATCACAGGAATTCTTATGATGAAATAAAGGATAAGCTGCCGGAATATTTAAGAGGGTATTTTGATGCGGCAATGGCAGCACAGATGGAAATCTATGGTGACAGCATATTTGATAAAGTGCTTACGGTTGATATACTTGAAAAGTTATGTGAGCTTATAGATTTTAAGCAGGATGAAAGAGCATTTTCAGATATTGCACTTGTGTTTTCATCAACATTTTTAGGTTTCAAACTTGCTAATATAGAGAGGGTGCAGATACTTAACAAGCTTGCAAAACATTTTCCAACAGACCTCTATACGGATGATCCGGATAAGGAGCTTATAGGAGTTAATCTTAAGGGTGCAGTTAATTATATGACAGATATGCCTAAGGTGTTTAATTGCAGCAGGATTAATATTAATCCTGTAATGCGCAATATCCGTACTGGAATTCCGCTTCGGGCGTGGGATATTGTCGGTGCAGGCGGATTTCTTATGACCAGTTTTCAGCTTGAATATATGGATTTTTTCGAGAATGGAAAAGATTATGTGTATTACGAAAGCCATGATGACCTGTTAAGAAAGACAGAATATTATCTTAATCATGAGGATGAGCGTGCGCAGATTGCAAGAAACGGACATGAAAAAGCAGTGAAGTTTCATTCATATGAAAAGAGAATGGAGTTCATACTTGATAAATGTGGTATGTTAAAGCACTAAAGTTCAATTTTAGCAGTTTACTATATTGAAATGTGCATATATGACCATTGTTGAAAATAAATATATATGGTATTATAAAAAAAGGTTGAGACAACAACCATACAATATTATAACTTTTACTTTCAGGAGGGAAAAGAAATGAGTTTTTGCAAGTATTGCGGAAGACAGTTACAGGACGGAGAAGTCTGTACATGTCAGCAGGCACAACAGTCAGCCGGAGCAGCACAGCCTCAGCAGGAATTTAACCAGCAGGCAGCGCAGCAGACATTCCAGCAGGGAGCAGGTCAGCAGACATATCAGCAGGCACAGCAGGGATTTAATCAGCAGCAGGCTTCACAGCAGATGGAAGCAGTGAAGAAAGCAGGAGCTAATGCAGCCCTTGATTATGTTAATGTATTGAAGGGATTGTTTACATCACCGGTAGAAACGGTATCAGCATTTGTTGCTAAAGCTAATGTTATTATGATTGCAATACTTATTGGTGGTCAGGCAATTATTAACATGCTTACAAGATTATTTGATATGTTAATTGCTAACAGTAAGGCAAAGGTTACAACAGGAAGTAAAGAGCTTGACAGCTTACTTTCATCTTACTACAGCTCATATACTAATACCAAGCCATATCCAGCAGGCTCAATATTCAAGAACATGCTTCTTGAGATTCTTCTGGTAGCAGTAGCGGCAGCTGTAATTGCACTTGTAGTTATGCTTCTTGCAAAGGCATTTAACAAGGCTAATGTTACATATATGCAGGGCCTTGCAGTATATGCCATTACAGCAGTACTTGGTATACCAGCAGAGTTACTCAGCTGGGTAACAGGTCTTACATCAGTAGGATTCATTGACAGAATATCTTCATGCGTAACAGTATTTTCTAATGTAGCAGGATATGCATTTGTATACATAGCAATCCGTGCATTATGCAAGGATGAGAAGAAGATACCTCTAATAATGGCAATCTCATATGTTGCAGTTAATTTCCTTACATGGGTATTAAGACTTATGTTCTAATTAACAATTTGATAATTGATTATAATTAATGATTCCCGGCAGACCGGAAGTGTGAATACACAATGGTCTGCCGGGAATTTTTTATTATTTTTCAACTTTTTACAAATGTATTTCGTATATAAGTGTAAGAGAACTTATATCAAGGAGGTACTTATGGGGAGAAGAAAATGTTTAATTATTCCGGTCCTTATGGCAGGAATATTATTAATGGGAGGCTGCAGCAGACAGAGCATTGAAGATGTGAAGCGTTTTCAGGAGACAAGCAAAGCCGTAGAGAATCAGACCAATCAGACAGGAATTATTCAGGAGAACGAATCACGTGAGAACAAAGTTGATAATGTGTTTGCGGGAATGGTTTCAAGTAGTCCTAAATATGCTGAAAGATATTCAGATGTTGATATGGAGATTTATACAGGGAAACTGGTTACCAAATTTACATACAGTATAGGTGAAACAGCCATTGCTGAAAATGTTGATGAGTTATCCAAGCTGATGAGCGAGGAGGACATAGCTGAATATATAAAATATGATACTGAAACACCAGAAAAATTCAGTGCATATGACAAGATGATTAATGAAGATGGAACATTTGCAAATGATAGAAAAGGTATCAAGCAGGTTGCCCTGCTGATGAAGTTAAAGATTACTAATAATGGTGATGAAGATTTTCAGTTTCTGTCGAACGGATTCCGTTTGTATTGCTTCAGATATAACGAACAGGACGATGCAACATATTATTCAACCATAGAAAGCAGACAATCATATCTTAATATTCATGATGACCATGAAATATTCAGACATCATCTTACAATTAAGCCGGGAGAAACTAAAGAGGTTGTTGCAATGGAGGTCATTCCTTATGAATTTGTTACTTCTTACACAAGAACAACTGCTAATGTTGGAGGTCAATATATAGATACATATAAGGATATAACAACAGATGGTCTTACTATAGATTCGTTGTATACATGCTACAGTACAACTGATAAAGCATTTCCTGTTGGTTCTCCGATAGTAAAGCTTGATATAGACAAGTAGCCGGGAGGAAAACAGTATGAAGGTGATGATTAAGACAGAGCTCGAAAGGGCATTTAAAAGCTGGAGTCTGTGGCTGGCTCTTATAATTGGGATGGGGTTAAGCATAGCACAGATTATAACCAGGATTATACCGGCAGCCATGAATCCGCTGATGGGATATATGCCTGATAATGCCACACTTATGCCGATAAGTGCATTTCAGGTGTGGATAGGTAATGGAGTATCATTTGAATACAGTCTGTTTATAAGGCTGATTCCGATACTGGCGGCTATGCCGTATGCAGTTACATATCTGTCAGATATTAAAAGTGGAATTATTAAGAATTATGTAACGAGAACAGCTAAGTTTAATTATCTTGCTGCCAAATATATTGCAGTGTTTGTGACGGGAGGTGTGGTAGTGGTTATGCCATTGCTTATTAATTACCTGACTGCGATAACTATTCTTCCATCACTTGTGTGGCCGGTTGGTGTATTTGCAAGTTCTCCAAAAAGTATATGGTCAGCAATATTTTATACACATCCACACATTTATATGATTATGTATATGATTCTGCTTTTTGTGTGCGGAGGTCTTATGGCAACAATAGCACTTATTGTATCTAATATAGTTAATAACAGATTTGTGGCTATGCTTGCACCATATATTATTACTGAATTTGCAAATGCGATACTGCGCATGTCTGATAAGGAATGGCTGAGAGGTATTGCACCGACAAAGCTTTTTAATATGGCACAGACCAATACAGGAGCATCGTTCATAGTGTATATAGCAGTATTACTGATACTTGGAGTTGTTGTGTATTTTATAGGAGGGCTTAAGCATGAAACATACTAAAGGCAGATTCAGCATAAGAAAGCACCCGTTTATAATTACATTTATAATAATGGCAGTAATTGCTGTAGTAGTTGCAGTTGGATATATAGATGTGAATCACAGATTTCCAGAGCCGGAAGAAGAAATTGTAGAGAAGGATGAATGGGTACAGTATTCTGATGGGATAAAGATTACGGTTACAGGAATTGATTACTGCACTGAACGGGAAGTTAATGAAAAATACAGCGCCAGTGTTAAGGAACTGGGCAGGTTTAATTATATAGTTTTAAAGGTTAAAGTTCAGAATGAGTCACAGGATAAGTTTAATATGTTCAGTATTGTGACAGACTCTAATCTTGTTATATACCCGGATGGATATGAAAATCAGGGAATGGTATGTGAAGATAATGTATCTGTTGATAAAGGCGAGGTCAAAGACTTTACACTGGCATATGTCATTAGTAAAAATTATCTGAGTGAAAAGAAGCTGGATAAGCTCTTTCATGAAGATATATATCTGTGTTTTAAGGCTTATCCGGTAAGACAGGCAATTGTAATCAGGGGTATAGATGGATGAAGAAATTAAAATTATTATTTAATGTAAGTGAGGCTGCACTTACGGCGGCTGTGTTTGTATTAGTAACAGCACTTGTACCGATGGATATAATTCTAAAACTTGTGAGTCAGTCTGTTATTAATGGAAATCCGTGCCTGTATGATGCACTTATCAGTGTGAACATAAGTACAATATGGAGATATGTTGTTCCATTTGTATTGTTTTATGTTCTTTATATTCAGAAATATGATCTGAACAGTGCAATAGTTATAAGAAGAAAGAATGTAAGAAATGTGTGGATTAATTCACAGATTAATATGGTTGTGGCAGCAGGATTTTTCTCTGTGTATATTACGGTAGTAACTTTAACAGCCGGGTATCTGATGACAGGAAAAGTATATAACTGGGATGAAAAATTCAGCAAAGCATTCATGGTAACAGGAGATATAGTACAGAACCGCCCATCACTGTGGCTTTTTATAATCGCATTTGTTATAGAAGCATTTGCAATACTGTATGTATCAGGCACACTTATGATGATTATGTGGTGGCTTACTAATAACCAGTGGGCAGGTTTCCTTGCTGCCTTGGCTGTGAGCAGCTTTGAGAACATGGCGTATATGGGATTTTTTACATATTATTACAAGTTAAGAGGCAATATCTACATGAACGGTGTGCAGATATGGCGGAATATATTGTATCCGCTGATACTGTGTCTGGCTGTGTCACTGGTAACAACTGTGATTATCAGAAGAAAGGACTTTTTCAGATGAAAAATGTGATGTTTCAGATAAAATATGATTTCATTAATGGAATAGTGCATCAGTGGAAGAAATTTCTTCTGATTGCAGTGGTATATGCTGTTCTTATAACAGACTTTCTTGTGCGCTGTAAGACAAAACATTTTATGGGACAGTACACATCATCGGATATCATATTATATATATTTCGCGGGATGCGCTGGATTGTGGATGTACAGACGGATATTAATATTCCGACAGCATACATACTTCCGAATATTCTTATTGGTTTTGCAATAGGTAATTATCCATTCAAGGACATTAACGGTTATGGTGGAATGGTTCTTATGAGAGCCGGTAAGAAGCTGGTATGGTGGATTTCCAAATGTATATGGGCAGTGCTTACTGCATGTATCTGTTATGGAATCTTAATACTTGAGATAGCCGGTGTTTCGCTGGCAGGTGGAAGACTGAGTCTGCAGGTCAATAGACAAGTGTGTATCAGTATAGACGGTTACGACAAAACACTGATAAAGAATAACCCGAATCTTACAAGACTTGCAGTGTATATGATTATTGTGGGGCTTCTCACAACAATTGCAATATGCCTTGTACAGATATGCGTTTCACAGATTATGGGACCGATTATCGGGTACATTGCTGTCGTAGTTATACTGATTATGGGAGTATTTTTTAGGTCATTCCTGTTTATAGGTAATGGCTTCATGGCGTTAAGAAATATTATGTATACACCGGAAGGCGGAAGTCTTACACTGACGGTTATTGCAGATATTGTGCTGATAGTCGTTTCTGTAATTGCAGGATATGCATCGTTTAGGAGAATGGATATATTAAAGAAGAGTGATTGGAGGGTGTAATTATGGTAATAAAGCTTACAAATGTTTCAAAGGTTATAAAGAAGGCAAAGGTTCTTGATAATGTTAACCTGGAACTTACAAGCGGTAAAGTGTATGGCTTAAAGGGAAAGAATGGCTCAGGAAAGACAATGCTTATGAGAGTTATATGCGGTCTTATATCAGCAACAGAGGGAACTGTTGAGATAGATGGCAAGATTCTTGGAAAGGATATGACATTTCCGGACAGTGTCGGAGTGTTAATAGAGAATCCCGCATTTATCGGTAATTATACGGGCTTTAAGAATCTTAAGGTGCTTGCTTCAATCCAGAACAGAGTTGATGATGAACATATAAGAGAGGTAATACATCAGGTAGGTCTTGACCCTGATGATAAGAGAACTTACAGGAAGTATTCTCTTGGTATGAAGCAGAAGCTTGGAATTGCTGCAGCATACATGGAGAATCCTGACCTTATCATACTTGATGAGCCTATCAACGCACTTGATGAAGCAGGAGCAAAGCAGGTTCATGAGATACTTGAGGAACAGAAGAAGAGAGGCGCACTTATCATAATTGCATGCCACGATAAGGAAGAACTTGAGATGCTCTCTGACGAGATAATTGAGATTAGTGAAGGAAGAATCATAGAAAAGTAAAGGAAAAGGGCAGTCATACAGGTGAGTGTGACCGCCCTTTGATATCTAAATGCTTAATTTACCGCTGAACACACCATCGTATTCAGTAAAATAACTCTCTTCAAACTTTCTCATCATAACTGTAACATAATCATCAATATAGCTTAATGAGATATACATATTGCCTACGGCACTGTCAATAATCTGGACTTTGATAAGAAGATTATTGTCTGCTCTGAAAGCTGCGCTTGCACCACATTTGAAATTATAATCAGGGAAGTTCTGGAAAACATTCTTTCCGAGTCCGAAATGCAGCTCGTGATTTCCTGTTGCATTAGTATAGAAAAATGTTCCTTCATCTCCGTTAAATGTAAGCTTTATGTCTGTTACACCACATGGATTATCGTCAAATTCATAGCTCTGTCCGTTGATTTTGCTTACAAGGTTTGAACTATATTCGCCCGGTTCAACAAGAAGCTGGCGTGAGTTCTCGAACTTCTGGAATTCTTCATAATCACTATTAGCACCATTATAAGTACATGCATCAATATGGCTGTATACTTCCTCGTAAAATGCATCATATATCAGCTGTACTCCACCCTGACGACCCTGTGCATCAGCAGTGGTAACAAGAATAACATCTTTATCCGGGTAATATACGGCAAGCTGTCCACCCATGCCAAAAAATGCATAACCATTGTGAGTTGTCATCCATATCTGGTAGCCATAGCCCTGCATTTCTTCCCATGAACCTGATTTTCCATAAGGGTCACTCTGCTTAACAGTTGCCTCCTTAAGATATCCGGAAGGCAGCAACTGCTTTCCATCAAGTTTACCATTCTGAGATACAACATACATAACCTTAAGGATATCCCGTGGTGTTGCACACATTCCTGAACCGCCCATGCTTACTTTTCCATCAGGAGATTTTAATATAAATGCTTCTTTAGAAAAACTCAATTCGTCTAAGAATTTCGTCCTCAGATAATCAAGCAGTTCCATACCTGTGAGCTTTTCAACAAGTGCACCCAATGTATGTGTTGAAGCTGTATCATAAGAGAAATTAGTTCCAGGAACATGGTCGGGTGTAACAGTGAAGAAAGAACCTACCCAGTCAGGGGAACCTCCGATTTTGTATGCATTCACATCATGGCATGTTCTCATTGTGAGCATCTGCCTTATTGTGAGCATCTGCATATACGGGTGCACGCCTGTTTCTGGCTGCTTTTCAGGGAAATAATCTGCAATATGGTCATCAAGTGATATTCTGCCTTCATCAGCAAGCAGCCCTATGGCAAGTGAAACGAAAGATTTGGTGACAGAAAACATTCTGTGAAGAGTGTCTTTCGTGTATGGTGCATAGTAGCTTTCCATACATATTTTACCATGTCGCATAACAATTATGCTGTGCATCGGAAGGTTGTTATATTCAAGCTTTCTGGCAAAGCTGATAAGTCCTGTGGAAGATATTCCTACATCCTCTGGTATTACCTTTTCAAAGTCTAACATTGTTGTCCTCCTGGATATTTGTAATGATTAAATACAATAATCATTCCTATTATAATCCTTTTGGGTATATACTGTAAATCAAAAAATATGAATCTTTAAATTAAGTCCAATATAGTATATACTTAATGTAAATATGCCAGAGGGCATGAAGGAGAAGGAAATGATAGATTTATTACTTAAGAGGTTTGTAAAAGATTATGATAAGACGAAGAACCCCGAAGTCCGTACAAGATACGGTGTGTTTGCCGGGATTGTGGGAATAATCTGTAATCTTATACTGTTTTTAGCAAAGATACTTGCAGGAGTGCTTACGGCATCGGTTTCAATAATGGCGGATGCGGTCAATAATTTATCGGATGCAGGATCTTCAATTGTTACACTTATAGGCTTTAAGCTTGCTGGAAAGCCGGCTGATTATGAACATCCGTATGGTCATGGAAGAATCGAATATATATCGGGTTTCATAGTATCAGGAGCAATTATAATTATGGGCTTTGAACTGCTGACAACATCATTCAGAAAAATACTTCATCCTACGCCGCTTGAGGTATCCGTACCATCTCTTATTATACTTGTGTTATCAATCCTTATGAAAATGTGGATGGCAAAATTCAACAAATATCTTGGCAATAAAGTAGATTCTGCAGCAATGAAGGCAACGGCTACAGACAGCCTGTCAGACTGCGTTGCAACATCAGTAGTCCTTATAGGAGTGCTTCTTACCCTGTTTTCTGATATTAATATAGATGGAATAGCAGGAGTTGTTGTTGCTGTATTTGTAATATTAGCTGGTTTTGGTGCGGCAAAAGATACATTGCAGCCACTTCTTGGGCAGCCACCAACGAAAGAATTTGTACAGGAACTTGAGAATATTGTTCTTCAGGATAAGCATATAATAGGAGTTCACGACCTGATTGTGCATAATTACGGTCCGGGCAGAGTATATGCATCGCTTCACGCAGAGGTTCCGGCTAATATGGACATGATGGAAGCGCATGATTATATAGATATGGCTGAAAGAAGAGTTGAAAAGCGCATGAAATGCTTTATAAGCATACATATGGATCCGGTAGTTACAGATGATGAGGTGATAAATCATTTGCGAAAGATGACTATTGCGGTTGTAAAGTCAGTAGGTGAGGAACTGGATATACATGATTTCAGGACTGTTAAAGGTCCATATATAACTAATCTTATATTTGATGTGCTTGTTCCTTATAATTATCATCTTTCAGATGATGAGATAAAGAAACAGATTCAGAAAAAAATCACGGAGAAGCAGAGTGAATGCCGCGCCGTGATTAATATTGATAAAAGTTATACAGGCTGATTAAATCCAGCCGCCATCAAGAGTTATTATCTGACCGGTAAGATAGCTGTTCATGCCGGAAAGAGATTTAACAAGCTCAGCGACTTCCTGCGGGTCTCCAAACCGGCCTGCAGGAATCTCTTCGGCAAGGGAAGCCTTGTCATCATCTGAGAGATGACCGTTCATATCTGTGTCAATAGCTCCGCAGGCAACAGCGTTGACCTGAATACCACTTGGAGCAAGCTCCTTTGCAAGTGCCCTTGTAAATGAATTGACTGCCCCCTTGGTTGCTGAATATGCAACCTCACAGCTTGCACCGTACAATCCCCACACAGAAGATATATTAATAATCTTGCCACAGTGTCTTTTCATCATATCTTTAACGGCAAAATGGCAGCAGTTAAAGACAGAATCTATATTAGTGTTACATATTCTGTGCCACTCATCTTCACTCATATCCTGAAAAAGCCCGACAACGGATATTCCGGCATTGTTGATAAGCACATCAACCTGCCCGAAACGCTGAAGGCACATGTCAAACATTTTCTGTACATCACTGTAATTTCCCATATCACCTGCAAATGTTTCACATTCACTTCCTTTTTCCTCAATAATGGATTTTACTTCATTTAGTTTATCCACATTATTCACACAGTTAATAACAATATTAGTATCTTTTCCAGCGAGTTCTATTGCAATGGCTCTTCCGATTCCTCGGGAAGCTCCTGTTATAACTATAGTTTTTTTCATGATAATATGCCTCTCTTAAAACGATTTGATTTTAATAATATCGTTATTATAATACAGGAAAACACTGGATATTTCCATATAAAAATTAAAAACATATATTGACAAAAACTGCCTTGTGCATACTTACCAAAAAGAAATTCAGATTGTATTTATTTCAATAATTGCTTGACAGGATTTGAAAATGCCTTAAAAAGTTTTCCACATTTTTAAAGACTGATTTTATCTAAAATAAGACTTATCAACCAAGTTATCCACATTATCCACAATTATCCACAATATTTTGTTATTAATTTAGTATACCTGGAACAGAATAAATGTTTTGTTAATATTTGCAAAAAATCAGAAAACTTACTTATGACACTTGACATATTTGCATAAAATAATTAAAGGACATACTTGTTAATTTACAAATATATGATATAATACTTACATAAAATAAGTATACAGAAATGTATCTTAGGTCGTGTTAGCTGCATGTGTATATATTCTTTCGACACATGTGGTGATTTAAGAAGGAAGAATGTCTGATAGATTTTATAAAGAGAAGGTTGGAAAGGAATTACGATCAGATTCTTACCTCTGCCCACGATTATAAAACACGTAAAGGAGTTGGACATCATGAGATTTATAATTACAGGAAGAAATATTGATATAACAGAGGGATTAAAGTCAGCAGTAGAGGAGAAGCTTGGAAAGCTTGACAGATTCTTTGCGCCAGAGACAGAAGTTAATGTAACTTTGAGTGTGGAAAAAGAAAGACAGAAGATTGAGGTAACTATTCCGGTTAAGGGTAACATCATAAGAAGCGAGCAGGTAAGCAGCGATATGTATGTTTCAATTGATCTTGTCGAAGAGGTTATCGAGCGTCAGTTAAAGAAGTATAAGAATAAGATTGTTGACAAGCAGCAGAATGCAGCAGCATTTGCACAGGAATTCGTAGAGAAAGATTATGATGATGATGAGGTTAAGATTATCAGAACCAAGAGATTCGGAATCAAACCAATGGATCCTGAAGAAGCATGTGTTCAGATGGAGCTTCTTGGACATAATTTCTATGTGTTCTTTAATTCAGAGACAGAAGAAGTTAATGTTGTTTATAAGAGAAAAGGCAACACATATGGTCTGATTGAACCAGAACTTGATTAGTATGCTTTTTCACGTCATATAGGTTTATCCTCTTTTTCAGAATACCGTCTGCCGGTTAGTGCCGGTAGGCGGTATTTCTCTGTATGTATAAGAAATCTATTTATAAAATTTTAATGGTTTAACTTTACTTGATAGAATATCTAAATAGTGGTACAATTACAACACAAATAGGCTTTTATAAGGAGATATATAAAGTAATGGGATTAGCTCAGAAATTATTTGGAACGCACAGCGAACATGAATTGAAAAGAATATATCCAATTGCAGATAAGATTGAGAGTTACAGAGAATCTTATGGCAGGTTAAGCGATGAAGAACTTAAAGGAAAGACTAAGGAGTTTAAGGATAGATTAGCTAAAGGGGAGACTCTTGATGACATTCTTCCGGAAGCATTTGCAACAGTAAGGGAAGCGGGCAGGAGAGTTCTTGGTATGGAACATTATCGTGTTCAGCTTATCGGAGGAATTATTCTTCATCAGGGAAGAATTGCTGAGATGAAGACTGGTGAAGGTAAGACACTTGTGTGTACACTTCCAGCATATCTTAATGCACTTACTGAAGAGGGCGTAATCGTAGTTACTGTTAATGATTACCTTGCTAAGCGAGATGCTGAGCAGATGGGTATGATACATGAATTTCTGGGTCTTAAGGTTGGCGTTGTATTACACGACTCAACAAGAGAAGAGAGACAGGCTGCATATGGAAGTGATATTACATATGTAACTAACAACGAACTTGGTTTCGATTATCTTCGTGATAATATGGCTATATATAAGAGTGAACTTGTATTAAGAAATCTTAAGTACTGTATTATAGATGAGGTCGATTCTGTTCTTATTGATGAGGCGCGTACACCTCTTATTATTTCAGGACAGAGCGGAAAATCCACTAAATTATATGAACTCTGCGATATACTTGCAAGACAGTTACAGCGAGGCGAATATAAGGGTGAGAGAACTAAGATGCAGGCAATCATGAACGAGGAGGTTGAAGAAGATGGAGACTTCATCGTTAATGAGAAGGACAAGGTAGTTAACCTTACTGAACAGGGTATTCACAAGGTTGAACAGTTCTTTCATATAGATAATTATGCGGATCCTGAGAATCTTGAAATCCAGCATAATGTTACACTTGCACTTAGAGCTCACAATCTTATGTTCAGGGATAAGGATTATGTTGTTAAAGATGATGAGGTGCTTATTGTCGATGAATTTACAGGCCGTATTATGCCAGGCCGTCGTTATTCAGATGGTCTTCATCAGGCGATAGAAGCAAAAGAGCATGTTAAGGTTAAGAGAGAGAGTAAGACTCTTGCAACTATTACATTCCAGAACTTCTTTAATAAGTTTGAGAAGAAGGCTGGTATGACAGGTACAGCTCTTACAGAAGAGAAGGAATTCCGTGAAATCTATAACATGGACGTTGTTGAAGTGCCAACTAACAAGCCTGTTATAAGAGTTGATTATAATGACGCTGTATTTAAGACTAAGAAAGGCAAATTTAATGCTGTTGTACAGTCTGTTATTGAATCTCATGAAAAAGGACAGCCTGTTCTTGTCGGTACAATAACAATTGAGACGTCTGAGCTTCTTAGTGAGATGTTAAGAAAGAAGGGCATACCTCATAATGTACTTAATGCGAAGTATCATGAGTTAGAGGCACAGATAGTATCAGAGGCAGGACGTCATGGTGCAGTTACTATTGCGACTAACATGGCTGGTCGAGGAACTGATATTAAGCTTGATGATGAGGCTGTTGCTGCAGGTGGTCTTAAGATTATTGGTACAGAAAGACATGAAAGCCGTCGTATTGATAACCAGTTACGTGGACGTTCTGGACGACAGGGAGATCCTGGTGAATCAAGATTCTACATTTCTCTTGAAGATGATCTTATGAGGCTGTTTGCACAGGAAAGACTTATGAATATATTCAACAGTCTTGGGGTATCTGAGGATGAGCAGATTGAGCATAAGATGTTAAGCAAGGCTATAGAGACAGCTCAGAAGAAGATTGAGACTAATAACTTTGGTATCAGAAGCCATCTTCTTGAATATGATCAGGTTATGAATGAGCAGAGAGAGATTATGTACGCAGAACGTAGAAGAGTTCTTGATGGGGAAAGCATGCGTAATTCTATCATGAAGATGATAACTGATTATGTAGAGAATGTAGTTAACCGCTGTGTAAGTGAAGATAAAGATGCTAACGAATGGGATTATGATGAGATTAATGAGCTTCTTCTTCCAACTATTCCTATTGAGAGAGTGGAATACAGAGAGAATATTAAGAATAAGAATGAACTAATACATGATCTTAAGGAAAAGGCTGTTAAACTCTATGAGGATAAAGAGGCACTCTTCCCAGAGGCTGAGCAGATAAGAGAAATCGAGCGAGTAATCCTTCTCAAGGTAATTGACAGAAAGTGGATGGATCATATCGATGATATGGATCAGTTAAAGCAGGGTATCGGTCTTCAGGCACTTGGACAGAGAGATCCTGTTGTCCAGTATAAGATGATGGGTTATGACATGTTTGATGAGATGACTGCAGGAATTACAGAGGATACCGTAAGACTTCTTATGCATATTCAGGTTGAGCAGAAGGTTGAAAGAGAACAGGTTGCCAAGGTAACAGGTACTAATAAGGACGAAGGACCATCTGTTAAGGGACCAGCGAGAAGAACAGAGAAGAAGATATATCCTAATGATCCATGCCCATGCGGAAGTGGCAAGAAATATAAGAATTGCTGCGGAAGACAGGCATAAGTTTATAAGAGACATCAGGGCGCGGAATGCTTGAAATATCAGCGTCCGCGCCTATTATTTTGGAGGACATATGGTAGAGTTAGACCAGTTTAGATACAGAATTTCAGGATACGATAAGCCTATGGCTCAGATTAAGAATTCTCTGGATCTTGACAATAAGCAGAAAAGGATTGAAGAATTAGAGGCTGATATGGAATCTCCGGGATTCTGGGATAATCCGGATAAATCACAGAATGCAATGAAAGAGCTTAAAGGCTTAAAGGATGCATTTGAAAGATACAATGAGCTAGAAACAGGACTTGATGATGTTAAGACACTTATTGAGATGGCAGAAGAATCTAATGATCAGTCGCTTATTCCAGAGATAGAAGAAGAGATAACGGGTCTTGAAGACAAGATGGAAAGTTTAAGGATTGAGACATTGCTTTCTGGAGAACATGATGCATGCGATGCCATTCTTACACTTCATGCGGGAGCAGGCGGAACAGAAAGCTGTGACTGGTGCCAGATGCTTTTCAGAATGTATACAAGATGGGCGGAAAGTCACGGATATACTACAGAGACACTTGATTATCTTGAAGGTGAAGAAGCAGGAATTAAGTCGGTTACTATAGAGATAAGAGGAGAGAATGCATATGGACATCTGAAATCTGAACATGGTGTTCACAGACTTGTAAGAATATCTCCATTCAATGCGGCAGGTAAGAGACAGACTTCTTTCGTATCATGTGACGTAATGCCTGATATTAATCAGGATATAGATATTGAGATTAATGATGATGATTTAAGAATTGATACATATCGTTCAAGTGGTGCAGGTGGACAGCACATTAATAAAACGTCATCAGCAATCAGAATTACACATCTTCCAACAGGAATTGTTGTACAGTGTCAGAATGAAAGATCTCAGCACCAGAATAAAGATAAAGCTATGCAGATGTTAAAGGCTAAGCTCTATCTTTTAAAGGAGGCTGAGAATGCAGAGAATCTATCTGGAATCAGAGGAGATGTCAAGGATATTAATTTCGGAAGCCAGATAAGAAGTTACGTTCTTCAGCCATATACAATGGTTAAGGATAACAGAACTAATAAGGAAGTTGCTAATGCGGGCAGCGTACTTGATGGCAATATCGATCCGTTTATCAACGCGTATCTTACATGGATAAGCACAGGAAAGACTGAAGAATAATGAAAGGTGGTATATCAGTATGGCAGATTACATAAAACCAGTAATTTTCAGATTAGGGAATCAGCAGTTTGGAGTGGATATTAATCTTGTTCAGTCTATAGAAAGAGAGATTAATATTGTAAGAGTTCCCAATGCAATGAAATATATAAGTGGAATTGTTAATCTGAGAGGGGAGGTTATTCCTGCATTCAGTTTAAGAAAAAAGTTTGGCACAGATGACAATGTTGGTGTGATTGGAGAAGACAGTACAGTAATTGTAAATATACCTGGTGTTGTCAAGCTTGCTCTTGAGGTTGATGAGGTGCTTGAAATAGGTGATATTGATGCCCAGAGCATTGTACAGATGCCGGCGCTTGCGAAGACTGTTGATACAGAATATCTTGACAGGGTTGCCAATGTTAATGGACAGCTTGTTATTCTTCTTGATGTTGAAAAATTACTTACGCAGTCAGAAGCAGAGAATGTTAAGAAATTCACAGAAGATATGAATGATAATGACGGAGGTGCTGCTAATGTCTGATACTAAGTTTGAGAGAAATGCAGGCATACTTATGCCTGTAAGTTCATTACCATCACCATATGGTATAGGAACATTTGGCAAGGATGCATATGATTTTGTTACATTTGTTAAAGAATGTAATCATAAGTACTGGCAGGTACTTCCGTTAGGACCAACTACTTATGGTGACAGCCCATATCAGTCATATTCTGCATTTGCAGGTAATCCGTACTTTGTTGATCTTGATATGCTTATTGAGGCTGGATTCTTGTTAAAGTCAGAGGTTATTTCAAGAGACTGGGGTGATGGAATTGTGCCTGTAAATGTTTCTGAAGATGACGCTGTTAATGGAAGATTCGGAACCTACAGAGATGGAAATATTGGTGACGAAAGATATGTCAGTTATGAAAAGATATATAATAACAGATTTGACATATTAAGAATTGCTTATAACAGATTTAAGGCTGCATGTGCAGAAAGCAAGAAGACGCTTGCAAAGGGGCTTCCTATTTATAAGCAGTTTGATAATTTTGTTAAAGATAATGCAGACTGGCTTGAGGATTATGCTCTGTTTATGGCATTGAAGTCACATTTTAACAATGTCTCATGGGGTGAATGGGAAACTGACATAAAGTTCAGAAAGCCTGAGGCAATGAGCCGATATGAAGAGCAGCTTTCTGATGATATAGGATACTGGAAATTCATACAGTTTGAATTCTACTTACAGTGGAATGCGCTTAAACAATATGCTAATAGTAATGGTATAGAGATTATAGGTGATATACCTATTTATATGGGATATGACAGCGTAGATGTATGGGCTAATCAGGGAGAATTCCAGCTGGATGAGAATCTAACACCAATAAAGGTTGCAGGTGTACCACCTGATGCATTCTCTGATGCGGGACAGAAATGGGGAAATCCTCTTTATGATTATGATAAAATGGAAGCAAATGGATTCAGCTGGTGGAGAAAGAGAATGGCAGCTTCAGCAAAACTATATGATGTCATAAGAATTGATCATTTTATAGGAATTGTGAAGTACTATACAATTCCAGCAGACATGCCTGATGCAAGACAGGGTGAGTACAGACAGGGACCAGGACAGAAGCTGCTTGATGCTATTAATGAATCTATCGGTGATAAGAAGATTATTGCTGAGGACTTAGGTGTTGAAGTTCCTGAAGTAGCAAAGATTCTTAAAGAAAATGGATATCCGGGAATGAAGGTTCTTGAATTTGCATTTGGTGGAGACAGAAAGAATCCGCATCTGCCATATAATTATACACAGAATCTTGTATGCTATGGTGGAACTCATGATAACGAAACGCTGCTTGGTTTCTTTGAGGACAGAGGCGACTGGGAGTTAGGATATGCTTATGACTATCTTGATACAAGAGATAAGGGAAGAATGGTTGATCAGGTGTTCAGGGCTGCGTATTCAAGTGTTGCTGTTCTTACAGTATTTGCAGTTCAGGACATTCTCAAACTTGGAAATTGGGCAAGAATGAATCTGCCATCAAGCATGGGTAATAACTGGAAATGGCGAATGCAGAAAGGACAGTTAGGCCAGCACGAACTGGAATGCATGAGATATCTTGCAAGCGTATTTGATAGAGAAAGAAAGTAATATTAGATGGGGCAGGGAATTATCAATATATTTTCTGCCCCTTTTTTGAAGAAAAAACAAAAAACAGTACGATAGTACTATTTACATATTCCTGATTAGTGGTATTATATTCATATAAAGAGACAAGTTAATATATTGGCAAAGTAGTCGAAAGGCTATGACGCAAAGCCAAGGGTCTTAACTGATTTTATCAGAATGACAGCCGGTTGCATTACAATCAACGCAAATGATTCGTATTATTCAGGCATCCGGTAATCGGATGTTTTTTTATTATATGGTTCAACGGGGGAACTGATTATGAAAAAGAATAATTCTAAAAAGTGGATCAAAACAATAACAATAACAACAGCGGTACTTGTATTTGCAACTGGTGCGGTATTTGCATTAAAGTCAGCAGGTACAGCTAATACAGATAAAGATAGTGCTGATACAGTAGTTGCGGCAGCTAATGAAGCAACAGATTTAGTGGTTAAAGAAACAGTTTCAGAGAAAGAAACAGAAGTTATTACAGAGACAGCCGCTACAGAGGCAACAACAGAAGAAGCCACTGAGGCAGTAACAGAACAGAGCAGTACAATTGCAGAGATTCAGCCACAGACAGAGGCTGCAACAGAATCAGTTCAGGAGCCAGAAGTTACAGAGTTACCTGTTGTACAGACTCCATCAGATGCAAGAGTTGCACAGGTTATAGCAGGAATTAATGCTGAGCGTGAGGCAGCTGGTGTGGCAGCGGTTACATATGATGTTACACTTACAGATATGGCACAGGTAAGAGCATCAGAGAATGCAGCTAATGATTACTTTGTTATAGAGAATGGTAAGCATAAAAGACCAGATGGAAGAAAAGCTTCTTCAATATGTGAAGATTATGGACAGAGTGGAAGCTTCGGCGAGGTTATGGGAAGATATCAGGAAACTCCTGATGAGATAGTAACTGGCTGGCATAATTCAGCAACACATTATGCATGCATGACAAGCAGTAAGTATAACAGAGTTGGTGTGGGTATTGCAGCAGATTCAGAAGGATATCTTTACTGGGTAGCAATCTTTATGGATTAATTTTAAATAGACAATAGATTACATAATATAGATACAACTTAATATGGTAAGAACAATGTATTTGCGGCGTTGTTTTTATAAAGCTTCATTAGAAGCGGAAACCCTCACATTCCTCTCCCGTTGTGTGAGGGTTTCTTTTTGCGCTGAAATTAAAGAAAAGACAGGCTCCCCTTATTTATTATATATCTGGAAAATGGGATGAACCTCGGCAATGCTGCAACATGGTTATAGTATCTGTGTTACTTATGAAAAGCAGAAATGCCAGAAGATAGATGCAAAAGTTTATGTTTGGATAGTATGTGATACCTATAGGTAGTTGTATTTTTGAAACTTTTATAGGCAGAAAGCCACAATGACTATAATAATAGACGAGAAATAAACTTATATATGAATGATAATGAAGACTTTTATAGGAAAATTTCTCTAAAAACAGGATTTTAGGACGAAAAAACTTATGAATATGCCTATAAATTACAAAATTCCTACGGATTTATAGGATAATGCTTCCTGAGACAATTACCAAACTGGAAACTGCCAAACTGGAAACTATCAAACCAGAAACTGCTAAATTTAGAAGCAAGAAAAGAAATCAGAAAAAATTTGATAAGGTATCTGGCAAGATGTTCAATTGAGCATTTAAAGAGAAAGACACTTGCAATGTGTATACATATATGGTAATATTCTCTGTGCGGTAGACAGTTGTTTATCAGAGAAAGACATCGAAGAACAATTGTCTTTGTAAAACGGACAATAGAAAGGTACAGACGCAGTATGGCAGATAATATTAAGTATTATGTCGTTAAGCAAAAGGCTCTGCCTGAGGTTCTGCTTAAGGTAGCGGAGACGAACAGAATTATTGAAACTGAAAATATATCTGTTGCAGACGCTACAGAGAAAGTTGGAATAAGCAGAAGTTCTTATTACAAGTATAAGGATGATATTTTTCCGTTTAGAGAGAATGTAAAGGGGAAAACCATTACATTTGTATTGTCTATGGACGATGAACCAGGGCTGCTTTCCCTGGTACTGAAGAAGGTTGCAGAATTCAAGGCGAATATTCTTACCATTCATCAGACAATTCCGGTTAATGGGATTGCATCACTGACACTTAGTGTGGATATTCTTCCGACTACAGGAGATTCTTCAGAAATGATAGAGCAGATAGAAAGACTTAAAGGGGTAAGATATCTTAAGATATTAAGCAGTGATGCATCTATCTGATATATAAGCGATTAAAGAAAACGGAGGCAGATATGGCAAAGATTGCAGTATTAGGTTATGGAACAGTAGGGTCAGGAGTGGTCGAGGTACTGAATACTAATGGAGCTTCAATTGCAAAGAGAGCAGGAGATACGATTGAGGTTAAGAGTGTACTTGATTTAAGAGATTTTCCGGGAGATCCTATTCAGGAAAAAATCGTTCATGATATAGATCTTATAATTAATGACCCTGAGATAGAGGTTGTTGTTGAGGTTATGGGTGGTGTAGAGCCAGCATTTACATTTGTTAAGAAGGCACTTGAAGCAGGAAAGAGCGTGTGTACATCTAATAAGGCACTTGTTGCTGCACATGGTCCTGAGCTTCTTGAGATGGCTAAAGAAAGAAGACTTAATTTTATGTTTGAGGCATCTGTAGGTGGAGGAATTCCAATTATCAGACCACTTAACCAGTCTCTTACAGCAGATGAGATTACTAAGATTACAGGTATTCTTAATGGAACAACTAACTATATTCTTACTAAGATGAGCAGAGAAGGAATCTCATATCAGGAGGTTCTTAAAGAGGCACAGGCACTCGGATATGCAGAAAAAAATCCTGAGGCTGATGTTGAAGGTTACGATGCATGCAGAAAAATAGCGATTCTTACATCGCTTGCATTTGGAAATACAGTGAAATTTGAGGAAGTGTATACAGAGGGAATAACAAAGATTTCTAATGAAGATTTTGCATATGCTAAAGAGCTTGGAAGTGTTATCAAGCTTCTTGCAACAAGCTACAGTAAGGATGGCAAGGTATATGCAATCACAGCACCATTTATGATTGACAGTACACATCCATTATATAATGTTAATGACGTTCTTAACGGAATCTATGTACATGGCAATGTATTAGGAGATGTAATGTTCTTTGGAGCAGGAGCCGGAAAGCTTCCAACAGCAAGCGCTGTAGTATCAGATGTAGTTGACTGTGTTAAGCATAAGGGTAAAAATGTTATGACAATCTGGAGTTCAGTAAAGCAGGAACTTGGTGATACATTTGACGAGACAAGAAAGTTCTTTGTAAGAATTAAGGGCGATGATGTCCAGGCAGCTAAGGCAGCATTTGGTGAAGGACAGGTTGTTAAGGTTGATGGAATTAACGGAGAGTTCGGATTTGTTACAGAACCTATGACAGAGAGAGCATTTGAAGATGCTAAGGATAAGGTTTCTGTTATAAGCAGAATCAGAATAGATGATACTAAATTACAGTAATAATATAAGGGAGAAAAGTGATGATTAAAGTAGTTAAATTTGGTGGAAGTTCACTTGCAAGCGCAGAGCAGTTTAAGAAGGTTGGCAATATTATCCGTGCTGATGAGGACAGAAAGTATGTGGTTCCTTCAGCACCTGGAAAGAGATTTCCAGAGGATACTAAGGTTACTGATATGCTTTACAAATGTTATGCAGAGGCAGAAGCTGGTAAGAATATTGAGAAGAGTCTTAAGGCAATTGAGGAAAGATACAATGAAATTATCAAGGGACTTGGACTTAAGCTTTCATTAAAGGAACAGTTTGAGACAATTAAGAAGAATTTTGAGGCACTTGCAGGAAAAGATTATGCAGCTTCAAGAGGTGAATATCTTAATGGCATTATCATGGCTAACTATCTTGGATATGAGTTCATAGACGCTGCTACAGTTATCTGCTTTGATAAGGATGGAGAGTTTGATTCAGAAAAGACTAATGCAGTGTGTGAAGCAAAGTTTGCTAATATTGAAAGAGCAGTTGTACCTGGTTTTTACGGAGCAATGCCAAATGGAAAGGTTAAGACATTTTCAAGAGGCGGTTCTGATGTAACAGGATCAATCGTTGCAAGAGCACTTAAGGCTGATATGTATGAGAACTGGACAGATGTATCAGGCTTCCTTGCAGCAGATCCAAGAATTGTAAATAATGCAAAGCCAATCAACGTTATTACATATAAGGAATTAAGAGAGCTTTCATACATGGGTGCATCAGTGCTTCATGAATCAGCTATCTTCCCTGTAAGAAAGGGTGGAATTCCTATCAATATTAAGAATACTAATGCTCCGGAAGATAAGGGAACAATGATTGTAGAGACAACATGTAATATGCCAGAATATACAATTACTGGTATTGCAGGTAAGAAAGGCTTTGTCGCAATCAGTATTGATAAGGATATGATGAATTCAGAAATAGGATTCTGCAGAAAGGTTCTTTCAGTATTTGAGGATAACGGAATCTCAATCGAACATATGCCTTCAGGAATTGATACTATGACAGTATTTGTTCATCAGGATGAATTCGTAGAGAAGGAACAGAAGGTTCTTGCGCAGATTCATAAGGCTGTTAATCCGGATTCTGTTGAACTTGAAGCTAACCTTGCACTTATTGCGGTAGTTGGACGTGGAATGAAGAACAGTACAGGTATTGCTGGTAATATCTTCTCAGCACTTGCAAAAGCCAAGATTAATGTTAAAATGATAGATCAGGGATCTTCAGAGCTTAACATCATCATTGGTGTAAGAAACAGATACTTTGAGGATGCTATTAAGACTATCTATGGAGTATTCGTTCCAGAAGAATAATAAGTAAACAGGGGGATAAGGGATATGAAAGAGGCAAAGAATGAATTAATGCAGTTTGTCGGCGGCGTAATAATGCTTGTTGTTGGATTGTACATATTGTCACAGAAAGTAATGGTGTCTTCATCATATGGATTTTTTTCATTATGGGGTGGCAGGTTCTCATCAGGTCTTATTATGGTACCGTTAATAATCGGAGTTGTATGGATGTTTGCTACAGGAGGTTCATTTGTATCTAAAATATTTACAGTACTTTCGGTAATACTTATAATCGCTTCGATTATTGCATCAACAAGAATATGGCTTGTATCTATTACAATGTACGAATGGGTTCTTATACTCGTTCTTATATTTGGCGGTGCCGGTTTGGTTGCCAAGGTGTTATTTGCTAACAATAAGTCAGAAAAGTCAAAAAAAGATAAAACAGAAAGTACAGGCAGTTATACATCAAGTATAGATGATGAACTTGATAAGATGAAAAAGAATATGAAGTAAATTTCTTTCCCCGCACATGAGGTGCGGGGATTCTTGCGTTTATGCAACTGTTGATAAACTTTGATGAAATTGATATAATTAAATGTAATATGCGTATGAAAACGGAGGAAGATTAATGGATATCGCAAAGAAGATAGCGGAAGAGCTGGAAATTAAAGTAACGCAGGTAGAAGCTGCCGTTAAACTTATAGATGAGGGGTGTACAATTCCTTTTATTGCAAGATACAGAAAGGAAGTTACAGGAGCGTTAAATGATGAACAGCTCCGTAATCTTGACGAGAGATTAAAGTATTTAAGAAATCTTGAAGACAGAAAGACCCAGGTTCTTGCAAGCATTGAAGAGCAGGGAAAGCTCACAGAAGAACTTAAGGTTGCCATTACAGCAGCAGAAACAATGGTTCTTGTAGAAGATCTTTACAGACCATACAAGCAGAAGAGAAGAACAAGAGCAACAATTGCGAAAGAGAAAGGTCTTGAACCACTTGCACAGTTCATATATGCACAGGAAGCTACAGAAGATGTAGAAGTCAAGGCAGCAGAATTTATCAGTGGTGAAGAGGGTAAGGAAGTTGCTACAGCACAGGATGCAATAGCAGGTGCATTAGATATAATTGCAGAACAGATATCAGATGTTGCAGATTACAGAACATATATCAGAGACATCACAATGAAAGAAGGAAAGCTTGTTGTAACAGCCAAAGATGAAAAGGCTGAGTCTGTATACGAGAATTATTATGATTATAGCGAGGCACTTTCAACAATTCCGGGACACAGAATTCTTGCAATTAACAGAGGAGAGGATGAGAAGTTTCTTACTGTTAAGGTAGAAGCACCGGAAGAGAGAATATTAAGATATCTCGAGAAGAATATTCTTAAAGACAATGCATTTACAGCAGAATACCTTAAGAACTGTATAGCAGATGCATATGGAAGACTTATTGCACCAGCTATTGAAAGAGAGATAAGAAGCAGCCTTACAGAGACAGCAGAGGATGGGGCAATCAAAGTTTTTGGAAAGAATCTTGAGCAGCTTCTTCTTCAGCCACCTATTGCTGGCAAGGTTGTTCTTGGCTGGGATCCGGCTTTCAGAACAGGCTGCAAGCTTGCAGTTGTAGACCCTACAGGTAAGGTGCTTGCAACTAAAGTTATATATCCTACAGAACCACACAATAAGGTGGCAGAATCTAAGGCAGAGGTTAAGAAGCTTATAGATAAGTACCACGTTAATCTTATTTCGTGTGGTAACGGAACAGCTTCAAGAGAATCAGAGAAGATTATTTCAGATATGATACATGAGATGAATCTTCCTGTTGATTATGTAATCACTAATGAGGCGGGGGCTTCTGTATATTCAGCAAGTAAACTTGCAACAGAGGAATTCCCTGACTTTGATGTGGCACAGAGAAGTGCAGTTTCAATAGCAAGACGAGTTCAGGATCCATTGGCAGAGCTTGTAAAGATTGATCCGAAATCAATCGGAGTAGGTCAGTATCAGCATGATATGAATCAGAAGAAGTTAGAGAACACACTTACAGGAGTTGTTGAGGACAGCGTTAATAAGGTTGGAGTAGACTTAAATACTGCATCGGCCTCACTTCTTGAGTACATTTCAGGTATATCTAAGGCAGTAGCTAAGAATATAGTTGAATACAGAGAGACTAACGGAAGATTCACGAACAGAAAGCAGCTTTTAAAGGTTGCAAAGCTTGGACCTAAGGCATTTGAACAGTGTGCCGGATTCATGAGAATATCAGGCGGCGATAATCCGTTAGACGCAACAAGCGTACATCCTGAAAGTTATGAGGCAGCAACAAAGCTTCTTGCACTTTTAGGTTATGATATTAATTCAATAACATCAGGAGAACTTATAGGACTTAAGAGCAAAGTTAAAGATTTTGCCAAGATGGCGGATGAACTTGGAATAGGAACAATGACACTTGAAGATATCGTTAAAGAACTTGAGAAGCCGGGAAGAGACCCAAGAGATGAGATGCCTAAGCCTATATTAAGAAAAGATGTTCTTGATATGAAGGATTTAACACCGGGCATGATACTTAAGGGAACAGTCAGAAATGTTATTGATTTCGGAGCATTTGTTGATATCGGAGTGCATCAGGACGGACTTGTACACATTTCCCAGATGAGCAGCACAAAGAGAGTTGAGCACCCTCTTGATGTTGTAAGTGTAGGAGATATCGTAGATGTAAGAGTTATAGATGTTGATATCCCTAAGGCAAGAATTTCACTTTCAATGATACTTGATGAAAAAGAGGCAGCTAACAGAAAGTACACTAAGGATAATTCCAATAATAAGAATAACAGAAACAACGGCAAAGGAAACAGACAGGACAGAAAGCCAAAGAAGGAAGGCCTTAACCTTTCGGGTCTTGCCAAGTTCATGCATTAATAGGAGTATTGTATGGAAGATAGAATTGAATTCGACAGCGTAATTACAGAGAAAGCACTTAATGATTTCAAGATGTATCATGTTTTTCACAATGTTGGGGGAGTGTTCGGATATGTATTTGCAGCATTTGCAATAGTTATGTGCGTGCTTGGGGTAATATTCAAAATGTCTCCTAAATATATAGTCATGATGGGGCTTTTTGGAGTATTTTTCTTCTTTTATCCAATTGTTAATATGAGGCTTGGAACTAAAAAGCAGATGAAAACAGTTGCAGCATTTAAAGAGCCTATGCATTATAGTGCCGGGGAAGACAAGATAATTGTAAGCCAGGGTGATATGTCAGAAGAACTTGCATGGGAGCAGATATACAAGATAAGATTCACAGGAAGCAATCTTATTCTGTATCTTTCATCTGTCAGAGCCAATGTGCTTACAGTTAACAGCATGGGTGAGGCAGCAGTTCCTTTTGTTAAAATGTGCCAGAAGAAATTAAAGCCTTTTCAGGTTAAGGTTAATATGGATAAGCTTGCTAAGGCTGCGGCTTAAGTGAGCAGATAGGAATAATATGGTTAAAGAAACGTTTAACGCTAAAGAAACATTTGAAGCAGGATATGAGATGGGTAAGAAGGCTCTTCCGGGGCAGATATACTGTCTTAATGGAGATTTAGGTGTCGGGAAAACAGTATTCACACAGGGCTTTGCGAAAGGTCTTGGAATAGAAGAGCCTGTCAACAGTCCGACATTTACAATTATTCAGGAATACCATGAGGGCAGACTGCCGTTGTATCATTTTGATGTATACAGAATTGGCGATGTCGAAGAGATGGATGAGCTTGGATATGAGGAATATTTCTATTCGGACGGGGTGTGCCTTATTGAATGGAGCACTCTTATACAGGAGATAATTCCAGATAATGCGATAGAGATAGTTATAGAAAAAGATCTTGAGAAAGGCTTTGATTACAGAAAAATAACTATCGGGCAGGAGGCAGTATGAGAATATTAGCGATAGAAAGTTCAGCAGTTACAGCATCAGTTGCGATTCTTGAAGATGATACACTGGTAGCTGAATACACAATTAATCATAAGATGACACATTCACAGACACTTCTTCCAATGATAGATGAGATATTTTCAATGGTTCAGTTAAAGCCTGATGATGTTGATGTTATAGCAGTATCAAAGGGACCGGGTTCGTTCACGGGCTTAAGAATTGGTGCAGCTACAGGCAAGGGAATTGCACTTGCGCTTGACAAAAAGATGGTGGCAGTACCGACACTTGCGGCTATGGCATATAATTTATATGGAGACAGCAGATATATATGCCCTGTAATGGATGCAAGAAGAAAGCATCTGTACAGTGGAATATATACATTTGACGGTGACAGGCTTATTACAGTAAGAGATGTTAATCTTGAGTCATATGATGAGCTTGCAGAAGAACTTGCAGGACTTGATGGACAGGTTGTATTAGTAGGTGATGGTGTGGATGTCGCAGGTGACGTCCTTAAAGAGCAGCTTGGTGACAAATGTGTTCTTGCACCGGCTCATATCAAGACACAGAGAGCTGGTTCAGTAGCACTTTTAGCAAAGCAGATGGCAGATAATGGTGAATATACAGATGCTGATGAGTTAAAGCCTGATTATCTGCGCCCTTCACAGGCAGAAAGAGAGAAAGCACAGCATGAGTCTTAAATATGTGATAAGACCGATGACGGAAGATGATACATTTGCAGTGGAACTGATAGAACAGGGAATATTCTCGCTTCCATGGTCGCAGAAATCATTTGCAGATGCGTGCAGGAATCAGGACAATGTGTATCTGGTATGCGAGGCAGACGGAGTAATAGCAGGATATTGTGGTATGTGGACTGTGCTTGGAGAAGGCAATATAACCAACATGGCAGTATCACCGGATTACAGGCGGTGCGGCATAGCACAGATGCTTATGCAATCAATGGAAAAGTATGGTAATGACAAGAATGTTACATCATATTTCCTTGAAGTCAGACAGAGCAATCTGCCAGCAATAGCCCTTTATGAAAAAATGGGGTATAAGAATATAGGAATAAGAAAAAGATTTTATGAAAAACCAGTTGAGGACGCAGTAATAATGTCTAAAATTATTGGGTGAAATAATAGACTGCATAATATATATTGATGTATAATAACAGAAGGAGGTGCGATTAATGCTTGATGTATGTTTACTGGGAACCAGTGGCATGCTTCCCCTGCCGGGAAGATGGCTGACATCGCTTATGACACGTTACAACGGAAGCAGCCTGATGATAGATTGCGGGGAGGGAACACAGATAGCTGTTAAGCAGAAAGGTTGGAGTTTTAATCCTATAGATGTTATCTGTTTCACACATTATCATGCTGATCATATAAGTGGTTTGCCGGGGCTTTTGCTCACAATAGGTAATTCTGACAGAAAGAAGCCCTTAACTCTTGTAGGACCCAAGGGGCTTGGCAGGGTAGTTTCTTCGCTCAGGGTAATCGCACCAGAGCTGCCATTTGAACTTAAGCTGATAGAACTTACGAATCAGCAGGAGCATTTGTCAATATGCGGATATGAGATAGATGCATTCAGGGTTAATCATGCTGTTATATGTTATGGGTATTCGATTAGTATTCCAAGAATAGGCAAGTTTGATGTAGAGAAGGCGAAAGAACTTGGTATTCCGTGTAGCATGTGGAATAAACTGCAGCATGGAACAGCGGTTACAATAGATGATAAAGAATATACGCCGGATATGGTTATGGGGGCGGCAAGAAAAGGGCTTAAAGTAACATATTGTACAGATAGCAGGCCTGTTCAGATTATATCAGATAATGCTAAGGAATCAGATCTTTTCATATGTGAGGGTATGTATGGAGAGGATGGTAAGGAAGCTAAGGCAAAGGAATATAAGCATATGACCTTTACAGAAGCAGCACAGCTTGCAAAGAATGCGGATGTCAGGGAAATGTGGCTGACACATTATAGTCCTTCGCTTGTGAGACCTCAGGATTATGTTGATAAGGCAAGAAAGATATTCCCTGCAACAATAGCAGCTAATGATGGAAGAACAGTTGAGTTGAAGTTTGACGATGAGGGTTAGATTATGAAAAAATACGGAAGGACGATAATTGTAATAGCAGTATTGGTTGCGTTGGGACTGGGGTATTACTATTACCTTGCTAATAAGGATACAGGGAAAGATGCTACTGATATTGCGGCAGATACCAGTGAGGTTTCTGTGCTTATTTCAAAAGATATTATGGCTAATTATCCGGAATCACCTAAGGATGTAGTCAATCTGTATGCAAGAATAACGAAGGCATATTATGATACATCACTTACTGATGAACAGATTGAAGCATTAGGAAAGCAGGCACGTCTGATGTTTGATGATGAATTAAAGAATACGCAGACAGATGCGGATTTCTATGAGAAACTTAAGGAAGATATAGGCAATTATAATTCAACCAAAACACGTATAAGTTCATATGTTATACAGAGTGCTACCAAGACTAAATATTCAACATTTAAAGACAGGCAGTATGCATCAATCGCATTAGTGTATTATCTGAGACAGGGTGACAAGCTTATAGATTCACCAACAAAATTCACCTTAAGAAAAGATGATGATGGACACTGGAAGATTCTTTTCTGGGAGCTAACTAAAATAGACAGCGATACAGAATAATAGGAGATATAAAATGAGCGAAAAAGATGATGTTCTTATTCTTGCAATAGAAAGTTCATGTGACGAGACAGCAGCAGCAGTAGTAAAGAATGGAAGAGAGGTATTGTCAAATGTGATTAATACCCAGATAGCCATACATACAGAGTATGGTGGCGTAGTTCCTGAAATTGCGTCAAGAAAACACATAGAAAATATTAACCCTGTAATAAGGAAAGCACTTGAAGATGCAGGAGTAACACTTGATGATATAGATGCAATAGGTGTTACATATGGTCCTGGGCTTGTGGGAGCACTTCTTGTCGGAGTTGCGGAGGCTAAAGCAATAGCATTTGCAAAGAATAAACCATTAGTAGGGGTACATCACATAGAAGGTCATATTAGTGCCAACTATGTTGAGAATAAAGAACTCGAACCTCCTTTTGTTGCGCTTGTTGTTTCGGGAGGACATACACACCTTGTTAAGGTCAACGACTATGGCGAGTATGAAATAGTTGGAAGAACAAGAGATGATGCGGCAGGAGAAGCATTTGACAAGGTTGCAAGGGCAATAGGATTGGGATATCCGGGAGGACCTAAGATAGATAAGCTTGCAAAGGAAGGTAATCCGGATGCAATAGAATTTCCAAGAGCACATGTTGATGATGCTCCTTATGATTTTTCGTTCAGTGGAATAAAATCAGCAGTACTTAATTATATTAATTCTGCCAATATGCAGGGAAAAGAGATAAACAGGGCTGATGTAGCAGCATCATTCCAGAAGGCGGTGGTGGACGCTCTTGTTTCGCGGGCAGTAAGGCTGGCAAAAGAATGTGGAATGGATAAGCTTGCAATAGCAGGAGGAGTTGCGTCTAATTCTGCACTTCGCGCAGCAATACAGGAAGAGTGTACAAAGAATAACATTAGCTTCTATTCGCCATCACCTGTATTATGTACAGATAACGCAGCTATGATAGGAGCGGCGGCATATTATGAATATATTAAGGGGATTCGTCATGGCTATGATTTAAACGCTATTCCGAACCTTAAATTAGGAGAACGCATATAATGAATACGGCTATAGTCCTTGCGGGTGGAAGTGGCAGAAGAATGAATAGTGATATTCCAAAGCAATATATGATGCTTAAAGGAAAGCCGGTAATATACTATTCACTGAAAGCATTTCAGGATAACCTGCATATAGATGATATAATACTGGTAACATCTGATCATTACATAGAATATGTAAAAAAATATATTTTAGATGATACACTTGATAAGGTTTCAAAAGTTATACAGGGTGGCGTGGAACGATATGATTCAGTATGGGAAGGACTGAAATGTATCAAGGAATCCGGATATGTATTCATACATGATGGTGCAAGACCGTGTATAAGCCAGAAGCTTATTAACGATTGCTATGAAGCTGTTGTTGAAGATGGTGCGTGTATAGCGGCAGTACCTGTTAAAGATACTATTAAGATAGCAGATTCAGAAGGCTATGCAGCAAAAACACCGGACAGGAATACATTGTGGCAGATTCAGACACCACAAGTATTTGAGTATGATATAATAAAATCTGCATATAGTAGTCTGTATAGAAGTGGCAGATTTAATGGGGTAACAGATGATGCGATGGTACTTGAAAGATTTGGAGAGCATCATATAAAACTGGTGTACAGTGATTATAGAAATATTAAGATCACAACACCAGAAGATATGAACACAGCAGAAATGTTTATAGAGAATATATTTTAATAAATAATTATATTAGATGCAGTATAAGGAGACAGGTATGAGTGGTTTTTCAGTTAAAAGAGTTAATGTTGTTGGTGCATTTGCATCATTATGGGCGTTTATATTTGCATTTTTTCCGTTTTATAGAATAGAACCGATGGAAGTACTTATACAGCAGGCAGGGAAGCAGGCTGAATCATATGCTTTAACTAAAAATCTGGTGTCATATAATTTTTTTGGTGTATTGTGCCTTATGTTGTCTATAGTTGCATTTGGATTATACATATGGAATAGTTCGCAGCTTGTAAGAGCTGCTGCGATAATAGTTTCGGTAGTAGATTTTATAAGCCTTATGCTTGCGCTTATAGTGGGCAATTCTAATATAAAAGATATCAAATCAATAATTACATATGCTGTTCAGTACAGTGGCTCTGGAATGAAAACCAGTATGTTTGTAAAGACATCCGTAGCATATGGATTTGTGCTTGAAATATTGATGATAATAATAATGGCAGGTTCGTATTGGATTAACGAATTTGTTTTTAAACCATATGTAATGGGAGATAAGTCTGGTGCTAAAATTAATCCTCTTGAAGGAATAGTGGGAACTGCAAAAGCAAGCTATGCAAGACAGTTTTCAGAACATATACATATGAAAACATCTGGTACAGAAGAGGGTAAGAAACATCCTGATAATATACTTGATGAAAAAAAATAAAAAAACTTTTAAAAAGCTGTTGACAAAGTCACACCGTGATGATAATATAATCAAGTCGCTGGTGCGACACAATAAAATAGCTATGGAGAGGTACCGAAGTGGTCATAACGGGGCGGTCTTGAAAACCGTTTGTCTTCACGGGCGCATGGGTTCGAATCCCATCCTCTCCGCTTAAGCCGTTCATTAAACATGAATGGCTTTTTATTTGCCAGAGGTGCTTATGAGCATAATGCACAAGAAGCTGATGCAAGTAGTGCTGGTGAAAGGACTTGATATACAAGATGTTGTCACTTTGAAAAAATATGACAAAAAAGTAAAAAAGTTCTTGACAAACAAGAATGGCAATGATATCCTAATTAAGCTGTCGGCGGGAAATGCTGATAACACTTAATGAAGTTCTTTGATAACTGAATAGAAAGACAACCTTGAAATTCTTTGAGAATTTTAAAATGATTCATTAATGAATCTTGCGAGTATCGAAAGATACACGAACCTAAACAGTAAGTTTTGGTAAAACTATTTAAGCTAGTTAGTTTAATACTGACGAGGCAAACTTTTTATGAGAGTTTGATCCTGGCTCAGGATGAACGCTGGCGGCGTGCTTAACACATGCAAGTCGAACGAAGCATTTAGAACAGATTATTTCGGTATGAAGTTCTTTATGACTGAGTGGCGGACGGGTGAGTAACGCGTGGGTAACCTGCCTTGTACTGGGGGATAGCAGCTGGAAACGGCTGGTAATACCGCATAAGCGCACAATGTTGCATGACATGGTGTGAAAAACTCCGGTGGTATAAGATGGACCCGCGTCTGATTAGCTAGTTGGTGAGATAACAGCCCACCAAGGCGACGATCAGTAGCCGACCTGAGAGGGTGACCGGCCACATTGGGACTGAGACACGGCCCAAACTCCTACGGGAGGCAGCAGTGGGG